>Ga0068877_10000240_pt1 | contig 46948 bp, 50 predicted proteins | sample NOAtaG_FD_66437 | JGI IMG/M metagenome (GOLD analysis project Ga0068877, IMG submission 66437) | Freshwater lake microbial communities from Lake Erie, under a cyanobacterial bloom - NOAA_Erie_Diel6S_1000h metaG | ecosystem: Environmental > Aquatic > Freshwater > Lake | place: USA: Ohio, Lake...
CCCTCGGCCAGCCGGTCCAGGCGCTGATGCACGCCGCGGAACGGCGGCCCGTGGGCCGGCAGCACCAGCAACTGGTCCGACAGGCTGGCGCGCAGGCGCGCGATCGAGTCCAGCCAGTCGCCCAGCGGGTCGGCGTCGGGTTCGGTCGGAAACACCGAAACGTTCGACGATATGTGCGGCAGGATCTGGTCGCCCGAGATCATCACCTGCAGATCGTCGCATACGAGGCAGGCGTGTTCCGGCGAATGCCCGCGCCCCACCACCACCCGCCAGTCGTGCCGGCCGATGCGGATGACCTCGCCATCGATGAGCCGGCGGTAGCTTTCCGGCAGCGTGTGCATGTAGCGCCCGAAACCGCCGAAGCGCGCCCGGTACAGGTCGAGCGCCTCCTCGGGCCAGCCGGTCTGGCGGTAGAAGCGGATCGCCGCCTCCGGCGCCTCGCGGCCAGTGTCCGCCGCCAGTGTCCGGCAGGTGAGGTACTCGACCCGGGACATCCACAACCTGCAGTTGAACTTGCGCGCCAGCCAGCCCGCCATGCCGACATGATCCGGGTGCATGTGGGTGACGAAAATGCGCGTCAGCCGCGCACCTTGCGATGTGCCGGCCAGGGGTCCGTTGGGCGCGATGAGGGAGCGCCAGGCGGCCAGCGCCTCGGGGGTCTGGGTGCCCGTGTCGACGATCGCCCAGCCAGGGCCGGCCTCGTCGGCGTCCGCGATGGCCCACACGTTGATGTGGTCGAGCGTGAACGGCAAGGGCATGCGCAGCCACAGCAGGCCGGGCAGGATCTCGCGTACCGCGCCGCCGGCCGGCGGGTCGCCGCAGGGAAACTGCAGGCCGCGGGTCTCGTCGTGCCTGCCGTCGGATGTCATGCGCTTGGCGCCAGCGTCTTTTGTCATGCGGGCATTTTGCATCAGAAACCGGTGCGCGAATGCTCGGATTCCCGCACGCGCACGGATGCGCGGATCGGTCGCCGGCGGGCGATCACGTAAACTCCACGGTCCGTTGACGCCGCTGCGCCGGCGGGCATGCCCTCCAGGCCTTCATGACTCCGCAACTCTTCGACGATGCCCTGCGCGCCTCGGTGGCGCAAAACCTCGCGCTTCATGGCGCCGGCAGCGGCCCGGCGACACAGGCAGTCCTCAAGCGCGCCGCGGTGTGCGTGATCGTTACCGCGGACGCGCAAGGCCGCGCCGCCGTGCTGCTGACCCGGCGCGCCAGCCATCTGAACGCCCACGCCGGCCAGTTCGCCTTTCCGGGCGGCCGCATCGACGCCGACGAATCGCATGTCGAGGCGGCGCTGCGCGAAACCCGCGAGGAGATCGGCATGGCCCTCGGCGCGGATGCCATCCTCGGCCGGCTCGACGACTACCCGACCCGCTCCGGCTACCTGATCACGCCCCTGGTGGCGTGGGCCGAAGCCGATACCCCCATGCGAGCCAACCCGGATGAAGTCGCCGCGATATTCCGCGTCCCGCTGGCGGACATCGACCAGCCGGGCTCGCCGGAATTCGTATCGATTCCCGAAAGCGAGCGCCCGGTGATCCGCTATCCACTGCTCGGCACCCGCATCCATGCCCCCACTGCGGCGGTGCTCTACCAGTTCATGGAAGTCGCCATTTTCGGGCGTGCCACCGGGGTGGCGCATCTCGAGCAGCCCGTCTGGGCATGGCGCTGAAGAATGGGCGGATGCCATGCTGACGCGCACCGACGGCAACCTGTATGAAGACCTGCCGGTCGCAGGCTCGGAAGAAGCCTTCACCGCGCTCCTGGCCCGACCGGGCGTGCATGTGTCGCGCATCGTTTCGCACGGACAGGCCAGCCCGGCGGGATTCTGGTACGACCAGCCGCATGGCGAGTGGGTGCTGCTGCTCGCCGGCGCGGCGCGCCTGCGCTTTGAAGATGAGGCGCACGACCGCGTCCTCGCCCCGGGCGACCACCTCGACATTGCGGCGCACCGCCGGCACCGCGTGCAATGGACCGCACCGGATACGCCGACCATCTGGCTGGCATTGCACTACGGAAACGAACCCGATGTCGCCGCAAGCCGCCGGGCCGCAGCCCCCGGCGACCCGCGATGAAGCCGCCCAATCCCGATCAGATCGCCTTGAAACGCTTCGCGCGCGAGCCCGGGGCGCCGGCCGGCTTCTCCGCCAATCCGCTCGCGGCGGCGCTGGGTACGCGCATGCTGGCCGTCGACGAGCGGGCCGGCCTGGTTCGGCTGGCATTCGCGCCGGACGCCATTTTCGTGCAGGGCGCCGGGGTCCTGCAGGGCGGCGCGATCGGCGCCATGCTGGATTTCGCCATGGCCTTCGCCGTGCTGGCCGCCCTGCCCGAAGGCCAGACCTGCAGCACGGCCAATGTCAACGTGTCTTTCCTGCGCGCGGCGCCGCGCGGTGACTATGTCGCCAGCGGCGTCATCGCGCGCCGCGGCAGCCGGCTCGCCTTCACCCGCGCCAGCGTCTATGCGGCGGACGCGCCGGAACGCCTGGTGGCGACCGCCACATCGACGCTGGCCATCATCGCCTAGCGCCACGGCCGCCCTGCGGGCGTGCTAGCGCCGGGGCATCGCCTTGAGTTCGACGCGCCTGATCAGGCGGTTTTCCTGCGCCACGATCAGTTTTTCGGTCGCCGCCAGATAGGGCTTGAAGCCTTCATGGCTGTCGCGGCGCCGGCAGCGCTCCTCGTAGTCGGCCAGGCTCACATAGCCCCACTGGTGGATGAACTGGTTCAGCGGCCCGACGTAGCTCACGTACATTCCGAGCGGGTTGCCGAGCGTCTCGACCAGCACCGGCAGCCCGAGCCGGTCGAAGATGTCGAGGAATTCCGGCATCTTGCGCAGGGCGATGGTGTAGACGCGATGATCGACGATCGGGAAATTGTCGGGCTGCATGTCGTGTGTCTCCATGAGGGCGGCCGAATTGCCGTGCCCCGCATTGTGCACCGATGCCCGCCGGCGCGCGTTACGCAAGCGCGGATACCGTCCGGGGACACAAGCGAACCGTCGGCACGGCGTTCGTTCCAGCGACCGCATTCATTTGTCATAATCACCGTCGCGGGAATCTTTTCCGCCGCGCCTGCCCCTGCGTATTCCTGAAGGTCCGCCAATGAAGAAACGCCCCGTTTTGCATGTCATCCTGGCACTCTGGTTCTCCGGCGCCGCAGTCTCAGCCGTCGCGCAGGCCGGCGGCAGCCGGCTCGACCGCATCAGTGCCGCCAAGACGCTGAAGGTCTGCATCTGGCCCGACTATTATGGAATCACCTGGCGCAACCCGAAAACCGGGCAACTCTCCGGCATCGATGTCGACCTGGCACGCGAATTCGGCCGCGACCTGGGGACCAATGTCGAATTCGTCGACAGTTCCTTCGCCCGGCTGATCGACGACGTCACCCAGGAAAACTGCGATGTCGCCATGTTCGCCATCGGCATCACCCCCGCGCGCAAGGAGAGGCTCGCGTTTTCGCAACCGCACCTGGTCAGCGACATCTATGGCATCACCACGCGCGGCAACGCCCGCATCCGCGACTGGAGCGACATCGACCGCACCGGCTCCGTGGTGGCGGTGGCCAAGGGCACGCTGCACGAACCGGTGATGCGCGAGAAACTCAGGAACGCGCGGCTGGTGGTGCTCGATACGCCGCAGGCGCGCGAGCAGGAGGTGCAGTCCGGCCGGGCGGACGTGTTCATGACCGACTATCCGTTCAGCCGGCGCATGCTCGACAACGCGGAATGGGCGCGGCTGGTGGCGCCCACCTCGACTTATCACCTGACGCCCTATGGCTATGCCGTGAAGCAGGGTGACGAGAAGTGGCAGGCGCGCGTGGACAGGTTCGTGGCGGACATCAAGCGCGACGGTCGGCTCGCGGCGGCGGCCAGGCGCCACAAGCTCGAAACCATCGTCGCGCCCTGAGGTCCGCAGGGCGGTAGAGACGAGAGCGGCTGCGCAGACCTAGGCCCGCGCGACCGGCGCCGCCAGCACCGCGCGCGAGGCCGCCACGGCCCGGCGCATCCATTCGTCCCATCCCAGCACGGGCGCTCGGCTGTCCGACGGCGTCTCGACGCACACCGGGATATCGGCCGGCAGGCGTGCCAGGATGGCGGCCAGGTCTATGCCCCCCTCGCCCGGCAGCAGGCGTTCGCAGCGCGCGGCGTGAATCAGGCCGGCAGAACTTTGCGGGCCGGCGGCCGGGCCGTCGCAAATCTGCATGTAGTGCAGCCACTGGCGCGGCAGGGCGTCGATTTCATCGAGGCGGCTGCCGCAGCGCGCGAAATGCAGTGCGTCGACGAGCACGCCGCCATTGGCTGCACCTGCCGCGCGCACGATGCGGGCGGCGGCGGCGACGTCGCGTACCTCGGTCCAGGGCATGAATTCGAAGTCCGCCGTCATGCCGCGCCGGCCGAGCGCCTCGCAGACCGCGGCAAAGGCAGCCGCGGTCCGCGCTTCGTCGGGGTCGTCGCCGGCCACCAGCACATGGAGGGCGCCGAGCGCCTCGGCGGCATCGAAGAACCCGGCGTAGCCCGCAATGTCGAATCCCGGCCCGATGCGCACCATCTCGATGTCGAACACCCGCATGCCGGTGCCGGCCATCACGGCCAGCGTCTCGCGCAACATCGCCGCGTCATCCATCAGGCGCCATGCGATGCCGCCAGGCGCGGCCGGCAGCAGGCGCACGCCGCCGCCGTCGGCGCCGGCGCGGGCCGCGGCCTGCAGAAAACGCGGCGGCGGCAGGGCAAGCGCGGTGAGCGGGCCGATCCACAGGGGACGCTGCATGTCGTTTTCCTTTCAGGTCAGCCGAGCCGGCCCGGGGCCGGCCGCCGCATGCGCGCGGCTGGGCAAGAGCGACGCGGAACCGGCGCGCTTGATGTCGCCGGCGCAAGGCCGCACACCACATCGCTTTCGGCCCGCCGCTTCAGGTGGGGCGAGGGCGCATCGCATGGCGCCGGACATTCAGGCCCCCGGAACGACGGGCCGGCCGCTGTCCGCGGCGTCCAGCACCGCGCGCGTCGCCGCCAGCGTGCGCAGGCCGTCGATGCCGCTGCACAAGGGCGCCTCGGCGCCCTCGACCACCGCCCTCAGATGCCGCAGCTGTTCGAGGTAAGGGTCGTACCGGTGCACGGCGGTGCGCTCCTCGCTGAGCGGTTCATGCCAGCCGCGCGCGCCGCGATAGCGCCACACCGACAGGCGCGGCAGGGTCATCGAACCTTCGGTGCCGGAGATGAACATGGCATCGACATGCTGTTGGGGATAATGCGCCGCCTCGCCGGCGGCCAGGTCGTAGTTCCAGGGGGCCACCGCCGCGTCGCTGCCCGCCACGGTGCCGAGAGCCCCGTTGGCAAAGCGCAGGATCACCGCGGCCGTGTCTTCCACCGCGAACCCGCGGATGGCGCTGGAGGTGCTCGCCTGGACCGAAGCCACGTCCCCCACCAGATGCCGCAGCATGTCGATGTCGTGGATCAGGTTGATGAGCACCGGGCCGCCGCCGGGCGAACGCCGCCATTCGGTCTCGAAATAGGGGTCCGGCTTGAGCCAGGTCGCCATGGCGACGATGGACACCGGGCGCCCGATGACGCCGTCATCGATGAGCTGCCGGGCCCGCCGCACATACGGGCTGTGCCGGCGCTGATGCCCGACCAGCACCGGCAGGTTGGCCGCCGCCGCCGCGTCGCACAGCCGGCGCGCCTCCGCCACCGTGTCGGCGATCGGCTTTTCCACCAGCACGACGAGGCCGCGCGCGATGCAGTCCAGGCCGACGCCCACATGAGCGCCGTTGGGCGTGGCGACGATCGCGGCCTGCGCCCGCGTCCGGTCAAGCAGTTCGCGATGGTCGGCGAACCAGGGCACGCCGTGGGTGCGCGCGAAGACCTGTGCCGCGGGCGCGGGATCGGCAACCGCTACCGGACGCACATGCGCGCTCGCCAGGGCATGCAGCAGATGCGCCCGCCCGATCCCGCCGAGGCCGATGATGGCGATCGGCATGCGCACATCGGCCTGACCTTGTTCCATGCGATGGGGAAGCCGGATTGCGGCGGCGAATCGGTTAAAGTGAACGCGAAGTTTAGAACAGTATTCCGATCCCATGCCTTCACAGCGATGCTCCGCGTCCATGTCCGTGCGCCTTACCGGCTCGGGCCGGATGCGCCTTACCGGCTCAGGCCGGATGCGCCTTACCGGCTCAGGCCGGATGCGCCCTCCCCGCACCTGAAGGCGGCACCGCCCCGCCGCCCACCGCGCCCCGGCATGTCGTTGCCTCCCCTGACCCACCACGAGATCATCCGCCTGGTCGAGCCGTTCACGCGCCGCGGACGGCATCTCGACCTGGGCGCCAGCGACCGCATGGCGCGATCGCTGTGCTTCAAGCCGGTCCTGCATCCGGCCAGCGCCGGTTTGCCGGCCCTGACCGAGACGCTGCGACTCGACAACCCGGCTGCGGGCCGCTTTCGCATGACGCGCATGCTCTCCTGCCCGGATGGCCTGGCGGCCATTCTCACGGCCGAGGGCACGGACGCTGGGACGATGCTGGCGCAGTTCCATGGCATCGGGCCGGAATCGCAGTTGCGCGCCGTGCAGGGCGCAGTCCTCGCCCGCGAGCATCGGCTGGAAGGCGAGGTCGACCGGCCGTGCCTGTCGCTCACGCGCGCAGTCGCGGCGATCGGCGCCCTCAGGCTGGCGGTGAAAATGCCGGCCGTGCGCGGCATGCCCGCGGAGCTTGAACTGTCCGCCGCCACCGACACCAGCGACCTGCCCGAAGACCTGCTCGCCGTGCTCGGCTGGAGATGGTCGCGCCTGATTCGCACCGGCAGCCTGTGGCGCGCCACCCTGAGGTTGCGCGGCGACGGCGAGATGCGCAGCCGCGATGCCGAAGCCAGGCTCGATGCGGCGGTACTGCATCTGGCGGCGACCCTCACCGAAGCCCCCGCCGGGTTTCATCGCCGGCACAGGCTGGCGCGCTGGGGCGTGTTCGCACGGCGCGGCCTCCCCATGCTCGCCATCATCGCGCTGATCGCCGGCGGGGTGGCCATCCCGTCCCTCGACCTTGCGCAGGATTCAGTGGTGCGCATGCTGATTTTCAATTCCCCGCCGCTGCTGATGATCGTCATCTTCGGCATGCGCGAAGTGCCGCGCATCGAGATCCCCCCCATGCCGCGCGCGTCAACCGCGCCCGGCTGGAACATCGCGGCCACGTGCGGCGACGCCTTGCCGGCCGCGGCCATTGAGAAAGCGCTCCCATGCACGGCAATCCGATGAACATCCCGCCGGTCTCGATCGCGACCGTCAAGGCGGCCCTGATCGAGCAGTTCGCCGACCCCGTGCTGCGCCGGCGCGCCTCGATGCTGTGGGGCACGCGCGGGGTGGGCAAGTCGTCGATCGTGCGCCAGGTGGCCGAGCACTTCGGGGTGCCGCTGGTGGACCTGCGGCTGACCACCATCGAGCCGGTGGACATCCGCGGCGCCATCTATGCCGATGACACGCAGGGCAAGACCGTGTGGTTTCCGCCCGAGTTCCTGCCCACCGCGGACCAACCGGCGGGCATCCTCTTCCTGGACGAGCTGACCGCTGCCGACCAGCGCCTGCAGATCTCGGCGTACTCGCTGATCCTCGACCGACGGGTCGGCAACTACCGGTTGCCGGACGGCTGGCAGATCGTCGCCGCAGGCAACGCCAGTTTCCATGGCGCGGTCAGCCACGACATGGGCACGGCACTGGCCGACCGCATGTTCCATTTCCATGTGCAGGCCGCCATCGACGCCTTCCTCGAGCATGCCCTGGCCCGGGATTTCGCGCCGGAGATCATGGCGTACCTGCGGGTACGCCCGGACAGGCTCGATGACACCCAGGCGCAGCTCGCGGGAGACCACCTGGTCGGTGCCAGCCCGCGCGGCTGGGAAGACGTCTCCAACGTGCTGCGCTCCGGCCTCTCGGATGCAGCCAGGCGGGTGTTCGTGCAGGGCCGCATCGGCGCGGCCAACGCGGCGGAGTTCTTCGGCGTACTGCGCGAAATCCAGGCCGGCGCGGATGTCGTGCGGCTCCTGGCGGCCAGGCCCGGTCCCGACACGGCCGCGCTCCTGCCGCGCAATCTGGACGGCCTCTATGGCGTGGTCTACGGGCTGGTTTCGGCCAGCGATGACGCCGCCCGCCTGGCGCGCGCGCTGGAGGTTGCCGAGCAGCTGCCGGAGGCGCGCGGCGATGTGCCACTGCCGGCCCGCGAGGCGCAGACCCTGACCATGGAACTGCTCATGCAAAAAGCGCTCGAGCGCGGCCTCGAGGCCGTGGTCATGGACAGCCCGGCCTATCTGCGCTACGCCGCGCGCCGCAGCGCGGACGCAGGCCGTGGCTAGCGGCCATCCCCTGCTCGAGCATCGCGGCACCCGCGCGGTGGAGCGCATGGTGGAGTTCGCGCCGGCCACCGGCGGCCTGGCCTTGTGGGCACGGCATCACGACCTTCACCCGAGCGATACGGCCGCCGCGCCGGTGAGCACCGACGGCAACACCCTCTTCTACAACGCGGCTTTCGCCGCCATCGACCTGCCGTTGCAGGCCGGCCTGATCGCCCATGCGGTGCTGCACGTCGTGCTGCGCCATCCGCAGCGCTGCCTGGGGCTGCAGGCCCTCCTGGGCGATGTCGACCTGCGCCTGTTCAACACCTGCGCCGACGCCATCGTCAACAGTACCCTTGCCCATCTCACATGGCTGCGCCTGCCGCCCGGCGCCGTGATGCTGGAGCGCCTGCTGGCCGATGCACTCGGCATCCATCAGACCGCCGAGGCGGCGCTGCTGGAGTGGGACGTCGAGCGCCTGTATCGCGCCGTCGACGACCGGGGTTCGCCACGCCCGTCTGCGCGGCGCGGCCGGCGCGCGGGCGGACGTGCCGCCGCCGGGTCCGCTGCCGCCGCGCGCGCCCCCGCCGACAGACCGGACGATCGGGACGGCATGCGCGCGGACGGCCCGCGCGCCGCGCGCACACGCGCGCTCGCATCCGGCACCGCGCTCGACCTGATACCTGATGCCGGTACGCGGGAACTGCCGGAAGACGCCGCGGCGCAAGCGCGCGAGTGGGGCGAGCGCCTCCTGCGCGCGCATGCCGGCGACGGCGCGCACTCCATGCTGCGCACCCTGGTGGCCGATCTGCCACGCACCCGCATCCCGTGGGAACAAGTGCTGCGCACGCAACTTGCGCGCAGCCTCTCGCCCAGACCCGCCTTGTCCTGGTCGCGCCCGTCGCGTTCGTACATCGCCAACCAGGGCCGCGGCGCCGGCGGCCGGCGCATGCCGTGGGAGCCCGGCGCCAACGGCACCCGACCGGTGCCGCGCCTGGCCCTGATGGTCGATGTTTCCGGTTCCATTGACGATGGCCTGATGGATCGCTTCGCGCGCGAAATCGGCTCGATCACGCGTCGCCTGGAGGCGGACATGCTGCTGGTGATCGGCGACGACCGCGTGCGTAGGGTCGAACACTTCGCGCCGGGCCGCGCGGACCTGCGCGAGATCGACCTCACCGGCGGCGGCGGCACCGATTTCACGCCGCTGCTGGAGGAGGCGGACCGCTACCGCCCTGACATCGGCGTGGTGCTGACCGACCTGGAGGGGCCGGCACGCTTCAAGCCGCGCTGGCCGGTGATCTGGGCGGTGCCCGAGGCTTGCGCCGCGGCGACGCCATCGTTCGGACGCAAGCTCCCGATGGCCTGACCGGCGCCGGCTTCAGTGACCGCTGTCGGTGTACACCGGCGCGGGCTGCACGAAGAAGGCGTGCAGTATCGCGTACACCATGAGGTAGTTCTTCTGCTGGAAGCTGGCATGTGAAATGCCGGAGAGCATGATGAACTGCTTGTCCGGATTGGGCAGCCTCTTGTAGAACTCGATCAGGTCGTCGAGGGCCGCGATGCCGTCGAACTGGCCGCGCAGCACCGCGGTGGGCACGGTGATCTTTTGCGGGTCGCACACCGGCAGCCTGGAGCACATGTCGATGTAGGTGCCGTTGGGCATGGAGTCGTCAAGGGCGAGGATGGCGTCGGCGAAGGACTCGATCACGCGCTTCTCGGCGCAATCCGGATGGTCGCGCTCGAAGATCGAGTAGACGAAGGCGCGGTCGATGGGGCGGCGCTTCGTGGCGATGAAATCGGGCAGCCTCTTGCGCCGCTGCTCCAGCGTGGGCGCCCCTTCGCCGGTCCAGACGAAGGCATCGAGGGCCAGGCGCGCGACCCGCTCGGGATGGCGCTCGGCGAACAGTGCCGCACGCAGGGCGCCGGAGGAAACACCGTAGGTGAGGAAGGACGTGACCCCGCGCGTCCTGGCGATGTAGTCGGTGGCGGCCGCGAGGTCGTCGGCGCCGTTGGAAATGTCGCAGTAGATGTCGCGGGTCTTGGTGGAACGGCCATAGCCCTCCATGTCGACGCACCAGCACACGAAGCCGCGCTGCGCGAACCAGTCCATCACCGAGGAATCCGGCCGGCCCGGCACCACGAGGTCGAAGGTCGGCTGGGAGGCCATCGAGGAGCCGTGCACGAACAGCACCGCCGGCTTTCCTTCCGGCGAGCCGACGAATTTCTCCCAGAGGAACAGCTTCACGTCGCTGCGCTTGTGGGTCCAGTGCTCGACGCCGGTGACGGCGCCGCTTGCAACATTGCCTGCGGTCATTGCCTTGCCCCTGTGGTTGACATCAATCTGTCCTGGCGCCGGTCTCGCGGACGATCACGGCCCGGCGGTCTTTCTCTTCGCGGAAGAAGCTGCCGAACTGCGCCGCGGTCGAGCCCACCGGTTCGATGGCGGCATTGTCGAAGTACCCCCTGACATTGGGCGCGGCCGGCGCCGCGACGGATTCGCGATTGAGGCTGGCGATGACCGCCGGCGGCGTGTTCCTCGGCGCCATCAGACCCATCCAGACATAGGCGGAGTAGCCGGCCACGCCGGCCACCAGGTCGGTGGTCGCCTGCGCGCTGCCGCGGTAGGGCGCATGGTTCATGCGCATGCCGGCCATGCTGTTGAAAAGCGCGGGGAAGAGAGGCCCGCCGCTGCCGTTGCCGGAGGACGCATCATCGACCCGGCCGGGATTCTGCCTCGGGTAGGCGATGAGTTCGGCGACGCTGCGCGCCGGAAACGCTGGGTTGACCATCAGCACGCCCGGCTCGCGGCCCAGGACGCTGACCGCAGCGAAATCGCCGACCGGGTTGAAGGGCAGCTTCGCATAGCGCGTGGCCGAGAGCGCATTGGTCTGCGACGACAGCAGCAGCGCGGAGCCGTCCGCCGCGCAAACCCGGAGCCGGTGCTTTTTCCATGCGCGCAACCTTAGCACGTCGCCCTCCTGCAGGAATGGCCGCGGCCTGCGAGAATGCGCCCGGTCGCCGCATGTCGACCTCCGATTCAAATTCGCCGGCGGCACCCGGCACCAGGGAGAACGCGAACACCATGTCCATCAACGGCCGCGCCTACATCGTGGGCGCCTATGAACACCCGACGCGCAAGGCGCCGGACAAGTCCGTCGCGCAGCTGCACGCCGAATGCGCGCGCGGCGCACTGCAGGACGCGGGCCTCGCCAAGAACGACATCGACGGCTATTTCTGCGCCGGCGACGCACCCGGCCTGGGTCCCATGTCCATGGTCGATTACATGGGCCTGAGGCCGCGCCATATCGATTCCACCGACACCGGCGGTTCCTCCTACCTGGCGCATGTAGCGCACGCGGCGCAGGCGATCGCCGCCGGCAAGTGCAGCGTGGCGCTCATCACCCTGGCTGGACGGCCGCGCTCCGAGGGCTCCTCCGGCACGCAGGCGCGCAACTACGGGGCCAACGCGCCGGACATGGCCTACGAGTTCCCCTACGGCATGGCGACCGCCAACGGCTACGGCATGGTGGCCATGCGCCACATGCACGAGTACGGCACCACCGCCGAACAGCTGGCCTGGGTCAAGGTGGCGGCATCGCACCACGCCCAGTACAACGAGCTTGCGATGCTGCGCGACGTGGTCACCGTCGAGGACGTCATCCATTCGCCCCTCATCGCCGATCCCCTGCATCGCCTCGACTGCTGCGTGGTCAGCGACGGCGGCGGCGCCCTGATCGTGGCGCGCCCCGAGATCGCCCGCAGCCTGAAACGCCCGCCAGTCAGGATCCGCGGCGTCGGCGAAGCGCCGAAGGGCCAGATGGGCGGCCGCGTCGATCTCACCTATTCCGGCGCGGCCATCACCGGTCCGATCGCTTTTGCCGAAGCAGGCGTCAAGCCTGCCGACATCCAGTACGCGTCCATCTACGACAGCTTCACCATCACCGTGATCGTGCAGCTCGAGGACCTCGGCTTCTGCCGCAAGGGCGAAGGCGGCAGGTTCGTCGCCGACGGCAACCTGATCTCGGGCGTGGGCAGGCTGCCGTTCAACACCGACGGCGGCGGCCTGTGCAACAACCATCCGGCCAACCGCGGCGGCATGACCAAGGTGATCGAAGCGGTGCGGCAATTGCGCGGCGAGGCCCATCCCAAGGTGCAGGTGCCCGATTGCCGGCTGGCGCTGGCGCACGGCACCGGCGGCCAGCTCGGCTCGCGCCATGTCGGCGCGACCGTCATCATGGAACGCGAATAGGGAGGCCGAACGCACATGAGCACAACCGAACGCATCATTCCCGCCCCTATCACCAATCCGGAAAACCAGGAGTATTTCGATGCCTGCGCCAGGGATGTCCTGCTGGTGGGCAAATGCCAGGCCTGCGGCGAGCATCACTTCTACCCGCGGCGCGTGTGCCCCCACTGCTTCTCGGACGATGTCAAGTGGGTGCCCGCCAAGGGCGGCGGAACCATCTACACCTACAGCACCATGCACCGCGGCGTGCCGGTGCCCTACACGATCGCCTATGTGACGCTCGATGAGGGCGTTTCGATGATGACCAACATCGTCGACTTCACGCCGGGCACGCTGGCCATCGGGCAAAGGGTGAATGTGGTGTTCAAGGCCGCCGAGGACGGCACCAAGGTGCCGATGTTCAAGCCGGCCTGACGCATTTCCGCGCGGCAGCGCGGGCCGGGCGTTCCGCGGGTGCCAGGCCAAATTAGGTGATAAAAAGGCGCCTGCGCCAACTCGCGCGGCAGGCGCACCGCAAATGGGAGACCACAAGTGAGCAAGATCGGATTCATCGGCCTCGGACGCATGGGACGGCCGATGGCGACCAACATGATCAAGAAGGGCTTCGACCTGATGGTCACGGACATCAATCAGGAGGCGGTCGCCACCCTGGTTGCAGCTGGCGCCAAAGCCGGCGAAAGCGTGGCGGCGATCGCCAGGCAATGCGACATCGTCGTCACCATGCTGCCTTCCTCGGTGGAAGTCGAGCAGGTGGCGCTGGGCCCGGACGGGATTTTCGCCAACGCCGCCAAGGGCGCCCTGCTCATGGACATGAGCACCATCGACCCGCTCGCCACCGACCGACTGGCAGCAGCCGCCGTCAGCCATGGCCTGACCATGGTCGACGCGCCGGTGGGCCGGCTGGCCGAACATGCGGACCGCGGCGAATCGCTCTTCATGGTCGGCGCGAGCAGCGCAGACTTCGCGCGCGTCAAGCCCTTGATGGACGCCATGGGCAACGCCATCTACCACTGCGGCCCGGTGGGCAGCGGCGGACGCACCAAGCTGGTCAACAACTACGTGGCCATCACCCTGACCCAGGTGAACGCCGAGGCGCTGGCGCTTTCGCAGCGCTTCGGACTCGACCTGGTGAAGACCATGGACGTGCTGTTGGGCACCTCGGCGAACAACGGCCAGTTGCGCATGAACCTGCCCAACAAGGTGTTGGCCGGCGACACCACGCCCGGCTTCACCGTGGACCTGGCCCACAAGGATTTGTCGCTGGTGGTCAATTCCGCGCACGCGGCGAAAGTGCCGATGCCGGTGGCCGCGGCGGTGCACGAGTCCTACAGCATGGCCCGCGCGCGCGGGCATGGCACGATCGATTTCTCGGGCATGGCCGACGTGCTGTGCGAGGCTGCGCACATCGCCAAACCGCGCCTGCCCAAGGGTTGGAAGCCGGGCTGAGGGCAGGCCCGGCAACGGTGGCGCGCCGCGCAACCTTAGGGCGACGCCGGCTTGATCAGGCGCACCACCAGCGGGTGATGGACGCGGCGCTCGGCCGAAATGGCGTACAGGCGCTCCATGACGTCCTCGCACAGGCCGACCAGGCGCACACCATGTACGCCCTCGAGCTCGGCCGCCATGGACGCCGGCGCCGGGAACACACCCATCCCGGCGATGCCGAAGGTCAGGAGTGAAGCGTTGTCCTCGAATTCGCCAACGATGCGCGGGGCGATGCCGTGGCGCCGCAACCAGTCGTCGAGCTGCACCCGCACGACAGAATGCTGGGTCGGCAATACGAATGCGGCTTGCGCCAGGCTCGCAGGAAATCCCTCGGGCCTGGCCTCACGGAGACCGGCCGCCGCGTACCACGCCATGGGTATCTGGCCCAGCGAATGGCTGTACACCTTCAAATTGGGATTGGCGGGTGCAGCGCGGTCAGACAGGACGACATCGAGTTTATGGAGTGCCAATTCAGCCAGCAGGTCGTCGAACTCGCCTTCCTGGCACAGAAGCCGCAGGTGCGGGGTGGCCAGCACCGGTTCGAGAAGCTGACGCACAACGGCCTTCGGCAGCCCGTCCGAGATCCCCACGTTGAAGCGCACCTGCGGGGTTGTCGCGGCGTCGCGCACTGCGCCGGGCAATTGCTCGCCCAACTGGAAAATCTGCTCGGCATAGTGCAGCGCTGCGCGTCCGGCCTCGGTCAGCTCGACGCGCCGCCCGGCGCTGCGCAGCAGGGCATGTCCGAGTGAGTGCTCCAGCTCGCGCACCTGCGCGCTCACCGTCTGCACCGCCACGTCGAGCCGCTCGGCCGCACGCGCGATGCCGCCTTCCCTGGCGACCACCCAGAAATAGTGGAGATGCCTGTAGTTCACCGATTGCATGTGGTCGGGCGAGCGTTGTCGGGTGGTGTGCAGTCCGGAACATATTACTTCCATTTTTCCGCACTAAGCTTACTTTTTTTATTCGTTTTTTGTGATTTTTCTCGCACCTATACTGCTCTGCATCGCATCCGCACTCCCGCGGATGGTCAACCCAGAAAAGGAATGAACATCATGCGCAGCTATCCACGCAACAGCCCGTACGCCGCGGCGCGAATCGTTGCCCTCACCCTGATCGCCGACGGCCGCATGAAGGACATCGAACTCACCGCCCTGGAGCACATGGACGCATACGGTCGCCTGGGACTTGAGCCTATGGCCCTGCGCGGCGTCTTGCACGAGTTGTGCGCGGACATGCTCTCGGTCGCCGCCAGCGCCAACCAGGACGATTGCAGGATCACGCCCGAAAACGTTCGCACCCTGCTGGCCGAGGTCGACGATCCGGCTCTGCGGCGCCTGGTGTTCGAGCTTTGCGCGGGCGTGGCGCGCGCCGACCGCATGATGCATGAAGGCGAGCTGGCCATATTGCTCGAGGCGATCAACCGTTGGGGGATCGATCGTGACGACACACCGCGACACACTGCCGGCGCGCGGCATGCGGCCAGTCGCACGGCTCGCTGCAACCGCGCCGCCCGTGCCGCGATCTGAACACCGCCCCGACCACCCGCCGCGGCACGCACATGCGGCACCGCGCGGGGCTCGGTCGCGTAACTGCAAAAACGGCGTGCCTGGCCCACACAGGAGGCGCAAGGGGTAATCCCTGATGAAACCTCGCACCGCCTCGCCTGTCATACTTACGGATCTCCTAGTTTCCGCGGCCCGGCCTGCGTCACCGGCAGCGCCACACCAGAAAAGCGAAACATGTTCAACCTGATCGAAGACCTCGCCAAGGCAGCCTCCGCGGCAGTTTCGGTGCCGGTAGCCGTCGCCGCCGACGTACTTGTGATTGGCGGCGCTCTCGCCGGCCAGCAACAGCAGTTCACCACCCTGGCGCTCGACACCCTTTCCGAGGATATCGGCAAGGTGCTGGGCGGCGGCCCCTCGGACAGCGACAATCCTCTCCAAAAGCGATAACCCGATGATATCCCTCATGACTTTTTCCGCTCGCCCATTGCGCCACATCGGCCTCGCACTCGCCGCTCTTGCGGCCATGTATGGCCACGCGAACGCGCAAGCCCCCTCCCGCAGCACATTCGATATCGAGATCGGCGCCGCCTGGCAGGACCGCAACCAGGTTCAGGTTCCGAATGACGCAGGAGGAACTCGCTTCGGTCTCGACCGCATCACCGGCGATGGGCCATTCCTCGCGCCAAGGCTGCAGTTCTCAACCGGCCTGGCGCCGCGCCATGAACTGCGCCTGGTCGCCGCGCCGTTCGGCATCAAGGAATCCGGCACACTCGACCAGGCCGTCAATTTCAACGGCCAGCGTTTTCTCGCCGGAGGCGTCACGGCGAAATACCGATTCGATTCCTATCGCGCCACCTGGCGCTACACGTTTCACGACGCGGGCCCCTGGACCTGGAAAGCCGGCGTGACCGGCAAGATCCGCGACGCCGAGATCACGCTGACCCAGGGGGGCGTGTCATCGACCCGCAGCGATACCGGCTTCGTGCCTTTGTTCCACCTTTACGCGGAACGGCGCTTGGGGAACCGCTCGCGCATCACCTTCGAGGGCGATGCGCTGGCCGGCGGACGGGGCCGCGCCATCGATGCTTCCCTGCGCTATGTGCACGACCTCGGCGACCGGCTCTCAGGTTTCGCCGGGGTGCGGCTCCTGGACGGCGGGGTGGACGGCAGCAGCCAGTACAACTTCGCGCGGTTCCACTATCTCACCGCCGGATTGCAGTACCGTCTCTGAAGCAACCGGTTCCATCCCGAGCGCCTGCTGCGAACCTGGGGCGCACGCTACGATACGCTGCGCCCCCCACCCGAAGGTACGTGGAGCCGTTCCGTGCCGTCAGGCATCAGGGGCACGCAACACAACCTCGCATATCCTGGAGAGTTTCGACGATGTGGCTTGCCGCGCTGATGTTATTGGACAAACTGTTGCCGTACCTGCTCATGTTCGCCGCAGCGTTGATCCTGACGGGAAATTTCGCAACCCGGCGCTTTCTCGAGATGGCGGGCTTCTCACTGCGCCAGCGACAGGCTACCGGCCTGTTCCTGGCCGGCGCGGGCCTGGCGATGCTCACCGGCATCACCTCCTGCCACGCCACGACCCTGCTGATCATGCTCCTGAGCCTCATAGCGGTCATCACCTGGCGCCGCGGCGGTCATCGCGAGGCGATCGGCTCGGCCGCTGTCGCCTGCCTGCTCACGCCGTTGGTCGTCATATCATGAGCCTGACCGGCAGCCGCTTCACCCCGGCGCTCTGGCCGCTGGACTCCTTCGAAGCGATCGAGACGATGCGAACGCTTTATCGCGACGACGCGCACCGGGTCACGCGCTATCCGGTTCGGCACCTGCGCTACTGGTTCATCCGCAGCCAGCTTGAAAGGCATGCCCGCCGGCTGGGCCGCCCGCTCGCGGTGCTGGAGGTCGGCATGGACCGCGGGCAAATGCTGGCTTTCATGAACCACGGGTGCGTACGGAACCCGATCGTCGACCGCTGGGATGCGATCGACGTGGCCCCGAAGGCGGAGTGGGTCGAACGCGTCGGCTACGACAGTGTCAGAGCCCTCGATATCGACCGCGGCACGGACCCCCGGCTTGAGCGCCGTTATGACGCCATGGTCTTCCTGCACGTGCTCGAACACCTGCACGAGCCTGAAGCGACCATGCGCGCCTTTCTGCGCTACCTTCCCTCGGACGGTGTATTCCTCGCGGGCGGCCCGACCATGCCCGCATTGGTCGCCAATGCGGGCTACGAGCGCCGGCTCAGACGCCGCGCCGCGCCCTTCGGGCACGTGAGTGTCATCAGCCCGGAACGGGTCGACGCCTTCGCCGAATCGGCCGGGGTCGACGTCACATTCATGTCCGGGGCCTTCTTCATGCGCAAATCGGGACATCCCATCGAGCGATCGCGCTTGTGGCTGCGACTGAATCTGGCATTCGGCAATCTCTTCCCGTCGCTGGGAAGCGAACTGTACTTCTCCCTGGAGAAGGAGCGAGGCTAGCGCGGCAATCGAGCGGCGATCGGCGCGCGCCGACATGCTCTTCTGGCTGATGTTCATCGCCAGCGGCGTCGGGCCGTTGTCTGGTCAGGCGGTCCACTCTCGCGTGGCCCCGCCAGCGCCTAACAAGTGCGCGCTCAACCGCTACGGCTTCGAGGCGCACCGCCACTGAGCCAGGTATCGACCTGGTGATGTCCGGCGGGGTCGGCCCCCTGACGGCCCTGGATGCAAGCAAGGGGTTGCCGCCAGGCATTCCGGCCTCGACCATGGCATTCGTCCTCTAGACCACCCGCACGGCAATGCGCTTGCTCTAAAGCGGCACCCTCTCGCACAGTCCGAACATCCGCCTTATCTTCTCGCATCCCGGCGGGGCCGTGACCTATCGCGGCAACCGCATGTGCAGCCTGGAAGCCCAGGAGGAATTCGCGAAGCTGATCCAGGAAGGCGCGCTGCGGGCGCTCACGCGCCGATACTGCGACACCGCGCTGTCAGCCAACGCACCTGCGCTGGCCGCCCTGGGGAAGTTCGTGCCGCCAACGCAAATCCGTTACGGCAGCGATTTTCCGCTCGCGGTGGGCATGATGAAAAAGACCATCGATGGCCTGGCGATCCGCGATTTCACGCCGGAGAGGCGGGTCGCCGTGGCGCGCGGGAACGCAACGGCGCCGTTCCCGCGCCGCTACACAAAGGCTGCGACAGCTACTCCGCCTTCGCCCCCGACAACCTGATGATGCGCCCGATGCGCTCGGCCTCGCTCTTCATGAGCGCATTGATCTGATCGACCGAGTTGTTCATCGGCAGCATGCCCTGCGGCGTGAGCTGCTTTTCAACGAATTCCGCGTTGCCGAGCATGGTCGATACCGCGCCGTTCAGGCGCGCAACCACCTCCCTGGGCGTGCCGGCGGGCGCGAAAAAGCCGTACCAGGCGCCGATATCCATGTCCTTCATGCCCACCTCGGCGAAAGTCGGCACATCCGGCAACAGCGCGGAGCGCTTGTCGCCGGATAAGGCGAGAATCTTCACCTTGCCGGCCTTGAGAAAGCCCTGGACGGTCGGAATGGCGGGAAAGGTGAACAGGATCTGCCCGCCGATCACGTCGGCCACGGCGGGCGCCGACCCCTTGTACGGCACATGGACCAGGTCTGTGCCGGTCTGCTTCTTGAAGATTTCGCCCATGATTTGCGGCTGGCTGCCCACGCCGAACGAGCCGTAGCTGAGCGTGCCGGTCCTGGCCTTGGTGTAGGCGACTAGTTCGGCGAAGGTATTGACCGGCAGGCTGCCGGACACCACCATGCCGAGATTGAGGTAGGCCACCGTGGCCACGGGCACGAAATCGCGCGTCATGTTGTACGGCAGCTTCGCGAACAGGGCCGGGTTGAAGATGAAGGTCGCGTCGTTGGTGAACATCAGCGTGTAGCCGTCGGCGGGCGACTTGGCCACGAATTCGGCGCCGATGCCGGTGTTGCCGCCGGGCTTGTTGTCCACCACCATCTGCTGGCCGAGGATTTCGCCCAGCCGCTGGGCGACGACGCGCCCCATGATGTCGGTGGCGCCGCACCTGACAGTCGATACAATCACAACGCATTTCGCACAACCCTCACCGAGCCTCCACACCATGCTGAAGTTCTACTACAACACCGCCCCCAACCCGATGAAGGTCGCCCTGCTCCTGGAGGAACTGGGCCTGCCGTACGAGGCGATTCCCGTCGATACCCGCAAGGGCGACCAGTTCAAGCCCGATTTCGTCAAGGTCAACCCCAACAGCAAGGTGCCGGCGATCGTCGACGGCGACGTACGCGTGTTCGACAGCAACGCCATCCTGCTGTACCTGGCCGACCGCGAAAAGCGCTTCGTGCCGCTTGACACGGCCAGCCCGGCACGCGCCGACATGCTGTCCTGGCTGATGTTCATCGCCAGCGGCATCGGTCCGTTCTCGGGCCAGTCGGTCCACTTCCGCGTGGCCGCGCCGGAGCCCAAGGAGTACGCGCTCAATCGCTATGACTTCGAGGCGCATCGCCACTGGAAGATCATCGAGGCGCATCTGGCCAACTCGCACTACATGCTGGGCGACGAGTATTCCATCGTCGACATGGCCTTCTGGGGCTGGGCACGCCTGGTGCCGTTCGTGCTCGGCACCGGCGAGGCCACCTGGGCCACATATCCGCAGGTCAAGCGCCTGTTGGACGAGATCAATGCCCGCCCCGCGGTGTCGCGCACCGAATTGATCAAGTCGCGGCACGCCTTCAAGACCGAAAACGACGACGAAGCCAAGCGTTACCTGTTCCCGCAGAACGAGCGCCTCAAGAAGTAGCGCGGATTGCGGCGGCGCAGCGCAGGCAACGTGTTGCGCCTCTGGCGAGCGCGCGCCCCGCGAGTAAGGCGCCGCGCTGCCCGAAGGGCGCGAAGTTATCCCCAGAACCTGTGCGTAGCTAGCTCGTGAAGGGCCCGTCGGGGCTTGATGCACATGGCTTTCGGTACCTTGCTCAAGAAATGGGCGTTGCGGGGATGGCCGGTTAATGATGCCCCGGCCCGCCTCGCGATGCACCCTAATCGGGCATGCGGCGCGCCCTGTCTGCCGATGCAAGACCCGGGGCTCAGGCGCGCGGCAGGCGCCATGCCACGACGATGCCGATCAGGTTGACCAGCGCCGCGATCATCATGACGGCCGAATACCCCTGGGTACGGTCGAACAGCCAACCGGCCAGCACCGGCAGGCTGATGGCCGCCACACACCAGGCGATGTACATGCGGCTGGCGATCTGGCCGAACAGGTTGCGGTGCCAGTAGCGTGAAATCGCGCCCGCGGTCAGGCCCGACACGAAGCCGTAGCCCATGCCGATCATGGCCAGTCCCGCCACCGACATCAGCGGACCCGGCCAGAGGGTCAGCAACAGCGCGCCGGTCAGGGACCACAGGTGCGCGCCGCAAGCGACATGCGGCACCGCGAAACGATCCACCAGCGCCCCCCCGCCAGTGCGCGCCGCGGCGATGGCGCCGGTGATGAAAGTCGTCGCACCCAGCGCCAGGGCCGACTTGCCGCCATAGGCCTGCACGATACCCGCTGCCTGGCTCAATACCGTCAGACCCGCGGCGGCGGCGAGGAAAAACACCACGAACAGCCGCACGAACACGCCGCGCTCGTTTGCCGATGCGACGCCGCTGGCAGCGTGCGGGTCATGCAACCGGATCCGGCCGACGTGCAGCATGCCCGCGGCGATCATGCCCGTGGTGGCCACCGTGGCGGCAAGGCCAGCGAGGGCCGCGCGCAAGCCGTAGACCTCGATCGCCCAGCCGAAGATCGGCGCACCGAGCATGGCCCCGAGCGGGTACAGGGCCACCAGGTATCCGTTCACCAACCCGCTAGTGGTCTCGGCGGCCTGGTTGACGGCCTGCTGCATGACGATGAAGCAGATGCCGCCGCCGATGCCGAACATCAGGCCATAGCCGACCAGCAAACTGGCATAGCCCTGCGCGCCGGCCGTGATGGCGAGCCCCGCCGCGCTGCCGATGGCCGAGCCCAGCACGATCGCAATCGGTGGCCAGCGCCGATACAGGCGCGGCGCCAGGTTCATGCCCAGCGTGAGGGTGATGGTCGCCAACCCGAACACCACCGACATCTGCGCGCGCGAAACCGCCAGTAGCGCTTCCATCGGCTTCAGGAACACGCTGAAGGCATAGATGGTGCCGAACGGCAGGTTGAGCACCGTCGCCGCGACAAGAGCGACGCGCAGGCGGGCTCGCGCAGACCCGGTCACGCCGACCGCACCCGAATCCGCGCGAACGCCCGGCCGCACACGGGGAATGCAGGCCCGCTGCGCCGGCGGTCGCGGCCGTTCAGGACAGCTCGCGCCGCACGATGGCCGCGCCTTCGGCAAGCGCCTTGAGTTTGCCGAAGGCGGTGGCGCGCGGCAGGTACTTCATGCCACAGTCCGGCGCCGGGATCAGGCGCTCGGCGCTGACATGCTTCAAGCCATTGCGGATGCGCGCAGCGACATCGTTCGCGCTTTCGACCGCGGGACTGCCGAGATCGATCACACCGAGCAGGATTTTCTTGTTCGACAGGTCCTTGAGCATGCCCAGTTCGAGCGCAGGCTGGGCGCACTCGATCGAGATCTGATCGGCCGTGCTATCGGAGAGTTGCGTGAGAAACGAGTAGCCGGTGGGCTTCTGTCCCGGCACCACGGCGGCATAGCCGAAGCACAGATGCACCACCGTGGGCACGCTGACCCCCTGCAGGGCGCGGTTGATCGCCTTCACTGCGAAACGCTTGGCGTTTTCCGGATCGTTGCGCAGCCAGGGTTCGTCGATCTGGATCACGTCCGCGCCGGCGGCGGCGAGATCGAGCACCTCCGCATTGACCGCCTCGGCAAAACCCATCGCCATGGCTTCGAGGTCGCCGTAGTACTCGTCCTTGGCCTGCTGCGCCATGGTGAACGGGCCGGGCAGAGTGATCTTGATGCTGCGGTCGGTGTTGGCGCGCAGGAACTGCAGGTCGCGCACCTCCACTGCGCCGCGCCGGCGGATCGGGCCGGTGACGCGCGGGACGCGGGTTTCGCGGCCGGCCTTGTTGACGATCACCGCTGGGTTATCGGCATCGACCCCTTCGAGCGCGGCGACGAAATAATTGGAATAACTTTCGCGGCGGACTTCGCCGTCGGTGATGATATCGATACCCGCGCGCTCCATGTCGCGAATGGCCAGGAGGGTGGCGTCATCCTGCGCCTGCTTGAGGTTCTCGGCCGGGATGCGCCATAGCTCGTGCATGTTCACGCGCGGCACCCCCTTGGAGAGCATGGCGCGGTCGACCAGCCAGTCTGGCTGGGGGTAGCTGCCGACCACGGTCGTGGGTAGAAGGGTATTGCTCATGTCGTTTGTCTTTCCTGTTCGAATTTCGTGAAACTGCCCTCGGCGCACACCACCCTGGCGCCACCATGCCGGGAAACGAGCCCAGGCCGGCCGGGCTCTCCCGGCAGTGCCGCGGGGTCATCGCTGTCAAGAACCGGCCGCTCGGCGAACTTTTCGCTCGCGGCGCGGCGCGCCAGCCTGACAAGGCCGGATTCGGGCGCACCCAGGCTCGCTGTTCCGCAGTCTCGTGCCCTTTGCCTTCGGTCAGTTTACCGGCTTGCCGTCAGCCATGGGCCGGACCCCGCATGCGCTCCCGTAAACTGTGGGCCTGTTGATTCATGCGGCACCAGTCCTTTCATGCACCCCGCGCATCCGCTCGACCGCTCGCTGGCCATCACGCCGGCGGGCAGGAACGTCTGGCATTCCCCTTCCAGCCCGCTCTACTGGAACAGCATCGGTCCGTTTGGCGGATGGCTCGCGGCCATGCTGCTGCATGCGGTATTGAGTGAGGACGAGGCGCGCGGCGATCCCGTGTCGCTGCAGGCGCAATTCATCGGCTCGCTGCGCCAGGCGCCGTTCTCCATCCACACCCGCCGCCTGCGCCAGGGGCGCTCGACCGCGTTCTGGCAGAGCGAAATCCGGCAGGCACCGGAGGACGGCGGCGACGCGCAGGTTTGCGCCCATGCGACGGTCACCCTCGCGGGCTGGCGCGAGACCTTCACGCTGACCGATGCGGTGATGCCGCCAGTGCCGCCGGCCACCACCTTGCCGCAGGTGCCACCGCGTCCCTTCGGCGCCCCGGCGTTCCTCGCCCGTTACGATTTCCGCATGGCCAGCGGCCCCATGTTCCAGTCCGCGCCGGACATGAACTCGCTGTTGTGGGTAAGGGACGCCGAGCCGCGTCGTTACGACGCACGCTCGATCGCGGCCATCTGCGACGCGCCGTTTCCCTCGATCTGGCTGCGTCTGGACCATCCGGTGCTGATCACCACCGTCGCCTACAACGTCTTCTTCCGCACCGGCGCGGCCGGCCTGGCCAGCGCGGGAGACGGCCATGTGCTGCTGCAATCGCGCTGCGCCTCCGGCAGCGACGGCTTCTTCGACCAGGACACGCTGGTGTGGAGCGAGACCGGCGCGTTGCTGGCGCAAACCCAGCAGCTGGCCTGGTTTTCCAACAAGCCGCTGGCCAGGCCCTGAACGCAGGCCGCCCGCCTACTCGAGGGAAATGTTGGCCTCGCGCGCGACGCTGCGCCAGTTCTCGAAATCCTTCTTCACGTAGGCATCGAAGGCTTTCGCGTCCTGCTCGATCATTTCCACCCCCAGCGAGGCGAAGCGCTCGCGGATCGCGGGCTGCGCGAGCGTTCGCGCGAGCGCCGCGGCGAGCCGGTCCAGCACCGCGCGTGGCGTACCGGCCGGCGCGAAGAGGCCGGTAAAGGTGCTGACATCATAGTCCGCCAACCCGAGTTCGGCCAGCGAAGGCACGTCCGGCAGCAGCGCCGAGCGCTTGCGGGTGGTGACGGCCAGGGGCCGCACCCGGCCTTCCTTGATGTGCGCCATCGAGGCGGTGAGCTGGTCCATCATGGTTTCCACCTGCCCGCCCACCAGGTCCACCAGCGCCGGGCCAGACCCCTTGTAGGGCACATGGATCACCTTCAGGCCAGTCTGCTTCATCAGCAGTTCCAGCGCGAGGTGGTTGGATGTGCCGGTGCCCGCGGAGGCCACCGAAATGCGCCCGGGGCGCGCCTGCGCCTGCGCGACGAAATCGCGGTAGCTCGCCATCGCGACGCGGGCCGAGGCGGTGAGCACGATCGGCACCTGCTGGATCGGGCCGACGACGGCGAGGTCGCGCGTCGGATCATACGGCGGGGTCTTCGCCACCGCCGGCGCCACCGAGATGGAGCTCGAGGAACCGAGCACCAGCGTGTAGCCGTCCGCCGGCCCCCTGGCCACCTGGGCGGTGGCCACCATGCCGCCGCCGCCCGGACGGTTCTCCACGATCACCTGCTGGCCGAGGAGCTCGCCCAACGGGGTCGAGATCGTGCGCGCGGTGATGTCCACGTTGCCGCCCGGCGCGAACGGCACGACGATGCGGATCGGCTTGACGGGGAAATCCTGCGCGCGCGCCGGCATGGCCGATGCCACCGCGCAAGCCGCCAGCGCCGCCAGAACCGTTCTTCTTGCCTTCATGCCTGTCTCCGGAAATAACTGTCTTGTCGCGGGGTTTGGGAACTCGTGTTCAGCCCACCGCGCGGCGGATCGACGCCAGCGACGAGAGCTTGAGGCGCGGACCCGAGCGCATGAACTGGCCCGGCAGTTCGCGCCCCATCACCTCCTGCACGCGCCGCGCCACCGCCGCCAGCTTCTCGATGTCGATGCCGGTCTCGTAGCCGCATTCGTGCAGCAGGTAGACCAGGTCTTCGGTGCAGATGTTGCCCGTCGCGCCGGGCGCGAACGGGCAGCCGCCCAGGCCGCCGAAGGACGACTCGTACTCGCGGATGCCGAGGTCCAGGCCGTTCATCACGTTCGCCAGCCCGATGCCGCGGGTGTTGTGGAAATGCAGCGCGATGACGGCGTCCGGATGGCGCGCCCGGATCGCCTCGACCGTGCGGGTGACCACAGGCGGGGTGGCCATGCCGGTGGTGTCGCCCAGGCTGACATGGCGCGCGCCGGCGGCCATGTAGGCGTCGATGATCCTGAGGACATTGTCGATCTTCACCTCGCCCTCGAACGGGCAGCCGAAGGCGGTGGCCACCGCGCCGCGCAAGGCGATGCCGAACTTCCTGGCGATCGGCGCGAATTCGTTGAAGTCGGCAATGGCCGCGTCGATGGACTTGTTCAGGTTGGCCTGGCAATGCGTTTCCGAGGCGGAGATGAAGGAGGCCATCATGTCCACCTTCGCCGCGGCGGCGCGCTCGGCGCCGCGCGCGTTCGGCACCAGGGCGGTCAGGCGCACGCCGGGCTTGCGCACGATCAGGTCCATCAACTGCGACGCATCGGCCAGTTGCGGCACGGCGCGCGGCGAGACGAAGGACGTGGCCTCGAAGCTGGTGACGCCGGCTTCGATGAGCGCGTTGATCAGGTCTGCCTTCACCTCGGTCGGAATGAACTCCTTCTCCGACTGGAAGCCGTCGCGGGTACCAACCTCGGTGACCAGCACGAAGCGGTCGTCGGCGGACTTGGGGGTGTAGGGCATGGGGTCACTCCTTGCGATGGAAATGGCTGGATTCAGATGACGTTGCGGCTGCGCAGTTCGGCGATGCGCGAAGCCTCGATGCCCAGTTCGGCGAGGATGGCGTCGGTATCGGCGCCCAGCACGGGCGGGGGGCGATGGACGCGGCAGGGATCGTCAGTGAACTTGACCGGGAAGCCAAGCACGTCGAGCCTGCCGTGTTGCGGATGGTCGATGGTGATGCGCATCTGCTGGTGCCTGGTTTGCGGGTCGTCGAACACCTGCCCCATGTCGAGAACCTTGCCACACGGCACGCCGGCACGATTGATGGCCTCGATCCAGTGCGCGACCGGCTTTTCGCGGGTGCGCGCATTGATCTCGGCATTGATCGCCGCGCGGTGACGGTAGCGGTCGTCGTTGGTGCGGAAATCGGGGTGCCCGCGCAGGTGGCCGAGTTCAAGCGCGTCGAGCAGTTTGAAATAGAAGGTATCGTTCGACGGCGCGACCGCGATCTGCCCGTCGGCGGCCTCGAACAGGCCGTAGGGCGAGGCCAGCGCATGGTCGTTGCCGGTGCGCTGCGGCAGCCTGCCATTGGCGAAATAGTTGGTCGCCAGAAAAGCCAGCATGCTGGTCATGCCGTCGGTAAGCGCGGTGGCGATCTCCTCCCCTGCGCCGGTCCGGTTGCGCCGCACCAGCGCCGCCAGGATGCCCATGGCGGCCTGCTGCCCCGCCACCAGGTCGGAAATCGGCGGCGCCGCGCGCATCGGCGGGCCGTCGGCAAAACCGTTGACGCTCATGAAACCGCTCATCGCCTGCGCGATGAAGTCGAAGGACGGCCGGTCGGCATACGGTCCGGAGAGACCGAAGCCGGTGACATGGCAGCTGATGATGTCCCGCTTGAGCGCCTGCAATTGCGCGCGCCCGAAACCCATCTTGTCCATCACGCCCGGCCGGTAGTTGTTGACCACCACGTCGGCCCGGCGCAGCAACGAACGCAGGATCTCCTTGCCCTCGGCGCTGCGCAGGTCGAGCGTGAGCGAGCGCTTGTTGCGATTGAAATTGGCGAAGTAGAGCGAATAGCCGTTGACGGCAGCGCCCTGCGCGCGAACCGGGTCGCCCTCGCCCGGCTCCTCGATCTTGATGACGTCGGCCCCCATGTCGGCCAGGAACATCGAGCAAAACGGACCCGAAAGTATGCGGGTCAGGTCGACGACGCGGATGCCTTCCAGTTGCATCGGGACTGCCGCCTCACTCGATCTTGATGTTGGCTTCTTTTGCGATCTTGCCCCACTTGGCATAGTCGGTACGCACGAAGGCGGCAAACTCCTCCGAGGTTCCGCCCACCGGGGTGGCGCCCCCTGCGGAAATCTTCTCGCGGATATCCGGCATGGCCAGCACCTTGTTGATCTCCGCATTGAGCCGGGCCACAATGGCAGGCGGCGTGCCGACCGGTGCGAACAGACCCAGCCAGATGCCGGCCTCCACTCCCCTGACGCCGGCCTCCTCCAGCGTGGGGGTGTCCGGGAGCATGGGCGAGCGCTTTGCGGTGGTCACCGCCAGCGGCGTGAGCTTGCCGCCCTTGACCAGACCCAGCACTGAGGGCACGGACATGATGGCCACGTCCACCGAGCCGCCCATCACATCGGCCAGCGCGGGCGCCGCGCCCTTGTAGGGCACCTGCAGCAGGCGGATCCCGGTGGCGCCCTTGATCTGCTCGCCGAACAGGTGCCCGGCCGAGCCGTTGCCCGCGGTGGCCCACGACAGGCCCGCCTGCGACCTGCCGCGCGCCAGCATGTCCGCCGTGTTACCCAACTTGGGATTGGCGGCCGTGGCGGCATTGGCCACGATCGCCAGCGGTGCCACCGACACCTGGACGATGGGCGCGAAACTCTTCACCGTGTCATAGCCCACGTTCGGGTAGAGCCACGGCCCCAGCATGACGTTGTCGGTCTGGCCGATGACGATGGTGTAGCCATCCGGCGCCGCCTTGGCCGCGGCGGCCACGGCCAGGTTGCCGCCGGCGCCCGGCATGTTCTCCAGAAGCACCGTCCACTTGGTGGCCTCGGCCAGCCGCGTACCGACAGTGCGCGAGACGAAGTCGGTGCCGCCGCCGGGCGTGAACGGGATCAGCCAGCGGATCGGCTTGGCCGGGTAGTCGGCCTGCGCATGGACGCCGCCGGCGCCGAGCGCGGCGGCAAGGATGACCAGGCCAGTCTTGAAGAGTCTCATCGGGTGTCTCCGTTGGTTGTGACGTTCGGTTGGGTTGCAGAATCGGGAATCAGGCGTCCGGCTCGACGCGGATCGCCTGTGCGGGGCACAGCAGCGCGGCCTTTCCCACGCCGCTCGCGCCGAGGTCGCCCGGGCGCGCATTGATCAGCACTACCAGGCCGTCCTTCTCGTCCTGGTCAAACACCGCGGGCGCCACCCTGACGCATTGTCCGGCGCCCACGCATCTGGTGCGGTCTATGCTGACCTTCATGGCCGGCCTCTCACCAGGCGACCGGCAGGTTGTGGATGCCGTAGATCTGCATGTCGTCCTTGAAGCGGACCTGCTCGAGCGGCACGGCCAGCCGCAACCCCGGCAGGCGCGCCAGCAAGGCCCGGACCATCACCTGCAGTTCGTAGCGCGCCAGCATCTGCCCGAGGCACTGATGGATGCCGTAGCCGAAGGCCAGGTGCTCGCTGTTGTCGCGCCCGATGTCGACGCGGTCAGCATCGGCAAACACGCGTTCGTCGCGATTGGCCGCGGGCAGCGACATGAACAGCCCCTCGCCCTTTTTCACCAGCATGCCGCCGATCTCGACATCCTCCAGCGCCACCCGCCGCGGCGAAAACTGGACCGGCGACACATAGCGCAGGAATTCCTCGACCGCCGCTTCGACCTTCTCGGGTTGCGCCGCCAGGGCGGCGCGCAGGCCGGCGTCGCGCAACAGCAGGAGCGCTCCCATGCCGATCATGTTGGTGGTGGTGTCGTGCCCGGCGCGCAGGATCATCGCGCCGATCTCGGCGAAATCGTCGCGCGAGAGGTGGCCGGGCAGCACATGCTCGGCGATCACGCGGCTGACCATGTCGTCGCCCGGCGAAGCTTCCTTCGCTGCGATGAGCCGGCGCACATAGGCGGCCAGTTCGCGCGCCCTGGTCTCGGCCTCGCCGGGCGTCTGCGTGAGCCCATGGCGCGCGACCGCGCAGCGGATGATGAAAGTGTGATCCTCATACGGAGAACCGAACAGTTCCGACATCACCAGCGACGGGTAGCGCACCGCAAGGCTTGCCACCAGGTCGGCGGGTGGCCCGGCGGCGAACATCTCGTCGATCAACTCGTTGGCCAGTGTTTCCATGCGCGGAATCAGGGCCTGCATGCGCCGCACGCTGAACTCGCGGGTGAAGAAACGCCGGTAGCGGTCGTGCTCCGGGTTGTCCATGCCGACGAAGGCACGCTCGTTGCGGTCGACCGTGACGCGCGCTTCGGTCACGGTCGGAAAATCCGGCTGCGCCATCCGGCCGCTGAAACGCTTGTCATCCATCAGAATGGCGCGCACCTCGGCATGGCGGGTCACCACCCAGGCGCGCCGGCCATTCCACAGGGTCACCGCGAACAGCGGCGCCGCGGCGCGCGCGACGGCGTACTGCGGCGGCGGGTCGAACGGGCAGGCTCGCAGGAAGGGGAAGGTGGCGCTCATGGCGGCGGTGCATCGGGGACCGGTGGAAAACCCGGGAAGCCCGGCCCACCTCAAAGCCACGGATTCTACTGTCGCGGCCCGGATCAGGGGCGGCGACCGGACCGCACCCGGCCTTTCCGCCGGGCGCCCCCGGCGCGCTGGCGCCGGCGGCAGGCGCGCCGCATGCCGTCTTCGCGCGTATTCCCCGGCACGGTGCGGCCAGTACGCGGACCCGGTACCGCGCAGCCGCGGGCGTGCGCGTGCTGCGCTGCGGAAAGCGTACGCCATGCGCACCACAAAATTTAGCGAAACCGGCACAGCATCGATATATCATCTGCTCCCAGATGCAGGTTCGGCAGGATTCACGCGATGCAAGGCGGCATCGCACCCGTCCGGATACCGGAGGAGACATGCCACATCCCGTAATGCGCGGTGCTCTCGCGGCCCTTCTGGCCGCCGGCAGCGCTCTGGCAATGGCCCAATCCTGGCCGTCCAAGCCGATCCGAATGGTCATTCCCTACACCCCTGGCGGCTACACCGACACAATGGCGCGCGGTGTCGGCGAACCGCTTGCCCGCGCGCTCGGCGTGGCGGTGGTGTTCGAGAACAAGCCGGGCGCCAACAGCATCCTCGGCGTGGACATGGTGGCCAAGGCCGCGCCTGACGGCCACACCCTGGGCACGGTCATTGCCGCGCACTCGGCCAATGCCACGCTTTATCCCAAGCTGCCGTTCGACTATTTCAAGGACCTCACCGCGGTATCCCTCACCTCTGTGGCGCCATTGATCCTGGTGGCCAACAACGACTTTCCGGCCAAGTCGGTCGGCGAATTCATCGCCTATGCCCGGGCCCATCCGGGCAAGATCAACTACGGGTCCTCAGGCAACGGCGCGGCGGCGCACCTGACCATGGAATACCTCATGAACCTGACCGGCACAAAAATGCAGCACGTGCCCTACAAGGGAACCGCGCCGGCCCTCACCGATCTCATCGGCGGCCAGATCGGCGTGATGTTCGATACCACCGCGCTGATGATGCCGCATGTCAAGGCGGGCAAGATCCGTGCCCTCGGCACCTCCTCAGAGAAGCGTGTTGCCGGCGCCGGCGAGGTGCCCACCTTCATCGGGGGCGGCATGCCGGGTTTCGTCTCGGGAACCTGGTCTATGGTCCTCGCGCCTGGCGGCACGCCGCCGGATCTCGTCAACCGGATATCCTCCGAGATCGCGAAGATCACGCGCAGCGCCGCGTTTCGCGAACGATTCGAGCCCCAGGGCATCATCCCGGTGGGCAACACCCCGGAGGAAGCCAGCGCCTTCCTGCGCGGCGAAGTGGCCAAGTGGGGCAAGGTCATCAAGGACGCAGGGGTCAAGGCGGAGTAGAAAAACTGGAGAATCGAAGGACTTGAGAAACGCCGGACGGCGGCGCACGCTCCGCCGCCAGCGGGAAGATGCTGAATCGTAGGCAAAATCATAGACAAAAGGAGACTGTGCCATGCCCATCACCGACCTGAACCACTACTTCATACGCGCCAACGACCTCGAGGCGACCAAGCGCTTCTACTGTGAAGCGCTGTCCCTGGAAGAAATGCCGCGGCCGCAGGTACCCTTCCCGGGCTACTGGCTGGGTCGCGGCGACAAAGTTTGGGTTCACATGGGCCCGCACGGCATCCCGAATCATGAACTCTACTATCCCGGCTCCCCGCCCGGCGTGGCCACCGACCAGGCCGGTGTGGTCGACCACATCGCCTTCGGCGCGGCCAACCCGGACGAGTTCCGCGCCCGTCTGGTCAAGATGAAGTGCGAGTGGTGGTCGCGCAAGCTGCCCTCGTTCAACCTGTTCCAGATTTTCGTGCGCGACCCCGACGGCCTGACCATCGAGCTCAACTTCTTCAATGTCACGCAGATGCCCGAATGGGACGAGACCATGAACTACGACGAGATGCCGCGCGCCACCGCCTAAAGGAGAATGCAGAAATGAACGCCCCGGAACGCATCAGGACGGATTTTTCCCACGTCACCTACGCCGAGGCCATGGCCAGCGCCATGTCCCTCATCCCGGTGCTGCGCGAGCGCGCGCCGCGCTGCGAGGAAGCCGGGTCGCTGCTGCCCGAGAATGCCGCCGACCTCAATCGCACCGGCCTGGCGCGCATCCTCCAGCCGAAGCGCTGGGGCGGCATGGAACTGCCCTTCACGGCCATCTTCGATATCCCGGAGATCATCGGGCGGGGCTGCATATCCACCGCCTGGAGCCTGTCCAACCTTCTTGCGCACCACTGGATGCTGGCTTTCTACGAAGAGGAGGCGCAGTGCGAGGTCTGGGATGTCGACCCGGACGCGTTCATCGCCTCGGGCATCGCCTTCCCGCAGGGGCGCGGGCGCCTGGTGGACGGCGGCATCGAGCTTTCCGGGTTGTGGAACTTCTCCTCGGCGGTGGTGCCTTCCACCTGGAACATGCTGGCCTGCGTGGTGCGCGACGGCGAGAAAATCCTAGACTACCGGATGTGCCTGGTGCCGATGTCCGAATACGAAGTGCTCGACGACTGGCAGGTCATGGGGCTCAAGGGCACCGGCAGCCGCTCGGTCAAATGCGACAAGGTGTTCGTGCCGCACCACCGCGCCCTGTCGATGATCCACCACCGCCGCGGCGAACCGTTTCCGGGATGGCGCACCAACCCGCAGCCGGTGTTCCATGTGCCCTTCGGCGGTCTCTCGGGGCATTGCCTGCTGGGCTGCCTGGTCGGCAACGCCCAGGCCATGTTCGACGCGGTCACCGGCATGGTCAAGGAACGCAGCACCAGCTATACCGGGCTCAAGATGCGCGACCTCGGCACGGTGCAGGCGCGCATCGGCTTGGCCGGCGCGCAGATCCACGCCGCGCGCACCATGGCGCGCGCCGATTGCGCCGAAGGTCAGCGCATGGCAGAGGAGGGTATCGAGGCCACCCTCGAACTGAAGCTGCGCCAAAAGCGCAACTGCGCCTTCGGCGCCAAGCTCACCACCGATGCGGTCGACACGTTGTACGCGCTGGCCGGGGCCAACGGCCTCTACACCCGCGGGCCGATGGAACGCATCTTCCGCGACCAGCACGCCGCAGCCAGCCACATCAGCTTTTCGATTGACGCCCAGGCCAGCGCCTGGGGCTTGGCGGCGGCGGGCGGAGAAATCACCAACCCGGTGCTTTGAAGCCAGGGCGGCGATCCCGCGCCAGCCTCGACAACCACCGATCCCGCCGCCAACGGCGGCGGGATGCATGGCGCACCTAGCTCAGGACTTGCGCGCCTTTTCGAACGGGGCACGCAGGGTGCCTGTCTTGTACTTCTCCGGCGCCACGATCACCTGCTTGCCGGGCAGGCGGAACTGCTCGACATCCTTGTCCTTGATCCCGGTGAACTGGGTCAGCAGGACGCGCCCTTCGGCCCACTCACCGTTGCGCTGGTAGCGGATCGGGCCAACGATGGTCTTTAGCTCGCTGGTACGCAGGTAACCGGCCAACGCTTTCTGGTCCAGTCCCTTGGTGGCGGTGATCGCCTGTTCTAGCATCTGCCCGATGGCGTAATTGAAGGGCGGCAGGTAGTAACCGAGCGGATCGACCTTCTCTGCCTTGGCCTTGGCCGTGTAGCGCGCCAGGAAGTCCTTCAGGCCGGGGAAGTCGAGCGTCTTCTCCGGAGCATAGGGGTTGTAGTTCACGATGCCGTTGAGTTGCGACCCGAGGCTTTCCATGATCGGCGCGAACTGGAGGCCGACCATACCACCGCCTAGCATCTTTACGCTTTCGCCCACGCCGATCTCGTTGACCGCACGCACGATCGCCACCGATTCGCCGGGATATGAGGCCACGAACACCAGGTCTGGCTTGGTCGCCTTGATCGAGCGGATCATCGACGAAAAATCGGTGGTGTTGGGCGGATACTTCTGGTCGTACACCACCTTGAGGCCGGAATGCGTGGCCAGGTTGCGCGCACCGGTGGCGAGGTTTTGCGCAAACTCGGCGTCGGCAGCGAGGAAGGCCACCGTCTTGGCGCCAAGCTTGCGGCCAAGTTCAAAGTAGCCGGTGGACATGGCGACCGAGTCCGGGAAGGGTGCGTTGTTGAACCACATGTCATGCTGCGGCCGGTCGTTGACTTCGAATGAATAGTTGCCCATCAGCAGCAGCTGGCGCTGCTTGACGAGTGGCATGATCGGCGCGGTGAGGTTGGTGCCATACGGCGCGATCAGCAGGTCAACCTTGTCGATATCAAGCAGCTTGGTGTAGATCGCCGGCGTGTTGGACGGGTTTGACTGGTCGTCGTAGATGATCATTTCGACCTTGCGTCCTAGCAGTCCACCCTTGGCATTGACGTCGTCGCGCCACATCTGCAGGCCGATCAGGCCTGCCTTGCCGCCCGCTCCAAGCGGTCCGGTCTGCGCGATAGACAGGCCGATCTTGATCGGCGCGCCCTGCGCCGAAACGCCGAGCGGGTATGCCGCCGGCAACGCCATCGCCGCTGCTACGAACTTGCGCCGGGAAATTGCCCCGGTACGTGACTTAGCCATCACTTCGTCTCCTTTGGTTTGCATGAGAATCGTGCCCTGCCGCCCCGCGCATCCGGGGGCCGATTCCATCCGGTCGTGCCCGGTGGTTGCGGTCCGGCGCTGTGCGGAACTGGCTTGAAGCGTAGCAGGTTTGCCGGCGCAAGAAAACGTGACGCAGCAAGGCGCGGCCCACAGACGCGGCGCGCATGCGCAACACGAGCGGCACCGCGCACCCGCTCAGTGGTCCGTACGCGCGCCGGCCTCCCCTATACTCGCGCCCACGCAGTGCCCTCGCGGGCCGTGGCTTTGTTCAGGAACCTGGTGTACGGCGCGATGATGCGCTCATTGAGAAAGGCCACCATGAAACATCGTCGCATCGTCATTGCCGCCACCCTGGCGCTGGCTATCGCGGCCGTACTGCCCTCACCCGCCGCAGCCCAGGCCGGCGCGGACAAACCGGTCAAGCTGATCGTACCCCTGCCGGCCGGTGGCCCGGTGGATGCGGTAGGCCGGCAGATCGCCATCCACCTCGCCCGCGAGCTCAGGCAGAACGTGGTGGTCGAGAACGTCGCGGGCGCATTCGGCATCGTCGGTCTGACCCGGCTCTCGCGCAGCGAGCCGGATGGCGGCACCATCGCCCTCGCGGCCTCGGGCATGCTGGTGATCGCCCCGCTCACTGAAGCCGGGGTGAGCTACGACCCGTTCAAGGACTTCACGCCCCTGTCGCTCGCCTCCGAGTACGAGAACGTGCTGGTGGTGCATCCCGCCCTGCCGGTGAAGACCGTTGCAGAACTGGTCGCCTATGCCAGAGCCAATCCCGCGGCGATCACCTACGCATCATCGGGCAACGGCGCAAGCAACCACCTGTCCGGGGAACTGCTGAAAAAGATGGCCGGCGTCCCCATGCTGCATGTGCCGTACAAGGGCACCGCGCCGGCCCAGGCCGACGTGATGGGCGGCCACGCCAGCATGATGTTCGATGTGGTGTCCACCGCGGCGCCGCTGATCAAGGGTGGCAAGGTGCGCGCCATCGCCACCACCGGCGCGAAGCGCAACCCGGCCATGCCCGATGTGCCCACCGTGGCCGAGACGATTCCCGGCTACAAGGTCACCGGCTGGTTCGCCCTGTTCGCGCCGCCCAACCTGCCGCCCGCCATCAGCCAGAAACTCAATGCCGCGCTCGCGCGCGCGCTGCAGGCGCCGGAATTCAGGGCCTTCCAGCAGCAGGGTGGGCTCGACGCCGTGACCTCCACGCCGGCCGAGCTGGCCGAGCGCATCCGCGAGGACATCCGCATCTGGTCGCCGGTGATCGAGGCGGCGGGTCTGCGGAAAAAATAGGCGCGCCGCGCAAGGACACCGCACGCGATGAAAAATACGCTTCTCGCCGCACTGCTGACGGCGTGTGCCGCGCCCGTCGCCCTGGCCGACTATCCCGACCAGCCCATTAGGATCATCGTGCCCTTTGCGGCGGGCGGCGGCACCGACGTGATGGGCCGCATGTTCGCGCAAAAGCTCTCCGACGCATGGAAAGTGCCGGTGACGGTGGACAACCGCGCCGGCGCGGGCGGCACCATCGGCTCGGCCACGGTGGCGCGCGCGCCGGCGGACGGCTACACGCTACTGCTCGGCAGCATCAGCACCCACGCGATCTCGCCCGGGCTATACGCGAAGCTCGCCTACGACCCGGTGAAGGATTTCGCTGCGGTCGCACGCGCGGGCATCACCCCTTTCGTGATGACGGTGCACCCCGGGGTGCCTGCCGGCACGATCGGCGAGCTGATCTCGCTGGCGCGCGCGAACCCGAAGAAATACGATTACGCCTCCTCCGGCAACGGCACCACCAGTCACCTGTGCGGCGCCCTGTTCACCCAGATGGCCGGCGTGGACATGACGCATGTGCCCTACAAGGCCAACGCGCCGGGACTCACCGACCTGCTGGCCGGCCGCGTCACCTTCATGTTCGACAACATCATCGCCATGCAGCCGCACATCCGCGCCGGCAAGCTGCGCGCGCTCGCGGTGACGGGCGGCGAACGCGTCGCCAGCCTGCCCGGCGTGCCGACCATGATCGAATCCGGTTTGCCCGCCTACGAGGTGATCGGCTGGTTCGGCTTCTGGGTACCGGCCGCGACGCCGCGCGCCATCGTCGCCAAACTCAACAATGAACTGACCCGCATCATGCGCGAGCCCGATGTGAAGGCCCGCGCCGAGGAGCAGGGCGTCGACATGACACGTCCGCAGAGCCCCGAGGAGTTCGGCAGCTACGTGCAGTCCGAACTGGTGAAGTGGCGCAAGATCATCCGGGACGCGGGTGCGAAGCTGGACTGAGACTGCAGCAACAGGAGTGCAAATGCCAAGAACCTTGACCTCATTCGGTCTGCTGGCGGTCATGCTGGGCGGCGTCGGCATCGCCGTGGCCGCCGACACCGCGCCTGACTACCCCAGGGCCCCGATCCGGCTCGTCGTGAACTTCCCCGCGGGCGGCACCGCCGACATCCTCGGGCGCATCGTCGGCCAGAAGCTCGCGGAGAAATGGAACCAGCCGGTCACCATCGACAACCGGGTCGGTGCCGGCGGCAACATCGGCGCGCAGGCGGCCTATGCTGCCGAGCCGGATGGCCATACGCTGCTGGTGAGCCCGCCCGGACCGCTGGCCATCAACCAGAGCCTGTACAAGAAGCTGCCCTTCGACGCCGCGCGCTTCGTACCCGTCACGCTGCTGGCGCAGATTCCCAACGTCATCGCGACGCGCGTGGACCTGCCCGCCTCTTCGGTCAGGGAACTGCTGGCCTACGCCAAGGCCAATCCCGGCAGGGTGTCCTATGCCTCGCAGGGCAACGGCTCGACCTCCCACCTCTCCGGCCAGATGCTCGCCAGCATGGGGGGCGTCGAACTGATCCATGTGCCGTACAAGGGCGAAGGCCCTGCGCTGGTCGACCTGATGGCCGGACGGGTCGACCTGTTCGTGGGCAACGTGTCGGCGGTACTCAAGTTCCGCCAGGACAGGAAGGTCAGGTTCCTCGCCATGGCGAGCGCGCGGCGCAGCGCCAACGCGCCGGACGTGCCAACCGCCGCCGAGGCCGGTCTGCCGGGCTTCGAAGCGAGCGCCTGGTTTGCCCTAGTGGCGCCGCCGGGCACGCCGGGTGCCGTCGCTTCAAAGCTGCAGACCGCCGTGGCCGAGGCATTGGCGACGCAGGACGTACAACAACGCGTGCTGGCGTTAGGCGGCGAGGTCTCCGGCATGTCGCCGGCCGAGCTCTCCGGTTTTCTGGCAGCCGAGCGGGTGCGCTGGAAAAAGGTGATCGACACCGCGAACGTGACGCTGGATTGAACCCCGGAAAACCGCGCCATGCCGAAACTGACCGAGGCGCTTCGCGCCGAGTACCAGACCCTGTTCGACACCTGCCAGATACGCCCCGAGCGGCAGGGCGAAATCAACGCCACCGCCGAGAGGATCATCGGCGCCGCGGCGCGCTATCGCGGCGTGGGCGACCCGCTCGGCGTGCCATGGTATGTGATCGGCGTGATCCACAGTCTGGAAGCGGGCCTGAGCTTCGAGCGCCACCTGCACAACGGCGACCCGCTCACCGCACGCACGGTGCAGGTGCCCGGGGGCAGGCCGGTCGCCGGTGCGCCGCCCTTCACCTGGGAGCAGAGCGCAACCGACGCGCTGGTGCTCGACAAGTACTCCGCCTGGAGCGACTGGAGCGTGCCTGGCATCCTGTTCAAGTGGGAGTCGTACAACGGCTGGGGCTACCGCAGCTACCATCCGGACGTGAAGACGCCTTACCTGTGGAGCTATACCAACCATTACACCCGCGGCAAGTACACCGCCGACGGCCTGTGGTCGCAGACGACTGTGTCCAAGCAGGCCGGCGCGGCCGCCATCCTGCGCCGTCTGGCCGAGCGCGGCGCCATGAGCGCGCCTGCGTTTGGCAGCGATGCGAAGCTCGCAGCGGCCCTGCAGAAAAGCGGCGGCGCGCTGCGCTTCCGGCCGGGGGCGGTCACGCCGGGGGGTGTCGAACTGCAGCAGTTCCTGAACCGCTTTCCCGGCATTTTCCTGCGCGAGGACGGCAGGCTCGGCGAACGCACCTCGGAAGCCTATCGACACGTATTCGGCCACTACCTCGAAGGTGACCCGCGGGCCGCGCCGGCCTGACCCGCCCGCCGCGGCGCCGTCAACCGTGCGCCAGGCTCGCCAGCGCGGCCACGGCCGCCAGCAGGCCTGCCCCCTTGCGCGCAGTGAACGCCTCTCCCATGAACGTGAAGCCGAGCAGCGCGGTGACCACGAAACCCATCTGCGCCACCGGCACCAGCACGCTGGCCGCGCCGGTCTTGAGCCCGGTGAGCAGCAGCACGAAGGCAGTGGAGAGCACCAGTGCCGCCACCGGCGCGTGCCGCAGGGCGGCGCGGTTGGGGCTGACGCGCCCGTCGATGCGCGCGGCGAACGAGGTCGCGATCACGCTGGCCGTGCAGGCCTGCGCCGACAACAGCATCGCCGGCGTGCTGCCGGCGCGCAGGCCGAACTTGTAGATCAGGTTCGCCAGCGCCACCGCGGCGGTGGCACCGAGCAGGCGCCACAGCAGGGCGCGATCCTGCAACCGCCTTGCCCGGGAAGCGCCGGCCGGAGCGCCCAAAAGCAGCCACACCGCGGCCAGCGCAAGCGCCAGTCCGGCCAGCTTGGGCAGCGTGAGCGGCTCCCCCAGCAAGGCCACGGCCAGCGCCGCGGTGAGCGCGAAGCTCAGCCGGAACACGGGGGCGACTATGCTCACCGACCCGGCCTTCAGGCAGTAGGCGAAGTTGTAATAACCCAGCACGATGAACACGCCAGCCAGCGCGCCCCAGAGGAGCGCGGCGTTGAACACCAGCGAGCCGGTGAAAAGGCCATAGGCGATCACGCTGGGCGTGAAGAACCAGGTCTGCACCATCATGAACTGGTGCGCCGGCGCGCCGGCGGCCGCGCCGCGCTTGTAGACCAGGTCGCCCAAGCCGAAAAACAGCATGGCGGCAAACGCGTACTCGATGGCTGGGGCCACTATGCTTTCCTCGAATAGTGCCGCACGGTGCGCACGATCAGGCTAGGGTCTGCGGGTTGCCGGTCGCGCTGCTCGCTTGCATCCCGGCGGTGTCCGAAGTGTAATCCGGCGCAGGCGGTGCCGAGGCCGCACGAAACGCGGCGCGGCAGGCGACGGCGCCGACCGCCTCAACAGCGGTGACAGCGGTGACAGCGGTGACAGCGGCGAACTTGGCGGACTTGGCCACGATGGCCACCGCGGTTAACATGGAAGCCTTGGGGCCACGCGACTCGGCGTGCTGCGCGGTCCTGGCCGAAGAACAACAAACGAAGACAAGGGAGGCGGCATGACCGCGCTGGCGGGAATGAGGGTCATTGATGTAAGCCGGGTGCTCGCCGGCCCTTCGTGCGCCCAGATGTTCGCCGACATGGGCGCGGATGTCATCAAGGTCGAGGACATCACCGGCGACGAAAACCGCCGCTGGCTGCCCATCGTCGACGGCCGCAGCGGCAACTTCATGTCGGTCAACCGCGGCAAGCGCGGCATCACGTTGAACCTCAAGTCGCCGCGCGGGCAGGAGGTGCTGGCGCGCCTGGTCAAACGAGCCGACGTGCTGATCGAGAACTTTCCGCCCGAGACGGCCAGGCGGCTCGGGCTTTCCTGGGAAAACCTTTCCTCCATCAACGACCGTCTGGTGCATGTGTCGATCACCGGCTACGGCTCGCGCGGGCCGCTCAAGGACCGGCCGGGTTACGACAACATGGTGCAGGCCTTCAGCGGCATGATGGCCATGACCGGCGAGGCCGATCGCGGGCCCGCCCGCCTGGGGCCCTCTGTCATCGACATGGGCACCGGCGCCTTCGCCTTCGCCGGTGCGTGCGCGGCGCTCGTAGCGCGCGAACAGGGCAAGGCCAAGGGACAGCATGTGGAAGTGTCGCTGCTGCAGACCGGGCTCGCCCAGCTGGGCTACCACTTCACCGCCTACACCCTGGCGGGCATGGTGCCGCAACGCACCGGCTCGGCGGTATGGCACATGGTCCCGTACCAGGCCTTCCGCACCGCCGACGGGTACGTGCTGGCCGGCGCGACCAACGACGCCGCCTGGGTGCGCATGGCCGAAGCGCTGGGCGTGCCCGAACTCGGTACCGACCCGCGCTACGCCGGCGCGCAGGGACGCAGCGAGCGCCGCGAGGAACTCATCGCGCTGCTAGAGCCCCTGTACCTGCAACACACCACCGACGAGTGGGTGGCCATCCTCGACGCCGCGAAGATCCCGTGCAGCCCGGTGCAGGACGTGGCGCAGGCGCTGGCCCATCCGCAGGTGGCGGCGCTGGGCATGATCCACGAGGTGCCGGACGGCCGTGGCGGCACCCTCCGGCTGTGCGGCGTGCCGGTGGAGATGTCGGCCACCCCGCCCAGGCCCGGCGGGCGCCCGCCCGATCTCGGCGAACACACCGAGTCGGTCCTGCGCGACGACCTGGGCTACGGCATGGATGACATCAGCGCCCTGCGCGCGGAAGGCGCCATATGAGCGGCACCGTGCGAATCGAGCGCGAGGCGCGCGGCGTGTTCACCTTCTGGCTGGACAACCCGGCCCATCGCAACGCGCTCAACGACGGCATCATCGCCGCCCTCACCGGGGCCTTCCGGGCGGCGGCCGACGATCCCGCCTGCAAGGTGGTGATCGTGCGCGGCACCCATGGCATGTTCTGCGCCGGGCGCGAGATCAACGACCTGCAGTCCCTGCAGGCCGCCGGCATGGACGCCATCAACGCCGCCTATGCCAGGCTGCATGAGCTCAACGTCGCCGCCTACTATTGCCCGAAGCCGGTGGTGGCGGTGCTGGAGCGCTATGCGCTGGGCGCCGGCATCATGATCGCCGGCTGGGCCGACATCGCGCTGGCCGAGGACAATTGCCTGATCGGCTACCCCGAGGTCAAGCTCGGCATCCCGCCCACGCAAACCACCATACAGTTGATCCGGGGCGTGCACCGCAAGGCGGCGGTGGAATTGCTGCTTACCGCCCGCAACATCCGCGCGCCGGAAGCGGCACGGCTTGGCCTGATCACGCGCGCGGTGCCCGCCGCCGACCTGGACAACGAAGTGGCCGCCGTGGTCGGCGCCCTGCTCGGTGCCAGCGCCGAGGCCATCACACGCACCAAGCAGATGATCTGGAAGACCGAGGACGCCGACTACCGCTCGGCGATTGCCGCCGGCGTGGACGTGATCTCGGTGGCCGCCGCCACCAACGCCGCGCGCGAGGGCGTAAGCGCTTTTGTCGAAAAAAGGAGCCCGTCATGGAAATGAAGCCGGACAACCGATCGATCAACCGCCGCACCTTCATCCGGGCGGCCGCGTGCGCGGCCCTGCCGGCGGCGCTGCCGGCATGGGCGCAGGCCTGGCCGGACAAGCCGCTGCGCATGGTCATCCCGTTCCCGCCGGGCGGCCCGGTGGATGCGGCCGGCCGCGTCATCGCGCAGGCCCTGGGCGACGCGCTGGGACAGGCGGTGGTGATCGACAACCGCAGCGGCGCCGGCGGGTCGGTGGGCGTGGAAGCGGTCGCCAAGTCGCCGCCGGATGGCTACACCATGATCTTCGGCAGCACCGGCGCCCTTTCGGTGAACATCTCACTGATTCCCAACCTGGGCTACGACACGCGCCGCGACCTGGTGCCCATTTCGGTGGTGATGGCCATTCCCCTGCTGCTGGGCTGCCGCGCCGCACTGCCCGCCCAGGACCTCGCAGGCCTCATCGCCATGGCCAGGGCCAAGCCCGGCAGCATCACCGTCGGCACCACCGGCGTGGGCAGCCCGGCCCACCTGATGGCCGAGATGATGCGCCAGCGCGCCGGCATCGACTTCACCGTCATCCACTACCGCGGCGCCGCGCCCGCGATGATGGCCATGCTCGCCAACGAGGTGGACCTGAGCTTCCTCGATCCCGCCGTGATGATGACGCATGTCAAGTCCGGCAAGATGCGCGGCCTTGCCACCACCAGTCGCGCGCGCAACCCGACCATGGCGAACCTGCCCACGCTGGTGGAAGCCGGCATGCAGGGCGTGCAGATGGAAAACTGGTACGCCCTGCTGGTGCCCGCCGCCACCCCGCCCGAGCGCATCCGGCGCCTGCGCACCGCGGTGTCGCAGATCGTCGCCAAGCCCGGCATGTTCGACAATTTCATCAGCCAGGGCGCCACCATGCTCGACCTCGGGCCGGAGGAAGGCGCGGCCTTCATTCGCCGGGAAATCGAGACCTGGTCCGAGGTGGTGCGCGCCGCCAAGATGACCGCCAACTGAGCCAAGGAAGCGACCCAGCATGATCCTCACGATCGCCGAGGCGCGCTCCTTGGTCGAGGCCGGGATGATGGCCGTGGACCATACCCGCGAAGAAGCGCAAGTCATCGCCGACCACCTGATCGACTGCGAACTGCGCGGACTCGGCTACGGCGGCCTGTCGCGCGCGCTCTCGGTGATCGAGCGCATCCGCAACACCGCCACGCCGCGCCGCCCCATCTCCATCCTGCAGGAGTCACCGGTATCGGCCTCCCTCGACGGCGGCGACAATGTCGGCTACCTGGTCGGTCGGCGCTGCACCGAGATCGCAATCGACAAGGCGCGAGCCTTCGGCGTGGCCGTGATCGGCGCCTCCAAGACCTGGTACACCGGCATGTACTCGTACTACCTGGAGCGCATCACCGCGGCAGGCTATGCCGGCATGATCACCGGCAGCGGGGTGCAGAAGGTGGCGCCGCACGGCGGTACCGAAGGCCGCTTCGGCACCAATCCCATCGCCTTCGGCTTTCCCTCCGCCACCACCCCCGTCATCTGGGACATCGGCACCGCCAACCTGATGCTGGGCGAGGCGGCGCTGGCCAGCCGCCTTGGCGAGCCATTGCCGGAAGGTCGTGCCTTCGCGCCCGACGGGCGCCCCACCCGCGACCCGGACGAGGCCCTCAAGGGCGCATTCGCGGTCTGGGGCGGGCACAAGGGCTCGGGGCTGGCCATGGTGGTGCAACTGCTGGGCATGATGACCGGGCAGGCCACTTCACCCGGGCCACAGCGCGACAGCGGCCTCTTCATCTTGGTGGTCAATCCGCAGAACTTCACCTCGGCCGAGGATTTCATGCAGCGGGTATCTGAGTATTCCGACAGCGTGCGCGCCACCCGGCCGCTGGACCCCGCCCGGCCGGTGCGGGTGCCTTTCGAACGCTCGGTCGCGGAACGCAACAAGCGCCTTGCCGCCGGCACCATCGAGGTGGCCGATACCGTGCATGCGGCGCTGGCGCGCGTCGCGGCGGGCGCGCCTAGGCGCCTGAAGACGCGCGCCTAGGCACACGAGGGCGCGCCCCCGGGACGCCTGACGGGCGCTCCGGCCGCCGCGGCGCAAGCGGGGAAAAGATGGCCCGGCAACGCGTTGATCCGTGCATCGAATCCGTGCAGCCGGCCTACACTGCATGCATGGAGGTCGTGATGCAGACATGCCCTCCAGGCGCCAACGAACGGTCAGGTTCCGCGGCAGCAAGCGGCCATCTCCGGATGGCCGCTTCGCTTCATGCGTGGCGCATCGCGTCGCGCGCGGGGCCTCACCGCCCCCCACATGACCATGGCGTGAGGGGGCCTCGGGCCGCCGGATCGCGCTTGCGTGTAAATTGGCGACGTCCGCACAACCGAACCGCCAGAGCAGCCATGAGCCTCATCCCCGAATCCGTCATCATCACCGACGACACCATGCGCGAAGGCCTGCAGATCGAGCGGGCCGATATTCCGGTCGAAGCCAAGCTGCGCCTGCTCGATGCGCTCGGCGAAACCGGTGCCAAGGTGATCGCGATCGGCTCGTTCGCGCACCCGAAGTGGACGCCCCAGATGGCCTGCATCGACGAGATCGCCGAGCGCTTCGTGCCCAAGCCCGGCATCCGCTACACCGCGGCGGTGTTCAACAAGAAGGGCTACGACCGCGCCGATGCCTACTATCCCAAGCTCGACGTGCGCAGCGGCAAGGGCTTCCGCACCAACGTCGAACTCTGCGACACCTTCGCACGGCGCAACTACAACCGCAGCCAGGCCCAGCAACTCGCGGCCATGGACGCCACCATCGAGGCCGCGCGCGCCGCCGGCGTGACCGAAGGCGGGGTGGGCATAGGCAACCCGTTCGGTTCGAACTACGAAGGACCGTTCAGCCACGAACAGCGCATGGCGCTTCTCGCCACCATGATCGGCAAATGGCATGCCGCGGGCATCAAGGTGACCCGGGTTGCGCTCCTGGAAGCGATGGGCTGGAACATGCCGCACCTGGTACGCCAATTCATCGAAGCCATCCGCGAGCGTTGGCCCGAGGTCAAGGACTTTCACCTGCACCTGCACAACCAGCGCGGCGCCACCATCGCCAGCTACTATGAAGCGCTGCTCCTGGGCGTGCGCGAGTTCGACACCTGCCTGGGCGGCATGGGCGGCTGCCCGTACTGCGGCAACGGCCGCGCCGCCGGCCAGGTGCCGACCGAGGACTTCGTCGACCTGTGCCACGAAATGGGCATCGAGACCGGCTACAACCTCGACAAGCTGATAGAGGCCGTGGCCATCGCCGAGGAAGTGGTGGGGCACCCGCTGTGGGGCCATGTGTCGAAAGCCGGCCCGCGTCCGCGCGGCAAGGCGGTGTACCCGGCCAACATGCCCTTCGTCGAGACGCTGGAAGAAGCCGCGCATTTCCGCAAGGGGCCGGCGGCGTACGCCGGCCAGCTCTCGCCGTGGAGCGCCGACGACCCGCTGTTTGCCAAATGAGGATTGCCGGGTCGAGGTCTGGCGAAAGCGGTTTGGCACCTGAGGTTGGCACATAAGGGCTCTTCGATGAGCGGCGCGCTCGCAGGCATTCGCGTGCTGGAGCTGGGCCAGGTGCTGGCAGGGCCCTTCGCCGGTGCGATCTTCGCCGACCTCGGCGCCGAGGTGGTCAAACTCGAGCGCATCGAGGGCGGCGACGACGCGCGCAAGATGGGCCCGGCGTTCCGCCACGGCGACGCGCTCAACTTCCATATCTTCAACCGCGGCAAGAAGTCGGTGGCCATCGATCTCAAGTCGCCGGCGGGCAAGGCGGCCTTCGAGCGCCTCGCGGCCGAGGCCGACATCTTCATTCACAACATGCGCCCCGGCGTAACCGAAGCGCTGGGGATCGATGGTCCGGCGCTGTGCGCGCGCCATCCGCGCCTGGTGTATTGCGGCATCTCGGCTTTTGGCGACGCCGGGCCGATGCGGATGCATCCCGGCTATGAGCCGCTGATCCAGGCCTTCAGCGGACTGTCGTCGACCAATGGTGGCCCGGATGACCCGCCCATGCGCACCGGTGCCTCGGTGTGCGACCAGGGCACCGGCATGTGGGCGGTGATCGGCGCGCTGGCCCTGCTGCAGCGGCGCTCAGTCACCGAGCGCGGCGGCGTGGTCGGCGCCTCGCTGCTCGAAACCGCACTAGTGTGGAACGGCCAGAAGGCCGATGGCTTTATCAACCAGGGCAAGCTGCCCGACCGGCACCGCTCCGGGCATCCTGGCTTTGTGCCGTACGAGGCCTTCGACACCGCCGACGCACCGCTCTTGATCTGCTGCGGCAACGACCGCCTGTTCGCCAAGTTCGCCGCCGTGCTCGGGCGGCCCGACTGGGTTCAGGACCCGCGCTTTGCCACCAACCGCGCACGCCTGGCCAACAAGGCCGCGCTGCTGGCAGAGATGAATCCGCTGTTGCGCACGCAGCCGCGCGCCGAGTGGATCGCCCGCTTCGAGGCCGCCGGCGTGCCCTGCGCGCCCATCCACACGGTCCCGGAAATCCTCGCCCATCCGCAGGCCCGGGCGTTGGGCATGCGCTACGAGATGCCGGGCGAGAACTTCAGCCTCACTGCGCTGCCCTTTACCATCGACGGCGAGCGCCCGCGCCCGCAGGGCGATGCGCCGCGCCTGGGCCAGCACAACGCCGAGTACAACGCGCCACCGTTGCCGGACGCCGCGTCGCACGGCCCGGCGTGATGCGCCTGGCAAAGTGTGCGCGGCGCGGCGCCGCGTTCTGCATGGGCGCACCGGCACTGATGCTTGCGCCGCTCTTGGCCGCGCAGCCGCAGGACTTCCCGACCAAACCGATCACCCTCATGGTGCCGTTTGCCGCCGGCAGCGGCACCGACTTTTTGGCACGCGCGGTGGCCACTGCGATGAACAGCGCCAACAAGTTCCAACGCCGTGCCGCAGATCAACGCAGCCAAGCTGCGCGGCCTCGCCTCCAGCGGCCTGGAGCGCCTTGCCACCGCGCCCGACCTGCCCACCATGGACGAGGCCGGCGTGAAAGGCTTCGACGTGACCTACTGGACCGGGATCTACCTGCCGCCCGCCACGTCGGCGGCGATCGTCACCCGTGTGAACCAGCTGATCGAGAAGGCCGCCGCCGCGCCCGAGGTCAAGGCGCTGCAGGCCAGCACCGGCAACCGCATCTTCACCAGCGGCCCGCAAGAACTGGCGCGCTTCCAGGCGGCCGAATCGCAGAAGTGGGGCCGGGTGATTCGCGCGGCGGGGATCGTGCCGGAATAGGCGGGTTACGCCTCCGGTGATGGCGTCCGCTAAGCGCCGTTGACACGCAGCACGCCCAGCCTGTGAAGCCGGACCGCAGCCGCCCCCGCCAACGCCACGCCCGACACCACCTCGGCCCAAATCGTCAGGTTGGTCGCCAACGTATGTTCCGAGCACA
>Ga0068877_10000246_pt1 | contig 46604 bp, 58 predicted proteins | sample NOAtaG_FD_66437 | JGI IMG/M metagenome (GOLD analysis project Ga0068877, IMG submission 66437) | Freshwater lake microbial communities from Lake Erie, under a cyanobacterial bloom - NOAA_Erie_Diel6S_1000h metaG | ecosystem: Environmental > Aquatic > Freshwater > Lake | place: USA: Ohio, Lake...
CCCGACTTCGACGGCTACCTCAACGGGCAATTCTTCGTCGGGCCGCCCGACTGTAAGGCGGAGCCGAAGCTCTGCGCTTGAGCCACACCCCCCCCTGAACGAGGGGGTTCCACCGCCGCGGAATTGGTTCATACTTCGTTCCGCGGTAAACGAAAGCCGCGCCCCAATTCAGAAAGGTTCCCCGATCATGATTACCCTAACCTACCGCTTCTACGTCGAGACCGACGCCCCTGCCGGTCCGAGCTGCGAAGAAGTTTGCGTTGCGCGCGACTTCGACACCACCTCCGACGATCACGCCCAAGAGCTGGCCGAGCGCTGCTGGCCCGAAATCCAGCCGCCGCGCTACATGGACGGCACGTTGACCATCGCCTGACGCGCCCCATCTCACCACCCACCACCGAAGGACCATCATCATGAACACCGCCACTCTCCCCGTCCCCTCCGACCTGACGAACGCCCGCGGCGCTGGCCGCAACATGGTCACCCTGCCCCCGGGCGTGCTGCCGATTGCCGCGCTGGCCGATGCGCCGTCGCCGCGAGTGTCGTCCCGCTACGAGTTCATCGACTCGCGCGCCGTCGTGGAAGCGATGACCGCGGAGGGCTTCTACGTCGCTGCTGCCGCGCAGCGCCGCGCCCGCGCTGGGGGCGTCGCCCGGGGCGTGCACCTGCTCGACTTCCGCCACCCGCAGGCCCCCACCATGCTCGGCACGCAGCCGCGTATCCTCTTCATCAACTCGCACGACGGCTCCCGCGCGGCGCGCGCGGTGGTGGGGGCGTTCCGCCTGGTCTGCAGCAACGGCCTCGTCACCGGCACCACCCTCAGCACCCAGGTCGCCCGCCACGCTGGCGACGCGGCGCGGGAGCTGGTCGAGCGGATGCGCCAGCTGAGCAAGAACACCCTGCCGATGTTCCAGCAGATCGAGCGCTGGTCGAAGACCAACCTGTCGGCCGCGCGCACCGTGGAGTTTGCGCGCCTGGCGACGCAGCTGCGTTGGGGTGATGCGGAGCGGGTGAAGCCCGAGGAGCTGCTCGCGGTGCGTCGCGCGGGCGACGACGCGGGCGACATGTGGACTGTGTTCAACCGCGTCCAGGAATCCACCACCCGCCTGAGCCTGCCGGGGGTGGCGCGGTCGGGGCGGAGGATGACGACCCAGCCGCTGCAAGAAGTCACCGCCTCCACCAAGTTCAACGCCGACCTCTGGCGTCTGGCGGAGGAATTCTCCACCCTCTGAGGCTCCAACAATCGGCGGTGCCGCGAATGCCGCGCCGCCACTTTCCACTGCTCCGCAGAGGCGCGATAATTGTTGGCGCGCCTCTGCGGAGCGCTTCCCTACCACACCCAACCAACAAGGATCCATCACCATGGCCAAGATCAGCAAGTCCATCCTCGCCGCCGCCGCCGCAATGCTCGCCGCTCGCGACGCGGGCACCCTGCCCCCGACCAACGAGCTGCTCGACTTCCACAACACGCACGCCGAGCGCTTCGGCAAAACGCCCGTCAAGCGCTTCCCCGACCGCGCCACCGCCGAGCGCCGCGCCGCCGAGCTCGCCCAGGCCATCACCGACACCGCCTCCGCCCCGCCCCCGGAGCGCAAGGCTCCCGGCGAAACCGGCGCCGCGGTCGCGGCCAGCTGGGCCGACCCCGCCACCCGCGCCGCCCGCTCCGCCCGGTACGCCGTGCGCGTCGGCAAGGAGACGTACGCCTCGGTGCTCAAAGCCTTCACCGCACTCGGCCTCGAGGTGAAGGCGCACGCCAAGTTCCGCAGCACGCTGGTGAAGGCTGGCGCGGCCGAGTTCGGCGGCCACAAGTTCACTGTGGTGCGCGACGCAGCCTGAACTCCGACCCCCCCTGAACGAGGGGGTTCCAACCAGGCAGAATTGGTTCATACTTCGTTCCGTGGTGAGTCGTTCACCACGGTTCTTAACTCAGAAAGGGCACCCACCATGCCGCAAGTCCTCGCAGTCACCTTCGTCAACGCCGAAGGCCAAGAGACCCTCAGCCGCTTCTTCACCACAATGCGCGCTGCGCGCAAGTGGGCCAAGTGGCTGGCTTCTCAGCGCTTTGCCCAGCGCGTGCGGATCATGGCCGGTGGCCCCGGCGGAATGGAAGTCAAGTAAGCAGCAAACCGGGGCGCCCAGCCCCTCTTCACCCCAACTCAGAAAGGTTCCACCCATCATGCCCACCATCCTCACCACCGAGACCGCAGTCCGCGAGGCGGCGATGCCCGACCTCCTCGCCACCTACACCCACCTCACTGGCCGCTCCGTCGCCCGCTTTGCCTCGTCGGAAGTGGCGGTGCGGCGGGTGATCGACGCGATGATGGCTGCCACGGACGCCCGCGGCCAGCTCGGCGTCCCGCAGAACACCAAGTCCGTCGCCCCCGAGGCGTACGCAGCGCTCGTCCAGCGCGCAGCCGACACCGGGCGTGCCGATCCCGTCCGCATGGTCAGCGAAGGCCTCGGCGGGTCGCAGGCGGGCGTCGAGGCCGACCTGAGCGCCAACCCCTACCCCGCTGGCACGCTCGCCGCGCGACTGTGGGCTGCTGCGGCGGGCGAGCCCCTCCCGCCCGAGCCCCCGCCGGTGCGCCCCGCGCCCGCGCCCGCCCCGAGCGCCAAGCCTGCCGCCCCCGCGGGCAAGCGCTCCGGCCTCGATCCGCTCGTCCTCGTCGCCCCGGGCAAGCCGGGCGCCGACCTCTCCGCCGGCAGCCGGCGGGCAGCCGTCTTCGCGAGCGTGCGTCGCGCCGGCACCGACGGTGTGCGACTCTCCGTCCTCGTCGCCGAGCACGGCGCCGAAGCCCGCGGCTGCATCGGCAAGCTGCGCCAGACCAACCACATCACCATCAGCAACACCTGACAAGGAGCCCCACCGTCATGACCCACCCCACCCCACGCCTCGCCGCCATCATCGGCTCCGGCCTCGCCGGCATGATCGCCGGATACGCCTTTCCGGGTGTGCCGATCTACGAGAGTTCGCCCGCGCCGCCGACGCCGCATCGCGCGGTGCTGCGGTTCCGCTCCGACGTCGTCAGCCGCCTCACCGGCATCCCCTTCCGCCGCGTGCGGGTGCGGAAGGGGATCTGGTTCCAAGGCCAGTTCCGCGAGCCCAACATCCGGCTCGCCAATCTGTACTCGCGCAAGTGCCTCGACCGCGTGGCCGGCGATCGCAGCATCTGGGACATCGACGCGGTGGACCGCTGGGTGGCGCCGGAGACGTTGGCGGAGCAGATGACGGAGCACCTGGCGTCGCGCATCCAGCTGGGCTGCGCGATTGACTTCGGCGAGCTGGGCGCCCGTTGCCGCGGCACGCGTCCGGGCTACGCCAGCTGCGTCCTGAGCACAGCGCCGCTGGCGTCGTCGCTGGCGGCGCTGGAGTTGTCGCCGACGTTGATGCCGAGTCTGGTGCGGGCGCCAATTTGGGTGCGGCGGTACCGGCTGCCGGTCGCCGATGCGCACCAAACGGTCTACTTCCCCGACCAGGGCATCAGCACCTACCGCGCCTCGCTAACCGGCTCGCTCCTCACGGTGGAGATGCGCGACGACGCCCAGGACTCCAGCATGGAGGAGGATCTGGGCGTCGTCGCGCATGCGTTCGGCATCGCCCGCGATTCGCTGGAGCCAATCGACTCCGAGGGCGCCGCCCACCAACGCTACGGCAAGATCGTTCCCCTGGAAGCGGCGGAGCGGCGGGGGTTGTTGGCGGCGCTGACGCTGCGCGCGGGCATCTACTCGCTCGGCCGCTTTGCAACGTGGCGCAACGTGCTGCTGGACGACGTTGTGGCTGACACCGAGGTGATCCGCGGAATGCTTCTCGCGGGTGCCGCGAATCGCGACTACGCAGCCTTGCGCGCCTCGGCCGAGCGATAATTGCGCTTGGCGCCGCGCCGAGGGGTTCTTGCCTCAGCGCCGCAAGCTGAAGCCGCGAGGCTGACGGGCGCCGCCCAACCTCAGAACGGAGATTCGATCATCATGCAAGTCACCCTCATCAGTCACACCCCCGACGCCGAGGCGTTACTCATTTTCACCAAGGGTGCCCGGCTCGGCCTGTCGCCCGCGCGGCTGGAGGAGATTCGGCTGCTGGCGCCCGAGCGCCGCGCGGCGGAGTTGGCATACATGGCGGAGACCATCCCCAGTTCCTGGGAGTTCGTCGACTACGTGTTCTGCGTCGAGGGCGTGAGCCGCGCCTACACCCACCAACAAGTCCGCACCCGCACCGGCAGCTACGCCCAGCAGTCGCTGCGTGTCGTGAACAAGAGCGAGTTTGATTACGTGTTCCCGGATCGCCCTATGCCCGGTGCGTGCCGACACATCCTCGAAAGCACCTTGGGCGTTATCAAGAACACCTACCAGACCCTCGTCGAGCGTGGTGTGTCCGTCGAGGACGCCCGCGGCATCCTCCCCACCAACATCGCCACCAACATCGTCTGCAAGTTCAATCTGCGCACGATGAGCGAGTTGGCCGCGAGCCGCACCGGGGGTCGCACCCAGAGCGAGTACCAGGCTGTGGTCAGCGCGATGTGCGACGAGGTGCTGCGGGTGCACCCCTGGGCTGCACAGTTCCTATTCCCGCGCGAGCGCAACTACTTCGACGACATCGAGGCCTTCGCCGAGCGGGTGTTCGGCGGCGACTTGGTGCGCAAGGGCGAGTTGCTCAAGATCGTGGACAAGATGCGCAAGGAGCGTGAAGCGTGACCCGCATCAACTGCATCCCACCCTCCGAGCTCTGCCGCCAGCATTTGGTGGCCGAGTACCGCGAGCTGCCGCGGGTCGTGACGTTGGCCAAGGGCGCCTGCCTCCGCGGGTTGACGCCAGAGACGCTGCTCGCCCCGCCGGCTTACACGCTGGGCCGCGGGCACGTGCTGTTCTTCTACGCACGCCTCGGCTTCATCGTCCAGCGGTTTCACGAGCTGGTCGCCGAGATGGACGATCGCGGGTACATCGCTCGCATCCGTCCGTTCGCCCTGTGCGCCGGCCTGGAAACGTTCCCGGGGCGACAGTGGCTGTGCGAATGGAAGCCGACCCCCGAAGCGCAAGCGCTCAACCGAGCCCGCATCGCCGAGAGACTCTCAACCAACACGCAAGGAGCGTGATTATGTCGCATGACCTTTCGGCCGTCTATCGGGGCCTCCCGGTTGTGATCTGGGACCTCGACAATTGCCTTTCCGATGACGCGGAGCGGTCGGCGCTGATCGACTGGCGGCTGGAAGGCGCCGCGCGATGGGGCGCGTACCACGCAGCTTGCGGCAACGATGCGCCAGGCAACTTGCGCCTCTTCCGGCTCCTTCACAACAACCTCAGCCACCTCGCTCCCACCCCCGCGGTGCCCGTCTTCTTCACCGCGCGCCCCGAGTCCGTCCGTGAGCCGACCGAGGCGTGGCTTCGCAAGCAACTCGCCGTCAGATTGCAGCCGTGGCACCTGCTAATGCGCGCAGACGGCGACGAGCGCTCGTCCACAGAGATCAAGCGCGAGATGCTCGACCGCATCGGCTGGACGCAGAGGTCTGGCGTCCAGGTTGTATGCGCATTCGACGACCGCCCCGAAGTGGTCGCGATGTACCGCGCGGAAGGCCTCCAGGCGAGCATCCTCGCCATCCACGAGCACAACTTCCACGCTCCGCCGCCTCCGCCGGACGACGCCGACATCGTCTCGCTCGCCGACCTGCGGCGTTTTCGCGAGCCCGGGGTCGTTCCGCCCCAAGCCTGCGACGGCGATCACGGCGCCCCCGCTTGCGCCGACCCCGGATGTTGGCAGCGGCCAGCGCCGCCCGCCACCCCCGCCGACCTGCTGCGCGCAGCGGCGGACCTCTTTGAGCGCCGCAACCGCGAGTACGCCAACTCCTACCGCCGGTGCGGCCCCGTGCTGCAGGCACTGTTCCCCGACGGGCTGCCGGACATTCGGGGCGACGTCGGCGCGGCGGAGCGCTTCGGCGTGTTCATGATGCTGATTGCCAAGATCCAGCGCTATGCGCTCACACTCGGAACCGGCGGCCACGAGGACTCTGCGGCGGACGCGGCGGTGTACTCGGCGATGCTGCAAGAGCTGACCCGGGAAGCGATCCCCTTCTAAGCGCAAGGCGATGGACCCGCGCCGCCCCCACATCGTGCCGCCGCCCCTGCCCGAGCCCGCCGGGCAGGACGTGCGCAAGGTGGCGTTCTTCCGCGAGGCGGCGACGGGATTCGAGTTCATGGCCCTCTGGCACTCGCTCGACGCGCAAGCGCAAGCGCAGCTGCGCGAGGCAATTCAAGCTGCAGCCGCTGGGGCTGCGCAACGTGAGGTAGAACGCAGATGAACACGATCTTCTGGGACACCGAGACCACCGGCCTCCCCCTCCATCCGCGCGCCCCGCTCGACAAGCAGCCCCGCTGCATCGAGTTCGGCGCCGTGACGGTGAACGAGCGGGGAGAGGAGATCGCTGCGCTCAGCATCCTCATCCACCCGCTCTGCCCCCTCCCGCCCGAGATCACCAAGATCACCGGCCTGACCGACGCAGACCTCGCCCGCGCCAACCCCTTCGCCCACGAGCTGGGGCGCATCGGGGCTGCGTTCCGCGCGGCGGATCAGATGATCGCGCACAACCTCGCCTTCGACCGCGCCATCCTGGGCTTCGAGCTGGCGCGGCTGGGCCGCGAGGACTTTCCGTGGCCCAGCCGCGCCGCCTGCACGGTCGAGTTGCACGTGGCGGAATGGGGGCGCCGCCCGAAGCTCATCGAGCTCTACCAAGCAGTCATGGGGCGCCCCCTCGCCCAGTCGCACCGAGCCCTCGACGACGCCCGAGCGCTGGCCGAGATTGGCGTGGCGCTGCGGCTGCACGAGGGTGTCTGAGCGGTGGCGCGCCCCACGACGCACCACCGCTCAGGCGAGGCCTGGCGCTCGACGATTTGGGCCCGCATTATGCGCAACATTCGCGAGCCCGACAACGAGCAGGCGTGCTGGTTCTGGCAGCGAAAGTGCGATCGGCTGGCTTATGGCCAGATTAACGTCTACGTCCCCGGCCTCGGTCGGGCCTACACATTCAAGACTCACGCACTCGCCTGGGTCCTGATCTGGTCTGATTCCGAGACCGTCGAATGCGCAGACGACGCGTACCTCGCTTACAAAACCTTGACGCAGAGCGGGTTGCAGCTTGACCACCTCTGCGTGATGCCGCCATGTCTCAACCCCGCCCACCTTGAGCTCGTAACCGGGCGCGAAAACAGCGCGCGCCGCCGCAAACCCAACCGAGAAGCCCATGGACATCCAAGCCTATATTGACGCCGACGCCGCAGCCCGCTCCGAAGCTAAGGCGCACATCCTCCGGCAAATCGAAGCCGCGCGGCTCAAGCCGCCGAGCCACCTCGTGCACAACGACGAGGAGTATGGCGTCATCTTCGAAGGGATGACGATCGCGCGCTATATGCCCTGGCGAGCGCCCCATAACTACAGAACGGCGCTGTCTGCGGACAGGCTGTACATGATCCGCCAATTCGCTCGACTCGCTCCGACGGGCGTTGTGTACGAGCTGGGCGTCTTCAGCGGTGGCGTCTCGCGCATGCTGCTCGACATGGGGCGCGAGGTGTTCGCCTTCGACACGTTCGAAGGCATCCGCGGCGCCGGTCCGCACGACCTCCACAAGGACGGCGACTACTGCGCCGCGGGCGACGTTGCGGCGTATCTGGAAGGCGCCACGATCGTCAAAGGCACCCTGCCCAACACCCTGATTGGGCGCTGGGAGCACCCGGCATTCGTTCACATTGACCTGGACGTTTATGCCCCGACGCGGGAGTCTCTGATTCTTCTCTGGCCGAGAATGCTACCCGGCGGCATTATTGTGCTGGACGACTTTGGGTTCTGGACAACGCCCGGGGTCCGCCATGCGGCGGAGGTGTTCGTGAATGACTACTGCGCAAAGAGCGTCTACCTGCCGACTGGCCAGCTGGTGATCTTCAAAGATGGATGACGCACAAGGCCTCCCGCAGCTGCGGGTGCGGACGGAGCACAGCTTCCGCCGCGCCTTCGGCCCCGCGCGGCGCGTGGTCGCTGGGCTTCAACGGGTGGGCGCACGCTTCGGCGGCATCGTCGACTCTGGCACCTGGGGGCACGTCTCGATGGCCAAGACGCTGAACGCCGAGGGCATCGCTCCGCTGTTCGGGTCCGAGTTCGAGTTCCCCGCTGAGGACGGGCGCACACCTTCCGCCTGGGCGCTGGCTGCGGACGCCTCCGGCTTCTACCGGATGAGTACAGCCGCTCGCGCGGGGGCGCCCGAGGAGGCGTTCGCCGCAGCAGCGGGGGCTGCGGTGCGGTTCGCAGGGGTGGCGCTGACGGACCCGGAGTTGTTCGACTTTGTGGACGTGAACCCCTCGTCGCCGATCGCTGGGCGGCGGGCGCTGGAGTTGGCACGCCGCACCGGGCGGCCCCTGGCGCTGACGAGCAACCCGTACTACCCCGCGCCCACCGATGCGTCGGCCTTTGCAGCGCTGGTCGGTGGTGGCGACCGGGTGGCGCCCCAGCACATCATGTCCGAGGCCGAGCTGCGGCGCGCCATGCCGTGGATTGCGGACGACGATTTCCGCGCTGCCGTGGCCGGGGCGTACGCAGCCGCCGAGCGCTGCTGCACCCGGTTGCCCAAGGCCAGCGTCATCAACGTGCCAGGTGACATACGCGCCTTGGCCGAGGAGGGGCGGCGGGCGCGGCTGGCTGCGGGGCGGATAGCCGCGTGGACGCCGGAGTACGCCGCGCGGCTGGAGCGGGAGCTGACGCTGGTGGCGGAGAAGGGCTACGCCAGCTACTTCATCGTCGTCGCCGACCTCATCCACTGGGCCAAGCAGCGCATGCTCGTCGGCCCGGGGCGCGGGAGCTCGGCTGGCTCGCTGCTGTGCTTCCTGACCGGCATCACCGAGGTCGACCCCCTGCCGCACGGGCTGCTGTTTGAGCGGTTCATCGACGTCACCCGCAACGACCTCCCCGACATCGACATCGACTTCAGCGATGTGAAGCGCGACCAGTGCTTCGACTATCTCCGCGCCAAGTACGGCGACGCCAACGTCGCGCGCATCGGCAACATCAACACCTACAAGCCCCGCAGCTTGCTGGCCGAGGTTTGCAAGCGCTTCGCAATACCGGACCACGAGCGGTTTGCGCTGGTGAATGTCCTGGTCGAGTACAGCTCCGGCGACTCCCGATACGGCAAAGGCCTCGAAGACACCCTCCAGAACACCGAGGTCGGGCGGGCGTTCCTCGCCAAGTACCCGGAGGCTTCAGCTGTGCTTGCCGACGACATCGAAAACCACGCCAGCCATACGGGCGTGCACGCCGCGGGGGTGATTGTCGCGAATGAGCCTGTGGGCAACTATTGCACCATCGTGGACGGTCTGGCGTGCGTCGACAAGCCCGCGGCGGAAGCGCTGGGGCTGCTGAAGATTGACGTCCTCGGCCTGCGCACGCTCGGCGTCATTGAGGACGCGGGCGTCGTTACCGGCGAAGAGCTCTACGCGTTGACGCTGGACGACCCGGAGGTCTTCCGCATATTCAACGACCACAAGTACGGCGCGATCTTCCAGTTTGAAGGCGCCAGCCAGCGAAGCATCAGCAAGGCTGTGACGGTGGACTCGTTCCGCATCGTCGACCACTTGACGGCGCTGGCGCGGCCAGGCCCCCTCGGCGGCGGCGCCACCCAAAAGTACATCAACCGCAAAGCCGGCACCGAGCAAGTTCGTACGGCGCACGCAACGTTGGATTCTCTGCTCGCGGAAACATATGGGGTTGTCCTTTATCAAGAGCAAGTGATGCGTATGGTTCGCGAGATGGGGAAGTTTTCCTGGGAAGACACCACCATGGTTCGCAAAGGCATGAGCGGCCGCAAAGGGACGGAGTTCTTCGACCGGATGCGCGACAAGTTTGTCGCGGGCGCGGCGGTAGACGGAATTGCGCCGGACGTAGCGGTCTCCATATGGAAGGAGATCTGCACGTTCGGCGCCTGGGGCATGAACAAGAGCCACACCACCGCCTACGCCGTCATCAGCTATTGGTGCGCTTGGATGAAGCGCTACCACCCCCTTGCCTACGCCGCCGCGTGCCTCCGCAACGCCAAGGACGACGAGCACGCTGTGGCCGTGCTGAGGGAGATGGTCACCGAGGGGGTGCACTACACGCCATTCGACATCGACCGCAGCCAGGAGAATTGGACCGTGGTCGAGGGGGAGTTGATCGGTGGATTCCGGAATCTGGTCGGCGTCGGACCGGCAAAAGCCCGCGCCGCAGTCTTGGCGCGCGCCGCGGGCAAGCTGAATCGCGAGCGCTTCCTGGCGCTGCCGGTGAAGTTTGTCGAGCTGTACCCGCTGCGCAAGTTGCACGCCGAGTTGTACGACGATCCGGAGCGCTTCGGTTGTCGCGCGGGGTCGCGAATAACCTTTGGGGATGAGTTGCCGGAAGATGGCGATGTGCTGTACCTTGGCCGCGTGGCGGAGAAGCAGCTGCTGGACGTCAACGAGACCGTCCGCGTGCAGCGCCGGGGCGGCAAGCGTATGACGGGGCAACCACTGTTCGTCGACCTCGTCTGCAAGGACGACACGGGCGTGCCGATTCGATGCAGAATTGGCCGCTTCGACTACGCGCGGCTGGGCGTCAAAGCCATGACCAATATCGTGGCCGGCGAGGACGACGTCCTGGTCCGCGGACGGCGGGTGCCGGGGTTTCAAATGATTCACGTTGAGCGCATTCGCTGCTTGAATGCGCCGGAGAAGCTGCAATGAGGAAAGCTGAACAGCGACTTTGGGACCTGATCCGCCCGAAGCTCAGCGCCGCACACATCATGAGCCGCCGCGTCGAGAACGTGGTGGACGAGGGCTTCCCCGACGTGCTGCTCGTCCCGCGCGGCGCCCCGATGGCCGTGGCGGAGTTGAAGGCGCGGCCCGTCGCGCCCGTACGCCACACCTCGCTCGCCCTGGGCGAGGCGTACGGTCTGCGCCAGTCGCAGAAGAACTGGTGGCTCGAGTTCACGCAACAGCTCGGCCACGGCATCATTATCGCCAAGGTCGGCGCCATCGTCTACGGGTTCGATGCGATTCGCGCGCAGAGCATCAACGCGATGAGCTTCGAGGAGTTCTGCGACACCGCAGACGCCATGGGTGTGTCCGAGCTCATCCAACTAATCTACGGGAGGGCGCCGCGATGAAGACTCAAGGTATGCCGCACCAGCTCGAGTACCTGCGCCGCGCCGAGGGGCGGGAGTACTTTGGCCTATTCATGGAGCAGGGAACGGGCAAAACCTGGTCCATCCTCGCCGACGCCGAGCGGCTGTATGCGGCTGGGAAGATTGATGCGCTGTTCGTGCTGGCGCCCAATGGCGTCCACACCAACTGGCCCCTGCGCGAGATTCCGACGCATATGGAGGCAGACGTAATTGCTCGGACTTGGCGCGCGGGGGCTGGCGTCATCGAGACGCGCAGGCGCGAGGACCTCTTCGTGCCGCGCAAGCACGGGGCGACGCTGCCACTCAGAGTGCTCGCGATGAACATCGATGGCATCCGCTCGGACGCGGCATTCAAGTTCGCGATGCGCTTCTTGAATGCGACGCGCCCGATGATTGCCGTGGACGAATCCACCCGCATCAAGAATCCTCGCACGACGCAGAGTGAGCGAGCGATACACCTGCGGCAGATGGCAGACTACGCCCGCATCGCCTCGGGGCGCCCCAACCCCCAGTCGCCGCTCGACTTTTTCGGGCAGATGGAGTTTCTGCGCTCCGGGCTTCTCGGCACCAGCAGCTACCGCGCCTTCGTCGCCGAGTATGCAGACCTCGTCGACATGGAAGGCGAAAGTATGAAGAATATGGTTCGCCGAAACAAGCGAGCCAAGTTTGCGCAGATCATCGCCAAGGACCCCGACACCAACGCGCCTATGTACAAGAATCTCGACCGCCTGCAACGCCTCATCGAGCCGCACGCTTACCGGGTGCTGAAGCGCGACTGCCTCTCGTTGCCGCCGAAGGTCTACCAGCGGCACTTCTTCGATCTCACCCCCGCGCAGCGCCGGGCGTACAACTTGATGCAGGAGGAGCAGCGCATCGTCCTCGACGGAGAGGAAACCCCGGTGCGGCGCCTGGGCGCCATGACCAAGCTGCAACAGATCGTGAGCGGCTTCGTGATCATAAATGGCGAGGTGCTACGCCCGCCGCAGCTGCGCGAGAATCCGAGGTTGGATGCGCTGCTCGAGTTGGTGGAGGACGACGACGAGCCGATGATCGTTTGGGCGCGATTCCGAGAAGAGCTTTCGGTCATTTCGGAGGCGCTGCGCAAGGCTGGGCGCCGCGTCGTCGAATATCACGGCGGCATCTCCACCCGAGACAGGGACGCGGCCGTGGACGCATTCCAGTCTGGAGAGGCCGATTCGTTCGTTGGGCAGCCGCAGGCCGGCGGCATCGGCATCACGCTCACCCGCGCCCGGTGGTCCGTCTACTACTCCAACGACTTCAACCTCGAGACGCGAATCCAGTCCGAAGACCGCAACCACCGCATCGGCACCGTTGGCGACTCGGTGCGGTATGTTGACTTGATCGCCGTGAACACGATCGACGAGGCGATCGTCGCCAGCTTGCAGCGGAAGGAGCGCATGAGCTCTGCGATGCTCGGCGATGCCCGATTGGAGCGAGCCGTGCGCGGCGCCGCACCCGACGTCTGAGAATCGAGGGATAATTCGCCTTACGCAAACGGAGCGAGGTGCGCGCTCCACACCCCTAGAAAGGATATCTCCAGTGAATGCAACGGTTGCCGCGGCGCGGGTTTTCGCGCCACAGGTGCCGAGTCGCTATGACTCGGCCACACGCCTTTGGATCCCAACGATGAGCCTCGACGCGGCGGCGCGATTCGGAGAGGTGAAGGTGATGCTGCCCGCGAATGCCAACCGCATGCACGCCGCGCCGCTCATCGCCGCGATGCGCGATGCGATGAGCGACTTCGGCCCCGAGGACTCGCTGATCGCGGTGGGCGATCCCACCCTCATCGCCGCCGCCACCCTCATCGCCGCGCGCCGCACCGGCGGGCGGGTGCGGCTGCTGAAGTGGGACCGTATGGTGAAGGACTACATCCCCGTCGAGGTGCACGCATGAATGCCCTGGTCAATCCCGCGCCATTCATCCAGCCAGACCACGCCCCGGGCGCGGGCGCCGACCTGCTGGTGCGGATTTCTGCAGCAGCCGCGTTGATGCGCGAGCAAGAGGCCACCGTCTCGGCGGCGGAGCTGGCGTTGGCGGAGACGAAGGAGGCGCTGCGCGTGACGCAGACAGAGCTGCTCCCGGAGTTGATGCGAGAGGCGGGGATGACTGAGCTCACGCTGGCGAACGGCGACAAGCTCCAAATCACGGCCGAGGTCCAGTGCGGCATCACAGACGAGCGCCGCGTAGCAGCGTTCGCGTGGCTGGCGGAGCGGGGGTTCGGCGGGCTGATCAAGACCGCGATCCTTATCCCCTTTGCGCGCACCGAGCGTGACGACGCCTTGCGTTTTGCGCACGAGTTGGCAGAGAAGACTGGCCGCGAGGTCGAGTTGTCCGAGACCATCCACCCGCAGACGCTCAAGTCGTTCATCAAGGAGCAGCTCGCCCTCGGCGGTGACGGAGAGAAGCCGCCGGCTGACGTGTTCGGCATCTTCCCATACGACCGCGCAAAGCTCACGGCCCCCAAGCTGAAGGCTGCGCCACGGCGCGGCCAGCCTCGGTAGGGGCGCGCAACCAACCCCGGACGCCGCGCCCGGTTCTCCGCGCGGCAAACCTCTCTTCTGGAGAAGACCACCATGGCAAAGAGCCAACCGCAAACTCAGAAAGCATCCCCCGCAGCCGCCCCCGCCAAGACCCCTGCCCCGCCGCTCCCGGCAGCTGCGCTGGTCCCCGCGCGAGGCGGCGCCGTGGCGCTGGCGCCGCAAGCGGCCATGTTCGCGGCCGACGCTGGCGGGGGCATGGAGGGCGCGACCGCCGAGTCGTTCGCCATCCCCTTCCTCGCCGTGTTGCAGTCGAACAGCCCGCAAGTGGACGAGGCCAGCGGCTCCGCCATCGAGGGGGCGCGCGCGGGCATGTTCTACGAGAACGTGACCGGCAAGCTCCGCTCCGGCAAGCCCGATGCCGGCGTGACGTTCGTGCCCTGCGCGTACCGCCGCGTGTTCTTGCGTTGGGGTCCGCGCGGCGGCGAAGGCGCGGGGTTCAAGGGCGAGTACACCCCCGAGGAAGTCACTGCGCTGCGCGCCGCGGGCAAGATCGTCGAGCTCGACAACAGGCTGTACTTCCCTGGCGAGTCCGGCGAGATCAAGCGCAAGGCCGACGGCACCGTGCTCTGCGATCGCCTCAGCGACACCCGCAATCACTACGTCCTCATCCTCGACGAGGAGACGGGCGCCTGGCAGCAAGCGCTTCTGTCGCTCACATCGACGCAGATCAAGAAGTCCAAGAACCTCATGGCCGCTCTCGCCGCGGTGAAGATGAGCGGGTCGGCGGGCATGTTCACGCCGCCCACCTTCGCGAGCGTGGTGCACGCGACGACGCTGCCCGAGTCGAATGACAAGGGCAACTGGTTCGGCATCCGCATGGAGCTGCTGCGGTTCGTGGACCGCGAGGAGGTCTACGTCGCCGCGCGGGCGTTCCGCGACTCGGTGACCCGCGGGACGGTCGAGGTGCGCTACGAGGACGCCGAAGCCGCAGCCGGTCCCGACGCGGCGGTGCAGGCTGCGGGTGGCCGCGCCGAGCCCGCGCGCGCGGGGTCGGGCGGGGGCAACTTCTAAGCCCCGGGGTCAGCGGGCGGCCAGCTGCCGCCCGACGAACCAGTAGGAGATCGTGGCCGATGCGGTGGTGAACAACCACAGCACGGCCATTTTCACGAGCTCCAGCTTCTCTCCGCTGGAGAGCATTTTCCAGCCGTCGTCCCCGAGCAGCGCGATAAGCTTCCAGCTCAGCCCGACGGCCGAGCCGAGCAGCAGGATCGTCGCCGCGGGGCGGATCATGCGCCGGAGGGCGTCCGAGAAGACGAGTGCCCACCGCCACTTGCCGGCAGCCTTCAGCTCGTCCCCTTCCAGCCGGTCGGCTGCGTGCGTCGCTGCGATGGCCGACATCTGCGCAGCAGACGCCGCGCCCTCCGCCTCGGCGCGGGCGCCCTCGACCGCCGCGGTGGATTCGATGATGGCGACGTCTTTGCGCCCCGCGGCTTCGGCGGCGGTGATGGCGAGGTCCTTGTCGCGCATGACCGCATCGTGAGCCCATCGGGCCTGCTCAAACTTCAGCTCTTGCCGATGCTTGACGAGGGCGAGAATGCCGCCGATCAGCCCGCCCGTCCCGCCCGAGGCGAGGAATTCAAGAAATTCACCCATGGTCCGCTCCGTTGACGATCTCCAACACAAAGGGTCGCCCGCCCGCCCACGCCATGAGGCGGCGGAGAGCTGGCACGCTGACGAGCCCCGCAGACTGCATTCGGCCGACGTTGTTCCGCATCGACCCGACCCGCTCGACTGGCGCGATGCAGCCGTGCAGCTGCGTCGTCCAGCCCAGCTCTACGTCGCCCGCGAGGTTGGCCGAGTGGATGAGCACGTGGCTGCGGCCCGGCACGTCCGCCAGCCCGTACACCCGTCCGAATCGAGGCGAGGCGACGATGGCGCAACGGTAGGCGCCCGGCGGAATGCAAGAGCGCTGCCGACGATTCTCGCGCCAAGGCAGCTCCAGGCTGAAGCACCGCTCGGCGCCGAACGTGAGCGTGCCAAACGTCCCTTGATCCGTCGAGGGGCCACGAACGAGCCGCGCCGTTGCCATCAGCGGCCTCCCCTCGGCCTTTGCAGGAATTCGATCAAGAGCCGCTCAAGGCTCGTGATCTTCGCCTCGATGCGATCCGTTGTTTTTGCTATTGATTCGGATTGCTGCCGGATTTGGGCATTCTGCGATTCGTCACGCTCACGCTGCGCCGCGACCTGCGCTTGTTGGTTCTGCTCAAGCAGCGACACGCGTTCCACCACGCTTCCAAGGTATATGATTGCTGTTGCGGCCAGCCCAATAGTCGTCAGCATGTGCGCGATGTTGACTTCTCGCTTCACGTGCCAAGGCTCTCGGTTTTGAGGGTCTTCCATTTCTTTTTCCTGCTAGGTGGGTGCGGTCGGCCAGACAATTTCCGTCGGGAACGCGGGCTGGTCAGGTATGTCGCGGAGAGCTTGGCGATACGCCAGCCATTCGGAAGGCACCGGCTCGGCAGTCTCCATCGCGCGAACAACCACCCAGTCGCAAGCCGCGAGGGCGCGATTGCGATCCGCGCGGATAAACCTCGCAAGCGCTTCAGCGTCGCTCATTTTTTCAGCTCCAGCGCAACCATCGACGATGCATAAAGAATCATCGGCGTCGGCGCGCCAAGGTACACGCTCGCATATATTCTTACGCGCAGCTCCAGCCCTCCCGTCGCGTCGAATGTAAACGCGACAGTAAATCGCCGCGCCGGGGGCGCATCGAGGCTGTGGGAGGTAACGGGCAAATTCGCCCTCGTTACCGGCCCAGTCGTCTCTTCGATGAGGTAGAAAATCGAGTACCCGCTGTCAACTTGGACGCGCGCGGCATCGATGCTCGCGGAGAATGAAAGGCGACAATTGGCTGTCGGCGTAAATGTCCACGTTCGCATCAACTGGTTGCCGAGCGCCCCATTGACATTTAGCGCGCCAAAATCGTGGATGTCCTGGTTGAGTTTGGTTACGGAGTTTGCCGCGAGCTGGGCCGTGTTCACGCTGCCGTTGCCGACGTAGGGTTGCCAGGCGCCAGCCACCCGCTGCCAGGCGCGGCCACCGGCGCTGGAGTCAATCCAGATGCTGCCGTTGGCCACCGCGCCCGGATCGGTTGGTTGGTGATAGACGTCATTGCGCGTGGCGTTGTCGGCGGGGCGCCCAGACCCCGTAACCGTCGCCCACACAGCTCTCTTGCCAGCCTCCTCGGCGATGCGGTTGAGGACGGTCTGGCGGGCGGAGTAAACCGCCGCCCAGGTGGTGCGATACGCCGCCGCGACAATCGCGGTGTCGACGGTCGTGTCGTTCCAAGCCGGCGACAGCCCGCCGAGATACCCGGCCAACGTGAGCTTGGCGTTGACGTAGGCTGTGTTCTCCGTCGTGATGCCGTAGGCGGTCGCGCGCGCCACAATCCCAGCTTCCTCATCGACGAGCGCCTGCCAGTCGAGGATCGCCATTGACTTCTCGCCCCGGGCAAGCACGCTGTCGCTGTCGATGGCGGCGACACGCCCCAGCGCGGCGGTTGCATCGACCGAGGCAGCCGCTGCTGCTGCAGAGGCGCCCGCCGCCGCCGCCGCCGCCGCGCGGGCGTCCGTAACGTCCACCAAGCGAACGTCCTGCGCAGCCTGCAGCACGGCGCTAGACCCGGATCCGCTATATTGGAACCAGACGCCGACCCTGCACCACGCCACATCGGCGGGGATCGCGCGCCCGCCGACGCCCGCGCCGAAGTCTGCGCCATAGCGCCGAAACTCGCCATCGTCGGGCGACGGAGGCGCCCCGTACACGTAGCCTGCATACGATCCGCCCCAGCCTGTATCCGCGCCAACAAGCTCGCTGCCGTCGGCGCGGAACATTCGCACGGTCAAATACACGTGCCGATTGTTCCCCGTATCGGCGGCGAGGTTCGCCGTCAGGGAGTAGGTGCGGGCGGGGTTGAGCGGGATGGTTTCGCGCGACCACACATATTGATTCGTGCCCGAGGCGGCGCCGAGCGCTTCGGCGCCCACAGCGCCAGCGGCCTGGGTGCGGATGAACTTGACCTGCGCACCCTCGATGGTCCAGGCGTTGGGGTCGTTCGCCGCGGGGTTGGCGTTCAGGGCTTCGCCGCCCGTGGTCTGCGGAGGGGTGCGGAATGCGCCAGCAATCACGTGCGAGTACGCACCCACGCTGGCCAGACTCTCCTCCGCCGCGCCGAATACGTTGTAGCTCGTCAACTTCAAATAGATCGTGCGCCCAACCATCGACGAATCGAGCGGTCCGCTGCGCAAAACCGCGTCGTCAACGCGCACAAACTCATCTCCGGCGGTGTGCGCCGCCGCGACAGAGCGGAGGACGCCGCGGCGCACACCCGTCAAGCTGTACTGCGTCGAGCCTGGAGGACCGATGAGGGTGGCGCCTTGGTAGGCGACGAATTCTGGCGAGGCGCCACCGATGTAGCAGAGGGTCGCCAGCGCATCCGCCTCCGCCGACGTTCCACCGATCAGCTGCCCAGCCATCATGTCCACCGACATCGCGGAGCCCGTGTCGGACGGGGAAGTGATAAGCGTACCGAGGCGCGATCCTCCGTCGAGCTTTCCCACAGCGCGATAAGTCGCGCCATCGTCCACGCTGACCCAGAGGCGGCACCCGCCCCAGTTCCCGCCCGCGGGGCGCACCGCGACCCAAACCTCCAACCCAGCCGCTCCGGCAGCCATAGAGCCTGGCGCCTCGAATATCACCGCATCCGTCACGCTCGGCGGCGCCGTGAGCGAATCGGATGCGAACCCCCCGGGCGCAACGGTGGGGTAGCGAGGGGCGCCGCCGACGCCTGTGGGCGTGTCTTCGCACGTGATCTCCAGCTCATCGTCTGACGATTCGACGATACTTGTGACGCGGACCAGCGTCCCATCCAGCAGCAGCCCCGACTCCGTGAGCGATAGCAGATCCATACACTCGATGAGCGCAAAATGGATCGGCAACCTGAAGGTGTATTCGCCGACGACGAGCAAGTTGCGCTGCTTGCGAATCTCGGCAACAAATCGGGCAACCGCGGCGCGGGTGATCCAATGGGCTTTCATCACCTCAGCTGGCCGCGGGCCGTTGGCCGTGATGTCGGTGAGGTCGCGGGCTTCGGCGATGGCGATGGAGTATTGATTGGCGCGATCGCGATACTCGACGCTGACGATGTTGTGGCGATCCTCCGGCGTTACCAGCCTGCGCACAATCGGTGGCTCGCCGTCCTCGGCGAGGAGGTGGGATGCGGTGATGGCGTAAAGTGGCGTAAGGTTCGGCGTGTAGGTTCTTCCGTTGGCGGTAAGGGTTTCATCCCCGCGCGGGACGACCTTCAAGGTGCCGTCGCTCCAGACCAGCTCCGAGTTACTCAGGCTGGCGGCGAGCTTCAGGACCTCGCGAGCTTCGGTCTGCTCGGTTAGGATCGGCGACACCAACAAGTCTGCCGCGCGACAATAGTCGCTCCAAAGCGTCCAAGCATCGAGCATGGCCGAAGGAATTCCAACGCCGACGTTGGCATCAATCATCAGGTCGCGAAGCTCCACAGCCAAGTCAACGTCGGGAATCGATCCGTTCACGCCATACGCCTGCGGCGTGCGGATTTCAAAGCTGTGATTCTCCACGCTCGGCGCACTTCCGAGCGGGATGCGTTTTCCGGCGACGTATGCGATGCCGCTGTACGCGAGGCTCTCGGAATAGCCACTCAAGCCAGACCACTCCAGCTGCCCGATGGCGCCCGTAAACACGCTCAGGCTCAGCTCGGACGGTGTGGCTGTGCCTTTCCCTCGCCAGATGCGAGGGATGCTGTGGATTGTCCCTTGGCAAATGCCCATGACGAATGAGGCTTCGTAGGTGACTTTCTCAATTTGCCCGCCGCCCCCGCCACCCTTCCCGCCCGCGTCCTCGAAAGTGGAGTTGGCCTTGAAGTCGCCATACCAAAGCAAGTTGCCCGGGAGCCGGTGCATGCCGCGCACCCACGGGATAGTCATTCCCGCGGTGCTGCTCTGCACAGTTAAGGCTTCCGCCCGCGTTGCGCTCGTCGTGACTGTTCCGCCGCCGCTCATTCTATTACGCTCCAATGCTCGACTTCACGCCCCTCCAGCGGCGCCTCGCTTGTGCGTGTGCGGACGACACCGAGGCGGATGTATGCGTGCACAAACTCGCCCCCTTCGGCATTGACGCATATCGCGCCATGGGAGAATGTGCGTCCGTACTTGAACAGCGCTACGTCGCCCGCCTGAATGGTCGATGTGCGCCGCGCGCCAGCCTCTTGGAGCCACCGCCGGTACAGCTCCTCGCTTCGGTGAAGGTGCCATTGGCGAGAGTAGAACCCCGGGTCGACGGGCGCAACAATCTTTAGCGCGTCGCAGAATACGGCGATGAGGATTTGGGCGCAGTCTACCCCGGCACCCTTCACGCGGGCGTGGTGGTGGTAAGGCGTGCCGACCCAGGTCATCGCCTCCGCGACAACCGCAGCTCGAATTTCCGCGGCGCCGCCCTTCACGTGACCGTCTCCGGTTGCGGGATGTATGGCTGACCTCGGAACCGAAGCAGGTTGCTGAATCGCCCCGAGCAGACGGTGGGCGTCCCGTCGCAACCCGGCACGATGGTGAAGGTGTGTCCGGATGCGACTGCGGACGGCAGCGGGGAGAGCACGGTGATTACGCCGCCAGCGGCTTGACGCTTGACGGTTCGGGCAACTCCGAGATTTGGGCCAGAGGTCCAAGTCAACGTCCCAAGGTCAAACGTGCCCGCGGCGGCGCCGATGTTGGTCGTAAATTGCGTTCGTCCGAGCGTGCTTGCCGAAGTGGCGGCGCCAGAGGTGGTGTTGGCTGCGCGCGAGACGCCGCAGTTTGAGTCATAGACGGTGTTCAGGCATTGCGCTTGATACGCTTGGCGCGGCACCTTCATCGTCAGCCGCTCCAGCGCACTTTTCGCGAGTACGCGAGCGTGCCCGCGGGTGATCTCTTGGATGTCGCTGGTGCGACCCTTGAACCAGAGCAGCGTGCCGACTGGTGCAGAATTAGCATTGCCCCAGAAGGCGCGAAACAGCGTGATGTCGGCGCCAGCGAGCCCATCGCGACCGATGAATGCGAGGAGGGGGATTCCGCTGATGAGGACGGGGTGTGCGTCGTCGGTAAGGAATGTGATCTCGAGCGTGTCGACCTCGATGCCAACGACCCACTTGCACCGGCCCCTTTCGATCCCCGGCCCGACGGTCCACAGAAAGCCTGCCGCAGATACACCGACCGCAGCGCTCGTCCAGCGAATCACCGTGCCACCCTGAAGGCGAATTTCGTACAGGTCGCAAGCATTGAGTGGCGCGCCGCTGTTCAGCAGCGCGGCGAGGGCGCCGGGGGAGGTTTCCCAACTTGCGGAGCGCATGGCTACAACGGAACGATGGAGGAGAAGCGGATCGCGCGGGCGGAATAGAATGTAGCGTCATTCTTGATGAATTCGAGCCCATCGCGATCAAACTGGCAGCGCCAAGCGAAAGTTCCCGTCCAGCGAATCACAGCCGCAGCAGCAGGTGCCGCCGCGAAGGTGACGAGCCCGAAATTGGAGACAGTTGCGGCGGTCGGGGTGCCGTTGACGGTGAATGCGGTCGTCAGGGGGCCATAAACCGGCTCCAAGAATCCGCCAAGGGTCCGCGCGAGCTGGAACGCAGTCTGGACGCCGTTGCCGGTCGCGAAGGTTTGCGCCGTGACGGCCCGATCGTCGATATCCTCAAACAAGAAGTCGTCAAAGTCGCCGCCGACCTGGTTGACAAAACCCATCAGGGTCTGCCAGTCTTGCTGCGCCTGCGATTTGCGGAGGAAAGAGAATGAGAGCGTGAACCGATACAGCGGCACCGTTGCTTCGCGAGTCTTGAACTGGCGGAGGGAGGCTGTGCGCTTGGTGCGGACGGGCGGCGGGAGGAGCACGCGGGAGACGGGCCACGTCAGACCGCTCAGCGTCGGGAAGAGCAGCTGGCTCATGACAGGGCTCCGTCCCGCTGCGCCGACTTCACCGCCGCCACAAGATCGTCTCGATGCATCAGGAAAAAGTTGCGGCCGACAGACTGGCCCTTGAACACGATGGTCGAATCGCGCGCGCCCGAAGGGACGCCCTGCGGGCCGTCGGCGATGGCGCGGATGACATCGGCGTGCTTCGCCGGGAGAACCATCTCACGCTCGTGCAGCTGGGTGAGTGGGGCGACGCCTGCCGGAATGTCATAGCCTCCCTCCGCGCTCGCGACGTTTCGGGCCAGAGCAGAGACGCCAGAGAATGCCGCCGCCGCCGCCGCGACGGCGAGGAATGGGCCGACGTAGGGGATGCCGACCATGGCCTTCCAGGCCCCGGCCATCGCCTCCCACGCGGAGGCCATGATGTTCTTGACTGCCGTGGCAGCCCACAGAGCCACACTTCGAGCCGCGGCGCCCGCTTCCGCGGCCCAGCGCAGCGCCGTGCCCGTAACGGTGGCGCCGGTCTTCGCTTGCTCGCCGAATGCCCACGTGACGACCTGCCGGCGGACGATGCCAGAGAACCACCCCACAAGCTCCGCGCCGATGGCTCGCTGGGCGCCGCGCCACGTGAGGGTCGAGTTGAGCATGGCCTGGACGCCCTGGTCCCAAAGACGGCTCGTTCGGCCTGCGAGGTCTTCCCAAATTGCGCCCTGCTCGTCAGCAGAGGCCTTCGTGATCTGGCCGCGAATCTGCGCAAGACGGAGCTGATGCTGCTGCTCAGCGGCTTCGATTTGAAGGTTGATCTGGGCGATCTGCACGGGGTCGCGGTCGGGGTCGAGACGCGCAAGCTGTGAGCGGAGTGCGGCGGCGCGGATGTCTTGGCGGCGCTGCTCGAACTCGAGCTCTTGCGCGAGAAGCTGGAGCTGCGTTTGGCTGCCCATGGCGACTTTTTGCCGAGCAGCCTCCTCCTCCAATGTGACCTTGGACAATTCTGCGTCGCGCCACTGCGCGAGCGAGATTGCGCCGATTTGCTGCGCCTCGCGCGCCTCTTGCTGCAAAACCTGGATGCGGGCTTGTGAGACTTTGCGCGAGACGGCGAGCCGGTCCGCGGCGGAGAGGGTGGCCGTGAGGAGAATGTCTTGCCAATAGGCGACCTCTTGCCGCTTGCTGAGTCCGCGCAGCGCATTCTCCTCGGTCGCGAGGAGTCGCCGCTGCTCGAGCTCCGCCTCAAAAGCCTGCATCATTGAAGTCTCTTTCTCCGACTTCTCCTTTGGCGGCTTCACAAACCCTTTGCCACCTTTTGCTCCGCCGCCGGAGCCTGGGGCGGAGTCCGGAGCGAACAGGGCCCAAACCTTTGCGGACGTCTCCTTGCTGCTCTCGGCGATCTCGCTAAACGCCGTCTTCCAAGCAGCAGAAATCGTCGCCGGAGCGCCGCGCAGCACCGCCGCCGCGCCCACAAAATCGCCGACCAGCGCTCGGCCAATCGCCTCGGCCAGCGCTCGGATTGGCTCGGCGACGCTGATGACCATCGCGTTGATGACTTCCCAGACCGTAACAACGCCATTCTTCAAATACAGGAACGCCATCGTCAGCCCGCCGAGCGCCCCGCGGATCACAACGATGGCGGCGGGAACGACGGTGTTGAAAAGGCGAACGAGATCCGTGATGATCGGCATCATCGAGTCGCCAATGACCTTGACGATGGCGCGAAGCCCGAGCGCTGCCCGGTCGCCCGCCGCGTCGAATTCGCGCCACGCAGCCACGGCATTCGCCCCCGTCTCCAGCCCCAGCTCTTGTACCGCGCGCCGATTCTCGTCGATCGCCTCACGGTTCAAGAGCAGCAATCGCGACCCGGCCTCGATTCCGCGACCGAAAATCGCCTGCCCGGCCATCGTTCGGTCGATGCCTTCGGAGTATCCGTTGAGCACGCGGATGCCGTCGATCACCAAGTCATTCATCGGCCGCAGCCGCCCAGCCGCGTCCCGGGTTTCGAGACCCATGGCCTGGACGGCAGATTCGTTGTCGCGGAGCTGGCGAGCGAGCCCCTTGGCTGCGCCGGAGAAGTCAGACGACTCCGCGCCAATATCCTCCAGCGATGCGCGGAGGACCGCAGCCTCATTTGTCGTGGTGCCCAGGGCGCGCGCGAGGTCCATCGCATCCTCGGTCATTTTGGCCGTTGCGTTGACCGAGGCCCAGGACGCCAACAGCCCCGCCGCGCCCGCTACGGCAACGAAACCGATGCGCGTTGCACCCAGCACATCGATCAGGCCACCGAAGCTCCCCGCCGCCGCGCGCACGGAATCAACGACCTGCCCGCGAACGTCGGCCATGACAGCCTGAGTCTCGCCGCGCAGAGACGCAAACGACCCGCGAATCTGCGCCATCGTGGAGCCGAACAGCGATTGTGCAGAGTTCAGCCCCGGACCAAGCTGCCCGGTGCTGACGGTGACGGCGACGTTTACGTTTTGCGCATTCATGCGCTCGGCTCCAACGGCAATCCCAGACGCACCAGCACCTCGGCAAATTCCGCTGCGGGAAGAGCCTGGACTGGCAGCACGCTTTGCTCTTCGGCGCTAACAGTCTCGGCGGACGCGGGCTTGACGCCGAGGTACGACGCGACCATCACCGCCAGCGGCGGACAACGATCCCAGGCCTTGTACAGCGCAAGCAGCATCGGCAAGTCCATCTCCTCTCGCACGTAAGTCGGGGTCCAGCCCGCCCGCACCGCGATGCGCGCGTAAAGCTCAGGCCCGAGCGCTAGGCTGCGCTCGGGATCGCCTCCCCCGGCGGCGCGCCAGGACTGGCCGCCGCCCCTTTCGCGAGCCCGGACACGTTCATCGCCGCGCGCATCGCCTCGCCGAAATTGGCGAGGTCTACCATGTCGGCGACCCGCTCCCGTGTCAACTCGGGATAGTTCCGGCGGAGAGCGGCGTGGAGGGTGTCGATGACGGTGCTGATCTGCTCGGGGTCGTCCATCTTCTCGTCAAAAGCGAGAAGGCGCGGGCGCAGCTGCTCCAGTGCACCAAGCGAGAGCGGCGGGATGACGTAAGGCTGGCCGTCGAGCGTGACGGAGAGCCCGGGGATGCGCGCAACGGTGCCCATCGCCCGTTACTCCGCCATGTAGATGTCGCCGACCGTCAGCCCGCTCGCGTCCGCCTGGGCGCTGAAGTCGATTTCTGGCACGCTGTAGTCGTCATTCTTCGCCGCGAGCAGGGCGAGCTTGGAGCTGATGACGGATTCCAGAACCACCACGCAATCACGACCTTGGAAGCGATTGCGGTAGTTGATCTTGATCGCTGGCGTCTCGCCCATGGCGAGGTTCTGGAGCTGGATTCGGCGCGCGGCGGCCTGCGTGAAAGTGTATGCAAAGCTGATGGCAACGGTCTTGCCAGCGACGTTGTCGGCGGACGCGAACGTGTACACGCCCGCGGCGACCGAGTATTGGCCGGCAGCCGGCCCCGAGGCCACCCGCGTCATCGTCAGCCCGAGATTGTCCACAACCCCGAGATCTTCCGTCCAGGTGCCGGAGTTGGGGATGGTCGGCGTGATCTGGAACGGGGTAGCCGGGATCGCCACCAGCGTGGTCGGCGCGACGATGCTGCGCATGGTCCCCGACGTCAGACCGGAGCCGAAGAAAAGGGTGTTGAGGTGTTGGCCGGCGATGATGGCGCCCTTGAACTTGCCGCCGACCTTGACTTTGCCCTGGGCGACGGCGAGCGGGAAGCGCTGCTGGCCGTGGAACTCCTTGATGTCGCCGGAGAATTCCAGGCTCATTTCCTGAAGCCCCGCGATCCGGACCGGAGTGGGGACCGCGATGGCAGCGCCGGAAGCGTCGCGGATGAGAGAGGCGAAGAGGTCGCCGGCACCGAAGTTGAGTTGCATGTTGCTCTCCTTGCTGAAATGAATTGATCAGTCTTCGGCCACCAAAACTCGAAGCGGCACAATGGCGACAGCCTGCTCGCCGAGCGTGCCCTCATCGGTTTCGATAACCCCTTCAACGCGCACCCACTCGAGCTCGTCCGGCATCCCCAGGTCAGTGTGGATGCGCAAAGCGCGAATCGGCGCAAAAACATCTTCGATCGCGCCGATCAGATTGTTGAGCGTCGTACTCGGCGGAACATCTGAGCTTCTGGCGTTTGCATAAACGTATACCCTCGGCAACAGAAAGTGACGCGAGGCCCCGCTCTCCGCTGGCTCCACAACCTCGTCCCCGTGCGCGAGGAAGACTGCTGGCTGGTCTTCCGCAGGAACGTCCGACCAGTGGCGCAGGATGCGGCTCACAGACTGGACGCCAACGACACCTTGCAACCGGGTGAAGATGGCGTCGTAGATCATTTCGCGGTTCATCGCGCAGCCCTCCCAACGCCATCGCCAACCGCCGCGGCCACCTCTGCGCCGATGGTGCCGTCTGCGTACAAGTCTTGGAGCGAGGAGCGCAGAAAAGAGCGCTCCGGCAGCTTGACGGTGTGCGACCGCACGTTGGCCCACACCGGGAATTTCAGCTCGCGCCCGAAGGCCTGTTTGACGAGGCGGAGGTGCTCTGGGATCGTGATTTCGCCGCCAAACTCATGGGCGGCGCCGTAGTGAACTGGAGCCCGACCGCCGGGGCCTGTGATGTCGGCGATGCCCACCGAGCCGACCACAGCCTCGGCGGTTTCGTAGACCCGGGGCGACTGCATCACGCTGCGCGCCAAGGTGCCTGTGCGCCGCTTGAGCACTTGGCCGGAGAGCTTGGTTTGAACGCTGTGGCGCGCGAGCTTGAGCGTGATCCGCGTCATCGCCTTGCGCAATTCGGCGCGAATGTGCTCGGGCATCGCGCGCAGCGTGGCGCGCACCTCCCGGTCTCCGGACGCGGAGAAGCTCACACTCATAGCGGCGCCACCCGGCGATACGCCGACAACAGCGCCGCGGCGCTGGCCGGGATCGCCAACTTTTCGAACGTGACGGTTTCGCCGGCCAGCGACTTGCTCATGTGGCCGGAGTTGTCTCGACGACGGAATTCGAGCAGCGCAATTTCCGCCGCAGCCAGGGCGACGTCGGCCGGAATGACGGCGTGCCCGGCTGAGTACTGGATGCGCACATTGTCGATGCCGCGGGCAAACTTGCGCCCATTCAGCAAAGACAGCGTACGCCCGCGGACGCGCCAGTCCGCGGCGGGCACAGGCTCCTCGTCGACCGTCACGGCAGAGACAGACACGACCGGCCACTCGCGCAACAGCATCGCTGCGCCGCCCGTACCGCTGCGCCACTCGTCGTAGCTCGCAACGTCGAACGCCCGCTCGCAATGCGCCCGAGCCGCCGCCTCCGCCGCCGACACGAGCGTGGCGAGGAGCCCGTCGTGCGTGGCGGCGGAGATGCCGCCAAGTAGCTTGACGGCAGCGACGGTCGTGAGCGGCATGGCCGGCCTCGTTCGCCCGCGCTAGCGGGTCAGGTGCCGCCCTTGCCGCCGCCCTTGCCGCCGGTCGGCGCGGGGGTCGGCGCGGGGGTCGGCGCGGGGGTCGGCGCGGGGGTCGGCGCGGGGGTCGGCGCGGGGGTCGGCGCGGGGGCGCTGACGCCGCCCGAGGCTTCGCCGGAAGGCTTTTCCGGCTCGGCGGGGGCGTTGGTGAACCCGAACGCGTACAGCTGGATGGCGTCGCCCTGCGGCACCTTCACGACGCCATCTTCCACGGGGTACTCGACCCCGTTGACGGACGCGCAAGTGATGCCGGCAGGGGCGGTGAGCGTGATGAGAAGGACGGTGAGCAAAGTCATGGCGGCTCCTTGCAGCGCCGAGGGGCGCTGCGCGAGATCAGTTGGCGATGTTGGTGATGACGCCCAGCGCGGGCGGGAAGAAGTGCTGCAGCACCTCGTCCGCGTACACCCCGTACTCGTAGCGCCGGGTGCGCAGCGGCCACTCGATCTGGTAGTACTCTTGGCGAGTGCGGATGCGCACGATGTCCGACACCCCGTCCACATACGCGGGCGCAACCGTCGTGTTGAAGAGCATCGTGCCCGGCGGGATGTTCGGGTGGACGACCAGGTCGATGATCTCGCCGGTGATCGGCGACATGTACTTGCCGACGTTGCGCCCGGCCACCATGTTGTACACGGACGACGGATCGACCGTGAACTGCACGTTGGGGTTGGTGCTGCCGAGAACCAGGTTGGTGATGCGCTGGAATTGGCGGAACGACATGTGGATCTCGTTCGGCTGCATGCGGTAGCGGTCAAACCACCACGCCAGCGCCGTGTCGATCTCCACGATGCGGCCTGCGGCTGCCGTCAGCGTCGTCCCCACGCCCGGGGTGCCGGTCGGCAGCGCCAGGTAGTAGGCGTTCAGCGCCGGGCGCGCCACCATCGTCAGCAGCCCGTCGAACTCCAGCGCCGAGGTGCTGCCGTCGGCGGCGGTGACCGCGGAGGCCAGCTGCGCCGCGCCGTTGGCGGCGGCGGTGATGCTGACGCTGTTGATCGTCGTCAGAGCGCCCAACCGCTCGCTGCCCCCGGCGCCCCAGAACCAGGCGTAAGCGTACGCGCCACGCACAGTCGCGACCGTCGCGGTGGCGGAGCCGGTCGGACCCGTCACGGAGACGCTGCCCGCGGCGGACTTCTGCGCTGCGCCGGAACCGAAGGTGTCGGTGCTGGAGTCGGCGTTGGTGCGCGTGATGGTGGCGCGGACCTGCGCGGTGACGGGGTCGAAGGACTGGTTGGTCGCGCCGTTGTTCATGCCGGCGAGGTCCCAGTAGGCCTGGAGCCCGAGAGCCACACAGATCACGCTCAGCGTCTGCGTGGCCAGCGTGCCGCCCGAGCCGGATGCGGCCAGGGTGGGGGTGGGGGTGGTGCCGAGAGCGTGCGACGTGTTGCCGCCGAGGATGATCTTCTCCTCCTCGACCATCAGCGCTTGCAGCGTCTGCGCGACCGCCAGCGCCTTCGGATCCTCGAAGCCGCGGGCGGCGTAGTCGGCCTCGAAGGTCACCGACTTCTCCAGGCCGATGGCGCGGTAGGCGGCGAAGTAGTCGGCCATCGAGTGGTTGTTGACTCCGCCACGCTGGCCTTCGCTGACGCCTGCGCGCTGGCCGTTGACGTTGATGCCGGTGATGGCCTTCCAGTTGGCCTGGGTGGCGTAGCCGCCGCCGCGGCGCGGGATGCGGTTGCGCATCGGGGTGAGCAGCGGGTAGAGCTTCTTGGACGGCGCCTCCAGGTCATAGCCCTGGAGTCCGGTCGTCGCGCTGCCCGGCTGCACGAAGTTCTTGGTGAGGTCGTCGACAGCCTTGGCCTGGGCGGTTTTCACCGCCTCCAGCAGCTCTTGGCTCCGAATCGTCGCAGAGGTCATCTCATTTCTCCTAGTGGTTGCCTGTGCGGGCGGACCCGCGGTTGTTTGCCCCGATCCGGGCGTTGCTCGTGAAACGGTTTACCGGACCAGCCGCACAGGGCTGCGGTGGGCAGCCTTGATGAGCGTGGCCACCTCGCCGACCCCCTCCGACGGGGCGCCCTCCACGGGCGCGACCGCGCCGGAATTTTCGCCTGAAACATCGGTCGTCTTCTCGACGGCGATGACTTTCGAGACGCCTTTCGGTGCGGTTGGAGAGGCGAGGAGCGCTTCGTGTTTGGCGCGCAGCGCGATCAGCTCCGTGGCCATGGCCTTCGACAGCGCCGCTTGCGTCGGCTCGGGCAGCTCGAGGGCGAGCGCCTTGGCGACTTCGGTGATGTCGGAGGTGGAGGGCTGGTCCGCAGCCTCGGCAAGAGCCGCCGCTTTGCGCAGCGTGTCCGGCCACCCCTCGGTCGGGTCCAGCCCGAGCGCCCGCACCAGCTCGACCGCCGCGCCGATGGTCTTCTCGCCTTCTGGCTCTTCCTCGCCTTCGGCATCGTCGTCGTACTTGAGGTCGGCCAGCGCCTTGTCGGCGGCGCGGCATGCGTCGTGTGCAGCCTTGAGTGCGGTCTTGGTGGCGGCGCTGAAGCGGCGGCCAGCCTTGTGGATGTCGGACGCGATGGCGGAGGCTTCCTTGCCGTCGGCGATGCCGCGCAGCATCAACGCCATCTCCTCGGCCATGTACCGCTGGGCGACGCCCGCCACCATGCGCAGCGCCGCACCCAACTCGGCCACCACCTCTTCAGAGTGCTCGCCGTACATGCGCTCCCAGTCCGCGCTGCCGAAAATCGAGCGCAGCTCGCTGGCGCACCCGATCAGCGATTGGAGCGTATAGGCGCCCTTCTGCACATCGCCCTCGTCGGCGTCATCGGCCTTGGCGACGAGCAGCCCGTTGGAGTCGGGATTGGAGCCGACGTCCACGACGCTCAGCTCGGTGAGCGACTTGACGAACACGCGCATCGCGGCCACGGTCTCGCCGGTGGTGGACTTGGCGCTGTCGGCGATGCGCTTGGCGACTTTGCCGCCCAGGCTGAATGCGGCCAGGGTGCCGTCGAGGAGCTTGGCCTGGGTGTCGGGGGCGCCCGCGCTGATGAAGGCTTTGACAGTGATCGAGCGGGTGGCGTCGTCCGCCAGCACTTCCACCGCCCGGCCCACAGCCTTCTTCGGGTCGTGTTGCTCGCGGATGTTGCCTGCCCAGGCGGTGAATGCGGCCTTGGTGGAGTCGTAGTCGAGCACCTCGCCGTCGCCGTCCAAGGCCTCGCTTGTGGCGATCCCCTGCACCATCAAGCGGCCATCCTCCATCTTCTCGGTCTTGGTGATCGAGAACCCGAGGCGGAACGCAGCGTGTGCGGCGCCAATCCAGTTGAGCTTCATTTGTCCATCTCCTTCATCGAGAAACGATTTTGCAACTTTGCCCGCTGTGGGCATCTCGTCTTCCAGCACCGGCAGCACGACGCACCGGCAATTGGGGTGATTGGGCGGGTAGTCGACCCCGGTCGGGAATGTGGCGTCGAGCGGAATGACGCCCGCAGCCTCGCACTCCAGGCACGGCTCGCTCACCTTGTCGTCCTGGGAGGTGCTCCACTGCTTGCCCGCAACCACGCCGCTCGCCCGGTAAGACTCCATCGCGCCGGCCGAATCGGCGTGCGCCAGCTCGGTGCGCGCAACCATCAGCGCCCGCTCCTCGCTGAATGCAGCGGAGTCGACGATCGCGTCTGCAAGGCCCTGCGCCGAAGCCCCATCGACCAGCGCACGCTCCACGGTGCTGCGGACGATGTCGCGGGTTGTTTCGTCGATGCGCCACTTGGCGTTCGGGTTCGGCACCAGCGATCCGTCGTCCATGCGACGCATACCGACCATCTCGGCCGCGCGAGCCCGGCCCCACGCGGCGGCGCGATCCCCGGCAATGGTGACGACGTCTTCTGCTGAGTCGAGCCCCAACTGCCGCAGCGCGGCGGCGGCGCCGTCGGCGGCCATCGACGCCAGGGTCGGCTCCAAGATGGTGAGCAGGCTGGCGAAGTGCTCTTCCAGGTCCAGCGCGTCCATCGCCTCGCGCGCGCGGCGCGCGGCCAGCTCGATGGCGACCGGATCGCCCCCGGAGCGCCGCGCCTTCTCGGCCTCCAGCGCGGCGCCAATTTGCTTGGCCGCATCGTCGGCCATGTCCGCAAACGCAGCGCGCAGCGCACGGGCGAACGCAGCCTCGGACGCAGCGGAGGGGCCGCGCCGGGCGCGCGCCTTGGCGGCGGCGCGGAGGTAGGGGCCGCGCCCGCTCACGCAGGCTCCTCCGCTGCGTCCGGCTTCTTGGCGCCGGGCGGGGCGTTGGGGGGCTTCTTGGCGCCGGGTGGGGCGTTGGGGTCGTTCGGGTCGGCGCCGGGGAGGACGGGCGCCGGGGGCTTCATGTCCGACTTCTGCTCGTCCGTCAGCGGGTCGAGCCCGAGGTACATCTCGCGCGCCTCGTCGGGGTGGAGCACCTTGGCGTCGAGCCAGACCTTGGCGATGTCGGCGCGTTTCTTCGGGTCAACGACCTCGCCCTCTTGCCAGGACAGCTCCAGGTCTGGCGCACCCATGTGAACGGCCAGGATGCGGTCGACGAGCGCTTTGATCCATTGCTGGATCGGCCCAAGCCCTTCGGCGAGCGATTGCTCACGGTTGGTTTCCGCGACGGAGCGATTCACCTGCGAGACAAAGGGCGTGACGTCGATGCTGAAGCAGTAGCAAACGATGCGCGCAATCCACTCGTCGAACATGTCCTTGAGCGGCGGTTGCTTGGTCTCGTGGAAATTGCGGGCAATCTCCCCGGGCACGAAGCGCAGTTTGCGGCGCGAGGCTTGGTCGTCGGTGAGGAGGAGGTCGAAGTAGAGCTGGAACTCCTTGATCTGCTCGGTGGACCACCCCTCTGGAACGCCCGCCAGTGCATCCGGAACGGTGCCGGCGGTGAAGTACTCGGTGGCGTGGAGCTGGCGGCGGATGGCGAGGTTGATGGTGGAGATGATCTGCTCGACGGGTCCGTGACCGTAGACCTTGTGGGTGCGAACGTTTCGGGGCCGATAGATGAGCTCGTCCGACGTGTACTCGACCGCGGGGAAGCCCTTGAGCACTTGCTGGAAGGCTGGCCCCTCCATGGGGCGCCGACCCGTGTGGTCGAGGAGGGGCTTGATGGTGGAGCCGTCGATGGGCTCCAACGCGTACAGGGCGCCGCCAACCGTCTTGCGAACGTAGATGGCTGGTGCGTCAAGCACGAACAGGTCCTCCAGCAAAAGTCGGAGCCAGTCTGCCCATCCGCTCGCCTTGTCCGGGTCGCGGAAAAACTCCTCCGCCGCGCGCGCCGCGGGGTGATTCTTCGGCGGGCGCGGCTCGCCGGGGCCGCGTCGCTTTTGAATCGCCCACGGCAGCGCGCAGACCTGGTCCTTGCGCGTCTCGATGACGAGGCGGAGGATGTCGCAGCTGTCGGCGAATGCGCGCAGCTCTGCAAAGCCCACAGCCTCCGCCGCGCGGGGGCGGAAGTTCGTGTTGAATGCGAACGGATAGTCCAGCTTCCGCCCCGCCACGCCCGCTGCCTCCGCCGCCGGGAGCGAGGGCAGCGAGGGGGCAATCGGGGTGCCAGGGCCAAACCACTCCGGGCCATCCGCGGTCGGCCGAGAGAGGGCGTTGCGGATGCCCGCCTCGACAGAGGCGATGAATTCCGCGTCCAGCTTCACTTTTTGCGCTGCGGCCATTACGCGGACTCCAGAACGACGATGCCCCACACCGTGAGCGTGGGCAAGTTCACGCGCACAGAATCACCGCGCATCTGCATGCGCAGCCGCCGCGGGAGCTGCCCCGGCTCGAACCACCACGCCGACGACGGCCGATCCGCGGGCATGGCCGACCGCGGCACCGTCAGCGTCAACCCCGCACGCGTCACGGCGTCAAAGTTCACGATGTGGCAGAGGTAGCCGCGCGCCCAGAGCTTCGGGACGAGGACGACATCGGTGTAGGTGCCCGAGAGCGTGGCGGCGGAGAGCTGCGGCCAGTTGCCCGTCCCGAATGCGCCCAGATCGATGGCGTTCGTGCCTGCGATCTGGGAAACGGGGGCGCCGGTCGAGCAGCGCACGATGCGCGTGGCGCGCGCCTCGCGCACGGGGTCGCGCTGGAAGCTCTCACCCAGCAAGTACATGCCCGCTGGTACGCCATTGCGCAAGATTGCCTCGCCCTGGTCCAGGATGGTGGCCTCGGTTTGGCTGTCTTGGCTGACGTCATACGCGAGGAGCAGCGACGCCAGTGAAATCTCCGTGTCGAAGAGCTCCGCACTGGCGCGCACGAATTGCGAAAGGGCGTAGAACCCATCGCCCGGCTCGGCAGAGAACCGATCATTGTCTTGGCCGTCGGCCCAAACAAACTGGAACGTATCGAGCGGATAGGTTGGCGTTGCGCCGAGGGCGTAGCAAAGGGCGTACTGGCGCAGCAACAACGCGACCTGGTCGGCGCGGGTGCAGGTGTTCGTCGAATCGTTGCGCAGAGGTCGAAGGTGCACGCGCACCACCTTGCCGACCCCGGACGCCAGCGCCGCCGCGCGGGCGGTTGCGATGTGGACGAACAAGCTCGCGAAGCGAGCTCGATTGCCGAGGCTGGCGCCACTGTAGGCGGTCGAGTCGGTCTCGAAGGTGATGCCGTCAACCCATTCGCCAATCATCCACGCCACGCTGTTCGCCTTGGGGTAGGGGCTGCTGGCGTTGATGGTGTAGAGGCGGTCGCCGAGAGCGGCGCGGACCTGCTCGTGAAGCCCGATGACGCCACGCTTCAGGTGGCGAATGTAGTCCGCATACCCGGGGAAGCTGAGGCTGTTGGCGGGCCACGTGCTCGAGGTGCTGAGGTAGCCTTGGTTGGCCTCGATGGACGTCCAGTTGTACGAGTCCTGCGTCACGCCCGCGAGCGCCAACTCAGCGACAAAGTTCGGCCGACCCCAGGCAGCCAGCGTCTCCGGGTCGAAGCAGCCACCCCGGTAAGAGGGGGTCACGCTGTTGCCGGAGATCATCCCCGCGTTGGGGTCGTCGTACTGGATCTCGTTGAGATTGCGGGCGACTTCGGTGAGTGCGGCGCGCACCTGGTATGCGCGAGCGCCCGGTCGCCACTCGGCAACGAATGTGCGCGAGCGGTTGAGCAGGAACCCGACCGGCACCGGCTGTTGATCGAACCCGAGCGCCGCGGCGGAGAGCAGGTCGGTGTTGGCGTCGTTGTAGGTGATCTGGCCGGAGAGCGTGCCTTGAACTTCGACGCCGAGCGCCTTGAGCGCGGCAACGTAAGCTGGCGAGGTGGTGTAGTGCCAGACGACGTTCGTCGCCGCCATTGCGACGAGGTCGAGCAGGATTTGGGCCTCGGTGTAGATGCGGGCAGAAAAGCCCGAGCCCGTACCGCCCGTACCGCCGACGACGCTGTTGTTGGTGAGTCCCGCCCCGCCCGCGGCGACGACGAGGGCGACGATGGCCCCGCTGCGCACACGCAACCGCACCTGCGCCCCGCCGACGAGGGTGATGAGGTCGTTGTTGGTGTACCCGGTGCCGGCCAGCGGCAACGCATAGAACAACGTGCCGCCCGAGCGCTCGAACGCCACCCGCACAGCCCGCTCCGACCCGCGGGTGCGGGGGCGCGGGATTGGGGCGCGATTGGCCAGCGACTCACGCGGCACGGCGCCCGTCCCATGCGGTGGAGATCAGCGAGGCTTCCCGCGTGATGTTGACGAACTGCGCGTCCACGCTGTCGGCGGTGCGGTTGCCGACCCCCTCGGCGAAGGGGAAGCGCCGCACCAGCCCCGGCGGCGCGATGTCGCGGGTGGCCCAGTTGCGCAGGTCTTGCTCGGTGCCGCCGCACCAGATCACTGGATCGGCCAACAGAAACTTCGAGCGCAGCCCGGCGGTTGCGCTAGCGAGGTAGGCGCCCATCGCGATGTTCTCGTTGCCCTCGACCGCCTGCGGGTGGAAGCGGGTGGCGGCGACGGCACCAGAGGCGTTGATGGTGACGCCCCCGGTCGTCGGGACGCGGGCGCCGTTGATCCAGAGCGTGACGAGGTTGTTGGCGTAGTCGATTCGCACATTCATCGACGCCCAGCGCCACAGCAGCAACGACATCACGTCCACCGACGTGACCACGGTTGTGGAGCCGTTGCCCGCGTTGAGTCGACCGTTGAGCGTGAAGAAGAGCTGGCCAGGCGTCGTGACGGGGTCCATGCGAGCGCTCAGGCCCGAGGTGTTCGAGTCAGTGGCCCCATGCGTCACCGTCAACGGGCGCCACGCCGAGCTGGGCCGGCCCATCAGCAGTTGGCGCCAACCCAACGTCACGATGTCGGCCGCGCGGAGCTGCTCGACGCGGGTGGCCGGGAGCACCGCGTTGGGGTAGATGGCCTGGGCGGTGGAGCCGTTGCCGTTGCTGTCGCAGAGCAGGCTGTACCCATAGCTCGCGGAAGCCACGTCGATGCGCGGGCGCGACGGGGTGTTGTTGGACCAGCCGACGTTCGAGTGCGAGGCAGTCGAAGGCGCACCAGCCACGATGCCGGCGGTCGAAGCACCGAAGCCCTCGGAGTGGTTGAACGCCAGTTGCGCGATCACATCGGCCGGCAGCTCGCCGCGGTAGACCCAGGCCTTGCGCTCGTCGATGGTGAGCAGGCGGCACAGCAGCATCGGGCCAGCCTTCCACCCCGCGGGCATCAGCCCGTTGGCCGAGCCCGCGATCCACGCCTGAGCGCCCGGCATGATCGCCGTGCCCGCGTCCTCGCCGTTGCGGTGCCAGACGATGCCGCGGTTGGGGGTGTAGTCGGCGCCCAGGCACTGCCACTGGCGGGCGCGGACGATGGCGCCAGACGACTGGGCGGCGTCGACGCCGTTGTTCAGCGACATCTGGGCGCCAGTGCTGACGCGCCAGCGCAGCCCGCCGGAGCCGGCCCAGTTGATGAGCTGGGCCTCGGCGTTGAAGTGTGCAGGCCACACCCAGTGCAGCGCGGTGAAGCTCTGGCCGGGCGTGGCGGTGCCCGCGTAGCTGATGGTGTTGGCCGTCTGCGTGTTGGCATACGGCACCCGCCCCCAGAAGCGGAAAGGAAGGTGACGGTTGGCGCCGAACTCTTGCATGGTGCGCTCCCTTGGGGTCAGGGCTGGCGGAAGCCCTGCGCCGACAGGTTGACCCAGCTCGCGGCGGCGGCGCGCGCATCCAGCCCGAGGGGCACGGGGCAGCGGTAGGTGAGGGTGCTGGCCGGCAGGATCACCAGCAACGGCGACAACGGCGACGTCGTCGTGCTGCCCCCGGCGACGTCGTCGAAGAACTGGATCGTGCGCACGGCGCCGCCGACAGCTTCGTTGTTGGTGATGACGATGTGCGAGCACACAGCGTCGAACCCGAACAGGCCACCGTTGGCCGCCAGCACGGCGCCGGGGACGTTGCCCTCGGCGACGAACAGCCGGTCGAGGATCGGGTCAGCGCCGGGCTGGTATGGGAGCATCAAAGGCATGGCAAACCTCTCTCAAATCAGGGGAAGCGATGGGGGTACGCGTCGTGACACCAGACGGGCGCCACCTCGCCCTCCGGGATGCCCCAGCGCACGCGGTACCCGCGCCAAGGGCCATCGGCCAGATCGTAGGTCGCGCCCAGCTGGCGCAGATCGGTGCGCGACGCGTCGTCAAAGTCGCGCTGCGTGATGGTGCCCGCAGCCAGGATGCGCTCGGCGGGGAGCGCCCCCATCGCGAGCAGCGCCGCGTGCACCGCGGTGCCGGGCGTGACGTCGAACGTCCCGTCCTGCGCAGCGACGACGCGTTGGCCGTTGACGTTGATCTCGGTCTCGTTGTTGAGGGTTCGGAATCGCATGATCAGCTCCCAGCCGCCTCGGCCTGAGCTTGCTGCTCGCGCCGATTGGCCAATGTTTTCGCTTCGCTCGAGGCAAAGTCGAGCATGCCGGTGTTTCCACCAACGAGATGCGCGTGCGCGCGCGAGAGGGCGTCCACCTGGTCCAGGTAGGTGCCGTTGGGGAATGTGCGCAGCTCCTCGAGCAGCGCGGCGTTCCAGGGTCCGCGCAGCATGAGCACGTTCCCGACGTTCACCGCCGAGGCCATCGGCTCGGCGCGCAACGCCTTGTCGCCGCTCTCCGGGCTCGTATGAACGGGGTAGCCCGAGAGCAGCCGCTGAAGGTGGAGCACTTGGCTCTTGCCCGCCTGCCCCGGGTCTTGGGGCAGCGAGATGCGCACGCCGCGCCCGTCCTGCGAGGCGGTGTTCTTGAGCGCGGCGTCGCGGGCGTCGGGGCCGAGCTGCTTGCGGAGCATGTCGCCGATGATGAGTCGACCGTCGGGGAGGAGCCCGAGCTTGCCGCCCGCGGTGTAGGCGCCGTCGTCCTGCGTCGCGGCCAGGTCCCACCCCCGCACCCAGCGGATGGTGCCCGCGGGCAGAGCGTCGACGACCTCGATCTTCTCTGGCTTGAACATCTCGCCGTCGTCCAGCGTGGGCCGCTGCTGGTAGAGGGCTGCAAAGTGCCCGGCGGGCATGATGGCCTTGCGCTCGAGCAGGAAGCCCAAGCTCTTCAACTCCGGGAACAGCGCTTCGCCCGCGCGGCGGTGCGGCTCGTCGGTGGTGGCGATGGCCTCGTAGGTGAGCACACGCACGGTCGGGTCTGCCTCGAGCAGCCGGCCGATTGGATCGTCCACGTGCCAGCGAGTCAGGATCGCGAGCAGCCCGGCTTCTTCGCTGAAGCGGGTGAAGAAGTCGTCGGTGAACCAGTCCCACGCAGCATCCCGGTGCGCGATGCTGCGTGCATCGGCGCGACCGCGGATTGGGTCATCGATGACGCCCAGGTCGAGGCTTTCGCCCGTGATGCTGCCGCGGACCGTGGTGTTGCGGAAGTAGCCCTCCCGGCCGACGAACTCGATGAACTCGCGGGAGCGGCTGGCTGCGGTGCTGGCGGCGCCGCCGGAGCCGGCGATGCGCGTGTCGGGGAACGCCAGCCGGTAGCGCTCCGAATCAAACGCCCGCTGCAGCCGCAGGTTGGCGCGGACGCCGAGTCGGTCGCTGAAGGAAGTGTAGATGGTGCGCAGATCGGGGTTCTGCCCCGACAACCAACCGATGAAGTCGATGGCCTGGATGCTCTTGCCGTGCTGCGGGGGAGCTTGGATGACGAGCTTGGGGCGGCGCCCGGCGAACAGGTCGTTGCGAAACCGCTGCAGCTCGTGCGCCACGTTGAGCTGGAACCACCCCCACTTGGCGGTGGGGTTCATCATCTTTCGGTACGCCAGGAAGCTCGTGCGCGAGCGCCGCGCCCGCTCGCGCGCTACGTCGTCCAGCGTGGCGAGCGCCGCCGCATTGCGCGAGGCGCGCGGTGCGTCAGTGGCGTTGGGGGCCGATTGCATGGGGTGTTTCCCGCTGCGCGTCCGCCTCCGCAGCGCGGGAAGTTCCGCGCGCAGCCGCCTTCGACAGCAACCCGTCCAAAGCATCCAGCTCCTCGTCCGTCAGCCCGCTCAGGTCCGTCCGGGCACTGAGGTCCTGCGTCTGCAACGGGCCGCCCCCTCGGCCCGACAGCTCGACGGCCTGCGTGGGCTTGCCGAAGGCGCGGTCCAACAGGCTGTTGGCGCAAGCGGCCCGCACCGCCGCGGGGTGTGCGGGGTTGCGCATGATCCCGGCCAACACCGAGATGCACTCGGGGCCGTACTGGCCTGCCCAGTACTTCATCTGCCGCAACAACGGAGGCGCCCGCCGCCCGGTGATCGGGTCGGTGCGGGGGTCGTTGGTGTCGGGCTGCGTCATTGGGCTTGGGGCTGCGTCCGGGGCGCCGCGCGAGCGGATCGGGAAGTATCGCTCCGTTTTCGTGGGCTGGTGCATGTCGTATGCTCATCGCCGCCGCCGCCCGAGCCGCGTCGATCGCGCCCGAGACGCCCGAGAGCCCGAGATTCCTATTCTTTCCCCGCCGCGCGTTCTCTTGTCAGGGTTTTCCCTGCCCTCCCCGCTAAGTCCTTGTTTTCTAGGAAACGAATCGTTTCTAGAACCGAAATACGATTTCCCAAACGAGAGGGAATCTCGGGCTCTCGGGCGTCTCGGGCGCGACGCCGACTCCGCGGCGCCTCCGCCACGACCCCCGCGAACGAGGGGGAAGGGGAAACCCGCGGCTCAAGCAGAAAAGCCACCGTCGAGGCCCGAGACGCCCGAGAATTCGTAAACTCCCGCACCCCGCGTGAGCAACCATAACTGAGAGCTCATATGCCAGTCAACACCAACGAAGCCCGCGCCTGGGCCAACTCCCAGCTCGTACTCGGTGATGGCAGCCTTCAGGTGCGCCAGCGCCCCGCCCCGCCCCAGAAGTCGGCACCGATGACGATGTCGCAACTGAAAACCGCCATCTTCGAGTACGAGCGGCTCGCCCGCCGCTTGCGCGCCCTGCAGTGCCCGGAGAAGTGCGAGGGCTGGGGGTTGACGCTGGCGGTTTCGCTCGACGGGGACGACATCGACATCGACGTGCCCAAGGAGATGCGCGACGCAATTCTGGCCGCCGAGGTGGCGCGCCTCCAGTCCGAGCTCGCCCGTTACGCGGACCGCCTGGGGATCGCGTCGTGAGCGACAGCCGGATTTTCTCGTTCAAGCACAAGGGGCGCATCGTGCGCCCCGGCACCGTGCTTCACGTTGCCCCGTCCGAGTGGCATCGCGCGGGACCGAGCGGCAAGGTCGAGCGCTACTGGGGCAGCGACAGCGTGTTGCTGCGCGCCGACAACGGCGCCGTGCCCACCGTGGCGCTGCACCGCCTTTCGTGGGAGCCACATCCCGAGACGGTGGCGATGGAGGAGTTGAGGGTTGCCGGCTTTACGCGGCCGACGTACCGCGATGTGCGCGTGTGGATGGCCGCCCGCTCTATGCGCGAGGTCGCCCCGTGACCCCCTCCGAGCTCACCCCCGAGGCTTTCCTCCGCGAGTTGGGCGCCGGGATGTCGGAGGGGGAGAGGTTGGTGCTGTGCGCGTTCTCGGGCGACCCGGGGCGCGTGGGGTTGAACGCGTGGCGCCCGCGCCCGTGGCGCCCCGGGGCGGACTACCCGCTCGCCCCGGCGGCCAACGCCTACACCACCATCGCCTCCTTCGGCCGCGTGGAGGACGGGTCGTTCCGGCGGCGGAAGGAGGCGTTTGCCGCGGGGCGGGCAATGATGATCGACGACGTCGGCACCAAGGTGCCGCGCGACTTGCTCGCCTCCGCCCCCCAGCCCACCGCCCGCGTCGAGACCAGCCCCGGGAACGAGCAGTGGTGGTACTTCTTCGCCGAGCCGGAGCTCGACCCGGAGCGCTTCGACGCCCTCATCCGCGCCTTCATCGCCCAAGCCCTCGCCCCCGTCGGGCCGGACCCGGGGATGTCGGGGATAACGCGGGTGGGGCGCCTGCCCGGCCACACCAACGGCAAGCCCCACGTCCCCCGCGGGTGGCGGACGGCCGCGCTGGCGTGGACGCCCGCGGCGCGGTACACGGTGGACGAGCTGTGTGCGGGGTTGGGGTTGAGGTTGATGGGGCGGCGGAACGTAGGCGCCGGGCGGCGGCTGCCGACCGAAGAAGCGCTGGAGCGCAATCGCGCCTTCGAGATCACGTTCCGCTGGCTCCGGGCGCGGCGCATGTTGAAGCGCGACGGCCCAGACCGGAGCGGGTGGGTGGAGATGACGTGCCCGTGGCTGGACGAGCATACGGGTCGCGCCGACACGGGTTCCGCGGTGCGGGAGCCGGCGGCGGAGAATGACTACTTCGGCGCCTTCCGCTGCCACCACGGCCACTGTGCCGACCGCGGGTGGAGCGAGCTGACGGAGTGGATCGCGGAGCGCTCCGCGGAAGAGCTGGACGACGCCGCATCAGCGGCCAAAGGAGAACTGTGATGGGAACCTTCACCACCAAGCTCAAGCTCGGCGGCCAGGCCTTCGGGGTCGGCGGATGGCTCGACCCGACCATTCAGGTTCTGACGGTGGGGCAGATTTGCGTCACCGAGACGCTGCCCGGGCACGACGTGCGCCGCGACGAGCCGGTTTACAAGGAGGAGTACATGTGCTTGGAAACCGGCGTCGGCGGCGGGACCATCTGGACTTTCGGCCGCAACATCTTCGCCACCCTCGACGACGCGGAGGCGGGCGTCATCGCGCATCGGCAAGCCGCACACAAGCACATCGCCGCTCGCGACGCCCTCGCCGCCGCGGAGGCCGAGCGCCAGCGCGCGGCGGACCTGGCCACGCTGGCGCGCCTAACGGCGCAATACGGATCACCCAACGGAGAAGCACCATGAAGCCCGAATACATCGAACGCCTCGCCGACCTCGCCGACCCGGGGGAGCTGTGGCGGCTGGGCGGGCTCGACCAACTCCATTTGCCCGACTCCCAGCGGGTCCAGCTTGACGCGGGCGTGGCGCTCCGGCGGCACGCGAGCTTGGTGAAGGAGCTGGACGCCTTGCGGGGAACGGGCCGAAGCCTCCTCATCACTCCGCTCGGACTCGCCGGCCGCCACATCACCACCGTCCCCACCCCCACCCCATTCCTCAACCTCCTCGACCCGCCCCCCGAGCCCGAGGCGGCGCCGCCTATGCCGTCGCCTTCGACGCTGGCACTTGAGCAAGCCCGCATTCGCCGAGAGACGCAACGCGGTCTGCGCGCATCGACTTGCGCGCTGGGCGCGCTGGGGGTTGTGGTGTTGTTGGTTGTCGCGGCGCTGTCGGGTTGCGCCTCGGGGCCGTCGCCCGCCTATGCGCCGGAGGCGGGGGAGTTGCCGGTGCGGGTGGCGTTCGCGTGCACTCCGGTTCGGGCGACGCCCGGCTGGGTCGCGGGGGTTGCGCCCGCCGCCGCCGCCCGGATCGCGGAGCTGGAGGCGGAGAGGGACGGGTGCCGGGCGGCGATCCTGGAGGCCTGGGGCGTCGAGCGGCCGGGACGGGCGCCGGGGTTCGGGGCGTGGGGTTTGGGGGCGCGGCCGTGAGCGCCGACGCCTTCACGCAAGACTTCGTGCCGACGGAGCCGGAGGAGTTTTTGCGGACCCTCGCCGAGCGGTATGCGAAGGAAACCGAGGCGTATGACCGGACGGTGTGCACCGGGCCGATAGTTCGCGGCTCGATACAGCCGGCCGACGCCCGCCAGCTGGCGCTTATCGGCCGCGCCTCTCGCATCATCTTCGCCCACTTGTGCGTCGAGGCGGAGGCCAAAGGGCTCTCCGTTGTCGATCTTCGCCGAGCCATCGGCGCCCACTATCGGAGGGAAGCGTGATGAGCGGAAAACGTCCCACCATCGCCGAGCTTACGGCCGAGGTCGCCGACCTCCGGGCGAAGCTTGCCGCCGCCGCCCCGAGCCCCTCGCCCATCACGGTGCCGGCTTGGCACGCCGATCTGCAGTCGTCAGACTGTCCCGTGGCGGTCTTCGTTCATGAATACGAGCCCGACGGTGCGCACGGGCACACTTGGCGCGCGCAACTCCAGCTCGCCCTCGATGCCGCCTACAGCGCCGGGCTCGTCGCGGGAGCGGAGCGATGAGCCCGTGGTGGCGGGGCCGGCGCCGCCGCTCGTGGTGGAGGCGGGCACTCGACTCGGATTGGTTCTTCATCGCCGCCATCATCTTCGTTCTGCTCGCTTACGCGGAGGCGTGGCCGTGACGCACCGCGCCTGGTTCCGCCGCTCGCTCCGCGCCCGCCTCATCCGTGGGGAGCCGGAGCCGGCGTGGCTCGCGCGGCACCCGCGCCGCGGGTACGTCCGCGCGGCGATCCTGGCGACCCCGGACTGGGTTATGCCGTCCGACTTCAACGCCCTCCGCGCCCTGCGTGCGTGGGAGGAGGAGATGTGGGGCGTGCCGTTTGCGCTCGACCACGTTGTGCCCCTGAATCATCCGTGCATCTGCGGCCTGAACGTGCCGTGGAACATCGAGGTCGTCCCCCGCACCGTCAACGCCGCCAAGGGCAACCGCTTCCACCCCGACCAGCGCGAGCTCTTCCCCGCGCCCCAGAACCCAACAACAACCATGCCCATCCTCCTCGCCCAACCCATAGCGCAAGAGCTTCACCACCTCCGCACGCAAGCGCTGCTCGCATTCATGACTCGCCCGCCCGACGCGGTGGAGGCGTGGAGCGAGGTGTGGAACGTTCCGGGCTTGTTGGTGAAGGCGCGGGTCTCGTTGCGCCTCAGCCGCGGTGGCCGGTGGGTGCCGCACCGCGTCTGGTTCGTGCGTGCGCTGGAGGAGGGGGCGCCGTGGCGCCGCCGGGGCTACAACTGGGTGCTCGGCGCCGAGCGCCGCGCCGCCCGCGCCGCGGAGGCTACCCGCGCATGACCGACGTTGCCGACCCCCACGACGACATTTCCGCCCGCACCGCTCGTCGTGCCCTGGAGCTGCAGGCCGCATTGGTGGAGCGGCGCCGCTTGGCGCGCCCGGAGGACTACGTCTACGACAAGGCGCAGGACGCCTTCTGGGACCTGGACGACAACACCATGCACGTCGCCGCCGCAGTCGACAACTCCATCCCGCTCGAGCGGTGGCGCGTGGTCGTCACCCCCGCCGCCCCCAACCGCCCCAACGCCCGACCCCGGGAGCAGATGGTGCGCCCGTCGGCCGACATCGCTCGGGTGGAGAACGACCAATTCGTGGAAGCCGCCACGTGGTGGCCGGGGAAGCCGCAGATGATCCGCGACTTGATGGTCGACGGGGCCGGCTTCCACCCCGCGGCGGGGCGCCGGTTGTTCAACCAGTACCGCCCCCCGCTCGCGCCCACCGGGGGCGTCCCCGCGCGGGCGGAGGAGCGGTGGGTGGCGCACGTGCGCAAGCTCTGGCCCGACCCGCGGGAGCACGAGTACTTCTTTGACTACTGCGCACACATGCTTCAGCGCCCCGAGGAAAAGTGCAACGCCGCACTCGTCCTCTCCGGCACCCAGGGCATCGGCAAGGACGCCGCGCTGCTGCCCGTGCGCCTAGCTATTGGCGGCTGGAACGCCAAGGGCATCGAGCCCGACCAGCTCTTCAGCGCATTCAAGCCTTTCCTCCAAACCGTCATGCTCCTCGTCGACGAGGTGCGCCCGAGCAAGGACGAGTTCCACGCCTCCAGCATGTACAACGTGCTGAAGCCCCTGATCGTGACGCCGCCCGACACCTTGCCGCTGGAAGACAAGTACGCCCGCGTCCGCTACGTCGTCAACGTGCTGCGCGTGTTCATCACCACCAACGACTGGATGAGCATGTACATCCCGCCCGAGGACCGCCGCATGTTCATCCTGCACTCCCCGCTGCCCGCCCGGTGGCACGAGGCGGAGGGGCGCCCGGAGTACTTTCGGGAGTTCTTCGGGTGGGTGGTGGATGGGGGCGGGTGGCGGGACGTGGCGGCGTGGCTGTTGGCGCGCGACCTCTCCCGCTTCGACCCCAAGTCGCAAGTCGTCCGCACCGCCGGCTGGACCGCGGTGGCGCAGACCTGGGGCGAGCCGGACGACGCGGTGGCGGCGGCGCTGGAAGCGCTGGGGCACCCGGAGGTGTTGTTTGGCGCGGAGCTGATCTCGGCGGTGTTTGATGATGCGGAGGAGGTGCGCGCCGCGCTGAAGAGCCCGCGCAAGATCGGCCACCGCATGCAACGTGCCGGCTACCTCCCCGTGGCCCACCCCGACGGCGAGCGTGGGACGTGGCGTTTCGGGCGGTTCAAGTCGCGCCTCGCCTTTGCCCGCGCCACCTCGGTCGGCACTGGCCCCGACGCCGCCGCCGACCTGCTCCGCGCACTGCGCACCCGCGGCATGGAGCTGGGCGCCCGCCGCGGGCAACCGACGAATCAACCGGGAGACCCCCAATGAGCTATCCGCGCCGCGCCGCCATCCCCGTGCTCCCCCACCCTCGGACGCTGGTCTACCGGCTCGCGCTGTGGTTCGCGAAGTTTCCGGACGAGTGCTTGACGTCTGAGGACCTGGAGGCGAAGACCGGCCTCTCCCACCACGCCGTGCAACTCACGCTCAAAGCCGCCATCGACGCCGGCTGGCTCGTCAAGCGCTCCATCCGCACCGACCCCGTCGGGCGCCCGGCGGCGGCGTACGAGCTCACGCCCGAGGTGCGCCTGACCTTCGAGGCGCCGCTGGCGCCCGATCCGCCGCCGTAGGCGGTCAAGTTGAGCGAGGGGTTAGGCCCCAACTTTACCAACCAGGAGATTGAAGATGACCGACAGCGAGATTCTGTGGATACGCGACGAGATGCTGCCCAGCCAGGGTGAGAGCTTCGACACGCTGGCTTTCGGGCGGTCTGTGGCGATGCAGGCCGCCTCACAAGCCACGGCGTCACTGCGCAATCGCCAGCCGCTTTCTCAAGATGCCGTGCTGGACTTCGCCGAAGGATGCACGCTTCAGTTCCATGACTTGCTGGAGTTCGCCCGCAAGGTGGAACGGGCGCATGGCATTGGGGCCTGACGTTGGAGCTAAGCCGGGCGCCGCTGGCGCCCGATCCCGCGGATTCAAAGACCCCCGCAAAATGAAGGTCTTTGCGCTTTATGAAAAGTGGTTCATACTTCTGTTACGGTGATCAAGGGTGATCACCGAAGAACGCAGAAAGGTTCCCCACCATGAACGCCTCCCAGATCGCCGCCGCCAAGACCGCCGAGCTCCTCGCCTGGTTCAACGCCAACTCTGGCGCCGACCCCGTTGCACGCTTCGCCGACAGGAAGAGCGCCGAGCGCCGCGTGGCCGCTCTGGCGGCCCAGCTGGCCGCCAAGTTCACCAACGTGCCGCCGCCGCCCGAGGGTGATTATGGCGTGGTCGCCCCCGCCGCTGCCGCAGCCTACGTCGTCGGCACCTGCCCGAGCTGCGGCAGCCGCCAGGACATCACCCGCGGCCAAGTGAAGGACCGCAAGAGCGGGCAGGTGATCGTGAACGAGCACCAGGCCACCTGCCACAGCTGCGGCCACGAGTTCAACTACGACACCGGCAAGCCCCTCCGCAGCTCGACCGGCGGCGGCGCCCGCGCCTTCGGCGGTGCCGCGTCGTGGGACGACGCGGCCATCCGCGCAGCCCGCGTGACGCATCACGGCGTGAGCTTCACCGACGCCGCCGGCACCCGCCAGTTCCGCTCGGTGTGCGACGCGTTCGAGAAGTTGGGCCTGCCGATGAGCAAGCACATCGGCTTCCGCAGCCAGCTGAAGGCTGCCGGCAAGCTCGAAGGCTTCGGCGGCACCTGGACGCTGATCGCCAAGTGATTTCCGGCGACCCCCTCGCTCGAGGGGGTCCATCAATCTGCACCACAACTCAGAAAGACCTGCATCATGACCAACACCACCTTCGGCCGCTTTGACCAGCATTGCGCCACCCTCCTCATAGCTCTCGGCTACACCTGCGAACAACTTCCCGAAACGTGGGAAGACGTTGGCGGTCCCGAGAGTGGACCGAGGTTGGTCGGCGGTCCGGCTTGCGACGTCTGGAGCCGCCCCGACGGCAAGGGCTCCGTCCACGTGATCGTCGTGGAGGCTGGCGACATCGTCGAGGAGGAGCTTCAGCCCGACTTCGACGGCTACCTCAACGGGCAATTCTTCGTCGGGCCGCCCGACTGTAAGGCGGAGCCGAAGCTCTGCGCTTGAGCCACACCCCCCCCCTGAACGAGGGGGTTCCACCGCCGCGGAATTGGTTCATACTTCGTTCCGCGGTAAACGAAAGCCGCGCCCCAATTCAGAAAGGTTCC
>Ga0068877_10000249_pt1 | contig 46390 bp, 38 predicted proteins | sample NOAtaG_FD_66437 | JGI IMG/M metagenome (GOLD analysis project Ga0068877, IMG submission 66437) | Freshwater lake microbial communities from Lake Erie, under a cyanobacterial bloom - NOAA_Erie_Diel6S_1000h metaG | ecosystem: Environmental > Aquatic > Freshwater > Lake | place: USA: Ohio, Lake...
ATGCCGCCGTGCCGAGAAGCGCTCCAGTGCTCGATCCGGCGGCCCGGGGGTGAACGTGGGCCGGCGATCCCAGGACCGGAGCGGGTTGTGATCGACTGGAGTGCACAGCGGAGCTGACGCCTCCAGCTGGAGGCGCCCTGGGGTCGCTCTGGGGTCAGGCGACAGCCGCACTGGAATTGACGGAATCGACAACGCCCTGCGGCAGGGGGGAACCGGCTGGGCCCCGTGGGCCTGGGCAGGGCCCGCTTCAGGCCGATCAGCAGCCATCAGATTCCACAAAGGCAGCGATCGGAGTCCGGAACCGGCATGGCCATCGACATGGCCATCGCCATCGAGATCGGCATCGGCAGGGATCAGGGTTCCGCCAGGATCCAGCGGCGGAACAGCCTGGTGGTCAGGCCGCGGGCCTGGGCTTGGGCCAGCCAGCTGTCGAGGTAGGTGGCCAGGGCCTGATCGCTGCCGGCCACGCCCACCACCAGCTCGCTGCCGAGCCGATCCTGGAACGGCACCAGCACCGACGAGCGGGGATACATCACCGCCCAGGCCGCCCCACCCTCGGCGGTGGTGAGCAGCCCATCGAAACGGCCCAGGCCGGCGGGGGTGAAGAAAGCCCGCTTGCTGCTCACCGGCAGCAGCTCCACCACCGGCGCTCGGCCGCCGTTGGCCAGCTCCGCAGCGATCCGATCCCTCAGTTCCGCGATCAGACCGTCGTGATCCGCCACTGCGATCCGCAGCGGACGGTTCAGGGGCCGGCTGGGCAGGTTCTGCACCAGGGCCACCCGATCGTCCGGCACCACCAGAGCCAGATGCACCGCCTGGTAGCCACGGCTCTGACGAATCCGGATCGCCCGCTGAGGACTGGCCTGGATACCACCCACCGCCAGATCGACCGTCTGGTCGGAGAGCCAGCGCTCCAGCTCGCTCAGGGCCCCCTCCCGGACCTCAAGGGCGACGCGGAGGTCGCGGGCCAGGGCGCGCATCAGATCGAGGTCGTACCCCACCAGCTCGCCCTGGCGGTTGCGGAAGGCCCAGGGCAGTCCGTCAGTGCGCACCCCCACCCGCAGCACCCGCCTGGCCAGGATCGCTGACAGGCTGACCGGCTGCGGACGCAGGGCGGACAGGGCCTGTGGCTGCGGCCTCGGCACCACGGGCTGCAGGGCCATCAGCCGATCGTCGTTGCGATAGGAATCGCGCAGCAGGTAGGCCAGCAGCGCCCGGTTGGCCGATCCGAGCGAGAGCAGCAGCCCGCCCGCGGCGGCGGCACCGGCCAGAAGCCGGCCCCAGCGGATGCTGGACGCACCCTGCCCGCGGGCATGCACCAGCAGGGCCAGCACCACCAGCCCTTCGAGGCTGAGCACCTTCTCGAGCCGGTACAACCACTCGCCACCGACAAACACCAGCTGGAGCAGATCGAGGGGCAGTCCCTGGTTCAGCAGCTCCTGACGCACCACCGCCTTGACCCCGGCCACGGAGGAGGGCACGGCGGTGAGCAGCATGCGGGCGATGGCCAGCGACGACATCGCCCGATCGACGCTCCAGGCGGCGAAGGGAATGAACAACAGCAGGGTCACCTGGCCCACGGTGGGCAGGGCGTAGCCCAGGGAGATCAGCGGCGAGAGATCATCGATCGGTGGCGCACCTGACGGCGCAACGGGTGGTGGAGCTGGCGGCGCAGCGGGTGGTGCGGCGGCAAGGGGACCGTCCGGGGAGGCGGAGGGCTGCGCCCAGGACCGGGGGGCGGCCGCTCCGGGCGTCGGCGGCAGACGGGCCAGCTCGTCGTTGAGGCCCTCGATCAGCAGCGGCAGGGCGATCAGCAGATTGGCGCTGCTGGCCGTGAGTGCCAGCGGACCGCGGACGATGCGCCACAGCCCCGCCGCCGACAGGGGCGTGCAGGCCAGCACCACTGCGGCGAACAGCAGGGTCAGCACCAGCAGTGCGATCAGCGTGAGCTGGAACAGGGCCTGCAGCCGCACCAGCTGGGTCAGATCCAGCCTGGAGGCCGTCACGGTGGTGAGGGCGAGGATGCCCAGCGGAATGATCCGGGCCACGAGCCGGTTCAGCCGGGCGAACAGGCGGCGCATCGCCTCCAGCACCGGCAGCAGCACCTGCCGCTCCTCCATTCCCTGCAGCAGGATCCCCAGCACCGAGCTGAACAGCACGACCGCCGGAAAGTTGTCCGCCGCCAGGGCCGAGAAGATGTTGTCGGGCAGATAGGTGCGCAGCAGGTCCTGGCTCTCGGGCTCGAGAAACAGATCGGTGCGGAAGAAACCGGAATAGACCAGCGCCGGCAGAAACGACGGCAGCACGATCACCACCAGAGCCGACAGCAGCCACAACCCCAGCAGCACCACGGCACCGCCCTGGAACAGGGAGCGCCGGGCCGACTGGCTCAGGCCCGCGAAGCCCGCGATCAGCTCACAGATCAGGAAGGGCATGACCACCACCTGGGAGGCCCCGAGGAAGGCCTGGCCCAGCGGCCCCAGCAGTGCAGCCGCCTGCGGCACGACACTGCCCAGCAACGCACCCGCCACCAGCATCAGCAGGCACTGGTTGCCGAGCGAAAGCGCATTGGGACGGAACCAGGCCAGCGCCCTGGAGCGCTCAGCCATGCTGCGGCCCCTGCACCTGCAGCCGCACGCTGTTGTCGGCCAGGCGATCCCCCGGCTCGAGGATGCGCCGCTCGGGATCCACCACCACCAGCAGCTCATGGGGGCCGGGCGGCAGAGCCAGGGGCATCGCGAACCGCTCGCGGCTGCCGGCGGCGAGCCAGGGCAGCACAAGATGGCGGTGATCGCTGTAGCGATCATCGATCACCACCGCCACCACGACATCGCTGGCATCGAGAGTGCCGTGGTTCAGCACACTGAAGCGCAGGGTGTCCCGGTCGAAGGAGACCTCCTTTACCGCCAGGTCGCTGGCCAGGTGCTGCAACTCCTGCAGGGGGTAGAGCACAAGCTGCTCCAGATCCTCCAGCACGCTGTCCGGATGCTCGTGGTGCAGGTGACCGCCATGGCGCAGGTCGGTGCTGCAGCCGTGCAGATGCAGGTGGGCACCCGACTCGGGCACCGTCACCCGGCCCAGCTCCGGGCGCGTGTCCCAGAACCCGCAGGCCTCCCAGTGCAGGCTTGCCCCTAGCCAGCGGACCGGATCGGCGGGGTCAGCCGGATCGCTGGGGCAGAGGCGGAAGTGGGGAATCCGCTCGTAGATGGTGGCCCCCACGGCTCGGGCGGCCGCCCCACCGGGCAGCAGATGGGCGACCGCCTCATTGCGGCGCAGCTCGCCGAGACAGAGCTTGGAGGCCACCGTGATCACCAGCGACCGCCAGCGGGCCCGCAGCCGCACGCCATAGATCGGTGCCTCCTCCAGCGTCCCCAGGGTGCGCAGAGCCTCCAGGGCAGCGGCAATCCGGGCCTGGAGCGGCACGCCGGCTGCCGGCCCGAGACAGGAGGCCGGCGCCGGACGGCGCAGGGCGGTGGCATCGCCGCTGAAACAGACGTAGGGGAAATGCTGCAGGCCGCTTCCGGGCCGCAGAGCCACGATGCCGCCGTCGGCGGGCTGGCTCTTCCAGATGCGGGTGTCGCCACCATCCGGTTGCTGCAGGAAGGTGAGCTCGCCGTTGTCCCAGCCACTGGTGGTGCCCAGGCCGAGCACATCCCCCGCCAGGGGAATGCGCTCGAGAGGCAGATGTTCGTGCACATCCCCCTGGATCAGATCGCGCACGGAGTTGGCGATCCGCAGGTCGACCATGGGTGGAGGCAGGCAGGCGCCCCTCCTTGCTAGCAGGACCCCAGTGCCGGCAGGCCGGCCTGCCGCCATCGACAGGAGTGCAGAGGGGCGGCCGCGTCACAGTGGGCGGGAAGGCGCCGATAGGGTGCCGATGACGCCGAGACCCGGCCGTCCCGTCCCCGAGCCTGCGCTCTCCTGCCGTTGAGCCCCTCTCTGTTCAGCCAGTCGACCCTGTTCGGCATCGGCATCGCCTTCAGCCCTCTGCACATCGGCGTCGTCACCCTGCTGCTGCTGGGTCGCCATCCCCTGCGCCGGTCCCTGGCCTACGTGATGGGCTGGACCCTCGCCAACGTCATGGCGGTGATCATTCTGATGCTGGTGGGCACCATCTTCGGCATCAGCATGGAGCACGGTGAGCGCGAGCAGGTGATGATCGACCTGATCGGAGCCGGTGGCCTGCTGGCCCTTGGGCTCTATCAGCTCACCCCCCAGGCCACCCTGGGCGAGGAGGGAATGGCGCTGCGCCTGATGAATCGCCTCCCGGAAGCCGGGGATCTGCTGCTGGTGCTGCTCGGCGCCGGCGGCGCCCTGCTCACCCCGGAGAATCTGGTCTTCTACCTGAAGGAAGCCGGGCTGCTGCTGATCAATCATCCGGGCCTGCAGGCCGATGTCGAGATCACCGGCCTCTACGCCCTGATGGCCAGTTCGCTGCTGCTGCTTCCCCCGCTGGCCTGGATCGGCAGCAGCGGCTCGATCCGGGAACCGATCGCACGGCTGGAAGAATGGCTCCAACACCGGGCCGAGGCCCTGGTGGGGGTTCTGGCCCTGCTGATCGCCGCCTATCTCTTCTATGAGGGCCTGCACGGACTGGGGATGCTGGCGGGGGGGCAAGGTTGATCGACCAGCAGGATGAACTCAACAGAACAGAAATTGAAGCGAACAAGCAGGGTGAAAGGCAATCGGGGGAAACACGCCGTGGATGATCAGCTGACAAGCGCATGGGCATGCTCCGAGGCATCGCCAGTGATCATCATCAGAAAGTATTGTCAACAACGTCACCCTGTTCTCTGTTCAGGCTGGTGGAACCTCAGGCGAAGCGGAAAACAGCAGTCCCACAACCGCGCAGCGGCAAGACCAGCACGAGTCAGCGGTCTTGTACGTCGATCTCCATTTGGGACGAAATCCATTCCAGCATCGAACCAACACCGTCAGCGGGTGAAACCTCAGGCTGCCAGTCCAAAAGTCGTTGACATTTTCGAATGTCCGCGATGAAGCAGTCCTGATCACTGGAACGACGGGGTTTGGCCTCAAAGATCAAGGGCGGAATGCCAAGCAATTCTGAAAGAAGCCGAAAAAGCTCCAACAAGCTCAATGCGTTTCGCACACCTCCGCCAACATTAAAAATCTCCCCAGAGACAGAAGAGCGCCGCTCAAAAGCCGCGTTATAAAGTCGAATCAGGTCTTTGGCATGGAGAACGTCACGAACCTGCTTGCCGTTACCAGCGATATCGAAAGGCACAGGACGCTCACCATTTTGCCAAGCCGTCTTCTGCTCAAGTGCCTTAAGACAGAACCAACCAATCCAGCCCTGGTCATAGGTCGCAAACTGACGACCTCCATAAATAGAGGAGTGACGGAAGACAACCGTTTGAAGACCGTAAACACGAGACCAGTCACGAACATACTGATCAGCTGACCCCTTAGAGCAACCATAAGGGGTGGAAAAGTCGAGAGGCAGGGACTCGTCGAGCCCTTGGGGATAATCGCGAAGGGAGTAGCGCGTGCTGCTTTCATCGTAGGCAAGCCAACCAAGGTCTCCATACACCTTATTTGTGCTGCTTTAAGCAAAAAGAGAATTGGGAGAAAGTGCCCGAGCAGCCTCCAGGACATTGAAAGTGCCAATCACATTGGTTTGCAGATCATGCCTTGGATCCGCCAGCGATGTTGTCATCGCGACTTGTCCAGCAAGATGAATGATAAAGTCAAAGGGTCCATATCGCCTGAATGTCGACAGCACGGCATCCTGGTCCGCAATATCAGCTTGAACGAAGGCGATCGGATGACGCGATTGTCGCTCCAGCAACCAACGGAGATTACGGGAAGAGCCCAACCGCGACAAACTGTCAAAGACAACAACATGATGGCCAGCATCTTAATAATAAGCTGCCAGATTAGCTCCCAGAAAGCCAGCACCGCCAGAAACAAAGATGACCATGGCTCATTCCAATTAACGCGCTACGACAAATTTCACAACGGCCTGACAGGCCAACACCTCTGCCCCTCGCGACAACGCCATAGGCTAGTGGCTAACGAGAAGATCCTGATCTTCACCGCCTAATCGGTGCCACTGACATCGGGCGAACTCTTCAACCGAAGTGGTGGGCACAAAATCAACGCTGCTGACCTCAAAGCCATGGCAATTTTCTCGGTATTCAGCCCTTAACAGCAAGTCTTGCAACAGAGCATAAACGTAAGCAAAGAAAGGCTTGACATGGACAAATCTCTTGATGACCGAAGGTTTTTTGATGATATACTTTTGCTTGGACTGCAAAGCTGCCTTCATGCCACCCATCAAAGAACCTGGAGAGTCAAGACCACCATAAACATTGGGAGTCATAATAACGTGGACCCCCAACTCTGTTGTTGATGAGTAATAACGAAGAAGCGTAGACTGAACAAGCTTCGAAAGGGAATACAAGGAGTTCTCTTCATGGGACATTGAAACCGGCAGACTCATCCCCTGCGCCGCCCCGAGAAAGACAGAAAGATTTGATTGCTCAGAATCGGAACCAAAGTGCAATAACTGGCATTTACGCGTATGTTTAGCAAGCCGAGCCACTTCGCAAGCGATACCTATATTGGCGATCAACGACTCTACATCCTGGCTGTTCTTGTGTGCCACCCCCGCAGAAGCGAGATTAAGAAGCACATCATGATCACCAGCCAAGTCACTTGAGGGCACCTCGAAAAATCCGATCAGGGCTTGATTGTTTGGTCAGTTTAGCTATCATCAGATGTATACAATTCGCTTAGGCTGTGGGGCAGAGAGGATTCTGGGACGAGCAGAACAGAGTCAACAAGCTTCAGGAGAAAAAGCCGGTCCTCAAGCGGCTTTCTGAAACGATCCCGTGGGAGTCATTTCGGCCACTGCTTGAGCAGGGTTACACGCGAGAGCGGAAGAGCAATGCAGGGCGCAAGAGGATCGACCCGCTGATCCTATTCAAGATGCTGATTCTCCAGCAGTTGTTCAACCTCAGTGATGAAGAGGTTGAATTTCAGGTAAATGATAGACGCTCCTTCGAGGAGTTTGTCGGACTTGGCGTGATGAATACAATTCCAGATGCCACCACGATCGCGTTTTTCAGAGAAAGACTTCGCAAGGCGGGGGTCATCGAAGAACTCTTCGAGATGTTCGAGGCTTACCTGCGCTCGCAGGGCCTGCAAGCCCGCGGTGGTCAGATCATCGATGCAACACTTGTCCCTGTTCCCAGGCAACGCAATACCCGTGAGGAGAATGCTGAAATCAAAGCAGGTCGCCTGCCAGACGGCTGGGATGAAAACCCAGACCGACTGCGGCAGAAAGACTTAGATGCTCGCTGGGTTCAAAAGAATGGGATCAACTATTATGGATATAAGAATAGTATCTGCATTGATGTTGATCATGGTTTCATCCGTCGATACGCCGTGACACCAGCCAACATCCATGACAGCCAGATGCTCCCACGTCTGCTTGATCCTGAAAATGAGCATGACCATGTTTGGGCCGACTCGGCATATTCAGGCGAATGCTTCGAGGATCTGTTGAGCCTTGGTGGTTTCGAAAGCCTGATTCACGAAAAGGGTGCGCGGAACAATCCACTCAGCGAAGCCGCCAAAGAGCTGAACCGCGTCAAATCAGAAATCAGAGCATGTGTTGAACATGTCTTTGGATGCATGACAATGTCAATGGGTGGGAAGCTGACAAGAAAGATCGGATTGGCGAGAAACGAGGCATGGTGGGGCCTCAAGAACCTCACCTTCAACTTCCTCCGATATCTCCAACGGTCCTCCGGCTTGGCTGATGTCGCGTCGCACTGAACGAAGAACCTACAACCTTCTTTCCAATCTGTTCAATCAGTGGTGACTTAATGCAGTACATGCCGTCTCTGTGGCGTCTTTTTGGATGCCGTTTGATGCCGGTCAAGGCCTCATTTTTCGAGGTGCCCTGATAGGTATTCACCTTGCCCTGAGCGCACAATGGAAACCTGCCTGTCCGGTAGAACTCATTACTGCAGTCAAATCCGCGTTTCGCCAGGGTGAAGTCACGCCATGCCAATGGATCTTCCTGTTCCAGAGCGCTGATGGCCTGTTTTCTTGCTGCACCCGACAAGTTGGCGATCTCTGGCCTGATCGCTGAAAAGAACTCAACTTCATTGAGCTGTGAGACCTCCCAGGGTGGATTCCCCAGGACACAGTCGAATCCCCCAGTACGCATGGCCTCTGGAAAAGCCAGATGCCAATGCAGAAAACGAAAGTCTTCAGCAGCTTTGGCCACAGTGTCCGCCATCTCAGGGGAAAGCACGGAACCCTTCTTGATGGCATCCAGATTCTGAGACAGCGGCACTAGGTCTTGTGTGTCTTCTTTCTTCGGCAGAAAGAACGCCGCGGTGTAGGCGTCGGCTCGCTGCAGTTCCTGCTGGATCGCCGGATCTTTTCGCCAGGCCTGATAAGCCTTCTCCTTGCGTCGCACCGCCTGCAGATCCTCTTCGGCAATGTCTTCAAAGGCCGTGGAACTGGGCATCGCCGTGCCCATGGCGTCAAACGTGAATAGATCTGCCTGTCCTTTGACGACAAAGTTCTGATTCTTTTTCTTCAAGCTGGCGCAGATCTTCTTGTCATCACCCGTCAGAGGCTTGTAGGCCCCATCAGGGATCCCTTCGTCCAACACCTTCGGATCGAACACACCCACGAGCGAGTCGCCGCATTGGATGTGGGCATCGAGGAATCCGAGAGGCTTGCCGGGTTCGATCGCTTCAATCCATAACGCCACCTTGCACAGCTCCACCGCCATCGGGTTCTTGTCCACCCCATAGATGCAGTGGGCCACCACCTTGCGTAGGCATTCCCGCCGCAGCTCCTCGCTGGGCTCATCGTCTCCGGCCTTGATCCGTGCCAACTCCAGAGCCAGCCTGCGGGCCGCCGCCAACAGGAAGTGGCCGCTACCGCAGGCGGGGTCGAGCACCCGGATCGCCAGAAGCGCCTCCTCCTTCTCCTCTGCTGTGGTTGCTTTGCTGAGCCGATCACGGATCACCGGCAGCAGGGCGGACAGGATCAACAGCCGCACCAGGTCTTCCGGGGTGTAGTAGCTGCCACTCGTCTTGCGTTCGCTGCCGGCCACACCGCCGAGGGAGAACCGCAACCCTCCGCCAACGCTGCGGACCTGGGGGTGGAGCTCCAACAGGCTTTCGTAGACGCTGCCGAACTCCTCGGTGTTCATCGCCGCGTAGTTGATGCGGGTGCGGCTCTGGCTCTGCTCGTCGTAGAACCAACCGATGGCGCGCACGGCCGCCAGCAGCGCCGCATTGCTGAGTTGCGCCGTGTCGAGATCAGGGCAGCGATCCCGGTTGAACAGGCCGCCGAGGGCCGGCAGGCCGAGCTCGGATCCCGTTTCCTTCTCCAGTTCGCGGAACATCAGCACCTGCACCTTCCAGAGGTCGCTGTGCTGGTGCTCCTGGGCGCCACTGCGAATCGCCAGATCACGCAGGCGCGAGAGGCTGTAGCCCTCGCGGTACACCTGCTGGATCTGGAAGGGCACCCCTGGCGGAAACAGCAGAGTCCGATCCTCCGCGGCGCACAGGAACAGCAGCCGATACACCAGGCGCAGCAGTTGCCGGAAGAAGTCCATGGTGCTCAGCTCACCGACCTCCAGCCGCCGCACCAGGTCCTGATTGGCCGGATGCCTGAGGAACCCTTCCCCCAGTTCTTCGAGGGCGCTCTGGACGCCATCGCGCAGGCGGTTCAGTGCCCGCTCACCGCTCTGTTGGCCCAGCTCCAGCCAGGCATCCAGCCGGCAGTGCCTTTCGCCATCGCTCTGGAAGCGGCTGGCCTGAAGCAACAGCCAGAGCACCGCGAATTCATCAAACAGCCCCCCATCGAGGATGGCGCCGAGTTCCACCTGCACATACGCCGGCTTCACCAGAGCTGGGTTGTCATGCAGCAGCCGCAGTGTCGTGCCATTGCAGAGCACGCCCCAATCGCTGCTGTCATCGGCGTTGAGGCACTCCTGCAGGCAGCTGTGGGGGGAGCGGCGGCGTCCGGCCTGCCCGTAGGCCTTGCTGCCCTGATCCAGCAGCTCGCTCTCCACCGGCGTGAGCACCAGGGGCACCTTCCCCCCAAAGGCCTGATGGCTGATTGGGTACAACGCCTCTTCGATTCGACGCGGCTCACAGCTGGCCAGGTCGTCCCAGCCGAGCACCTCGCGCAGCAGGCGAGAGCTGAACCACACACGCCAGGGCGTGTCCTCCCCACGGCTGCTGAGTTCCTTGGCTTCCTGCCACAGGGCCCGGGCCGTGACCCAGGCCTGATCCACCGCCACCTGCAGCCGCAGGTTCTTGGGCAGGCCGTAGTCGCTGGCCTTCTGGCCGGGCGCTTCCTGGCGGGCGATCTGCTCGATCAGGGATGCCGGCAACAGACCACCCACAAGCCGGATGGCGTTGAACTGGAGCGTGGCGGAACGGCGGCGGGCCATGGCTACAGCTGCGGCGCAGGGAGCAGCACGAACACGCCGATCACATCCACCGGCAGGCTGGGCTCACAACGGAAGCGCATCAACAGGGCACCACCGCTTCCCACCGCCGCCTTGCGCACGTTGCGGTGATCCTCCTCGGCTTGGGCGGCACGGTCCTGGGCCAGCAGGCGCAGCGGTGCCTCCAGTTCCGCCAGAGCGGCCAGAGCCCGCTCCAGCTCCATCTGTCGCTGTGGGCCCTGCACATTGCCGGCCGGTTCCGCCTGCAGTAACGCCAGTGCCTCGGCCTCAGCAAGCACCTCCAGCTGTTCACCGTTACGCACAACCGTGAGGCATTCCTCCACCAGCAACGGTGGCATCAGGATGTAGCCGGTCTCGGTACGGCGTTCCTGCTGGATCTGGTGGCGCAGCCTCAGCAGCAACACCGTGGTGCGGCGCGTCACCGCGCGGGTGCGCACCACAGCGCCGCGCGCCGCCAGCTCCGGCTCCTCACCGCTCAACGCCCGCTCGGCAACAAATTCCGCCAGTTCCACCACCAAGGGATGGGAGCGCGTCAGCAACTGGGCGCCATCACGGCAAGGCAACGCCGTGGCACAGCTCACCACGCCCTCCAGGCCCTGGGCCTCCAACCGTTCCCGCAGGGCCCGCCGCTCCGGAGGGATCTCCGCCAGGTCGAATCGCCAGCTGCCGTTCTCGGCGCTGGGCAATGGCAACCGCAGCCGGGAGCAGGCCTCCACCAGCAAGCGGGTCACGGCCTTCTGGTCGCCCAGGGCCTCACGGCTCTTGCGCCATTCCGGCAGCACGTCCTCCGGCTTGAGGCGCCGCTGGGCAAAGATCGTCTGGGTCTGGCGGGCGTTCTCCTTGGCGCTCTGCCACTGCTGATCCAGCGTCGCCTCCCATCCGGCCATCGCCATCACGGGCGGCATCCCCGGGGGACTCACGAGGCCCAGGTTCAGCCCCAGCTGCTGCAGAGTTTCACCGGAAACCGCCTCACCCAACACATCGGCGAGCACCGCCTGAGTGATCGAGTTCATGTCGCCAGGCACCGGCACGCTCACGCCCAGCTCCTTGCGGATCAGCTTCTCCTTGTTGAGGATCACGGTGAGCACCCGCGCATCCACGGGGTTCCGGCGAGTCGGGTCCTTGCAAGCTCCATGCAGCATCAAGGCCCGCACCACCGGTTTGGGTTGGGCAAAGCGATCCACGCGCCCCTCCCGCTGTTCGTGGCGCGTGGGGTTCCAGCAAAGGTCGTAGTGCACCACCGCATCGAAGCTGCGCTGCAGGTCGATCCCCTCGGACAGGCAATCGGTGGCCACGAGCACGGGCGTTCTGGGCTTCTCCCCCGCGAACGCCTCGGCCTCCAGTTCAGCGATGCGCTCCACCCGCTCCTCCGGCGGCAGCTCGCCGGTGACGGCACGAATCACCACCGAGCGCTTGGGTAGGGCTTCGCTGAGCTGTTCGGCCAGGTAGTGGGCGGTGGGCCGGAAGCGGCAGAAGATCACCGGCCGGAACCCTTCTGCCAGCAAGGCCTGCACCTGGCGGATCAACTGGCGCAGCTTCGGGTCCTGGGCTGGTCCGCGCAGGGACTCCGCCCGGCTGATCATGTCTTCGAGCTGCTGGCGGTCGGCTTCGATCGCCAGGTCTCCGCCAGGGGCCGCCTCTTCCTCACTCATCTCCTCATCCAGCCCATCGAGCACCCCCTGGCTCGCCAGGGCTTCCAGCTCGCTGAGCTGCTGCTCCTCGCTCAGGCCGGTGTCGTCCTCCCGCGAGAGCCCGGCCAGCTTGGTGCGCAGGGAGGCGGCGGCCGCCGCCGGGCTGCTGCTGATGCAGCGCAAGAGTGCCAGGGCCGCCCACCAGCTCATGCGCTGCCGCAGCCGGCTCTGGCCGGCGCTGCGCTTCACCAGGGCCCGGGCGTACTCCAAGACGTCATGGAACAGCGAACCCCAGTCGCCCGTGAGCTCATAGGTGGCCTCACGCGTCTCCCGATCCGGGAAGTCGGCCCCTTCACTGCCCCATTCCGCCCGGATGTCCTGGCGGCGCCGTTGGACGAAATGGCTGCCCAGCTCTTCCCGCAGGGCATCGCGCTCCGGACCTTCGGGAAGGGTGCCCAGCGCCTCGAACTTCGGATGCAGCAGGCCGAGCAGGTGGTTGAAGCCTTCGCTGTCGCCGCTGTGGGGTGTGGCGGTGAGCAGGACCAGATGGCGATCGCCCCGGCTGGCCAGGCCGCGCAGCAGCTCGTAGCGCTGATGTCGGCCCCGACCCTTGCCACTGGTGCAGGTGTGGGCTTCATCGACGATCACGAAATCACCGCAGCCGCGGATGAAGCCATCGCGGTAATCGTCTCGCTTGATCGTGTCGAGGCTCACGACCGTGAAGGGGTAGGCCTCAAACAACGAGTGCCCGACCGGTAGGTCTTTGCTGAGCCGGCCGATGGTGCCGGGCCGCACCACCTCCGCCCCAAGGTGGAACTGCTGCGCCATGTCGGCCCGCCACTTCTCGCACAGATGGGGCGGGCAGATCACGGTGATCGTGCGGATCTCGCCGCGATCGAGCAGTTCGCGAGCAATCAGCAGGGCCTCCACCGTCTTGCCCAGGCCCACTTCATCGGCGATCAGCACCCGGGTGACGCTCTGCTTGAGCGCCATCAGCAGCGGCACGAGCTGATAGGCGCGGGGATTGAGCGCCAGGTTGCCAAGGCTGCGGAACGGCCCAGCGCCAGCGCGGAGCTTGAGCAGCAAGGCATCGCGCAGCAGCAGCGCTGAACTCTGGGAACCGCTCTGGCTCGGATCCGGGGCGGGGAACGTCGCAGAGCTGACGTCGTGACCCTCCAGTGGCAGGAACAGAGTGGCCACCTGCTGATCTCCACCGCCCAGGGGCCGGAGCTTGAAGGTGTTGGGGGCTGGGTTGGGCAGCACCACCCATTCCCGCCCGCGGGCCCGCACGATCGAGCCTGGCCGGTGTTGCGTTTCAGCCGGGGGGGAGGTCGTGGTCATGACTGCTCTCCGCTGCGATCACCGCCGAAGAGATCGCCATGCTGCGCCAGGACGTCAGCCAGCTGCTGAGCGATGTCGGCCGCATCACTGCCCCCCTGTTCAGCCACGGGCTGCTGAGCGACTGGCTGGGATGGCGGTGGAGGCGCAGATGGATCCGCATGGCCATCGCCGAACAGCCAGCGGAACTCTGTGAACACCACATCCCACTCGCGCGGGTCATCACCGAAAACGATCACGTTGTAGCCGGCCTCATCCAGGGCCTGGCGCTTGCGGGCATCGAGCTGCTGCTGCAGCGGCTGCTTGTGATGGGGGCCATCCACGAACACCAGACCCCAGGCGTCGCAGTAGGTGAAATCGGGCACCACGTAGTGGTCGTCCACCGAGGACTGGGCCTTATCCGGCAGCAGATAACCCCGCTCCTGCACCGTGCGCAGCCACAGCCGCTCCAGCCCGCTCTGGCTCAGGGGGAGCAGCTTCTCCATCAACTCCCCGCGGCCGCCATCACCGCCCTGCGCCACCACATCGCTGCGAGACAGATCGAGCAGGAACTGCTTCAGCGACGCCAGCCGGCGATCGATCTGCTCGTGGTCGCGCTGGTTGTTGTAGCTGAGCAGGCAGCGGTAACAGCCTGCTTCGCATTCGTCGTCGTCGTTCACCAGATCTGCCTGCTGCTGCGGCAAAGGCCCCTGCCAGCTCCAGTGGCAGACCTGCAGCGCCGTACGCCCCACCATCTGCAAGGCCGTAGGACTCTCCACGAGGCGACTGAGCACCCCGGCTCCACCTTCAGCAGCCTCGTAGATCAACAACGCTGTGGCCTTGGCTTCGTTCGGCATCAGCTCGGCGGCGATCTCGCTTGGATCCAGCTGGAAGGCCACTTCGATGCCACGTTTGAGCGCGTGGCGCACGCTGATCAGATCCCGCGGCTCCCAGGCACTGTGGAACCGCAGCAGCAAGGCGTTTTTGCGGTCCTGTACGTAAGGCGTGATCTTCACGTAGCCCTGATCACCATCACCGTCGTCCTCATCGTCTGCACCGGCTACGAGATCCGACTCCTTGCCCCAGGTGCCCTTGCTCGGATGAATCGGGAAGCCGATATTGGTTGGGCTCTTTCGGTTGCGGCGGCCCAGGTTGATGCGGCTGATCGTGGTGGCGGCGCCGTAGCTGAGGGAGAGCAAGGGCTGGCCGGCCACGCTCACCTCCGCCAGCGCGACCCGCACCTGACCGTTTTCCTTGGGGAACTCATAGGTGGTGAGCAGTTCGTAGCCCAGCCGCTGCCGCTCTTCGTCGTCTGAGGTGATCCGCTCGGCCCGTTTGGTGGTGACCTGCTCAATCTGATAGAGCGCGGGAATCTCGAATGCCGTGCCATCGGGGTACTTCTTGAGAACCGTGCCGCAATGGCAGCAGAGCTCCTGTTTGGCATCCTCGCCGAGATGGGCGTGACCGCAGGCACCACAGATGCGGGCTTCTCGCGTCGCCAGTGTTTTGGTGACGGTGCCGGCCTGCTCCTGCAAGTTGAGAATCGCTCCGCTCACCTGATAGGTATTGCCCTCGTGATAGATCAGAGAGTGGGGGCCAAATTCACTGATCCCCACAAACCGAGGACGGCTCAGATAGGTGCCGCCATTCACCTGCTCGCGGCTGCCCGGAATAAAGGCAATCAGAGGGAGCCGTGGGAAGTTGTAGCCCGGCATAAAGCCCTGGCTCGCGAGATAGCGATAGGTGCTGAAATCGCCTCCAGACCCCCTGGTGCCACTCTGCTCGGCGAGTAAGAGCCTCTGCTGGATCCGTGCAGCTTGTTTGCGCTGCTCTGCGTTCCGCCTTTCCCGCTCTGGGAAGGCAAGGTTGCGGATGATGCGATCAGCTTCATCGATCTGGCTGGTTACAGCGTCAACCAACTCTCGCCATCTCTGAAGCGAGCGGTCAAAATCCCGAATGGTGGCGCTGATTAGACCTTCCAGCCAGCTGTCTGTCAGCCAGGACGGTGGACTCATCCCCAGCCACTGATGCTTTTTCAGATCCTCCACAATCGCTTGGCAGTCACTCAAAGCGCGGTCTCGCCCTGCCGGATTGTCGAGGGCTTCTAAAAGCTCTCCAATGACCTGCTTGGACTCGGAGTCAAGCTCCACAAGATCCTTCACTTTCTCTGGAAGCGCCTTGCTTGTGGCAGCCAGCCACAGGGCGCGGAAATGGGCGATCAGAAGCTCCTCATTGGCCAGCTCCAGGGTCGGTGCGCTCACAGCACCGGACACCATGCGGGTGGGCGCCGAGAAGAAATATTGATCGTGTGGTGATGTCGCGCCGCAGTAGGTAAGCACCAAGGCCGGCTGGCCACTACGGCCTGCACGGCCACTGCGCTGCGCATAGTTCGCTGGTGTGGGCGGCACATTGCGCATGTACACGGTGTTCAGTGAGGAGATATCCACCCCCAGTTCCATGGTGGGCGAGCAGTAGAGCAGGCGTAAGTGTGCCTCCCGGAAGGCGTCCTCACGGTCTTTACGCTCGTTCGGATCCACCTGGGCGGTGTGCTCCCGCGCCACCAAGGTCTGCAGATAGGGCTTCCCCTGCTCGCTCAGCACACTGGCCAGATCGCTGTACAGGTGGCGGAAGTAAGCATTTACTGGACCTCGCCGGCCTGATTTCGGACGCCGCTTCCACAGTTCGGCCTGATACTCATCCACCGGTTCGGCATCGGGGGAGGTCAGGGTCCAGCGGAGGGCACTGCTGCTCAGTCGCCAACCGGTCTTGCGCTCACCATTGCTGCGGCGGCTCAACCGCAGCTCCACTCCCTTCACTAGGTGATAACGGGCCAGAACCGTCACCAGTCCCTGCGTGACCTTGGTGTAGAGATCATCGTCCCACTTGAGGGTGGTGTGCAGATCCTCCAGGGAAGGCCAGCGTTCACGTGCCTTCAGCCAGCGACCAAACTCGCCGCGTAGCGACAGGCCTTCCAGACCTCGGAATTCCTTGCCGCGGGCGTCCCGTGGCACCGTCTCAAACACCACGCTGCGGGCAAGCTCACCCTTCTCGTCGGCCCCGATCGCCCAGACTTCCTCCAGCTCCGCGGAGGCCCTGCGGCGTCGCTCGAACTCTTCCGCGAACAGCACATTGGTTTCGATCGCCAGGCGCTCGCGCAGTTCCTCAAGCAGTCGGTGGCAGATCAGGTAGCGCTCCAGCGGTGTGCTCTGGGCCAGCAGTGGATGCTGATCTGCCCAACGCGCCTGATCCTCCACACAGCGGATCAGATCCGGGTAGTCGATCTCCAGCAGTTGAAGCTGCTCGAGGTTCGGGTTGGTGAGCCGCCACCCCCGCCTCAGGTCGACGACCAGGCGGTATTCCAGGACTTCACGCAAAGCCTTGCGGAACCTGCCCTCGGCGTCGGGGACGACATCCTTTTGCTGGATGAAGTCATCAGCCTCCAGCCGCAGCGCTTTTTCCGCTTCCAGGGCCAGGGTCTCCAGGCTGAGCTCGCGATCAGGCTGTGCCTGCAACGCGGCCACCAGACCGGCGCGCAGCTGCAAAACGCGCATGAAGTCGTTGAAGTGCCCGGCTTGTAGCGAGGCGTCCTGTCGGTTGTCGCTGAACGCCAGCAGCTTGCGGGCGTTGTCGGGCAGCTCTTCGGTGGGGAAGTTGAGTAACTGCCGTAGCACTGACAGGCTCAGGGTGGTGGTAGCAGAACTACGACCTTCTGAACTAAGCCCACACAGCTTGCGGAACTCGCTGCCGCGCACGTTGTGCTCGACCCCACAACTGGGGCAGAAGCGGAAGCTGCCGCTCAGGAACCAACCAGCCAGCCCATCAGGGTTGGCCTGGCCATCGGACCGGAAGCGACAGGGAACCGGCGCCGCCTGGCGGTAGTGCTGCCGCAGTGTCAGGGTTCCATCCTTGCCAGGTTCGAGCCAGCCATCGGGATAGTTGGCCAGCTCGGGATCATCCGTGGAATAGGCCCCGTTGGCATCGGGCATGAAGTAGCCCGGCAGCACCTCCTTCTCCTTCTTCTGGCTGCTCTGATCACTGAAGTCGCGGGGCTCCAGCTTCGCCGGACGCTTGCTCTGAAGATGCGCCCACACCGGATGGAACTCCTGACCGCAACTGCGGCAGAACACCAGCGCGAACAGCAAGGCTTCGCGGTTGCTGCCTGGCTGGTAGATCTGGCCCTTGAGGGTCGGATGTCGCGAGCCTGGGGACTCCAGCGTGCAGTAGATGTCTCCGCCTGCCGAGACGAACTGGTGCAGGCGGAAGGCGAAGAACCGCCGATTCGGCGCAATCTCGACCTGGTAAGCCGCCAACAAGAAGGCACGTAGCTCTTCGCGTGCTTGCTGGGGGTCCAGACCGCTCAGGCCTGCCAGTTCATCGGCAGCGTCCCGAAAGGGCAACGGATTGGAGCGCACCCACTTGCCATCGGGCCGATCGTCCTCGCGCCTGAGCCCCAGCTTCAGTTCGACCCAGCGCGCCAGCGGATGGCGGCGGAGCTGTTCCGGTGACCAAGGAGGGGCATCCCCTGCCAAGCCGCTTCGCTCCTGGGCCTGGCGAAGTTCCTCACCACTGGGTAACTCCCCGTCGGTGACGCGCTCCAGCGTCTCGGTGACGACATTGCTGGCAGGGATCTGCGTGCCGAACAACTTGCTGGCAATCGAAGCGACCACAGCGTTGCAGTCGTCAGCGCTGCCCTCACTGGCCATCGTGGCCGAGGTCCCGATACAGATCAGCTTGTTGTCGGGGCTCAAGCGTTGCCGTACACGACGCACCAGCATCGCCACGTCAGCGCCCTGACGGCCCCGATAGGTGTGCAGCTCATCTAACACAAGAAACTCCAGGCCCTGAGCCGCTCGGATCACTTGCTGATCAAGGGGGTTCTGCCTGGTGAGGATGTACTCCAGCATCACGTAGTTCGTGAGCAGGATATCGGGTGGATTATTCTGAATCTTCTCCCGTTCCTCTTTCTCCTCCTGGCCTGTGTAGCGAGCGAAGGTGACCTTCTCTTGCCCCTTCGAATAGCCATAGCAGAGGTACTTCTCCAGTTCTTTGAATTGGCTGTTGCACAGGGCATTCATCGGGTAGATAACGATCGCCCGAATGCGCTTGGTGGTATCACCCGCCCTGCGAGCCGCGATGATGCTCTGCACCATCGGCAGGATGTAGCTGATTGATTTGCCGGAACTGGTGCCGGTGGTGAGGATGACACAACCACCGGCGAGAACAATCTTGAGCGCCTCCAGCTGATGGAGATGCAGCTGCAGTTCCTGACCATCCCCCTGTCCGGGGCAGGGACTCTTGCCCCACCGGAAGATCTGGCGACATTCGGGATCCAGTAAACCCTGGTCCACCAGGTCGCTGATGCTGCCCCCTCCCACAAAACTGGGGTTGAGCTGAATCAGCGGCGAGGGCCAATACTCCTCATCGCCGTAGCGGCCATCCACAAAGTCCCGCAGATCAGGTGCCTTGATCTGCGTGAAGCTCCGGCTGAACTGCCCGTAGTCCTCGACGACCCTGTCGCGGAAGGAAAAAACGTCCATCAGCGGGCAGCCTGCAGAGGCTGGTGGTCCGCCTGCTGCGGCGCAACTGGCATGGGGGTGACGGCACGCTGAGGCCAGTCTGCACCTGGCGGAAGCGAGGCGGCAGCACAACCGAAGCCCCTGCAGCCTCGGACCCTGGAACGATGCAAAAGGTGCATCCTTTCAGCCCTCCAACCACTCACGCGGCACCGATCCGGCCGGCCAACACCTCGGCCGTGTGCGCCAGCACCGGCTGCTCCCGCCAGCCGGCCGGCAGCACCAGCCACAGGGGCAGCATCAGCGGTTCGGCCAGGTGCAGCCGCTGCAGACCCTGCCACCAGTGGGCGGGGGCGGCCCGCAGCAGGGGCATCGCCAGGCCCGAGCGCTCCAGGCGCGCCACCCACTGCGACGGCGTCTGACAACCGTTGCCGGCGATCCGCAGCTGGTGGCCGCGAGGGTGCAGCGCCGCATGCAGGCCCAGCGCCACCCGGTGGTGGGGCAGCAGCACCGGCGGCAGCCCCTGGCCATCGCGGCAACCGCGGGAACCGACCACCAGATCCAGGCTGGCAGTCCCGAGCGGCAGACACTCCAGCTCCGGATGGTCCGGGGGGGGATCACCGTTCCGCTCCAGCCCCAAGAGCACGGCACCATCCAGCACCCCCTGCAGCACCAGCTCGCGCCAGCCCTCCAGGCTGCGGAAGCGGGGCGGGGCCGGCAGCAACCAGTCACAGTCCGCCAGCAACGGCAGCAGCGACACATCGGTTCCCAGTCGAGCCACGCCGGCGGCGAGGCGATGGGCGCGGCAGGCCTGCCGCAGCAGCCGCATCACCCGGGAACCGCCGTAGAGGCAACCGCCAGCGCTGGCCCGGTCCGGTACGAGCGAGAAATCGCGGGCGAGGGCGCGGCTGCGGCGACTCACCGTCGGCTGGCTCAGGCGCAACAGGCGGCTGGCCTCGATCGTGGTGCCGCTGAGCTCCAGCAAATCCAGCAGGCGGATGTCATGGAGCAGGGCCGGCAGGCGGTAGTGCTGCGCCGGCAGGGGCCGGCCGGCCTTGGAGACGGGGATGGGAATGGGGGCCATGCAACCGGGCCGAATCGCTGCTGGCAGCCTGCGGCGGCTGGAGCCGATCTCGAGGTTTTTTCCTGCGAAGAAGCAACTGGGCCGGATCAGGCCTCAGAGCGGGGGCGCAGGCCCCTGAGCAGACCCCGGCCCCGGAGCCGGAGCCGAAGGAGCAGCGTGCGCAGGGCATGGCTCAGGGGGCTGCGCAGGCGCAGGGCCTGCTGGCCCTCGCACAGGAACGGCGCCACCCGATCCAGCGTGCGCATCCGCCAGTCGGCACGCACCCGGGCCAGCAGCGCCAGGGCCTCCGGGTCGCTGATCGCCGCCGCTCCCGGGTCCTCGAGCACGGCCGCGAACGCGAAGCGCTCCTCGAGCAGACGGCGGACCAGCACCTGCTGACGCTCGATCCGATCGAGATCGGGCAGGGGCGGGGCCGGCCGGTCGGCGCTGCGGCGGGCGCCGAGCCACTGATGCAGGCGCTCGCCCGCGAGGGTCTCCTGCGGCGCCGTGAAGGTCACCAGGCGGGCTCCATCCTCCAGCCGCAGGCGGGGCGCCAGCGGGTACCAGTAGCGCCGGGTGCGGGGAACGGGCACCGTGATGCGCAGCGTCGCCAGCGCCCGCTCGACGGCGCAGCGCCGCAGCACGAGGCTCGAGGCCACCGGCAGTCCCAGCTCGGCGAGGGCGGCCTGCAGCAGCGGATGGCCGCCCCGGGCGAAGGCCGCGTTGATGCGGGCCGCACACCGCGACGACCACAGATCCCGCGGCACCCAAGTCAGGCAGCGGCGGTCGGCGTCCACGACGACGATGTTGTCGGTGCAGGCGCTCCAGTCATCGCGATCGAGCACGGCCACCACCGTGGTGCGAGGCGTCCGGCGCCAGCGTTGCAACAGAGGGCTGTTCACTCACTGTGGACTGTATCGGCAGCGCTGGTGAACGCAGTGGCGGCGGGGCCGCCAGGATCAGCCCGCTTCGATCTGGTCGAGGCAGGCATCAATCGCCTCGGCCAGCTCCGCCGCCCAGGGCTCGGAGTGGTACTGGTAATGGGCGTCGAACAGCCGGCGATAGCTGATCCCGCCGCGGGCGTAGGCCTGCCAGAGCCGCTTCTTCACCGCCACCTCCACCCCGGTGGTGAACAGGTGGACATGCAGGGGCAGCGGCTGGGGCCTGTAGGTCTGATGCAGCAGCGCGAAGTAGTCGCCCTCCCCGGCCTCGGCCCGGCGCAGGGCCTCCGCCAGCGGCAGCGCCGGACGACGGAACCAGCGGAGCTCGCGTCGCAGTCTGCGGGAGCGGGCACGCCGAACCCGCCCGTGCGGATCCGCAGACTCCTGCTGCAGCAACAGACGCCGCAGCTCCCTTAGCAGCAGACCGCCGTAGGCGGGCAGCCGCCTCAGCGTGCGCCGCGCCAGCAGCGCCGCCCGCAGACGTCGGGAGATGGCGGCGGAAGGCGCGCTGTCGAGAATGGCCAGCAGACCGATGCGGCCACCACGCTGCAGCAGGGCATCGGCAACGGCCCAGGCATACCAGCCCCCGGCCGACTGACCCAGCAGGTGATACGGGCCTGTGGGCTGAAGATCCAGGATCCGCTCGGCATACAGAGCCGCCATTGCCTCGACGCTGTCCTGGCGCGGGGCGCTGCCGTCGAAACCCAGGGCCTGGAGGCCATGGACGGCACGACCGGGGGCCAGGGCGTGGGCGAAGGCCGTGTAGCAGAAGACATCGCCGGCGTAGCCATGCACCACGAACAGCGGCGGAGCCCCACCGCCGGGGCGCAGGGGCAACAGACAGGGGTCGACAGCAGGGGCGGCGGCGGTGGCCGGCTCGCTCCCCGCGGACTGCAGCACCTCGGCCAGCTGGGCCACGGTGGGGGCATGGAAGAGGGTGGCGATCGGCAGGCTGACGCCCCAGCCATCCTCGAGGCGTGCGATCAGGCGGGTGGCCGCCAGGGAATGGCCCCCCACCTGGAAGAAGTTGTCGGTGACACCGAAGTCGGTATGCCCAAGCAGCTCCGCCCACAGGGCGTGCAGCCGGCGCTCGGGTTCCGAGCGGGGAGCGACGCGGCCCGGATCCCCCTCCGGCGCCGGGGCCGGCAGCGCCCGGCGATCGAGCTTGCCGTTGGCATTCAGCGGCAGCGCCTCCAGTGCGATCAGCAGCGCCGGCACCATCACGTCGGGGAGCCGCTCCACCAGGAAGCGCCGCAGCTCGGCGGCCCGGTCGGAGGCCGGCCCTGGCCGGCCCGGCGCCGCCGGCACCCAGTAGGCCACCAGCCGGGAGGAGGCCGGCGCGTCCTGAACCAGCACCACCGCCACCTGGGCCACGGCGGGGTGGGCCAGCAGCTGGGCCTCGATCTCGGCGGGTTCGATCCGGAAGCCGCGCAGCTTGATCTGCCCATCGAGGCGCCCATGAAAGGCCAGGGTTCCCGCGGCGGTCCAGCTCACCAGATCACCGGAGCGGTACAGGCGCGCCCCGGCGACGCGCGCCGCTGGATCCGGCAGGAACGCCGCGGCCGTGAGCTCCGGCTGATGCAGATAGCCCCGGGCCAGTCCGGCACCGCCGATGTGCAGCTCCCCCGGGACACCGATCGGGCAGGGACGGCCATCGGGATCGAGCACCCGCACCTGGGTGGCGGCGATCGGCCGGCCGATCGGCACGGAGGGCCCGTCCCATCCGGCGGGGGCGACCAGCCGATGGCAGCAGGTGAAGGTGGTGTTCTCGGTGGGCCCGTAGCCGTTGAACAGCTCGGAGCCGGGCGGCATGGCCGCGAGCAGCCGCCGCACGGGCCCCGGCGGGAGGACGTCTCCTCCGGCGAGCAGCTGACGGACGCCGGCCAGGGCCTCGAGCTCCTCGTCGACCATGGCATGAAACAGACCGGCGGTCAGCCAGAGGGTGGTGATCGCCTGCCGGCGCAGCAGCGCGGCCAGCCCGGCCAGCGTGGGCAGTCCGGGCGGCGCCAGCACCAGCGTGCCGCCGTTGAGCAGGGGCCCCCAGATCTCGAAGGTGGCGGCATCGAAGGCCACCGGTGCCAGCTGCAGCACCCGTGCACCCGGTCCCAGCAGAAAGCCGTTGACCGGATCGATCAGCCGCAGCACCCCCCGATGCGGGACCGCCACCCCCTTGGGCACCCCCGTGGAGCCCGAGGTGAAAGCCACGTAGGCCAGTCGGTCGCCGGCCGCTCGCTCGCCGGCCTGGCTGGGCGGCAGGGGCGCTGGCAGGGCTGAACCCGCCGTGTGCCAGAGGAGGGAGGCCAGGCCATCCACGGCCAGCGGCGCGAGGGTCCAGCCCTCGGCCTGCTCCGGCAGCGGGCCGGCGCCGATCAGCCGCGTGCAGCGGGCCTGGCGCAGCAGCGCCTCCTGCCGGGGCCAGGGCCAGTGGGGATCGAGGGGCAGATAGGCCGCGCCGGCCCGCAGGATCGCCAGCAGCGCCGCGATCAGCTCCGGCGAGCGCTCCAGGGCCACGGCCACCAGGTCCTCCGGACCCACCCCCCGTTCCAGGAGCCGCTGGCAGAGCCCCTCGGCGCGGTCGGCCAGGCCGGCGTAGCTGACCGGCCCGGCGGCGGTGACCAGGGCGACGGCCTGGGGCGTGCGCAACACCTGGCGCGCGAAGCGCTCGTGGATGCCGGCATCGATCCCCTCCGGCACCGGGCCGTCCTGCCAGCCGCTGATCTGCCGCCGTTCGGCGGCCGGCAGCAGCTCCAGGGCCCGCAGCGGGCCATCGGGGTCGTCCAGCACCGACTGCAGCAGGGTCAGCAGCTGCTGGGCCAGCCGCTCCAGGCGCTCGCCGTCGAACAGATCACGGCTGTAAAGCAGGGTGCCGCTGAGTCCATCCTCCGGCGTGCGCTGGAAGGTGAAGGACAGATCGAACTGGGCCGGTTCCTCCGGCCACGGCAGCCGCTCCACCACCAGTCCGTCCATCGCCTCGAGCGAAGCAGCCGGCAGGTCTCGCAGCTGGAGCATCACCTGCACTAGGGGATTGCGACCGGGATCCCGCTCCGGTTGCAGCACCTCGACCATCCGCTCGAAGGGCAGCTCGGCGTGGTCGTAGGCCGCTGTGGCGGTGGCGCGGACCTGGTGGAGCAGCTCGCGGAAGCCCTCGGCGCCATCACTGCGCAGGCGGATCGGCAGGGTGTTGACGAAACAGCCGATCAGGCCGAGCAGCGGCCGGGCGGCACGGCGACGGGACCCCGGGGCATGGCGCCCCCAGATCGGCACCCCGATGGCGAAGTCCTGCTGGCGGCTCCAGCGCTGCAGCAGAACCCACACCAGGGCCAGCAGCCCCATCTGCAGCGTGGCGCCCTCGCGGCGGCAGAGGGCCGTGAACGCCAGCGCCTGGGACGAGGGGATCTCCAGAGCGAGCGTCCCCCCCCGATGGCCCGGTCCGGCGGGCCGGGGACGATCCGCCGGCAGCTCCAGCGGCGGAAGGCCCTCCAGGGCAGGAATCCAGTAGGTCAGAAGCCGCTCGAGGGTCTGCCCCTGCAGCCGCGTGCGCTGCCAGACGGCATGGTCGTGGGGCTGGATGGTGAGGGGTGGCAGGCTGGCGGGGCGCCCGGCGCGATGGGCGTTGTAGAGCGCGCAGAGGTCGCGGCGCATCACCGACACCGACCAGCCGTCGGAAGCGATGTGGTGATGGTTGATCAGAAGCAGGTGATCGTCCTCGCCGAGCTGAAGCAGCCTGGCCCGCAGCAGTGTTCCGGAGCTGAGCGCCAGGGGGGCGCGGCGCTCCGCCTCCAGCCAGTGCGCGATCGCCTGCTCCTGGGTGCGCGGCCCGAGCGGTTCGGGAGACAGTGCCGCAAACCCGGCGGGATGGAGCCTCTGGACCACCTCCTCCCCCTGGATCTGGAACGAGGTGCGCAGGGCGGGATGGCGCTCGAGCAACGCCTCAAAGGCGGCCTGCAGCGCCGCCAGGTCCAGCGGACCGCGCAGGCGCCAGAGGGCGGGGAGGTGATAGGCGGTGAGTCCCGGGTCCAGCTGATGCAGGAACCACAGCCGCGTCTGCGACCAGGAGGCCAGGTAGACGGGATGGTCCGCCGTACTGGGGCCTGGCAGGGGCAGGGCCAGCGGGATCCCCAGAGCATCGGCACCGGGGCCCGGGGTCAGCAGGCCGGAGAGGCGGGCGGAATCCGTCGAAGCCATGCGGTGGACGGTGCCCGCCCATTCAATCAGGGGTGACCGGTGCAGACGTGATCGGTGCAGGCCTGATCGGTGCAGGGGTGATCGGAGGATCGGAGCGGCCCTCGGGCCAGCCCCGAGAGCAGCTTTGGGGACAGCCTTGCCATCAGCCGTGAGATCAGGACGCCGTACGGCCCTGGCAGCGGCAGCCCCGAACCCGGCGGCCGCCCCCGCCTTGACAGCGCAGGGATCGGCGCAGAGAATCGCCCGGGTTAGGGACTTCCGCAGTGGTGAGCGCTGACGACTCGGCCAGCGACACGGCCAGCGACACGGCCCGGGCCAGCAGCGACGCCAATCCGGCTGGTGAAGCACTCGGAGCGGCTGCAGCCGCCGACCCGACCACCCCCGCCAACGAGCGCCAACCTGAGGTCGTCCGTTTCATCCTCTCAAAGCTGCGCCTCGAGGAACTCAACGCCACGGCTCCTGTCGATCCGGCGGTGCTGCGGGTCGAGCAGACGGGCATCGACTCGCTGGAGCTCACCGAACTGATCATGGAGCTGGAGGATCGTTACCGGGTGACGATCGACGACGCGCTGCTGAGCGACAGCACCACGGTGGTCGAGCTGGCCGAACACATCGCCGCTCGGATGCCCTGACGCCATGGCCTCCACCTACCTGCGGCTGCTGCAGACGCTCGCGCAGGCCACGGGAAGCCGCCAGGCCCTGGCCGCCCCGGCCGTCCAGGAGCCCATCGTCTCGATCCCGATGGGAGACGACGGGGGCAGCCACAGCCACTTCGTGTTCGATCCCGGCCTCTCCAGGCAGATCCTCAGGCGCCCGCAGGCCTATCGCCAGGACCGGAGTCTGGCGGCCCTGCTCAGCGACAGCGATCCGGACCGGGTGCGCTGGGTGCAGCTGTTCGTCGAGCACAGCCCGGAATATCTGGACGGCGAGCACCACGTGCTGGCCCGACGCAGCGTGGGCGGCGCCATCGATCGCTTCGCCAGCGCCACGGCGGCACTGCCGATCACCGACCTGACGGAACGGCTGCAGCAGGGCCTGAACACGGCGGGAACCACGGCCCTGAGCCTGGCCCGCTCGATCGTGCGCCTGCGCTTCGGCCAGATCCTGGAGCTGGAGCTCGGTCGTCCCGTGACGCTGCCGGATGCCCTTCTGTTCGGACCCGACATCTTCTCCCCATCGATCCGGATCCGGGCCAGCGTCCACCGGATCAACGCCCTCAGCGATCAGTTCCTCCAGGAGTCGCTGACGCCCGACCAACGGGACGATCCGGCCCTGGTCGTGCCGATCCTGACGCTGTTCTACATGGGCTCAACCCCCCTGCTGGCCAATCTCACGGCGCTGTTCAACACGCTGATCCAGCCCCCGGCCGCGGGGATCGACCCCGAAACCTTCATCGGCTTCGACACCATTCCCACCAACTTCCTGGCCCGGGAGGCGATGGAGGACGATCAACTGGCGGGCCGGCAGATCCGCCGCGGCGACAACCTGTACCTGATGCTGTTCGAATCGAGCGGCTGTCCCTTCCGCCGGGCGGTCGGCCTGCCCTTCGGCCATGGCCGCCATCGCTGCCCGGGGGCCGAACTCTCGCGGGTGCTGATGCGCCAGTGTCTGGACGCTGTGGTGCAGATCCCAGCCACGGCCTGGGCCTCCCTTACCCCCTCCACGCTGCAGGCCGGCCGCGGCTCGGCCTTTCTGGTGTTCGAGGATCCCTGATCGCCCCGGCGCGCGATCGCCCCGGTCGCCATCCGCCCGGCACGCCCTTGCCCTGATCGCCTGTTGTTTTTCGCAGGAGTGGCTAGAAGCGGCGCACCAGCGCAGCCAGGCTCTGCAGATGCCAAGCGCCTCACCCCGCTCCCCGAGCGCTCCCCTGCGCTGCCACCTGCTGATCGGCCCACCGGCCAGCGGCAAGACCACCCTGGCCGGTGTGCTGGCGGGCCTCACGGGCGCCGAGCTGCTCTCGACCGATCGCCTGCGGGCTGAGCAGTTCGGCGATGCCGCCGTGCAGGGACCCTGGCGCGACATCGAGGCCCTGCTGCATCAGCGCCTGCGCACCTCGGTGGCGGAAGGTAGGGCGGTGATCGTCGATGCCACCCACGCCCGTCGCCCCTGGCGCCTGGCGATCACCCAGGCCCTGACGCTGCCGGCCGCGGTGGAGTGGATCGGCTGGTGGCTCTACACCCCGTTGGCGACCTGCCTGCAGTGGAACCAGAGCCGCGAGCGAATGGTGCCGGAGCCGGTCATCCGCGAGATGGCCGCCGCCCTGGCGGATCCGGTGTTCGGCCCCTCCCGCGCCGAAGGCTTTGCCGCACTGGTGGCGGTGGTGCCCACCCACCAGCAGGAGCTCGAACCCCTGCTGCGCGATGAGCTGGCCCGCCTCGATCAGCGCATCCGCTCGGCCCGCAACCGCGAGAACCGGTTCACGCTGCACGGCTACTCCAGGCTCCTGGATCTGGAGCGGCTGCTCCACCTGCTGCGCCTGCTGAGCCTCCATCCCGACCTCTCCAGCGCCGATCCCGCCAGCCGCGCCGAACTGGAGTCGATCGCCTCGCCGCTGCCGGAGGGGGATCTGGCCGATCAGGCCGCCATCTACCTGCAGCGCCTGCATGGCGCCTGCTACGGCGATGCCGCCGCCATCCGCGCGGATCTGGCGTGGCTGGCGGCCAACGGCTTCTGCCGCGCCGAGGCCGTGCAGGCGCCGATCCAGCTGCCACCGCCCAGCCCACCGCCCCGGTCACAGCCCCTGGTGCAGCCCCAGCCCGGGCCGCGCGCCCAGGTGCAGGGCCAGCAGCAACAAGCGGAGCCTCTGCCAGCCCGGTTGCAACAAACCGAGCAGCCGCAGCCCGCAAAGCCGCTGTGGCAGGGAGGTGTGCATGGCGGCATGCCTCCCCTGGGCGATGCCGCGGTGTTTCAGCGGGTGTTCACCCTGCTGCGCCACCTGCTCCAGCAACCGTTCGATCGGGCCCCCGGCGTGCCCTTGCCCGAGCACCTGATCGCCCAGATCGAGACCATTCCCGGGGCCTACCTGCCCGGTGAGGCCGCCACGCTGCGCAAGGACCTCGAGAAGCTGCTCACCCCCTACGGCTTCCGCACGCGCAACGACAACGTGCGCCACGGCTATGCCCTCGGCACCGCCCTGCTCTCGGCCCCGCGGCTGCGCGAGATCCATGGGGTGGTGAGCCAGGCCGCCGGCCGCCTGGCCGATCCCACCGCCCAGGATCTGCTCAACGAGCTGGAGCAGCGGCTGGGCTGGGCCGGCATCGCGATCGATGGATCGCCACCGGTGCGGGCCTTCGCCAACCGTTCAATCGTGAGCAGTGCCCTGGTGCGGCCCGATTCGCTGGCAGCCGAGCGCCAGGCGGAGGCCCTGGAGACCGCGATCGTGGAGCGGCGCCGCATCGCCCTGGAGCGCTACGCCTCGGTGGGCTCCTTCCGCGACAGCCCCAGCGGCAGCTGGCGGGTGTGGCCGCTGCAGCTGCTGTTCCACAGCATCGGCTGGTACCTGGTCTATGAGGAGGACAGCATCGGCCGCGCCGAGGGCCTGATCCGCTGCGAGCGCATCGACCGGCTCGCCCTGCGGCGCAGTGAACGGGGCAACCGCCGCGGCGATGACGCCCACCACGCCGCCCTGCGCCGCCTGGAGCTGCTGCTGCACCACAGCGGCGGTCTCTACTTCGGCGACAGCCTCGAGGAGCAGCTCAGGCTCTGCAGCCCCAATCTGCGCCAGCGCGCCCGCCAGCTGGTGACCCTGCGCTTCTGCTGCCAGGACTGGTGCTTCGCCTTCATCCGCGAGGGCCTGCAGCGCTACCCGATCGAACACAGCCGTTTCTCCAAGCCCCTGCCGGGCGACCGCTGGTGGCACCACCCCCGGGCGCCGCATGTGCTCGAGCCGGGCGCCCCGACCGACAGCCATCCCTACCCGGTGGAGCTGGATCTCCCGAGCTGGACCGTGGCCCGCGATATCGATCTGCGCACCTGGCTGTTCGGGTTCGGGGCCGGCATCCGCATCGAGAGCCCGCAGGCCCTGCGCCAGGAGGCGATCCAGCGGCTGGAAGCCGCCCTGGCGGTGCAGCGGCCGGATTGAGCGCCGGGTTGAGCGCGCCGGGGGTCGGCGGCCACGGCCCGGGAGTCGGGGGCCACGGCCCGGGGGCCGCACCGATGGTGCGGCTCAGCTGCGGGCTGGTTGCGCCTGCGGGGCGGATGGCCGCCGCCAGAGCCCCAGCCATTCCCCCTCACGCTCGGGCAGGGATCCCCGGGCCGGTTCCCACACCTGGGGCTGCAGGCCAGCGGCGCTGAACTGCTGCGCCAGGGTGTCGGCATCGCTGCCCCAGGGCGGACCGCCCGGCCGGCGGTGGCACCAGAACAGACCGAGCAGCCAGCCCCCCGGCGCCAGCAGGCGGATCACACTCGCCAGGTAGGCCGGCCGCTGGCCAGGATCGATGGCGCAGAAGCAGGTGTGCTCAAGCACCCCCTGGAGACTGGCCTCCGGCAGCCCCGCCGCCGCCAGGGCCGCAGCATCGAACAGATCCGCCTGCAGCCAGCGCAGTCCATCGCGGTCGCCGCCGTGCCGCTGGCGGGCCCGCGCGATCGCCTCTTCGCTGAAGTCCAGACCCACCGCCTCGAAGCCCAGCCCCGCCAGCAGCGCCGCCTCGTGGCCCCGGCCACACCCGGGCACCAGCACCCGCCCCGGCGGCTGGGGTGCCCGGGCATCGGCCTGCAGGAACGCCTCCAGCGGGGGAGCCGCCCGGCCGATCTCCCAGCCATCGCTGCCCTGGCGGTAGCGCTGATTCCACGGCTCCGCAGGGGAGCTGGCGCTGGACATGCCGGGGGGTTGCGGACGGGATCTGACCGTAGAAGCGCCGCACCAGTCGCCGGGCGTCAACCGCCGTTGGGCTGGCCGGGGAGCGGCGCCAGGCGGCGCCGGCGATCGGCGGCAGGAGTGCGCAGCAGGAGTGGGAGGCAGGACGCCGCTGCAGAGCCTGGGGTGCCAACACGGCCGACGGCCCCACACTGGAGAGGAGCGCCACGGTCTGTGCGCCTGCGACGGGTCCTTGCCATGCCGGAGTCCGAGTCCCCCACCCCTGGTCCCGAGCCGCTGGCGCTGCCGGCCGGCGTGCACCACCTCTGCAGCTGCGGGCGGAGCCGCCACGGCTGGTTCTGCGATGGCGCCCACCTCGGCAGCGGCCGGGTGTCGTTTGAGCTGGAGCTGCGCGAGCCGACCACCCTGGCGATGTGCGGCTGCGGCCGCTCCCACCGGTATCCCCTCTGCGATGGCCGCCATGCCGCGCCGGAGCGCAGGCCCTGGTGGCGCCCCTGGCGATGAGCACCCCGATAGGCACCCCGATCACGGGCGCGATCGTGCTGGCGGCCGATGATCCGGCCGCTCTGGCCCGGTTCTACGGCTCCCTGCTGGCGGTGGATCCCCAGCCGGGGCTGAGCGCTGGCCACTGGCGCGTTCCCTGGCCCGCCGGCGGCTGGCTCGAGCTCTACGCCCCCTCCCGCCGCCGGCCCCAACCGCGCCAGCCGGGGCGGCTGGCGCTGTGCCTGCAGCGGCCGGCCCCCCCGCCAACGGCTTCTGGCTCGGGAGCAGAGGCCCCGTAACCGGAGGCCTCGGAGGCGGCTGCCGCCTCGGTGCTGGACGCCTGGATCTCCATCGCCCTGGACCTGGGTGCGACACGCCTGGAGGCGCCGCGGCGGGAGCCCTTCGGGGCGGAAGCCTGGCTGCTCGATCCGGAGGGCAATCGCCTGCTGCTGCTGGTGCCCGCCGCGGCCGCCTGAGCCGATCAGGCCGCGCCGGGGAATCCGCCGCGGCAGGCCGGCGCTCCACCCAGCGCATCGCGCCCGGGCAGCGGGGCGGACTCAGCCGTTCTGCAGCTGGAGCAGCCGGGCCTCCAGGCGCCGCTTGAGGCGCGTCTGGACGAGGGCGCACAGTTCGGCCACCAGCTCGTCGTCGGCGCGATAGATCAGCCGCACCCCATCCCGTTCGCCGCTCACCAGGCCGGCGCGCTGGAGCTGGCTCAGCTGGCGGCTGATGTGGGACTGGGAAAAGCCGGTGGCGGCGATCAGCGACGCGACATCCATCGGCCCCTGACGCAGCTGACAGAGCAGCTGCAGCCGGGCGGGCTCGCTGAGCAGGCGGAAGAACTGGCTGTACTCCTCGAGCAGCTCCGGTGGTGGCATCGACCCCGCGGCGCCCATCCGACCCTGATGATCCTTGGCGCATTATGGCGTCAGCGGGCTGAGCCCCTCAGCCGCCGGTCCAGCGGCGATACCAGGCCGCCATCCGCTCGATCTCCTGGCTCTGGACCCGCACCATCGTCTGCTGCAGGACCCGCAGCTCCCGATGGTCCGTCCCCTGCAAGGCGTGAGCGGCCATCATCACGCCCATGCGGTGGTGCGGAATCATCTGCTCGATGAAGACCCGATCAAAGTCGGGAGCCGCGCGCAATGCCGCCAGGCTGGTCTCCATGCCCTGCAGGGCCAGGCCCATGCCCATCCCGGCGCCCATGCCCATGCCGGGCCCCATCCCCAGCCCCGCGCCGGAGCCGGACCCAGGCCTGAGGCGGCCGGCCTCCAGGGTCGGCACCTCCGTCCCGAACCACTGGCGGTACCACTGGCGCATCAGCGCATTCTCGCGACGCTGGGTGTCGACGATCCGCCGGGCCAGGGCCCGCAGCTCCGGATGGCGGGCCCGCGTCAGGGCCAGATCCGCCATGGCGATCGCGCCATCGTGGTGCGGAATCATCATCAGGATGAAACGCTGATCACTCGCCCGCATCCAGCCCGGCAGTCCCCAGCTGGGCCCTGCCTCCTCCACGGATGGGGGGGCGGCGGCGGCGGCTCCGGGCGCGGCAGAGGTGGGCCGCGGCGAGGAGGCGGGTGTGGGTCGTCCCGCCGGCGGGGTCGCGGCGGCCGGCGCCGCGGCGACAGCGGCAGCAGCAACGGCCTCCGTGGCCGTGGCCGGCGCCGCCATGACCCTGGCCGCAGGAGCGATGAGAGCCAGGCAGGGGGCGGCAGCCAGCGCGATCCCGGCGCGCAGGGCCGATCCGGCATGGGATCCCCGGATGGAGAACGGCCGCAGCAGCCGGCCCGCCGGCGTCAGGTCCGCCTGGGTGAACGCTGGAGCAGGGCGATCCATGGGGGGTCTCCCGACGACAGACCTCCCCCAGCCTGGCGCCGATCGGCCCGCCTGGGGCGATGCGGATCCGCTGGTGTGGTTCACCGACGCTCCCCGGCAGCCCCTGGTCAGCAGCAGCGGAGGTCGACCAGGTTGGATGCTGTTCCACCGTCATGGCGACCATGGCGCCCCGCTCCATGCGGCCCCCAGCCCCTCTCGCCACAGGCCTGCTGGCCTCGCTGACGCTGACGCTCGCCGCCCAGGCGGCGACAGTCGCCGAATGCCGGCCATGGCGTGAACGCCGCGATGCCCTGGCGCAGCAGGCGATGGCAGCGGAGATCGCCCTGGTGCGCCGGATGCGGCAGCGGCTGTGCCCCCAGGAGGAGGCCCGCGCCGCCGGCGCCAATGCCGAGGACAGGCGCTATGAGCCGATTGATTACCCGGCCCTGATCGCCTGCCGCCATCGGGCCGAGGCCGAACTGAAGCAGCAGCATCCGCTGCGATATCGCAACCGCCGCGGCTTCGTCTTTTACACGGAGGAGGGAGCGGATCGGGCCCGCCAGGCCGATGCCGTGGAACGGGAGGCCCGGGCGCTGGGCTGCCCCTGAGGGCAACCTCAGGCCAGGAAGTGGATCACCAGGCCCACCACGGCGAAGCCGGTGAGGGAGGTAGCTGCAAGCAGGGACGCCGCCTGGAACATGAAACCCCGAGATGCGGAACGGCGCGGACAACCCGGCCTGCCCATTCATAAAGCATTTCTTAAGAAGTGGGTGTTCGGGTTGCGCCTCCCCCACATCTCGTAACCCTCAAGCCCGGGAGCACCAGCGGCAGCGTCAGGAGGCAGCGGCCTGCAGCGGCGGCGGCTGGGCCGGCAGACGGCACCCAGACGGCCGATCAGCCACGCCCGCAGACGGGGCGGCCCGCCCCACTGTGCAGGGCCCGATGCCGCTGGCGAAGATGCGGGGGTTCTGCCTGGGGCCATGCCCGCCAGCGACCGCCCGTCCGGTGACGCGCCGGAGAATGAGCTGCAGCGCCGGCGGCGCGAGCGCCAGGAACTGACGCGCCTGGCCCAGGCCAACGTCGAGCAGCAGGCCTTCGCCCGCCATCGGGAGCAGGTGCGGCTGGCCCGAGAAGCGCCCGTCAGCCCCAATCGCGGCCCGGCGGGGTGCGGCGCACTGGTGGTGGTGCCGATCGGGCTGCTGCTGCTCACCGTCCACCCTCTGCCCGGGATGCTGCTGCTGACCCTGGGCGGAGTCCTCTATCTGATGGGGTCGCACCATCTCGATCGGACCCAGCAGCAGCTTCGCGAGAGCGAGCTGGCCGCCCGGCAGCACTGGCAGAGCCGGCAGCGCCCGGCCGGCGACAACCCCGACGGGACCTAGACCTCAGCGGCCTGCCGGCACCACAGCGCCAGACCACCGCCGCGGCCCCGGGCCGCCAGCCACTCCTGTCCGGTCGCTGTGCGGCCCCGGCCGAGCAGCGCGAAGAAGGGGCGCCGGCGCGGATCCGCTGGCGGCAGGGACCCACTGACCAGGATCCGTCCCCCCCAGCACAGCTGGCAGCAGGAAAACCCGAAGACCAGCAGCGGCCGTGTCCCCTCCAGGCAGCCCTGCCCCACGAAACGCAGCTCCAGCGGACCGAGCCGCACCCGGTTCACCAGACGAAACCCATCCCCATCCGCATCCGCATCGCCATCCCCATTCGCAGGCCCATCGGTGGCTCCCAGCTCCAGCGCGGCCCCGACGCCCCGCAACAACGCGGCGGTCAGCTCCGACGCGGCCCCGCCGCCGCGCGGCCACACCTGCTGCAGCCGCCAGTCCCCCGCCAGCTGCTCCGCCTGAAGCGCTGTGCCGCCCCGGCGCACGCGCCGCTCCAGGGCCAGCAGGGCGGTGCCATCGGGCAATCCCGGCAGTTCGGGCACTGGCGCGGCGGGTGACGGGGACACAGGGTGGAAGCGCGGGCCGGAAGCGGGAGAGGATGCCCCGATGGCCAGCCATCCTGCCGCCTCCCAGCCGATCGTGGTGCTGGGCGGCTTTCTGATCGATCCGCCCGCCTACGGGCCGATGCTCGAGACGCTGCGGCGCTGCAGCGGCCAGCCGGTGACCCTGGTGGAGGTCGGCAAGCCGGAGTGGCTGCTGACCGTGTTCCCGTTCGCCTGGGCCCGGATCCTCGACCGGGTGGACGCCACGGTCACGGACCAGGCGGCAGCCTCCGCCACGGGCCGGGTGACGCTGGTGGGCCACAGCTCAGGCGGGATCATGCTCCGCCTGTTCCTCGGCGATGGACCGTTCGAGGGCAGGCGCTGGAGCGGGCGCCGCCGGGCCGACACCCTGGTGATGCTGGGCAGCCCCCACACCGCCCTCAAGGCCACGCCGCTGCGCCAGCGCGTCGACCGGGAGCTGCCGGGCGCGTTCTTCGCGGCTGCCGATGCGGGCGAACGGGTGCGCTACCTCTCGGTCGCCGGCGATCTGGATCTGAGCGATCCCGCGGCCTCGGCCACCGCCCGGCGCCTGGCCCCCACCGCCTACCGCAACAGCAGCGGCGATCCGGACGACCGCGGCGATGGCCTGGTTCCCGTGCGCTCGGCCCTGCTGGCCGGCTCCGAGACGGTGGTGCTGCCGGGCGTGGCCCACGGGGGCGCCTTCGGCGCGCGCTGGTACGGCAGCCCGGCGGTGGTGGAACAGTGGTGGGAGGCCCTGCGGGGCGGATGAGGGGCTCCCACCGCCGGCGCTCAACTGCGCCGCAGCCAGCTCGGGGCGCCGCCGAACCACTCGCCCAGGTCATCGCGGCGGGGATCGAAAGCGCCCTCCGGGCCCACTTCGCCGAGGTCCATCCGGGCCAGGAAGTCATCGAGGCCGGCGGCCGGCTGGCCCTGCTGCTGACGACGACGGGCGCGGCGCAACCAGCTCCAGACCGCTGGATCACGGTCGGCGAACTTCTGGACGTAGATCCGTTCCTGCAGCGATACGGGGTCGGATTGGGCAATGCGCTGGATGATGTCCTGGAGGCGCAGTCGGGTGGCGGGGGTGAGCATCAAGGGGCTCAGATCAGGTGCCGATGTGATAGCGATGTCCCAGCTGACATCCAGTGGCGACTGACACCGGAATGGCGGTCCTGTCAGCGGTCTCACGCAGCAACGATCACGGTTCCCACACGATCATGAACGCTTCAGGCCCAGCCCAGCTCCCCCCCATGCCCCCGATCAGCCACTGGCATCGCTGCCGCCTGAGCTCCGGCCACGGCGTGGCCTCCGGCCGGGCGGCGGACAGCCCCTACCCCGCCGGCACCATCGCGCTGCAGACCCCCTTCTTCGCCGCTCGGGGCATCGACCTCAGCCCCTTTCTCCCGGCCACCCTCAACCTCGATGCCGCCCCGGGGGAGTGGCGGCTGCGGCGCCCGGACGCCCGGGTGGAGCAGCTGCGCTGGACGGACCGCCACCCGCCCGAGACCTTCTCGTTCTGGCACTGCCGGCTGCGGCGGCCGGACGCCACGGCAGGGCGGGAGGCCGAAGTGGCGGCGCTGATCTATCACCCCGATCCCGGCACCAAGACCTGCCATCACCAGCCCCCCGGGCTGCTGGAGGTGCTGGCCCCTCCCCTGGGGGATCTGGCCCCGGGTGCCGTGCTCGAGCTGGGGGTCGACGGCGCGCGCTGCCGCCTGATCCAGCCGGCTCGGCTGCGGGCGCGGCTGCTCGAGTTCCTCAAGTTCCGGGTGCTGGCCGCCCAGGACACCTTCTTCCGCGACTGGCTCCCCGGCGACGCCCCCGCCGCGGGACAGACCACCCTCACCAGCCAGGGCGCCGGCAGCGGGGCCGGTGCTGCTGCTGCTGACCCGCTGGAGCGGCTCGACATCGCCGCCTTCCGCCACTGGCTGGCGAGCCACTGGCCGGAGGCCCTGGATCTGAGCGACGCCGATCTGCGCCGCAGCCTGGCGGACGCCCGGCGGCTCTATCTGCCCTGAACCGGCCCTGAGCCTGTCCGGGTCAAGCGGGTCGAGCCCGGACCGAGACCGGGCGGGACAGGGTCAACCCACCAGCGGCAGCCAACGGCAGGAGGCGATCAGGGCCTCGGGGTCGAGGGCGGCCGCCCGACGGATCTCGGCCTCCTGAGTGGCCATCAGGGTGCTGTGCAGCAGGGGCCCCATCGCCTCCCGCAGCGGCAGCGACGCCGCGAAGGCCTCCCGGGCCGCCGCCAGATCGCGCGGCAGCCGTTCGGGAAGCTCCGCCAGCAGGGCCGGGTCGCCCCGCACCGGATCGGGCAGGGGGCGCGGGTGGTGGATCCCGTCCTGGGCCAGGGCCAGCAGCGACCCGACCAGCAGATAGGGGTTAGCCGCCAGATCGGCGGACTTCAGCTCCAGATGGGCCGCCACACCATCACCGGCGGCCGGGATCAGCCGCAGGGCCGCCTCCCGGTTCTCCACACCCCAGATCCGGAACGGCGCCGACCAGCGGCTGGGGGCCAGGCGCTGATACGACACGGCCAGGGGACAGCTGATCGGCAGCAGGGCCGGCAGGGCCTCCAGCAGCGCCCCGACCAGACCGGCACCGGCGGGCGGCAGCCCCCCCGGGCCAACGCCGCCCTGCAGCAGCGGCACCCCCTGCCGGCGGAAGGCGAGATGGATATGACCGCCGTTGCCCACCCGGTCGGCAGCGGGCAGGGGGCTGAAGCAGGCCCGCCAGCCGAAGCGGCGGGTGACCCGCTGGATCAGCAGCCGCGCCAGCACCAACCGGTCGGCGGCCGCGAGCGGATCAGCGGCGGCCAGCGACAGCTCGAACTGGGAGGCGCCGTACTCGGGATGGAACTGCAGCCAGGGCAGCCCGGCGGCATCGAGGGCATCCAGCAGGGCACTGGCATAGTCCAGACCCTCCACCAGGCGATCGGCCCCATAGGGCCCCCCGGCCAGGGCGGGGGCGGCCTCAGCGCCATCAGGATCCGCCACCAGCCATTCGATCTCGAAGCCGGCACTCACCTCCACCCCCACGGCGGCCAGGGCATCCCGGCGAGCCCGGCAGAAGCTGCGCTGATCGGCGGCATAGGCACTGCCATCGCGCTGGCGCCGATCGCCGGGTGCCCAGAACCAGCCGCCGGAGGGCTCCATGGGCTGCAGGGCGGCGGCGTCCGCCACCAGGCGCAGGTCCCCGTCCGGCACCGCCAGCGGATGGTCGGCATCCGGCAGCCCATCGATGCGCCAGGCATCCGAGACGGGCGAGAATCCCACCCCGATGCTGGAGGCTGCCGCCAGGCGATCGCCCGGCACCACCTTCACCAGCACCGCTCCCGCATGGTTCACAAAGGTGACGGCGACGCGTCGGGGAGCCTCGGCTGAAGACGCTGAAGACATGGCAGGGACGCGCCAGCTGCTCCATGATGTCGCCGGGGCACCCTCCGGACCATGACTGCCATCGCCGTTCCCGCCGGCCGCAGCGCCCTGCTGCTGGTGGACCTGCAGAACGGCACCTGCGGGCCGGGGCAGGCGCAGCAGCGACCGACCTTCCATCGCCTGTTCCGCGAGCTCGCGCTGCCGGCGGCCTGTCAGGCCCTGGAGGGTGCCCGGGCGGCCGGCGCCGAGGTGATCCACACCGTGATCGCCAACCTCACCGCCGATGGGCGGGACCGCAGCTTTGACTACAAGCGCTGCGGCATGGGCTTCGCGCCGGGTTCTCCGGAAGCGCAGGTGATCGCCGAACTCAGCCCGCTGGCCGACGAGCTGGTGCTGCCGAAGAGCTCCTCGTCCCCCTTCTCCTCCACCACCCTCGACTATCTGCTGCGCAACATCGGCATCGAGGTGCTGGTGGTGGCGGGCATCCTCACCGACCAGTGCATCGACCACACCTGCAAGGACGCCGCCGACCGCGGCTATCGGGTGATCTGCCTGCACGATGCCTGCATGGCCGAGAGCCTGGAGCGGCACAGCGCCGCCCTGGCCTGCTTCCAGGGCTACGCCGAGCAGCGGCGGGTGGCGGACCTCATCTGGCAGGCCTAGCGGCGGAACCGGTCCCGCTGGCGGCGCGGGCGGCGCTGCGGGCCAGGGCGCGCTCCACCACCGGCACGTCCTCGCAGTAGGGCAGCCGTCCCATCGCCTCCGGCGGCTCCACCCGTTTGCCGTGCCGGCGCTGCACCGCTTCGAGCCGCAGATTGATCCGGCACTGGGCCAGCATCCAGGGCAGCAGCCGATCGCGATCCCGCGGCATCGGGCCGAGGGCCTCGGCCTCCCGCAGCAGCGGCCCGAGTTCATTGGCCCACAGCGACAGCGTCACCGGATCGCTCTGGACGCGGCCCCTGGTCAGGGCCGCCTGCTCCCAGGCGCTGCGCTCATCCCGGCGCAGCAACAGCAGCGCACCGACGCTCAGTCCCAGCAGCAACGCCCCCACCAGCACGGCGTGTCGCCTGGCGCGAGGGGTCGGCACGGTGGATCCGGCGGCGCAGGATGGCACCGTAGCCACCGCCTTCGATGCAGCGTTTCGCCCTCGAGCTGCTGCCGGCCCTGGCCATCGGGCTGGTGCTGGGACGGGCCTGGCCTGACTTGCCGGCCCGACTGGGCCCACCACTGGTGCGCTGGGGGGTGCCGATCAGCCTCACCGGCCTGCTGCTGCGCGCCGGCCTGCGCCCCGATCTGCTGATCACGGCGGGGCTGGCCCTGGCGGGCAGCCTGGCGGGACTGCTGCTGATCCGTCGCCTGCCGGCCCTGCGGCGACGGCTGCCGAACGGCAGCCTGCAGCTGGGCAGCATCAGCGGCAACACCGCCTACTGGGGGCTGCCGGCCGCCGTGGCCCTGCTGCCGCCGGCGGCGATCGCCCACGCCATCACCTACGACCTGATCGGCACGCTGGTGACCTGGAGCGTCGGTCCGCTGCTGGTGGAGGGGATTCCCGCCAGCGGCCGGGCCCTGCTGGCCGCCCTGCGCACCAGTCCGGCCAGCGTCGGGCTGGTGGTGGCCCTGGCCCTGCAGCTCACGCCCTGGAACGCCGTGCTGGCGGACTGGCTCTGGTGGCCGGCGCGGATCGTGCTGCTGGTGGCCCTGGCGATGGTGGGCATGCGGCTGGGGGTGATGCTGCGTCAGGGCAGGCCCCGGGGCGTGGCGCCGCTGGGGATGGCGCTGCTGATCAAGCTGCTGCTCTTCCCCGCCCTGATGCTGCTGGCGGCCCTGGCCCTGGGGGTGCCGGGGCTGGTGCGCGGAACCGTGGTGCTGCAGGCCGCCGCCCCGACCGCGATCTCGGTGCTGCTGATCGCCGAGGCGGCTCCGGCAGGTCGCGAGGCCCACCCGCAGGCCGCCGCAGCCCTCGTCCTCAGCGGCACCCTGATCGCCCTGGTGACGGTTCCGATCTGGGGCGCGGCCCTCGCCGTTCTCGACGCGGTTCTGCCAGCCTGAAGCGAACGTCCTGCCCTCCCCTTGTCCTTCAGCGCCGTGCGCCGGGAGCTGCGCACCCTCTTCTGGCTGCCGCTGCTCCTGATCGCCATCCCCTGGGGGCAGGAGCTGATCGACCAGCTGCTGTTCGGGGGGCAGTGGAACCTGCCGATGCAGCACGGCGGGCCGATCACCGGCGTGTTCACCGCTCCCTTCAGTCACGGGGGTTTCGGGCATCTGCTCAGCAACACCCTGTGGTTCCTGCCCCTGAGCTGGCTGGTGCTGGCCAAGAGCAAACGCGACTATCTGGCGGTGTGGATCGGGGTCTACGCCACCGCCCTGCCGGTCTGGTTGTTCTGGCCAGCCGCCAGCCACGGCCTCTCCGGCGTGATCTATGGCCTGCTCGGTTATCTGGTCTCGATCGGCTGGCTCGAGAAGCGGCCGCTCTCGATCGCTCTCTCCCTCGGGAGCCTGCTGCTCTACGGAGGACTGCTGCCGACCCTGCTGCCGTTTCTCACGCCGCCGGGGGTGAGCTGGATCGGCCATGCCTCCGGCTTCCTGGGCGGATGGCTGGCGGCGCTCGCCATCCATCGGGACAGGCCCGCGGCAGATCCTTAATCTGAGAGCCACCGCCTGGCCGCCCGATGGACCCCGTCGCCTGGGCCGCCGGCACTGCCCTGGCCGCCCTGATCCAGATCCAGGGCGAGCCCCTGGCTGCCGGCCGCTTCAACGGCAGCGTGCGCCTCCCTCTCGAGCGGGCCAGCGGCGGCGACACCCCCGTTCTCCCCTTCTCCAGCCCAGCCGGACCGCTGCGTCTGCTGCTCGACACCGGTGCCAGCTCCGCCATGGTGACCCCGGCGGCTGCCGCCCGGCTGGGGCTGAACAGCCGCAGCCTGCCGCCCCAGGCCTTCGCCCTGGCCGGTGGCGGAACCGAATGCGGCGCGACGCAGCCCCGCCGGGCGGCGCTGCCGCCGCTGACCCTGACAGGCGAGGGGGAAGGGGTGCGGCTGCTGGGAGCCGAGACCCTGGTGCTGGAGGTGGCGGCCCTGCCGCCGGGGGTGGATGGGGTGCTGGGAATCCCGGCCCTGCGCCAGCTGCCGATCCGCGTGGACCCTCCGGGCCAGGGGCTGAGCCTGGGGCACCTGGCGCTGCAGAGCGGTACGGCCCCTGCCCCGACGCAGCGGCTGCCCCTGAGCTGGCGGCGGGGCGTACCGGTGCTGAACCTGGTCGGCGCCTCAGGGTCGGTTCCGGCCCTGGCCGACACCGGCGCCGAGGGGTTGTTCATCAGCCCGCAGCTGGCCAGCACACTGAAGCCCGTCGGGCCGGAAACGCCCCTGCGGCTGGTGGGGGTCTGCGGCGAGCAACGGGTGCAGCGCCGCACGTACACGGGCCTGGGACTGGCGGGACACAGCCAAGGGGCGATGCAGGTGCCCGTGGAGGCGATCGTGACGGACAACCCGATCTTCGCGGCCATCGGGGTGAAAGCGATCCTGGGTCAGGAGCTGCTGCGCCAACGGGTTCAGCTGTGGCGACTGGATGCTCAAAGGCCCTACCTGACCCTCTGGTGACCAGATGGCGAGCCCGGGGCCGCCCGGAATTCAGTTCGCGCCGAGGCGCTCCGGAGCCCACTGGGCAATCAGTTGTTCAACCTTGGCCAAGCGGTAGCGGCTCTGCTCGGAGGGGGAGCGGCGGTATTCGTCGCGCAGAATCCGGAGGCGGGCCTCAAAGGACTGGAGCACGGGGTGGTTTTCGTTCACGCCTAGGAGGCAAGCACACGAAAATCTTAAGCGATTCCGCAGAAATCTGCAGCATGCGGCCCCAGGTGTGCCAGGTCGCTGCAGCAGAGACTGCAGCCATGGCGCCAATACAGCACAATCAGCCGAGCTGCCTTCCTGGGATGGCCCTCCGCTCCAAGGTCTCCCGTCCGCGTCTGGCCCGCATCCTGAGCGTCCATCAGCAAGCGGAGCCGGCGGCCCGGACCTGGGGGCATCCCCGCGGCCACCGGCTGGCCGACCCCGGCCCCTGGCCGGCCCTGTGGCTGATCGGCGCCAGTGCCGGCCTCGCCCTGCCAATGGTCGTCCAGCGGCTGCCGGAGACTTCGGTGGCGAGCCTCACCCAGGCTCTCGGCCGGATCAACAGGACCAACAGCCCTGCCGCCTCCTCGCCGCTGGGAATCCGCCAGGCCAGCCCGTCCTCGCTTCTGTCGGCCACCGCCCCCTCGCCCATCAGCCGCCGCCGTCCCGCCGCGGTCGATCCGCTGCTGGCCGTGTTCTCGGCTCTCCCCTCGCCCTTCGACCGGGACGCCGACCTCCATCGGTCGCCGCTGATGCCCGCAGAGCCGCTGGCCGCCCCGGAGCAGCGCTCCGGCGCAGCAGCGCGCGCCACCGCCGGCAGCAGCGAAAGCGTGCTGGGCCCCACCCTCACCCTGGCCGATCGGATCACCGGTTCGCTGGAGACCTTCCAGCAGATGGCCCGGGGGGGACGGCCGATCGAGGCCGACACCACCGACCCGTTGCCGGAACGCTGGGGTGAGCACCTGCGGGCCCTGATCAAGAACACGCCCCTGGTGCTGCCGGTGCAGGTGATCCGGGTGCGGTCGGCCGACGTCCAGACATCCCGCACCATTCCGATGGCCCTCTGGCCCGATGGCAGCGCCACCACCAACGTCTCGAACCCCGGCGAGGTCGGCCAGCGCCTCGCCGAGGACTGGGTCCGCCAGCAGCCGGGCCTCACCGAAGGCAGCGTGCGGCCGGTGCTGATGGTGCTGGAGCCGGAGAACACAGAAACGGATGCCGCCACCGCCTCGGCGCCCGCACCGGCGGACGGTGGAGCCCAGGCCGCCCCGAGCGCCATCGAACCAGCAACCGCGTCACCGGCAGCGCCTGCAGCCGCCGCGGCCAGTGCGGAACCCGTTTCCAGCCCGGCATTCGGCACTGCCGCCGACCTCGCCGGCCCCGAGCTGAGCGCGGCCAGCACCGCCGCGGCTCCGCTGCCCTGACTCTGGCCAGGACGCCCTGAGTTTCGAACCGAGGGCGTCCGCTCCCGCACCGAACAGGCACGCCCCCCCGGACCAGCGGGGAACGCCGCAGCTGCCGCGACCCACGCCGGGCAGCTCAGGACTGCCGGCAGCACCGGATCCCGGGGAGGATGGCGAGACAGGCTCCCCGCGGGATCCGGGGGCAGACCCGGACGCGGAAGGAGGCCCCGCTCCAACCGGCCGCGGACCTGGCCGGAGGCTGGTGGCGGCTGGATGTCGTCGTGCTGCAATCCCGCCGTCATCCAGGGGCGAACCCCCTGGAGATGGATACAGTTCGGGGTGACCCGGAGGCCCCCTGGCCCGCTGTTTCCATGCTCATCGGCGAGATCTTCCTGGAGACCATGGCCACGGGGATCATCACCCAGGACGAAATCGACTGGCTGACCATCCGGCAGTCGGACTTTGACCGCGACGAGGAAGCCAAAGCCCTGAAGATCGGCCGCCTGCTCGACGAAGGCCAGATCCAGATCGGCTGCCGTCTGCTGGGCACCCATCGCCCGGTGGTCGACGCGGCAGAGGGCAGCGGCAGCCAGGCCTCGGCAGCCTGAGCCGCAGGAGCCTGAGACTCACGATTCTGAGCTGAGGGCCCCACCACAGCTCGAGCCGCTGCCGGCGGTGCATCCGAAGCAGTGGTCGGCCACCGCGATCGGGGCGCCGCAGGGGTCATGGTCCAGCAGGTCCCGCAGATGAGCCGCGGCCGGATCCGCCGCGCCGCAACCGAGCATCTGGTTGAAATCACAGTCGTACAGGCGCCCCTGCCAGTCGACGCTGATCAGGCTCCGGCACATCACCGACGGCAGGGTGACCGGATTGTGCTGGCTGCGCAGCAGGTCCCGGTAGGCCTGCAGGCGGCCTTCGCTGGCCAGGGCGGCGGCGAAGCGATGGATCGGCATGTTCGCCAGGGCGAACAGCCGGTTGAAGACGATGCCGTGCTCGGCCAGCAGGATCCGGCGGTAGGCGGCCTCCAGCTCCGCCTGGGGCGGCGGCAGAACGGGCCCGAGGGGGTTGTAGACGAGGGTGAGATCCAGACCGCTGCCCGGCTGTCCGTAGCCGAGCCCGTTGAGCCGGCGCAGGCCATCAATGCTGCGCTGAAACACGCCCCGGCCGCGCTGCTGGTCGACATTGGCCTCGAGGTAACAGGGCAGCGACGCGACCACCCGCACCCCCTGCCCGGCGAGCAGATCCGCCAGGTCCTCCTGACCCGGTTCGCTCAGGATCGTGAGATTGCAGCGATCGATCACCTCCACCCCGAGGGCCCGGGCCCGCCGCACCAGATCACGGAAGCCGGGATGGAGTTCCGGCGCACCGCCGGTGAGATCCAGACAGCCGATGCCGCGGGCCTGCAGCACCGGCACGACCAGCTCCAGGGTGTCGGCGTCCATGCTCTCGCTGCGGTGCGGACCGGCATCGACATGGCAGTGGCTGCAGGCCTGGTTGCAGCGGTAGCCCAGGTTCACCTGCAGGGTGGTGAGGGGCCCGCGCTCCAGCGCCGGAAAGGCGTCGGCAGGACCCGGAACGCCCGCGGCGGCGGCGTCCTCCCCAGGAGCGGCACCGGACGGGGGGGCAGTCGCCGAGCGGGCCGTGGACGAGCGGGCCGTGGACGAATCCGGGCGGGAGACAGTCATGGAAACGGGGCAGCGATGGCGGGTGGCGAGGGAGCGGAAGGAGCCTGCGGGAGGCGGCGGGGCGAGAGGCCGCCGAGAAGCGGCGATCGCGCGGCGAACCAGCCGCACCGGGGTTGGAGGGATGCTGGCGGGTGGCGCACGGCTGCGGCCGGCGTTCGCTGGGGTTCTGGAGGCAACCGTAGGCAGCGGATCAGCCGGCATTCCCTCCGGACGCGCGCGGCTTGCCCCTCCCGGATCCCACCGGCACAGTCGATGCAGCCGATTGCCCGTCCCCCCGGCCGATGACCGACCTGTTCACTCCGCTGCCGATCGGTGCCCTGACGCTGCCGAACCGGGTGGTGATGGCGCCCCTCACCCGCTGCCGGGCCGAGGCGGGCCATGTGCCCGGAGCGCTGATGGCCACCTACTACGCCCAGCGGGCGAGTGCCGGCCTGATCGTCGCCGAGGCGACGATGGTGATGGAGGGCCATTCGGCCTTCATCAGCGAGCCCGGCATCCATAGCGACGCCCAGGTCCAGGGCTGGCGCCTGGTCACCGAGGCCGTCCATGCCGCCGGCGGCCGGATTGTGCTCCAGCTCTGGCATGGCGGTCGCGCCTGCCATCCACTGCTGAACGGCGGGCGCCAGCCGGTGGCCCCCAGTGCAATCGCGATCGCAGGGGAGGAGGTGCACACCCCCGAGGGCAAGCAGGCCCATGCGGTGCCGCGGGCCCTGGAGGATGGGGAACTGCCCGGGATCGTGGCCGGCTTCCGCCTGGCTGCGCGCCACGCCACCGCCGCCGGTTTCGACGGGGTGGAGGTGCACGGTGCCAACGGGTATCTGATCGACCAGTTCCTGCGCGATGGCAGCAACCATCGGCAGGGGCCCTATGGCGGCCCGGTGGAGAACCGGGCCCGACTGCTGCTGGAGATCCTGGCGGCGGTGCGTGAGGAGACCCCGCTGATGGGGCTGCGTCTCTCGCCGCTGAACTCCTACAACGGCATGGTGGACAGCGATCCAGTGGCCCTGGCGAGCTGGCTGGGGGAGAACCTCAACGACCGGGGCCTCGCCTATCTGCACCTGATGCGCAGCGATCGTCTCGGCCGGCAGCACGGCGATGTGCTCACACCGGTTCGGGCCCGCTTCCGGGGGCCGCTGATCGCCAACATGGGCTACGACGGCGCCGAGGCCGAGGCCGCCATCGCCGCCGGGCTGGTCGATGCGGTGGCCTTCGGCACGGCCTTCCTGGCCAATCCCGACCTGCCGGAACGGCTGAGACGCGGCGCGGCCCTCAATCCGCCGGACCCCGACACCTTCTACTCACCGGGGCCCGTGGGCTACACCGATTACCCGACCCTGCCCTAACGGGGCGCAGCGCCGGGCAGGTCCGGCGCTGGCGCGTGCACCGGAGCCCCAGGGCCCCCGGCGCGGTGCGACCCAGCCGGTCCCGGGGCCTCAGAGGATCTTGATCACGCTGATGCGCCGGCGCACCAGCCCCCCCAGCTCCCGGGCCACCAGCAGGGCCCGCTGGTGGGTGTGGAACTGGAAGGCCGACCCCAGATCGCTGACCTCGTGCACGCGTTGATCGGCAGCATCGAGTCCGAGGAATGGACCGGCCTCCTCCAGGCGGAGCACATAGCGCTCCTGGGCGAGACCAGGCCGGAGCCGGCGCCTGTCGCCGGTGGGAGCCAAGAAAGTCATGAAGAGCCTCCTGCGTCGCAAGCTGGCTCTCTTCTTCTGGCCAGGCCTCGGCGACAGCGCCCTGAGCAGGTGTACTCAATCCCCTGGTGGACGCCTCGCCGCCCGGCCGGCAGGTGGTGGAGAATGCTGCCGATGCAGACCCAGGTCCCCTTGCAGACCACCGCGGCGTTGCTGGAACCGCCACGTGGTTACCGGCCCCTCGCCTGGCTTGGGCTGGCCGTCAATCTCCTGGTGCTGCCCGCGGTCCTGCTGCTGATCCTGCGCGATCCCCACTGGCGGGCCACCCACATCGCCGTCGGAGCCGGTGGGGTGCTGCCCACCGCCGTGGTGGGCATCGTGGCCTGCGTGGCGCTGCTGCGCTGGCGGCTCTGGGGCCAGGTGGTGGCGATCGTGGCCCTCTCGATGAGCCTGGCCCTGAGCCTGCCCTACGGGATCGTGCGGCTGGTGCTGGTGGCGTCCGGGCGCCCCCT
>Ga0068877_10000250_pt1 | contig 46388 bp, 31 predicted proteins | sample NOAtaG_FD_66437 | JGI IMG/M metagenome (GOLD analysis project Ga0068877, IMG submission 66437) | Freshwater lake microbial communities from Lake Erie, under a cyanobacterial bloom - NOAA_Erie_Diel6S_1000h metaG | ecosystem: Environmental > Aquatic > Freshwater > Lake | place: USA: Ohio, Lake...
GGCAACGTGAGTGAAGTGCTGACCAACACGACAACGGGCCCTTTGAATGTGACGTACGCCTATACGGTTAGCGCCAATGGTTGCACGAATGCCAGTGTGTTCAATGTAGATGTTACGGTTCAGCCCGTGGCGAATTTTACCGTCACCAATAGCGCACCTGCTGTTTGTGAGGGAGTTCCCACGGCCATTCAAATCAACGAATTGACTACGGGCCTTCAACTGAGACTTTCGAGTGTGGTGGCAACTGGCGGAGTAACCGGATTTACTGCTTCGGGCGCGCTGTTCAATACCTTCCCGGCCACCATTGCTGATAATTTAACCAACCCGACCAACGCGCCTCAAACGGTTACCTACACATTTGAGGGGAGCATTAGTGGAACTTGTGTTAATCCGGCCCTGCAGGTTGTATTGGTGACCGTTAACCCCGCGCCACCCGATCTGTCGATAACCAACCTGACGCCAGACATATGCGTGGGGACGCCCAATGACATTACCCTCTCCAGTTTGACTGCCGGGGCTGTAATTACGTTAACGAACGTCAACTACAATGGTGCGACCGGCACCCTGACGAATGGAACTACATATACTTCCGGGTCTAAAATTACCGAGACGCTTGGCAATCCATCTTCATCACCCATAGTTGTTACGTACACCTTACAGGTTGCTGCTAATGGTTGCACAAATCCGGCAACGCAGTCAACAACGGTTACCGTGAAACCACTGCCTGTATTCTCCATTTTGAATTCGGCTCCAGCGATTTGTTCGGGTTCTGTTACTGACATTACACTTAATACGCCTACCAGCGGAGGAGTGGTTCGTGTGGATGCCGTGAGCTATGGCGCTGTAACCGGAGGCACCGCAGTTGTGGGTAGTACGTTCACCAATGGGCAGAAAATTACGGACGCTCTGGTGAACTCAACCACGAGCCCGATTACGGTCACCTACACCTTTAGTGTTTCAACGCCACTGCCAGTGCCGGCATGCTTAAACCCAGCTCAGCAGACGATTCAAGTTGTTGTATCACCATCACCTTCGATGTCGATTGCTAATGTTGCTCCGGTTATTTGTACAGGTGCATCGACCAATTTCAGCTTAAATAGCCCGACCAGCGGGGCCGTGATTCGTCTGGTGGCTGTTAACTACGGAGCAGCCGCGGGTACATTAACTGCCGGTCAGATGTTTTTGGCTGGGACTACGATTACCGAAACATTAACCAACGCAACTTCCGGCCCGGTAACCGTTATTTATACATTCGATGTAACCGCCAACGGTTGTACCGATGCGGGACCTTTCAATACAACAGTTACGGTTCAGCCACCGGCTCTATTTGCGGCAACCAATGGAGCGGCTGTTTTGTGCGAGGGATTGCCGACTGCTATTTCGATTACGAGCGCCACCACGGGGCAGCGCGTGCGCGTTGCCAATGTAATCGCAACGGGGGGCGTGACCGGGTTTACAGCAATAGGTACGCAGTTCAATTCTTTCCCGGCTTCCATCTCCGATGTGCTGGTTAATCCGACCAACGCACCTCAAACCGTTACGTATGTGCTCGAAGGTAGCATCGGGGGAACGTGTATCAATCCGGTTACTCAGTCACTTGTGGTAACCGTCAACCCGGCACCGCCCGACCTTAGTATTGTCAATGCGGCACCGGTCGTTTGTGCCGGCACACCAAATGATATTACGTTAAATAGTGCCACAGCGGGGGCAGTGATTACCCTTACCGCAGTCAATTACAATGGTGCGATCGGCACGCTTTCGGCTGGGGCAACCCGCACCCCGGGTTCAAAAATTACGGAGACACTGGTGAATTCTACTAACGCACCGATTACGGTTGACTACACGTTTCAGGTATCGGCCAATGGATGTACTAGCCCGGCTACTCAATCAACGCAGGTTACAGTAAAGCCTAACCCTACGTTTTCCATTGCGAATTCAGCATTTGTGATTTGCAGTGGCACCTCAAATAACATTTCGTTCACCAGCCTCACCACAGGGCATCAAATCAATTCCGTTTCCGTTAGTTATGGGGCGGTGACAGGCGGAACGGTGGTACCCGGTGTTACCACCTTTGTGAATGGAAGCGTGCTTGCGGAAGTGCTAACCAATCCTACGAGCGCAGCTATCGATGTCACCTATCAGTTTAACGTCACCACGCCTGCACCGATTCCCTCATGCCCACTGATGCCCGGTGCCCAGTCGGTAACGGTTCGCGTTCTGCCCACTCCGTCTGCCAGCGCCAGCAACATCACGATATGCAGTGGGTCGGCAGCTGTGATTCCGATTAGTGCGGCTCCTAAAAGCGTAGTGGGCACTACATTTGACTGGACTATCACTCCGTCAGCCAATGTGCTGGGGGCGGCCGCTGGTAATGGTTCGACAATTAATCAGGTGTTAACCCTTACCAATTCCTCGGTGGGCTCCGTTACGTACCACATCGTACCGACCGCAAATGGATGTGCCGGACCTGTGCATGATGTCACCGTTACGGTTAACCCGGTGGCCACGGTCGATGCCGGTGTCGATTATCAGGTTTGCGAACCCATTTCGGTTCCCCTTTCGGGCATAGTTGGCGGTGCCGCCTCTTCGGGCACATGGACTATTGTTAGCGGTGCGGGTTCTATTGGTACCAGCACGTCCGCGTTGCCCAATGTAACTGCAGTCTACAACGTGGGGCCAGCTGACCTTGGTGGATTTGTTGTATTGGGGTTACAAACGAATGATCCGGATGGCGCAGGCCCGTGCGTAGCCGTGTCCGATCAGGTACGCATTGACATCAATCGCAGGCCTGTGGTCACAGTGCCGGCAGATTTCATAGTCTGTGAGCCCGCTTCGATTGCCTTGACCGGCTCACTTCAAGGAAGCGCGACAACTGGTCTTTGGAGCGTAGTGACTGGAGCGGGCACATTAACCGCTACTAACATTGTTTCAGGATCGCCTATTACCGCCTTGGCAACCTACACGCCCGATGGAACTGATATTGGAAGTGTTGTCACCTTCCGATTAACAACAAATGATGCGGATGGCCCGTCAGGACCATGTGTTCAGGAATTTGATGATATCAATATTACGATTAATCGAAAGGCTGATATTTCGGCTGGTGTTGATTTGGAACAATGTGCCGATATTCCATCAATTCAAATTTTGGGAAGTATAACTTATGCACCCAGTGGGGTAGTATGGTCGATTCAGCCCCCTGGGTCAGGAGTAATTAGTAATCCAACGATTGCACAGCCCAGCTATTCATTTAACAACCCGACTGAAGTAAATACCGCGATTATACTTAGGTTAACGGCAAATGACCCAGATGGAACTGGGCCTTGTGTTGCGGAGTTTGATGAGATGAATCTGCGGATCAATCCGCTTCCACTGGTGGTCTTTACTGGAGGCTATCCTTCAGCTGTTGCCGAGAATAATGGGTTAATCACGATCACAGGCAATCAGGCCGGAGGTTTGTTCACAACTAGCCCCGGAGTGGGGTTAAGCGCAACCACCCAATCACCACTTGATAGAGCCATTTTCGACCCGGATGCAGCTTTTATTGGTTTGAATAACATTTATTACCAGTATCAGAATCCAATGACAAGTTGTGTCAATAGCGACACGCTGCAGATTGTGGTAAATCCGGTAACCACTATTGACTTTAGTATTGAAAATGCAACACAGAATGCGATGGGTGAATACCAGTTCTGCTCAAATCAAGGCAAACTCGACTTAAATGGCTTACCGGTAGCCTCCTCGGGCCTTTTGGGAACACGGTTTGAGGGTGTCGGTGCCGATTCAGCCTACGTACAACAGCGTATATCTCAAACAGGCGCCAACTTCGAGCTTGACACCGATAACATGATTTCTAAGACTTATCTTATTCGATATGTTTACGTTAATAGTTTTGGAGCAACAACTCGCTTGATTAAGATAGTAAATGTTTTTGCGAGTCCACTGCCAGAAATAAGCACGACAAATTCGTGCGTGGTGGATTTCATAAACTTCTTTGATGCAACACCGCCACTTGTGACTCCGTTTCCGACAACTATCGCAAGTTGGGATTGGAATTTGGATGATGGAAACTTTGCGACAAGTCAAAACACGAGCATTCGATATTCGACTCCGGGATTTAAGGATGTTACGCTTACAGTGCGGACAGCTGCCCCCCAAAATTGCGTTGCAACGGCCTATAAGCAAATTCGGGTAGGTGACTTTCCAATAGTCGATTTTGACTTCAGTGCCCTGTGCAATCGGGACTCAACGCGCTTTGAGGAAAATGTTGCCCCGGGTACCATAAGCACCATAACAAGTTACACGTGGACATTTGATGATGGCTTTTTCCTAAGTGGGGCTGCGGGCGTTCCTGTGCCTCCCGGCACTAATGGCGGCCGAACGTCTGGAACTTACGATAGGCCTTTCCACAAATATGACGTATCGAGTTCATATGATGTTAGTCTATCCGTTACAACAAATGATTTTTGCACAAACTCGTTCACAAAACGTATTTTCATCCTTCAACAGGCAACCATCACGCCAAATAGTTCTTCTGCTTATCGGCAGGATTTTGAGCTGAATGATGGAAATTGGTTTCCGGAAGCTGTCGGGGCATCGGACACCAGTTGGGTTTATGGAATACCCACCGGTACATCAATTAATAGCTCCAATGGTACTAAGTCTTGGTGGACAGGCCTTAACGGGAATTCGTATTTTCACAATGAGAAGTCCCACATAAACGGGCCGTGTTTTGATTTGACAGCACTCAGTCGCCCGATGATTTCACTTGACTATTACTCAGATACTGAGCGCAATTTGGACGGTGCCGTTCTTCAGTATTCAATCAATGGTGGCTTGACTTGGTTTAATATTGGGCCACCCATAGGCACACCGGCAGCCGATTTTGACCAGGGTATTGAGTGGTACAACAGCCAGACGGTGACAAGTAACCCTGGTAACCAAATTGCTTCAATTGATGGCTGGACAGACAAGCAGGGGAGATGGAAGACTGGTCGTTTTAACCTGGATATGATACCCGCGGGGGCTCTTAATCGCGATCAAGTTCGAATCAGAATTGCTTTTGCTAGTAACCTTGGAAATGCTCCTGGGCTGGCGTTTGATGGATTTGCTTTTGATAACGTTTATGTAGGCGAGAAAGAGCGTATAAATTTGGTGGAGCATTTCACAAATTACAATCTTGCGGCAAGTGTAACGGGCGATACTTGGCTGGACAATCGCTTGGCTGAGCAGATTGCGTTACACGGAGGTAATACGGATTTTTACGACATCCGTTACCACATCGGCTTCCCCACGTCAGATCAGTTCTATCAGGAGAATTCGAACGATCCTGACGCGCGATCACTGTTCTATGGGGTGTCGCAACCGCCTTCTACCGTTATGGACGGCCGCCTGGATAAGAAGTTTACCGGAAATTTCACCGAGATTACCCGGGTTGAGATTGATCGGAGAGCCTTGGCGGCACCATTATTCAAAATAAGAATTGACACGATTGCAACCGGGAACTCAAACACCATTACCCCGGAGGTTGAAGCCCTCTATCTGGGTAAAACTCCGTTTACTGATCCATTACTGATTCAGGCTGCGCTGATTGAAACGCCAGTGACAACACCAAGTTCCGGTACGTTCCGCAATGTGCTGCGCAAGCAACTCTTCGGAGGTGATGGCGAAACGGTTTCTTTAACGTTTGACCCGATACAGCCCGGCCTTGACACCGCGTCCGTCACACGATCCAGAGTTAACGTTACGATTGATGTGCCGGTCCAGAATTCAAACAACCTGTGGATGATTGCCTACGTGCAGAATAAACTGACGAAGGAAGTTTACCAGACTGCGATTTTTAAAGTAACCGGCAAAGCAGGGCAAACCATTGTTGGTGTTGATGAGGAACGACCGAGTGCAGTTGTTTTCCGCGAGTTGCTGATTCATCCAAATCCGGCTGATGATGAGTTTGCCTTCCGTAGCTACCACGACATGCGGGGCTACCAGTGGAAGATGAGTGATCAGCGTGGTGTTGTTGTCAAGCAAGGTGATTTCACACATTCCTTGGATGGCGATACGTGGGTGGAGGTTTCCGAACTGCCGAATGGTGTTTACACGTTGTTGGTGGCCAGCCCCGATGGTGGCACCATGTACAAGCGCCTCGTGGTCATGAATCGAAATTAAAGTTGGTCCAACTGCCTGAGGGCGCTGGCTAGCTTTTTGATGGTAAGTGTTAAATCGAACGGCTGGTTGGTTGAAATTTTGTATTCCAACTCAACGATCTCTTTCCGAACCTCATCTAAACCTACCAAAGTCAAGGTCGGCTTTAGGCGATGTAGGAGTCTCGCAGTTATGGTTGGGGTTGGGTTCTCATTTAATTCTGCAATCGTTTCGTCAAAGGCCTTTTTTGCGGCTTCTGTCATTTCTTTCACAAATCCCTCATCACTTCCGGCAACCTGCTTCAGATACGTCAGGTCGATTTGAGGCAGCGGAGCTACTCCAGCATGTGAACCACCGGCAAACCGTTCGAGCACTATGCGCAGGTCATCAGGACGGAATGGCTTGGAAAGTTGGTCATTCATGCCCGCCTCAAGGCTTTTTTGACGATCCTGTTCACTGGCGTTGGCAGTGATCGCGATGATGGGCAAGTGGGCGTAAGCTTCCCCGGACTGGCGAATCGTGCGGGCGGTCTCGTATCCATCCAACACCGGCATCTGAATATCCATCAATACCAAGTCGTACTTCTCGTTGGCGAGTTTTTGCAACGCTATGCTGCCGTCACCGGCAATATCGCAAACACAGCCGAGGTTGCGCAGCAAGGTGCTGGCATAAAGTTGGTTGATCTCGTTATCCTCTACGAGCAAAACACGGGCGGCCGATACCGGCTTGATTGGATCAGCAACTGCAGGGGAGGACACGCCAACATCATCGGGCTTACCAATATCAAAGGGGAGTACCACGCGAAATGTTGAGCCTTTGTGCTCAAGACTTTCGACCTCGACTGATCCACCTTGCTGTTCAACCAATTGCTTCACGATCGTCAGCCCAAGTCCGGTGCCCCCGTATCTGCGGGTAATGCTGGCATCGGCTTGACTGAATCGCTCAAAGATGTTGGGTAGTTTGGAAGCCGGTATGCCGATTCCGGTGTCGCTTACTTCGATTAACAGCGTCCACTTTTCGGCAGCCGAGTCGCTTTGCAAGCCCAGTCGAACCTGGCCTGCATGGGTAAACTTGATGGCGTTGCTGAGCAAGTTGATTAAGACCTGATTCAGCCGGACCGGATCACCAATCAAAACCGTGTCGTTTGCTACCTGGTTGTCGACCAGAAGGCGAAGTCCTTTTTTATCGCATTGGTATTGAAACGTAGCCACCAAACCGTCTACAATATCATTTAACCGAAATGCGATTTGCTCAAAACGGATTTTGCCTGATTCCAGAGATGCCACATCCAGAATATCATTGATGATCACCTTCAGGTTTTCGGTGGCGCTGCGAATGGCACTCAGATACTTTCGTTGTTCATCAAGAGACGGATTTTGGCTCAACAGGCTGGCAATACCTGCAATGCCATTGATCGGGGTTCGGATTTCGTGGCTGATGTTGGCTAAAAATTGCTCTTTGGCGCGTTGTGCATTAGCAAGTTCAGCCATTACTTTTTTACGCTGAGTTATGTCGCGGCAATCCAGGATTAAACCCTCCACGTTCTCCTTCCGCTTCAAGTTCACGGAATTGAACTCAAAGTAACGATAGGACCCATCAGCACAGCGGAATTGAAATTCTTCGGAAGCCTCGTATGTTTTACGAACCATCCGCTTAAACTTTTTTCGCAGCATTGTTAGGTCGCCCGGATGAATGAAGTCAAAAAAATTGCGGGTAATCAGTTGCCGGTTAGAGTAACCGAGTGTCTTTCGTGCTGCGTTGTTTTGGTAGTGTATCTCACCTTCAAAGGACACAATCAGAATCATGTCAGCACCATCATCCACCACACTTTGGTAGAACCGGCCTTCCTGAACGAATTTTTTAAGAGACTGCATTTAAATTCCCAATTGCTCCATCTCTTTCAGGTACCGGTATATGGTTGACTTGCCGATATTCAATTTGCGTGCAACGAGTAGCACATTGTTTTCATACCTGTTTAGATAACTTCGAATAATGCGGTAAATGTGGTGATCCAGGGGCATTTCGGTTTTCAGCCAATCTCCGGATTGACCCGCAATCGGGAATCGAATATCATCGGGCAGAATCTGTTCGCCATCACTCATTACCGCAGCCAGGTCAATAATTGACTTCAACTCGCGTACATTTCCCGGGTAGGAATAGCCGATCAATTTCTCGCAGGCTTCTTCATGTAACTTTAGTCGTGTGGCTTTATTTTCTTTCGCATATTGATTGAGAAAATGCCGGGCCAACAGCAGCACATCCTGCCCCCGCTCGCGCAAAGGGGGCAAATGAACCGGAAGGCCAAGCAGCCGGTAAAAAAGATCTTCTCGGAAATTGCCGGCACGAACCTCGCTCTGCAGATCGCGGTGAGTAGCCGTTACAATGCGCACGTCCAGTTTGATCATGTCGTTTCCACCCACTCGTGAGATTTCTTTTTCCTGAAGCACTCGCAGTAGTTTGGCCTGCATACCCGGATCCATTTCTCCAATTTCATCCAGAAACAACGTGCCGCCATCGGCCTCTTCGAACTTTCCTATTCTTCGCGACAGTGCACCGGTAAACGCGCCCTTTTCGTGACCAAATAACTCGCTTTCGATTAAGTCCTTTGGAATGGCAGTAACATTGACCGCTACAAATGGTTTGTTTTTGCGTTCCGAGTTGTAATGAATGGCTTTTGCCACCAGTTCTTTCCCGGTGCCGGTTTCACCGGTAATGGATACCGAAATGTTGGAGTGAACGGCTTTTTCGAGCAGCGCGAAAACTCCCTTCATAGCCTGGCTGCTGCCGATTATACTTTTTTCGAAGTCGTATTTTCCGGCTATCTCTTTTTTGAGATGATCGATTTCACGGACAAGGGATGACTTATCTCGGGCAATTTGTATGGCGTTTAACAGCCGATCACGGGTCGTTTCATCTTTTCCGATGTAATCCAGCGCGCCACGCTTTAACAATTCCACGGCTGTTCTGATCTTCTCCTGAGCTGAGATGACGATTACCGAAATTTCAGGGTCAAATTCGCGGATAGCCGCCAGAAGCTTTTCACCCGTCATATCAGGCAGGGAATAATCAAGTGTAATGATGGTCGGGTGGAGGTGAAGGTGGTTCAGGCATTCCTGCCCACTGGAAAAAAAGGTCGGTTCAATGTCCGGATTCAGTTCGACAACAAAACGCAGAAAGCGGGTATAGGCAGGGTCGTCCTCGACAACAAACAGCTTCACCGGGTCTTTTTCATACATACGTAATATTTTCGGCCCGAAGGCAACTTATGTGGGCAATTTAGTTATTGTTGAGTTTTCAAATCATCTTTCCTTTGTCGAACTTTAGAGAAAATTAGGCTATGATTAAAGAGTTGGTGGACTTATCAAAAGACGAACTGGAATTGGTCGTGAAGGGGCCGCTGCTGGTGGGGCTGTTGATTGCCGGAGCAGACGGAAATATTGACCAACGCGAAATGCGCCAAGGGCTGGAATTGGCGCAGAACCAATGGGCTAAGGCATCGCGGGAGTATGCGGCTTTCTATCGGGCCATTGCAGAAGACCTGGAAGAGAAATTTAATATCCTGCTCCAGCAATATCCGCGCGATACCCGGAAGCGGCAGAAAGTGGTTGTAAGTGAGTTGGAAAAGCTTAATCCCGTTTTAAAGAAGATTGATCCGCGGTTTGCCCGGCCGTACCATAAATGCCTGTTGTCCGTTTCCCGCAAGATTGCCGAGTCATCCGGTGGATTTTTGGCAAAAAACAAGGTGGGCCCAGAGGAGGCCGCTTGGGTGAACCTGCCGATGATTTCGGAGCCGGGTTTACATGCATAGGCATTCCGGTTACTCGCCACTGCCTTTCCAGTTGGTTTTTCTGATGTGGGCCGTGTTCTACATTCAGGTTAAATTTAGTGTTGATTTGGCTTTTTTGGGCATCAAGCCGCGTACGCCCGAGGGATTGCCGGGAATACTGTTTGCCCCGATGATCCATGGCAGTTTACAGCATATTTTGGGGAACACCGCCCCCGTGCTTTTTCTGGGATCTGCTCTGTATTTCTTTTACGGCCGGATTGGTAACACGGTCTTTTTCCGGTGCTATTTGATCACCAACCTGTTGGTCTGGTTGCTAAGCCCCCGGGCCTCGTACCATATCGGTGCCAGCGGCCTGGTCTATGGCCTCAGTGCATTTATGATCCTTTTTGGTCTCCTGCGCAAGGAGTTGGTGCCGCTCATACTCTCCATTTTTATTTTCCTGCTTTATGGAGGTGTTTTCTTTTATGGTGTACTTCCAATCGACCCGCGCGTGTCCTGGGAGTCGCATTTGTTTGGCGCCTTGGTTGGAGTCGTTTCGGCCATTTCTTTGCGAAAGAAAAAGCGCGTGATGTAATGGATGCTTCGGCCCGAAAAATTCTGAGCGACCTGAAGGCGAAAAAGTATGCTCCGGTATATGTATTACAAGGTGAAGAGACATATTATATCGACCTAATTACCAAATACATAGAAGATCACACCTTAAGTGAATCCGAGAAAGGGTTTAACCAGGTGATTCTATATGGCAAGGACGTGACGATGGCCCAGGTGCTTACCCAGGCCAGACGCTTCCCGATGATGGCCGAGCGGCAGGTCGTGATTGTGCGAGAGGCGCAGGAGATTCAGGACTTGAACAAGGAGGCAGGATCGAAGCTATTGCTGAGTTATTTGAAAAGTTCGGTGCCCTCCACGGTGCTGGTGCTCTGTCACAAGCATAAGACTTTTGACAAGAGACGAGAGGTTGGAAAAAAGATTGACCAATTGGCGGTATCGGTAACCTTTAAGCCGCCTCAAGAGACCCAATTGGCAGAGTTTGTATCGGAATATGCCGCTGGCCGCGGTGTAAAAATCGAAGGCCAGGCTGTGAATATGCTGTGTGAGTTTGTCGGTAATGATTTGCAGCGGCTCGCCAATGAACTGGATAAGGTGATCCTGAGCCGGACCGGGGAAGGGGCCATTACGGCCGATCAGGTGATGGCCCAGGTGGGCATTAGCCGTGAATACAATGTATTTGAGTTGCAGCGCGCGCTGGTGCGGAAGGATAAATTGTTGGCGGCCAAAATTGTTCAGTATGTCGAGCGCAATACGCGAAAGAATCCGGTAATCCCGATGGTGGCTTTTTTGTATTCGTTTTTCAGTAAACTGATGGCGGCTTCACTTTTAGGCGGAGCGGAATCTCCGTTGGCTAGTGCCCTCAAAATCAGCCCATATGCGGCAAAGGATTATAGTGCTGCTTTGCGCGTTTACACCCCACAAAAACTGGCCGAGAATCTGGCCTTGTTAAGGCAGGCTGACCTTCGCTTGAAGGGAGTGAATGCGGGTGACGAATCGGAAGGGCAAATATTAAAAGAGTTGGTCTTTCGCCTGATGTAGTAGGCGCTTTCAGTTTATTTGGTAGATTTGTGTCCATGCTTACCCGATTTTTTTAAGCATGGTTTTATTTTTTAAACTTTTCAGTACAATAAAATCATCTCATTGCAGTTTCCTCCGAAAATCGGTTGTGCTGCGTATTTGTTTTTTTCTGTTTTTGACCTCAGGCTTGGCCGCGCGTAGTTACGCTCAAGGCACGTTGCAACAGTCTGACCTCAATCAATATTATCACTCCGCCCTTAATCAGTTCGATCATGCCCAGTACGGGGCGGCACTGGTCAACCTGAATCATTTTCTGGATAATGTTTCGGCCGCTGACGTTCGCAGGCCCGAGGCGATGTATTTGAAATCTTTCTGCGCGCTCAACCTGTATCATCAGGACGCGGAACGGCAGGTGGAAGCCTTTATTCGAGAATATCCAGTTCACCCCCGGGCTTCAACGGTTTATTTCGACATGGGTAGTTTTTTTTATCAACAGAAGAACTACGCCAAGGCACAACGGTATTTCGAGAAGACTGATTTCCGGGCCTTGTCATCCGAACAGGCCACCACCGGTCAATTTCGATATGGGTACAGCCTGTTTGCGCAGAAGAAGTTAAAAGATGCGCTCGTCCCGTTCAGCGCCATCAAAGCGCAGGGAGGTGCCTACGGCCCTGCCTCAAGCTATTATGCTGGATTTATTGAATACGCTGAAGGCGACTATACGAATGCGCTGATCGACCTGAAGCGGGCTGAAGAAAATGACTCGTACAAGCCGGTGGTTCCTTTCCTTGTGGCGAGTACGCTTTACCGGCTGAATAACAGCGATGAGTTACTGGCCTATGGCAAATCGGTGCTTTCGCGTGAAACGCTCAACAACCGCGAGGAAATCGCCTTGCTGATGGCGGAAGCCTACTACCGAAAAGGGGAGTATTCATCTGCGCTGGAGGGCTATCGGGCATACGCGGAAGGAAAAGAAGAAAATGCAGATAAGGGCGTATTACTGCGCGCTGGCCATAGCGCTTACCAACTTAAGAATAACACGGACGCCATACGGTATCTGCGTCTGGCGGCTACGTCACCGGATTCCACAGGCTACTATGCTTCCTATTATCTGGGTGCAGCTTACCTCTTACAGCAACAAAAACCTCTGGCCTTTACGGCATTTGAAAATGCCCGCAGGTATGTCAAGGACAGGCGTATGGCAGAGGAAAGTTCATTCCAGTATGCTAAAATTGCCTATGATCTGGGTAAACCCGACCTCTCGATTACTGAGTTTGAAAAATTTCTCAAGGCGTACCCCACCAGTCCGTATGTCAACGAAGTGAAGGAGTTGCTCTCGCAGGCATACATCAACGCCAACAATGTTAACAAAGCCATTGAATACATCGATGCGCTCCCCAAGCGAAGTCCGGCTGTTGATCGGGCCTATCAAAAGGCTACTTATCTAAAAGGCACGGAGTATTTTAATAAAGATGATTACGCCAATGCGCTGACTTTTTTTACCAAATCACTCCAGTACCCGATTGACCCGGTGTATACGGCTGAGGCCAACTTTTGGAGTGGTGAAGTTCACGCGTTGAACCGAAACTGGTCCGAAGCGGCCAAAGCCTATCAGGAAGTGCTCACCGTGGGTGAGGCGGTGCCGCTGGAATTGCAGATGCGCAATCGCTATGGCCTCGGATACGCTTTCTTCAATCAGCGTGTGTACGACCGCGCATTGTTCAATTTTAAGGAGTTTGTCAGCAAGTCCGGTGCCGCAAATCCGAATTATGCCGATGGCGTGTTGCGCCTGGCCGACTGCCACTACGTAACCAAAGCATATACCGAAGCGATACCCGTCTACCGCAGGGTCATCCAGCTAAAATCGCCCGACTCCGATTACGCTTATCTTCAATTGGGTGTTATTCTGGGCATTGAAAGACGCTATGCGGAAGCAACCCAAGAACTTGATCAGGTATTGAAATTGTCTCCCAAGAGCCCCTATGCGGAGGAAGCTTTGTTTCAACGTGGCCAGCTGGATTTTGAACAAGGTAAGTATGGGGTGGCGGCAACGGAGTATGGACGCCTCATCGCTAATGGTCAGCCCTCGCGGTTCACACCGTACGCCTATAAGCGCAGGGCCGATTCTTACTACAATCTGAAGGATTACAATCAAACAGCGAACGACTACATTGCGCTGATCGACAAGTTTCCGACCCACCCGGTCACTCATGAAGTACTTGTTCCACTACAGGAAGCACTCGCTCTGGCAGGTCGTAGCGGTGAATTTGATCCTTACCTGCAGAAATATAAACTGGCGAATCCCGGAGCGAAAGGAGTGGAGTCAGTTGAGTTTGAAGCCGCCAAAAACCAGTACTTCAACCAGGATTATCAAAAAGCAATCAACAGCCTGGGTACGTATTTGATCAATTATCCAGAAAGCCCACGGGTGTCGGAGGCGCGCTATTACCAGGCGGAAAGCTACTATCGCCTTAAAAACTTTAGTAAGGCGTTGGAGATATTCAATTCCATTGCTGGTGATAACTCGTTTAGTCTGGCCAGCCGGGTAACGGCCCGACAAGCCGAATTGGAATACCGGGCAGGTCGGTATGAGCAGGCCATTTCGTACTTCCGCAGAATGTACCGCCTTGCGGTCAACAAAAAAGATATCTACAATGCCAGCAACGGGCTGATGGAGTCTTTCTTTTTCACCGGTCAATACGACTCGTCTGCCTTCTATGCGCAGAAGATAGTAGAGAAAGGCAACGTGAACGCAGGTGCTGAAAACAAAGCTTCGCTTTGGTTGGGCAAGATTGCGATGGCGCGGGGAGACTTTGACTCCGCGAAAGATGAATTTGTTAACACCGTAAACGGAGCCCGAGATGAGTACGGGGCAGAGGCCAAGTATTTGCTGGGCGAGTTGTTTTTTGCGACCAAGGACTACAAACAGTGTTACGAGACATTGGTGAGCCTCAATAAGGATTTTGCTGACTACCCGCAGTGGGTGGGCAAGTCGTTCCTCGTGCTGGCGGATAACTTTCAGGCGACCGGGGAAGTTTTTCAGGCCCGAGGTACATTGCAATCGCTGATTGACAACTTCCCGCTGCCGGAAATCAAAGAGGCCGCCCGCAAAAAGTTGGATGCACTGCAAAAAGCGGAAGCGCAAAAGCAGGTGACCCCGGCCGATTCAGTGGATAACCAAAACCGGAGATGAGCAGCATGATGAGTCATATCGCGCGAAAGATCCTGATTCTTTACCTGGTGCTTACAGTCGTGACGTTCTCTGCGCGGAGCCAGGCTCAGCCAACGCAAGGCGAAATTGAAAGCGTAGAAGTGGTGATTCAGAAAGAACGGCAGATTACATTGCCGCAAGCTGCCCGCAATTTTGATAAAGTGCCTCCTCGGCCGGTTGAGCCAATTAAGCCCGCGATTACCTATACGTTCCGAAATATTGGCTTCAACTCCGCACTTTACAATCCGGTGATTCGCCCGCTGCGCCTTCAGGATGAAAAGCTTGAGCCGCTGGCCGGAAACTACATCAGTGCCGGTTTCGGAAATTATGTTTCTCCCTTTTTGGAGGGCGCCCTCAATAGCAAGCGAAACCGCGATCGGTTTTATGGGTTGCGACTTTTTCATCAAAGCTTCGGCACCGGCCCGGTAGATGATAAGAACTCCGGTAACGGGCGTTCGGAAGTAGGCGCTTATGGAAAATTAATCGGGGAGAAGGCTACGATCGGTGGGGAAGTTGATTTCGAACGGATCAACACGCATTTCTACGGGTATGTTCCAACTCCCGTTGAGATCAAGGCGGAGGACATCCGCCAAACGTATTCGATCTTTTCCCTTCGGGGCGAGTTGCAAAACAGCAAACCGGCTGATTTCAATTACGCGTTAAAAGCCGGTTTCAGCTATCTGGACGACCGTTACTCTGCATCTGAATCGGAAGTGAGCCTGGCCTGGAAGAGTGACTACGCCTTGAGTAATTCATCGCGGCTGTTGATTAGTGCTGACTATTTCCTCATTAGCCGCCAGGATGAATCGGTTGAGGCAAAGGGGCGTCACCTCTTTAAAGTGCGCCCGATGTATGAATTTACTCCGCTGGAAAAACTGATATTGACCGTAGGGGCTAACGTGGTATACGAAAATGATACCCTTGGCAAAGCAAAATCATTCCATGTCTATCCGGTAGCCATTGCCCGCTACACGCTTTCGCCCTCACTTGAGGCTTATGCATCGTTAGAAGGTGACATCGATAAGGTGTCGCTCCATACCTTGGCGCGGGAAAACAACTGGGTGGGTTCCAATATTGGAATCTTTCACACCAACCGATCGCTTGAGTTTGCCGCTGGGCTGCGTGGACGGGCGGGCAGTAAGGTAGCGTTGGCTACCGGTGTGGCATTTGCCAATCTGAAGAACTGGTATTTCTATCAGAATAACCCCACCGATGTCGCCCGGTTTGCTCCGAATTATGATCAGGGGAATGTAACGCGCCTAAATTTGTTTGCCGAGGCGGGTGTAGCCCAAGCCGAGAAGCTGAAAGTTTCGGTGAGGGGAGATTTGTATTCTTACTCAACCGACCAGGTGACGGAAGCCTGGCACAGACCCACGTATAAGGCTAGTTTGTTCTCTTCACTTAATCTTTACAAGAAAATCAGTTTGCAAGCCGACTTCCACGTAATGGGGGGTATGAAGGCGTTTGATCCGATCAACATCCAGACGGTTACACTGGATCCCGCTTTTGACCTCAATGCCCGGGTCAACTACTTTTTCTCGCGCAAGTTTTCGGCCTTTGTCCGCTTCAATAATATCTTCAATAGCGACTACCCTATGTACTTCCGCTACCCCGTTCGGGGTTTTCAGGCGATGGGCGGTGTAACCTGGAGCTTTTAATGATGACGTTATGTTGCCCTAACTTTTATTTAAAACCGTTACTTTTGTAAGTATACCCGAACCCAACACCTATGGCAGATGATCAAAACAAGATTCCGAACGAAGCTGATGATAATTTCGGCCTGCCGGAAATAGAGTATAAGCCGATTGAACGCGCTGAAGAAACTCTTGCCGTAACGGATGGAGGTTGGGAGACGGCCGAGCCCGAGAAAAAGGAAGAGCCGGCACGGGAGACGCCAAAACATTTGTACACTCCGCCAGAGGAGCCTTCATCAAAGGCACCGCTCATCATCGGAGTGATAATTGGTGTGATCGTGTTGCTGGCAGGTATCCTGATTTATTTCTACGTGATTAAGCCAGATCAGGAACGAAAGGAGAAAGCCAGGATAGAAGCAGCAGAGAAGAAGAAGCGTGATGACGAAGCCGCTCGGTTGGCCCGTGAACAGGCCGAGGCGGAACGCAAGCGAAAGGAGGCTGAAGAAGCGGAGAAGAACAAGATTCCTCCGGCCGGAACGATCGAGACCCTCTCGGCCCGCACCCAGCGCTACTACGTAGTAGTCGCGAGTGCCGTGGATGGTGACCTGATTATGGATCGCGCCAAGAAAATGAGTGCCTCCGGAGTCAGTTCGAAGATTATTCCGCCCTTTGGTAAGTGGAAATTCTATCGCCTGGCGATAGCGGATTTCGATACGTTTGCCAATGCGCAGGCTCATGCCGATAGCAAGAAAGCAGAGTTAGGCAACGGTTTGTGGGTGATCAGGTATTGATACCTGTTGGCCCGCAATTTGTACCTGGTTCGAACGTTATTTTTATCGACCTGACTATTTTTTAAACTGGATATGGTGTTGTTACAAATTACAACAGGAGGCGCGGAAGCTCAGCCAGTCGTGGAGCAGTCGCTGTCGATTCTTGAACTGGCCGTCAAAGGAGGATGGATGATGATACCCATCGCGCTGAGTTCAGTTGTAGCGATCTATATTTTCGCAGAGCGGTTGCTCACGATCAATACAGCGAACCAGAGCCCGGATGCCTTTATGGGCAAAATCAAGGAACTCGTCTTGCGTGGCGATGTGAATGGAGCAAAACTGCTTTGTTCCCAGTACAACACACCCGTTGCCCGGATGATTGAAAAAGGCGTGTCGCGTATCGGTAGCCCGTTGAAAAACATTGAAGCCTCAATCGAAAACGTAGCGAAGATTGAACTTTTCAAACTGGAAAAGAACTTGTCGATACTGGCTACGGTATCCGGAGCGGCACCCATGATGGGTTTTTTGGGAACCGTGATCGGGATGGTGGAGGCCTTCATAGCCATTGCCCAGCAGGAAGGCTCGGTGAGCCCCAAGCTTCTGGCCGATGGTATCTATGTCGCCATGATCACCACGGTGGCGGGATTGATTGTCGGCATTATTGCTTACCTCGGGTACAATTACTTGGTTACACGGGTAAACAAGGTGGTGCATAAGATGGAGTACACTTCGGTTGAGTTCATTGACTTGTTACAGGAACCCCGCTGATCATGAACCTCCAATCGCGCAACAAGGTCGACACCGCGTTCAGCATGGCCAGCATGACCGACTTAATATTCCTGCTGCTCATCTTTTTCATGTTGACGGCTTCGTTTGTCACGCCTTCGGGCTTGCCGGTGAATTTGCCCACCAGCGTGGCGAGCACTATTGAAGTGCAGAAGGTGTCAGTCACGGTAACGAAGGATTTGCAGATTTTTGTGAACGACAAGCGGGTGAACAAGACTACGCTGAAGGATGAATTGAAAAAGGAGTTAGGCGGCCCTCAGGGGGTGGTGGTGCTCCATATTGATGAAAGCGTGCCCACGCGTGAGATGGTATTTGTGGCCGGTGTGGCTACTTCACTGGAAGCCAAGGTATCGATTGCAACCAAGCCGAAATGAGTGCTGAGGAAAAAAAGAACCGAAACGTTGGACTGCTGGTAACGGTGGGTTTCCATGCCGTGTTGGCGGTGCTGTTCTTTTTTTTGATGGCCTGGCGTGCGCCAAATCCGCCACTTCCGGAGTACGGCATTGTGTTGAATTTCGGTATCAGCGATGAAGGTAGCGGGGCAATTCAAGAGCCAGAGGCCACCTCACCGCAGGAAGAGACGGCAGCTGAGCCCACTGAGGAGCAGCAAGACCAGCAGGCGGAGCCCGAACAAGCGGAACCGGAAGTAAAACAGGAGAAAGCGGCTGAAGAAGTCCCCAAGACACCCAGCCCGGTCACGGTGAAGGAGGAGAAAAAAGAGGTCAAGAAGGAGGCCCCCAAAGTAACGCCTGAGGAAAAGAAAGAGACCAAGCCGAATACCGAGGCAAAAAAAACCGAGTCCAACACCGAAAAGAAGACAACGGAAACTGATCAAAAAACTTCCGACAAAGACGGCAAGCCCACCAATCAGGGGAATGATACCGAAAAAAAAGGTGACAAAGGCAAACCCGAAGGCGTGCTGGATCCCAACGCCCAATACACCGGCAAGCCCGGTGGTGGCGGAGGGGGCGATGGTATGAGCCTGAACATGGGGGGCTGGGCGTGGGCCGATAACCCGAAAATCCCCGAATTGCCCGACAATGCCGATGGCCGCATTGTTTTTGAAATCGAGTGCGATGAGAATGGCGACATCACAGGCATTGTAACAAAAGAGCGCGGTCTAAGCCTTCAGGCGGAGAAGCTATTGAAGGACGAGATCATGCGTAATTCGCTTGTTCGTACAGCCTCCGGCCGCGCGCCTGAAAAATCCAAAGGAACCGTGGTTTTCGTGCTGAAAACGAAATAGTCCACCTAAAGAGCTACATTCTATTGTGGTGTGACGATTTTTCTCCCAGGGGGAGACAAATGTCATTTTTTTCCGGCTTGCGCCTTCGTTACTTTCCAACTTTAGCAATCAAGTCATGAGGCGACCTTGGCTTGTTTTTCTTCTTGTTGTAAGACCGGTTTTCGGCCTCACCCAATCGCTGACGGCAGAGGAAATCGTGCGTAAAACGGACGAAAACATGCGGGGCAATACCCTGCAGGCGGAGATGGTGATTCGAACCCTTCGACCAACCTGGACGCGGGAGATGGGCGTGAAAACCTGGATGAAGGGGGGTGACTATGCGATGATTCTCATCACCGCTCCGGCAAAAGAAAAGGGTGTCGCTTTCTTAAAACGCACCAAGGAAGTCTGGAACTGGGTTCCGACTTTGGAGCGATCAATCAAACTTCCACCCTCCATGATGTCGCAATCCTGGATGGGTACAGATTTTACTAATGATGACCTGGTCAAGGAGTCTTCTGTGGTAAAAGACTATGCCCACACACTGCTGGGCGATACACTTATCCTTAACCGAAACTGTTTCATCATTCAGATGATTCCTAAACCGGAGGCAGCCGTGGTGTGGGGCAAACTGAGGATGTATGTCGACAAAGAGAATTTTGTGGAGATGCACGTGAAGTTCTATGATGAAGATGGCACGTTGGTCAACGTGATGAATTCCCTGGAGATTAAGATGATGGGTGGGCGCTTAATACCTACGCGGGTTGAAATGATCCCCATGGATAAAAAAAATCAAAAGACAGAAATTATCTATGTGAATCTGGTCTTCGACAAGCCAATTAGCGATTCATTTTTCACTCTTCAGCAACTCAAAAATCTGCGATGATATGTGGTTGTTGAAACTCGCCTGGAAAAACTTGTGGCGTAACCGCAGTCGTACGCTGGTCACGCAATCGGCCATATTTTTTGCGGTACTGTTATCGGTAACGACCAGCAGTTTGCAGGACGGAGTCTTTGATCACTTTGTGCGCAATATGGTGAGTTACTATAGTGGCTATATACAGGTGCATCGGGCCGGGTACTGGGAGCAACAAACTCTGGATAACGCGGCTGTCCGGAATAAAACGGTGGAATCCGTTATTGCCAATCACCCGGATGTGAATGCACTAGCATCACGAATTGAATCTTATGCTCTGGCCTCGGTTGATGAAATAACCAAAGGGTGCGTGGTCATTGGTGTTGAGCCTGACGCTGAGCCACAAATTACGCAGCTCAATCAGCGAGTTGCTTCTGGTCGGTATTTCGAGTATAACGATCAACGCTCCGTAGCGCTGTTGTCGGAGGGCTTGGCCAAGCGTTTGCAGTTGCCCGTGGGGGATACGGTGATTCTGATCAGCCAGGGCTATCATGGTGCTATGGCGGCTGGAAAATACCGGGTAATAGGCCTGGTGCGTTTTGGTTCACCCGAACTGAATGACCAGTTACTATACCTGCCACTGCCGGTGGCCCAGACGTTTTTCAGTGCCGAAAACCTGGTGACCTCCTATGTACTATCGCTGGCTACGGATAAGAACCTTGAACGAACGGCTGCTTCCATTCACCGATCCATTGGAAAGAAATATGAAGTTATGACGTGGAAGGAGATGATGCCCGAGGTTGACCAGCACATTCAGACCGATAAGGGTACCATGTATATCATTTCCGGCATATTATACCTGTTGATTGGCTTCGGCATATTCGGAACGCTGCTCATGCTGATGGCTGAGCGGAAGTACGAGTTGGGCATGCTGGTGGCTATTGGCATGAAGAAACAGAAACTTATGGTCGTGTTGCTGGTTGAATCTGTTCTCAACGTGGTGGTGGGGTGTGTAGCCGGTATGCTGGCCAGTGTCCCGTTGGTTTGGTACCTCCATGTTTACCCAATTCGTTTCAGCGGGGAGTTGGCCGAAGCCTATCAACGGTTTGGTTTCGAACCGGTGTTTCCCGCTTCCACTGATGGTTGGCTGTTTATTGTCCAGGGCATCGTTGTACTGGCAATGGGTTTTCTGCTTTCCCTGTATCCCCTTCTTAAAGTTTGGCGATTAGATGTGGTAACGGCCATGAGAAAATGAATATGATGATCAGTATGGCGTGGCGTAACATTTGGCGCAACAAAGTGCGCAGCGTGGTCATCATGATTTCCATTGCCCTGGGACTCGTGGCGGGCCTGTTTATCATGGGCCTTTATGAAGGGGTTTTGAACGATCGGCTGAATACGGTGATCCGGCAGGAAGTCGCTCATCTGCAAGTCCATCATCCACGATTCCAGAGGGATTATGAAGCGGTGTTTTGCCTGGATAGCGCGAGCCGGCTGGTGGAAAGAATTCGATCACTAGAGAATGTGCAGGCCGTGTCCGCCCGCACGGTCGCTCCCGGTATGCTTGCTACCAGCACCGGCAGTGCCGGTGTGCAAATACTGGGCGTAGTGCCGGTTGACGAAGATGCAGTGTCCGGACTAAAGCAAAAACTCATCGAAGGAGAGGGGTTTAAAGCGAACAGGCATAACCAGGTGGTGATCGGCCGGAAACTGGCTGATAAGGTGAACCTTCGACTAAACAGTAAGCTGGTGCTCACCTTCACGGATATTGAAAACAATCTGGTATCTGCGGCTTTTCGGGTGGCCGGTGTTTATCAATCGACCAATGCGCCCCTGGAGGAGCGACTCGTATATCTACACGCAGTCGATCTGAATCGCCTCATGCAGATGGAAGATGCCTGTCACGAAATAGCGGTCTTGCTCAACCGGGATGAGGCGATGACCACGGCTGAACAACAGCTGAACCGGCTTTACCCGAACCTGCTGATCGAAAACTGGCAGCAGTTATCGCCTGAAACAAAACTCATGATTGAAACTACCGACACGTACTCGATCATCTTCATCGTCATCATTATGCTGGCGCTTATGTTTGGCATTATCAACACCATGCTGATGGCCGTGCTGGAGCGTACCCGGGAAATCGGTATGCTGGTAGCACTTGGTATGAATAAGTTGCGCTTGTTCATGCTGGTGTTGTGGGAAACGGTAATACTCACGTTGACCGGTGCACCCTTCGGGTTGTTGCTTTCCTGGCTCCTGATTACTCACTTGGGAAATTCGGGGATCGATATCTCATCGATTTCTGGTGCTGCCATGTCGGGTTTTGGGTTCAGTAGTTTGATTTTTCCACGATTTCCCTGGTCCAGCCTGCCCCTGGTTTTGTATATCGTTTGTATCACCGCGCTTTTGGCTTCGCTCGTTCCATCATTCAAGGCTTTGCGGCTGATTCCGGTAGAAGCCATGCGTCAATAAACCTTTATGCACTATGGATACCATTATCGATGCGCACCAGGTCACCAAGACCTATAACCCCAAGGCAATTCCGGTAGTGGCCGTCAACGATGTGCACATGCATATCGAACGGGGTGAGTTTACCGCATTGGTCGGCCCGTCCGGTTCAGGCAAGACTACCTTGCTTAACCTGATCGGGGGCCTGGACAAACCCGATACCGGCAGTATCGTGATTCATGGCACTGATATTACCCGCCTGAGTGCCAATCAGCTCATCGACTTTCGGTTGCGGAACATCGGTTTTGTTTTCCAGGCATTTAATTTGATTCCGGTGCTATCGGCACGTGAAAATGTGGAACTGATTATGCAGTTGCAGCGAGCACCCAAAGCCGAGATTCGCAAACGCGCAGCAATACTATTTGACCAGATCGGGCTAACAGACAAGATGGACACACGGCCTGCCCAGTTGTCGGGCGGGCAGCAACAACGGGTGGCCGTTGCCCGCGCCCTGGCATCACGGCCGCAGGTGGTACTGGCCGATGAACCTACCGCCAACCTCGATTCGAAGTCTGCTTCCAACCTGTTGGACATCATGTCAAAGCTCAATCGCGAGGAAAACATGACGTTTATTTTTTCCACTCACGATCAGCGCGTAATTGAGCGGGCCAGGCGGGTGATCACCCTGGTGGATGGCAAGATTGCCTCGGATACCGCCCGTGTTGATACTTCGCATCGGCATGATGTGCAAACGAACCCGGAATGAAAACGCTGGCCGGTATCGCTCTGTTTTGTTTTCCCCTGCATCTCCTTGCGCAGGACAGTGTGGCGGTGAAACCCTTTCAGGTTACCGGTTACGTTAAGGATATGCAAAGCCTAACGTTCAATAATGATTTCAGCCAACTGATAACCGGCAACCTGATCCATAATCGGTTGAATTTCCGGTTCAAGCCAGTCAAGGGATTTACTGCAGCTATGGAAATGCGAAACCGGTTTTTCTGGGGTGAGGAGGTTAAGTTGACACCTGATTTTCCAGCCGGGCTGAAATATAGTAGCGAGTGGGCGGATTTATCGGTGGCCTGGGTGGAAACCGAAAGCATGGTGTTGTATACCAACATTGACCGGTTGTGGATGGAGTATGCGTCCGATGTATGGAATGTGCGCATCGGGCGGCAGCGCATTAACTGGGGGATCACCACCACCTGGAATCCAAATGATTTGTTCAACACCTACAACTTCCTGGATTTTGATTATGAAGAACGCCCGTCTGCGGATGCCCTAAAGGGACAATACATGCTGGGCAGTATGTCGCATCTAGAACTGGCCGTCTCGCGAAGTGGAAGTCCCCTCGATAAAACCATTGCCGCTGTGCGGTACTTCACGAATTACAGGAACTATGATCTCCAGTTCCTGGCCGGTTGGTACCTGGATCAGCCTACCGTGGGTCTGGGTTGGTCAGGTAGCCTGGGCAATACCGGGTTTAAAGGTGAAGGGCAATACTTTATTCAACAGGGAACATTTCAGTCACAATTGAACTTGGCGCTTGAAGCGGATTATATCTTTTCAAATGGTTGGTACATTTCCGGTGGCGGTCTGTTAAACAGTCGTGGGCTTGATGAACCGGTCGATACCTGGGACGTGGCCACCCTGCAACTTTCCCCCCTTAATCCAATGCCAACTAAATGGAACCTTACGGGTGCATTCAGTAAAGCGGCAACTCCGCTTCTCACCTTAAGCGCGGGTGCCGTCTATGCACCCCAGACGAATCTACTTATTGTGCTGCCTTCGGCCCGTTACAACCTGGCCACCAACCTGGATATCGACCTGGTTTGGCAATCGTTTTTCGCAGAAAAAAATTCGGGATTTGACGCCTTGAGCCACAGGGCTTTTGTTCGTTTTAAATGGAGTTTTTAGACTTATATGATTCCCAGGCGCTGGCCTGTTCTCCCGCACTTAACTAACCACCAGCAGGTAATAATTTTTCTTTCCCTTTTGGGCAAGCAGGTACTTGCCGTAAAGCAAGTCGCGGTGGGTTAGTTTTCGCTCAAGGCTGATCTTCTCCTTGTTTACGCTCACCCCGTTGCCCTGAATGGCTTTGCGGGCTTCTCCCTTGGAAGAGTAAATGGCCGTGCGCTCACCCAGCAAACTGACCGGATCAACCTCGTGGTCAAATACAGCGCGATCCACTTTAAAAGTCAACGAAGTGTCAAAGGCGTCTTCAATTTCTTCGCCTGTTAACCGCTTAAAATCTTCGAACGAGCTCCCAAACAAGATATCCGTAGTTTCCTGGGCCTTTCGAAGCGCATCGGGCCCATGTACCCGTGTGGTAACATCTTCAGCCAGCGCCTTTTGCAACTGGCGAAGGTGAGGGGCAGCGGCATGTCCTTCGATCAGGGCATTAGCTTCCTGCTGATCCTTCAGGGTGAATTGGCGAAGCAGGTTGGGAGCATCCGCATCGGCCACGTTAAGCCAATATTGATAGAACTGGTAAGGTGACGTGCGCTTGCGGTCGAGCCACACGTTACCACCTTCGGTCTTACCGAACTTACTGCCGTCAGCCTTTTTTATGAGTTGCGTGGTGAGTGCAAAGGCTTCGCCCTGTGCTTTCCTGCGAATCAATTCCGTACCCGTCACGATGTTACCCCACTGATCGGAGCCACCCATTTGCAGCCGGCAGTTCTTGTTTTGGTAGAGCCAGTAAAAGTCATAACCCTGCACCAACTGGTAGGTAAACTCCGTGAAACTTAACCCGCTTTCCAACCGGTTCTGCACCGAGTCCTTGGCCATCATGTAATTGATGGTAATGTGTTTGCCTACATCGCGAATAAAGTCCAGGAACTTAAAATCTTTGAACCAGTCATAATTGTTGACCATCTCGGCTCCCGATGAACCCTGTGAAAAGTCAAGGAAGCGCTCCAGTTGGGCTTTCACACAGGCTTCGTTGTGGCGCAAGACGTCCTCCGACAACAGGTTGCGTTCGGCCGATTTACCACTTGGGTCGCCCACCATTCCGGTGGCACCGCCCACCAGCGCGATGGGTTTATGGCCGCACCGCTGAAACTGCACCAGCGTCATAATTTGCACCAGGTGCCCAATGTGAAGCGAGTCGGCCGTGGGGTCGAACCCGATGTAGCCGGCCGTAGGCTCTTTAGCCAGTTGTTCTTCTGTGCCCGGCATCATATCGTGAAGCATGCCACGCCAGCGCAGTTCGTTAATAAATGAAGGATTCATCATATCGCGAACGGCAAATATACGCTCCAATTTTGCTTGCGCGACAGTCGGCACTCGCCTTGATGAATGCTTTTAATTGTTCATTTTTGAGCCAATCAAACGCGCATGAAACATCCTGAAGCTCTCGAACTGGTAGCGGAATTCCACCGGACTTTTCACCACCCCATATTGCCTGCCCCGGCCATACCCGATGAGCGAAGATGCCGGCTGCGCGTGGCGCTGTTGGCAGAAGAACTAAAAGAAATGGAACATGCGATTGAGCAAAAGGATCTGGTGGGCGTGGCCGATGCGTTATGCGATCTGCAGTACGTGTTGTCCGGAGCTATTCTTGAGTTCGGACTTCAAGATAAATTCAAAGCGCTTTTCGAAGAAGTGCAACGCAGCAACATGAGCAAAGTGTGCCACAGTGAGGAGGAGGCTCAACGCACGGTTGAGTTCTATAAAAAGAAGGACGGTACGGAATGTTACTATAAGCAGGAGGGAAACAACTGGCTGGTTTACCGCCAGCAGGATAATAAAACGATAAAATCGATCAACTACTCACCGGCCAATCTGGAAGCCATTCTTCAATCTTGAATGGATTCCGCCAGGGTGAGCAGTTCGCTGGCTGTTTTCCGGTCTCCGGCCTTCAGTGCCATCGTCATTCCACTTTCGGCCACCGTGAGCGCAGCCGCAGCGGACCCAAGCATGGCGGTGAGTTCCGCGCATGGATAGTAGCTGGGCAGGTAGTAGGGAAATTGTTCAATCACTTTTTGCAGGCGGCCGAGTGCTTCTGAGGGGTGTGCGTGCAGGTATTCCAGGGCCAGCGCATAATGGTTAAACGGGTCTTGCGGGTCCTGACGGACATACTCTTCCAGCAGCGCGATACGTTCCTTATTCACGATGGAAAATAACGTGTTTTTAACTCGTAAAACATGGTTTGTGTTACAAATTTTACTTTTATCTTTCGACCCCGTGGCGGGGTGCCACAAAATTTTTTTAAGCTGTTGATTGTATGAAAATTCTGGTTTGTATTACCCACGTTCCTGATACTACTTCCCGTATTAGTTTCTCCGACAATAACACCCGCTTCGAAACAAACGGAGTGCAGTTTATCATCGGCCCCTACGATGATTATGCCCTGGCACGGGCCGTGGAGCTGAAGGAGAAAATGGGGGCTACGGTTACCGTGCTCAATGTCGGGGGCGCTGAAACGGAGCCCACTATCCGGAAAGCGCTGGCCATTGGTGCTGATGATGCCATTCGGGTTAATGCTGAGCCCACCGATTCGTTTTTTGTGGCCTCCCAAATAGCCGAGCACGCCAAAGGTTTCGACCTGGTTCTCATGGGGCGCGAGTCCATTGACTACAACGGTGGCGTGGTACATGCCATGGTGGGAGAGATGCTGGGGGTCCCCTCGTTTTCGCCCGTTATGAAATTGGATATTGAGGGCACGGGCGTGAAGATGGCTCGTGAGATTGAAGGCGGTAAGGAATACCTCGAAGCATCGCTGCCGCTGGTGGCGGGGTGCCAGGAGCCCATTGCCGAGTGGAAGATTCCGAATATGCGCGGGATCATGTCGGCAAAAACAAAGCCGATTACAGTGGTGGAGCCGAAGGCCGTGGATAAAAACGTGGTGGTTCAAAAATTTGAGTTACCAGCCCCCAAGGGTGCAGTAAAAATGATCCCAGCCGATCAAATGACTGATCTGGTCAACCGACTGAAGACAGAGGCAAAAGTATTGTGAGACAACCCGTGGCTGTGAAGTTTATAATATTGATTCTGACAAACCTTAGATTGAGTTTATGTCTGTTTTAGTTTTTTTGGAAAGTGCGGATGGAAAAGTGCGGAAGACTTCGCTGGAAGCCGTTTCGTACGCAGTGGCTCTTGGTAAGCCTGTAACCGCTATTGCGCTGGGCGCAGTTAATGCGGAAGAACTGGCGCTGGCTGGAAAGTATGGTGCTTCCAAAGTGCTGCACGCAAGCGATGAGCGGCTGAACCAGCCGTTGGTGAAGGCTTATGCCAGCGTGATTGGCAAAGCCATGCAAGACGAAAATGCCGAGGTATTGATACTCGCCAATTCTTCGCTGGGTACCCCTGTTGCGGCTATGGTGGCCGTAAAAACGGGTGCTGCCTTTGTATCCAATGTGGTAGAATTACCCGATACTTCGTCTGGATTTTCAGTGAAGCGTAGCATTTACACCGGCAAGGCCTTTGCCCGTGTAGAAATGAAAAGTGGAAAGAAAGTACTGACACTGCGGAAGAATGCAGCTGAAATGAAGGAAACCAGTGGCCAGGCCGAAGTGAAGCCTTATGCTGTGTCGCTTTCGGAGGCTGACTTTAATGCAAAGATTACATCCACCGAAAAGGCTACGGGCGAAGTGTTGTTGCCGGAAGCTGAGATTGTGGTAAGCGGAGGCCGGGGCATGAAAGGACCCGAGCATTGGGGCAAGCTGGAGGAGCTCGCCCACGTGCTGCATGCCGGCACGGGCTGCAGCAAGCCGGTGAGCGATATGGGTTGGCGGCCGCACCACGAGCACGTGGGACAAACGGGCGTTAAGGTCGCTCCGCAGTTGTACATTGCCATAGGTATTTCGGGTGCCATTCAACACCTGGCCGGTGTTAATTCTTCCAAGTGTATTGTGGTTATCAATAAGGATCCGGAAGCCCCGTTTTTTAAAGCGGCCGACTACGGGGTGGTGGGTGATGCCTTCGATGTGCTGCCTCGCCTGACGGAGGCGATCAAGGCTGCCAAATAAATTGCTATTTTTAATTCTTAGATCAGAACGTTATCGCAACGCCAAAGAAAATAAAACTCGAAATCCTCGGCCTCTCCAGTAGTCAGTCGCAAAGTGGATCATTTGCACTCGTGTTGGGCGAAGCGGAAGGTAACAGGCGCCTGCCCATTATCATTGGCATGTTTGAGGCGCAGGCCATTGCTATCGAGATTGAAAAGATTATTCCTAATCGCCCCATGACCCACGACTTGTTTAAGTCGTTTGCCAGTCTCTATCACTTTCATGTGGAGGAGGTGATGATTTCGGATCTAAAAGAAGGTGTGTTTTTTGCCAAGGTCGTGTGCACGGATGGGTTGAAAAAGACCGAGGTGGATGCCCGACCGTCCGATGCCATCGCGATTGGCCTTCGTTTCGATGCTCCCATCTACACCTATGAAGCCATCCTGGCGGAGGCAGGCATTGTGCTCACCGATCAGGAAGATGAGGAAGAAAAGGAAAAAGAGTCAAAGCCGGAGACGAAGGTTAAAGTGAAGAAAGAGCCGGCAGCCAAAAAGGACGATTACAAAAACTTGAGCGTAGATAAACTCAAGGATCTGCTGAAAAATGCGATTGATAAGGAGGACTACGAAAAGGCCGCCAAGATCAGGGACGAGTTGAGCAAACGAAACTGATTATGATTACCGAGTACATCCGGGAAGCCATGAAACTCGCCAGTTATGAGAAACTGGATGATGGAACGTACTATGGGGAGATTCCAGGGTTTCAAGGCGTTTACACTAATGATGCAAGTTTTGAAGCATGCCGGGATGAACTGATGTCGACTTTAGAAGATTGGATAGTGTTTAGCATTTCTAAGCATCACGACTTACCCGTAATTGGTGGCATTAGTCTGGCCGTGAAGTTAATGGATTGAGATGCCTAGAATCGGCCCTTAAGTCGTAGAGATTTGTTATGCAATTTGCGCCAGTTGGGATTTTGACGGACCTTTTTCAGGTGGGAAACTCCAATTCATGACCCGCAATGAAGTCAGACTAACACTCCCTAATCCACATCAGCATGACATTTCTGTGGGGTTGTTAATACGGATTTTGAAGCAAGCTGGGATCTCCCGCGAGGAGTGGGAAAAAATTTGATATGATGGACTACCTTCGGGCACTATTGGGCATTCTCTTCATCATTGCGCTGGCATATGCGCTTTCGGGTAATCGAAAGGCCGTCAGTTGGCGCCTCGTTGGTGTTGGCATCGTTATTCAAATTGTTTTTGGTCTGATCATCGGCAAGGTTGAATTTGCCCAGCAAGGCTTCGTATACCTCAGCGAAAAGTTTGTAACCTTTCTAGGCTTCGCCCTGAAAGGTGCCGAGTTTCTGTACGGTGACCTTGCCAGAAACAGCTCCGGCAACCCGGATGTAAAACACAGCCTTGGGTTTCTCTTTGCGTTTCAGGCATTACCCACCGTGATTTTCTTTTCAGCCGTTACGGCCGGACTTTATTACCTGGGCGTTTTGCAGAAAATTGTATACGGTTTCGCCTGGATAATGGCCCGAACCATGCGGCTTAGCGGAGCGGAGAGTCTTTCGGCAGCGGCCAACATTTTTATGGGCCAAACCGAGGCACCCCTGCTGGTGCGCCCATTCATTAACCGTATGACCAAAAGCGAGTTGCACTGCCTGATGGTGGGCGGAATGGCGACTATTGCGGGAAGTGTGCTGGGCGCTTATGTCTCGTTTTTGGGTGGGGGAGACCCCGCTCAGCAAGCCAAGTTTGCCTCTTACCTGTTGAGCGCCTCAATCATGAATGCCCCGGCCGCGATTGTTTTAGCCAAGCTGTTTTTGCCGGAGACCGAACCAGACAAAATTGACACGTCTCTTAAAGTCAACAAGGAAAGTATTGGCGTGAACCTGGTGGATGCGATGGCCACAGGTGCTGCCGATGGCTTGAAACTGGCATTGAATATTGGTGCCATGCTGCTGGCGTTCATCGCGATCATATATGCTGTGAACTGGATACTGGTTGACTTCATCGGGAACTTCACGGGCCTCAACGAGTGGGTGGTTGCCTCCACGGGGGGAACCTATCAGGGATTCTCGCTACAATATATTTTGGGACAAGTGTTCCGCGTGTTTGCCTTCTGCATTGGAGTGGATTGGGGCGAATCTCTGCAGGTAGGCAGTCTGTTGGGACAAAAAATGGTAATCAATGAATTCGTGGCCTACCTGGATTTGGCCAACATGAAAGCCAACGGTGTGTTGAGCGAAAAGGCTGTGCGTATTTCCACGTATGCGCTCTGCGGGTTTGCAAACTTCAGTTCCATCGCCATCCAGATTGGCGGTATCGGGGGCATGGCACCTTCCCGCCAGGGCGATCTCTCCCGGCTCGGATTGCGCGCCATGATTGCGGCTTCCCTGGCAACCATGATGACCGCCACCCTTGCGGGGGCGTTGTTTTAGCTAACGATTGATAGGTCGGGCCCAATGACGATCCAGAAGCCATCCGCTGGCAGCGAATTTTTACCGCCCTAATAAATGTCGTTTAGAAATTTCAAGAACACATTTTTAAAATTATATTTAATGATTGAAAAACCTAAACCGCTTCAATCATGAGGAAAATTTTACTATTTGTAATCGCGCTTTTTAGCTTCATTGGCTTGGCGCGAGCCCAAGACCGAACAGTCTCGGGTCGGGTCACAGGATCCGAAGATGGGGCCCCGATTCCGGGTGTGAATGTTCTCATCAAGGGGACCAGTAAGGGTGTTGTCACAGATGCTGACGGAAATTACTCGCTCTCCGTCCCGGGATCATCTACAACACTTGTTATCTCATTCATCGGCTTTCGAACAACAGAGGTCGAAGTGGGTGAGCGAACTACCATCGATGTCTCCCTTGAGGCTGACATCGAACAACTTTCAGAGGTTGTGGTGACTGGGTATGGGACACAGGAGCGAAAAACGCTAACGTCCTCAATCACTTCGGTTGGTGCCAAGGAGATTGCCGGGTTACCAATGGCATCACCTGATCAAATGTTGCAGGGGCGTGCCGTAGGAGTTCAGGTCAACGCTGCGTCAGGCACCCCCGGTGGTGGTGTGTTTGTACGTGTGCGAGGCAGTACCTCTATAAATGCAAGTAGTGACCCGCTATACGTTGTAGACGGAATTCCAATCGTTGCAACCAACCTGAGTGCGATTGGCCTGGGAGGGCAGCTAACAAATCCAATCGCGGATTTGAATCCTGCTGATATCGAGTCAATGGAGATATTAAAAGATGCATCGGCCACCGCCATATACGGTGCGCGAGCCGCAAACGGAGTTGTTTTGATTACAACTAAGCGTGGGAAGAATCAGAAGACTAAGATTGACGTGAACACCTATTATGGCGTTCAAACGCTTTGGAGAGAGCCCGCTGTAGTTGACGGTCCGACCTTTGAACGACTCATCAATGAGTCACGAGCCAATAATGGTCAGGCTCCGCTCTATGCTAATCCGGATGCTGCGTTGAACACCGACTGGATGGGAGAAATCTTTCAGGATGCGCCAATGTATAATTTTGATATTGCCATGTCGGGCGGTTCTGATCGAGTTAAATACATGACCTCGTTTAACTATTTTGACCAGGATGGCATTATCAAGCCTTCTGAGTTTGATCGAAAAACCGGTCGTGTCAACCTTGACTTTACAGCCACCGAAAAATTAAAGGTGGGTACGAGTATCTTGTATTCCAGAAACTTCAGAAACCGAGTTCGCAACGACAATAACATATTTGGTGCACTTGGGGCAGCTTATTTCTTACCCACGAATCAGCCGATTTATAATCCAGACGGTTCATACCTCAAGTTTTCCCCTTTCGAGAACCCTGTGGCAGCTGTCAATGAGGTCGATATTAGTATGATAACCAATCGGGTGTTGGCCAACGTGTATGGCGAATATGAGATATTGGATGGGTTGTTGTTTAGGAGTACATTCAGTGTCGACTATAACAACGTGAAGGAGGATCGGTACGATAACACCAAACTGAACACTGGATCGGCAACCAACGGTGATGCGTCTTCCATTGTTACTGTTGATGACAACTGGATTTGGGAAAATGTTCTGTCCTATCAGCGGAGATTTGGAGAGCACAACCTAAACGCGCTTGTCGGGTATTCGGTACAAGAGAATTACTTTGAACGTACGCAGGCAAATGGTCAGCAGTTTCCGAGTGACGATTTTAGAAGGATTGCTTCGGCCGCGGTACAGACTTCTTCTTCCTCCGCCACCGGGTGGGGCATTTCGGGAATTTTTGCCCGCGTCAACTACGACTATAAGGGGAAGTATCTAGCTACGATCAATGTGAGACGCGATGCTTCATCCCGTTTTGGGTCGGCTAATCAGGCCGCGACATTCCCATCCATTGCCGTAGGTTGGAATGTGACGAAGGAGAACTTTATGAGCGGTCTTGATTTCATCAGCACGTTAAAGCCTCGCTTCAGTTGGGGGGTTACCGGTAATCAAAACGGGATCGGGGACTTTCAGTCATTTGGTCTTTGGGGAGGCGGAGCAAATTATACGGATTTTCCTGGAACAGAGCCTCAGCAGTTAGCAAACCCTAATTTGAAATGGGAGACCACAACACAGACAAACGTTGGGATTGACTTGGCATTTATGAATGACCGGTGGCGATTAACGTTTGACTACTACAATAAGCAGACGAAAGACTTGCTGTTGGCTGTGCCTGTTCCGCGAACAACTGGTTTTAATGAACTGGTACAAAATTTTGGTGAGATGGAGAACAAAGGATTCGAGCTCGGACTCGGAGGTGTGATACTTGACCGAGACGGACTGTTTATTGACTTTTCGTTTAACATTTCCCAAAACAGAAACCTAATCAAAAAACTAGCTGCTCCGTTTAACGTTTTCACAAGGGATGTAATCCGACTTGAGCAGGGTATTCCCTTGTTCTCGTTCTGGTTGCATGACCAAGTCCGGGTTGCTCCGGAGACAGGACTGTCAATTTATCGAACCGTCAATGGGGAAGCTGCCGTAAACTCTCCTGACTTTAATGCCGGCCGTGACCGTTTTATTGTTGGGAATGCTCAACCGGATTTCTTTGGTGGATTTAACTCAAATGTTCGATTCAAAGGCTTTGATTTTAACATGTTTTGGCAATTCACTGTTGGGAATGATCAGTTGAACTGGGTACGGTTTTTCCAAGAGCACGGAGGTACACGTAACACGGGTTATGTCGAGTCTCAGCTGGATGCATGGAAAAACCCCGGTGATGTTACTGACATTCCACGCCAGTTGGCTGCCAATTATGCGGGAAATCTAAGACCTTCACGTTTCCTTGAGGATGGATCGTTCCTACGCTTGAAGAACATTACATTGGGGTACACGTTGAGCCCGGATATTACATCGCGTGTCGGCATCAGCCGGTTACGCGTGTATGTATCGGCTCAAAACTTGCTCACCTTCACCAATTACACCGGCCTTGATCCCGAAGTCAACACCGGAGCTGACCTCAATGGCCTTGCACAAGGCATTGACCTGTATGCGATGCCTCAACCGAGGGTAGTAATGGGTGGAATTAATTTAACATTTTAATGAATCGTCTCATGAAAAATAATATTCTGCTATTTCTTTTTTTGATGGTTCTTATTACTGCTTGCGATGTACTGGATCAAGAACCGGAGTTACAGATATCAGACGGGCAAGCGATAACGAGCCTCAATGGTGCCAATGCTGCATTGAATGGTGCCTATAACCAAGTTCAAGGTGTCTACCAGGGTAGAATCCAGCGATTGAGCGATGTTTCCGCAGATATTTCGCAAAGTATTGGTACCTGGGATTTCTACCGGGAGATGGATACATATGGTGTGTCACCCGATAATACTGAACTCTTGGACTTGTGGACATTCATCTATCGGGGTGTTAATCAGTCAAATAATCTGATTGCTCAGGTTCCGGGTATTGAGGCTACACAGGCTCAAAAAGATAATATCCTCGGCCAAGCATACTTCATCAGAGCCCTGTGTCATTTTGATGCTGTAAGAGTCTGGGGCGGTGTTCCAGGTGTAGCGGGAACAATTGGAATTCCAATTATTCTTAATCCGTCTAGGGGAATTGATGATAGTGCCTTTCCATCCCGGGCAAGTCTGGCTGACTCATACCAGCAAGTTAAAAATGACCTGACTCAAGCTCTGGCACTTTTGCCCGAAGACCAGTCCAACAATTCGAATACAAGGGGTAGAGCAACTAAGAGTGCGGCAAGGGCGCTTCTATCTCGGGTCCATCTGTACCTGGGTGAGTGGGCGGCCGCTGAATCACGGGCCACTGAGGTTATATCGAATTCAAAATTCACACTGGTGTCTCCCTTTTCTACCATCTTCACAGGAGACGCTACCAATGAGTCAATTCTTGAAATTCAGTTTAACACGGCTGATCAAAGTGGACTTCGTTTCTGGTACGCTCCAGGAGCAATTGGTGGAAGGGGCGAATTAGCAGCCCACGATGCGTTGTACAACAGCTACGCCTCTGCCGATGCAAGAAGGGCTCTCTTTGGTTTTGATCCGGTCGTAGGTGTTTGGTACACCACGAAGTATTTTCGGCCTGGAGATATTGACGATGGGCATGTACTTCGGATATCGGAGATGTATTTGAATCGTGCTGAAGCAAGAGCCAGACTAGCGAATAATGCGGGTGCTACCAGCGACTTGAATGCCGTAAGAAACAGAGCTGGGCTGGCCAATTATGACTCGGGAACTGATGTTCCCCTACTCGAAGCCATTGAACGTGAGCGGAGATGGGAGTTTGTTGGTGAGGGTCACCGGTTTTTTGACTTAGTAAGGACCGGAAGAGCACTTACTGTACTACAGAACGTTGGGCGCAAGAATGGCCCTGCGGTTACCGTGAGCAGCGCCCAGCGCCTCGTAATGCCGATTCCCCGGAGAGAAACAGACGCTAACAAAAATCTCGTTCAAAATCAAGGTTACAATTAAGGGGATCATAATAATTGATTTAAGGGGTGTCACCATAAACAGGGTGACACCCTTTTTTTATTCAGCGCTTATGATACCGGAGATGGGATTGCCCATCCCATGGGCTATCCTGATGACCGCCACCCTTGCGGGGGCGTTGTTTTGATATTTTCCACGGGAACGGCTAGTCCCACTAGCCAGTATGGGTTGCCAAAAATCTGGCATTTGCGCTGTTCAACTTAGGCGTTTTTAACCCTTGTGCAGGTGCCTCATTTGCTCTAATTTTATCGTTTTGCGCTTTGCTTATGAGGTTTGGCCTACCGATTTCGATTGTACTGCTGGCGCTCACGGCCTGCCAGCCACCTAAGGACAAAATTCCGGATTCACCCATGACACCCCCAGCCCAACAAAAGGTGATCGTCTACCAAATGATGACGCGCCTGTTTGGAAATACCAACGCCACCAACAAAACCTTTGGTACACTGGAGGAAAACGGTGTCGGCAAATTCAGTCACATCAATACCAAAGCGCTGCAGGGCATCAAGCAATTGGGTGTTACCCACGTGTGGTACACTGGCGTGATTGAACATGCTCTCATGACCGATTACTCCCGTTTCGGTATCCCGACTGACCATCCCGCGGTGGTCAAAGGCAGGGCAGGCTCACCGTACGCCATCAAAGACTATTATGATATCAACCCTGATCTGGCCGATGATGTGCCGAACCGGATGAAAGAATTCGAAGCGCTGGTCGAGCGCACTCATGCGGAAGGCTTGAAGGTGATCATCGATTTCGTTCCCAATCACGTGGCCAGGCAATACCACTCCGATGCTAAACCGGCCGGAGTTAAAGATCTGGGTGAAGGCGATGACGCGAACGCTGCGTTTAAGCCGACCAACAATTTCTATTACCTGCCGGGCACCTCATTTCAGTCGCCACGCGATCACCGGCTGCCGCCCGACCTGGTCGTGTCCGGCCCGTATACCGAGACGCCAGCTAAAGTCACGGGGAACGATCAGTTTACACCCGCTCCGGGGGTGAATGAATGGTTTGAAACCGTTAAACTCAACTACGGAGTTGACATTCAGGGAGGTCGCAAAAACTACTTTGACCCGGTACCCGATACGTGGGTGAAGATGAAGGACATCCTGGTGTATTGGGCGGGTAAGAACGTGGATGGCTTTCGTTGCGATATGGCCGAAATGGTGCCGGTGGAATTCTGGCAGTGGGCGATACCGCAGGTGAAGGCTGTTAATCCGGCCATCGTGTTTATTGCCGAGATCTACAACCCGGATCAGTATCGAAATTATATCCAAACTGGTCGGTTTGATTTTCTGTATGACAAAGTGCAATTGTACGACACGCTTCGGTTATTGGTAAATGGCCAGTCGGCCACCCAACACATAGCCGGTATTCAGCAAAGCCTTCAAGGCATCAATCACAACATGCTGCACTTTTTGGAGAATCATGACGAGCAGCGTTTTGCTTCCCGCTTCTTTGCCGGTGATCCGTTCAAGGCCATCCCGGCTGCCGTGGTAAGTGCAACTATTGATCAGGGGCCCATGATGATCTACTTCGGACAAGAAGTGGGGGAGCCCGGCCTGGGCAACGAAGGTTTTCAGGGCGATGATGGGCGCACCACCATGTTTGATTATTGGGGAGTTCCGGAATTGCAGAAATGGGTAAACGGGGGCGCCTTTGATGGTGGCCGTTTGAGCGATGAACAAAAGTCCTTACGCCAGTTCTATGGAGACATCCTCACCCTGGCCCGGGACAACCCCGCGATTACTTCGGGCGGCTATGCCGATGTTACCGTCCACAATATCGGTCAGGGAAATATTCCGCAAATGGTGCATGCCTTTGTTCGTTTTGCTGGTGATGAAAAGCTGCTGATCGTTTCAAATTTTGCCGACAAAAAATTACCCATTGCGATCAACATTCCGGATGACGTAGCGGGCCTGCTGCAATGGCAAGGTGAGCGAGAATATGTAGGCCGTGACTTACTGCGTAGCGGAGCCGACATAGGCTTCGACCGCGCTCGCACCGCCAGGTTCGAAGTGCCGGCTTACAGCGCGTTTATTTTTAAGCTGAAGTAATGATACGCGGCCTTTGTTTTTTTACGGCTCTACTGATGATTGCCTGCCAGCCTCAGCCGAAACGAGTTGCACAATGGCCGCACGGGGTGAACTACGAGATTTTTGTACGCGCTTTCGCGGATGGCAATGGCGATGGTATTGGCGACCTGAAGGGACTCACCTCTAAACTTGATTATCTGGAAGAGTTGGGCATTGGAGGCGTGTGGCTTATGCCGATCATGAAGTCGCCCACCTATCACAAGTATGATGTGGTGGATTACAAGAGTATTGATCCGGAATATGGCACTCCGGATGATTTCAAAACATTTGTCAACGAGGCGCACCAGCGCGGCATACGGGTGTTGGTCGATCTCATCTTGAATCACACCGGCTCTGACCATCCTTGGTTCCAGGCGGCACTGAAAGATCCTCAAGGTCCTTACCGAGATTATTACGTATGGGCCGACAAAGATTCGGTAGCTGATGAAATTGCCAAAAAGGAAGTTCAGCTGGACTCTGATAACATCACGCAGTGGCACGCGCCAAATGGTGACAGCGCGGCCGAACACTATTACGGTTACTTCTGGGGTGGCATGCCCGATCTGAATTTTGATAATCCCCGGGTGCGCGAGGAGTTTGTAGATATTGGCCGTTATTGGCTTCAGGAAATGAATGTTGATGGTTTCCGGCTCGATGCCGCAAAACATATCTATCCCACCGACCGCGCTCAGGATAATCATGCGTTTTGGGTTTGGTTTCGAACCGAGATGCAGAAACTCAAGAAGGACGTCTATCTCGTGGGCGAGGTGTATACGGAAGGTGCTCCTCACGAGGTGGCTCCATACCTGAAGGGCCTGCCGGCACTTTTCAACTTCGAGCTGGGGATTTCCATCATTCGCACGGTCAATGCCGGCTTTGACACGCTTGGGCTCGTTAGTAAATACAAAAGTATTGTAGGTCTTTACACGGAAGCGTCTGGGGGCGACTACATTGATGCCACGTTCATTCGCAATCACGACCAAAACCGCACATTAAGCGAGTTGGGTGGCAACGTGGACAAGGCGCGGGTGGCAGCTGCTATTCAGCTTACCTTTCCAGGCACTCCCTACATCTACTATGGCGAAGAAATCGGAATGCTCGGCCAAAAGCCGGATGAGTTCATTCGTGAGCCGTTTCTGTGGGATGAAGCAGGTAAGTCCCTCGTTGAGACGCGATGGGAAGTGCCTCAATACTCGACAGATCAAACCGTGGTGCCGTTCGCCAGACAAAAGGGCGACCCGAACAGCTTGTTTGAATTTTATCGCGAATTGATCGCCTTACGCAATGCCCACCCAGTGCTCACCTACGGCACATTGGAGGAACCCGGCATTTCGATAGGCGAGGTGGTGAGTTACGTGAGGGCATTCGAAGGCGAGCAGCTTTTGGTGATGAACAACGTGTCGGATGTGGAAGTTACGTTCGCGTTACCTCCTGGATTTTCAGAAATTATTTATGACAGCCGAAAAGCAGCTGTGAAACGCGAAAATGAAATACGATTGCCCGCCTGGGGGACCATTATTATGGAGTAAACGACTATGAGCAAGCAACGAGTGATTATTGAGCATGTGCAACCGGTGGTAGATGGCGGCATCTATCGGGCAAAACGCACGGTGGGTGAACGTGTAGACGTTACGGCCCACATCTTTGGCGATGGGCACGACCACGTGCGCGCCCAACTGTTGTATCGCATGCAGGGCAGAAAAAACTGGACCATTCTTCCGCTCCGGCATTTGAGTAATGATGAGTGGCTCGGATCTTTCTACGTGACCGAGCAAGGCATTTGCGAGTTCACGATCCACGCCTGGGTTGATCACTTCGAAACCTGGTTTGACGGCATTGTGAAGAAAGCTAAGGCCAATGTGGAAGTCTCCCTGGAGTTGCGTGAGGGCGCCCTGATGTTGCGTCAGTTGGCAGGCACCACGAACAAAGATCTGCTCTTGCTCGCCAAGAAACTGGAGGATACGGAACGGCACCAGGAGTCCGTGGAAACGGTCCTTTCGAAGTCCTTTGCTGAGATCGTGCATGACTATCCGTTAAAAGAGCATGAGACCACAATCGAGTACCCGTATGAGATCTTGGTTGAACGCCAGAAGGCGTTGTTCAGCAGTTGGTATGAGTTTTTTCCCCGGTCGGCCTCGCTGCAACCGGGTAAGCACGGTACATTTAAAGACTGTCAGAAGCTGCTGCCCCGCGTGGCGGCTATGGGTTTCGATGTGTTGTATTTTCCGCCCATTCACCCGATAGGTAAAGTCAACCGGAAGGGGAAAAACAATAATGTGAACGCGCAACCGGGCGAGCCCGGCTCGCCCTGGGCAATCGGTAGTGAGGAGGGAGGACATAAATCGGTGCATCCGGAACTGGGCACGTTGGAGGATTTTCGCACCCTGGTGAAAGAGGCGAAAAAAATGGGAATTGAGATCGCGATGGATATTGCCTTTCAATGCGCACCCGATCACCCTTACGTGAAGCAGCACCCCAACTGGTTTAAAGTGCGCCCCGATGGCAGCATTCAGTATGCCGAGAATCCCCCGAAAAAGTATCAGGATATATATCCGTTCAATTTCGAATCAGACGACTGGAAGAACCTGTGGGACGAACTGCATTCCATTTTTGTCTTCTGGATTGAGCAAGGGGTTTCCATTTTCCGGGTTGACAACCCGCACACCAAGGCCTTTCGGTTTTGGGAGTGGGTTATTGGCGAAGTCAATGCAAAGTATCCCGATGTTATTTTCCTCTCGGAAGCCTTTACTCGCCCGAAGGTGATGGCTGCACTCGCCAAAGTAGGATTTCAGCAGGGTTACACGTATTTCACGTGGCGGCCCACCAAAGGCGAATTGATCGAGTACATGGATCAACTGGTAAATGGTCCTTCGCGCAATTTCTTCCGGCCCAACTTTTGGCCTAATACACCAGACATTTTACCGTATCACCTGCAGTATGCGGGTGAGAACAGTTTTATCATTCGTTACTTTCTGGCGGCAACGCTATCCAGTAACTACGGTATGTATGGCCCCTCTTACGAATTCAATGAAAACGTGCCGGTGGAAGGCAAGGAAGAGTATCTGAATTCGGAGAAATACGAGGTGCGCCACTACGACTGGAAACGCACCAACCGGATGACGGACATCATCAGCCTGGTCAACCGCGCGCGGAAGGAGAATGAGGCCTTGCAATCCACCTGGAATATCCGTTTTTGTACTATTGAGAACGGAAACATAATGGCTTATGTAAAGGCTACGGATGATTTGAAGAATATTATTTTGTGTGTGTGCACGATGGACCCGAATAACACGCAAAGCGGATATGTTCAGGTGCCCCGGGATGTACTTCGGCTTGGCGACAAAGTCAACCTCAAATTGCATGACCTGGTTAGTCATGAGCAGTACACCTGGACGCAGGACTGGAATTTTGTGGAGTTGAATCCGCATAAGTTGCCGTTTCATTTGTTCAAAGTTGAGATTCATGAATCGAACATGTAAATATGCCAGCTTTAAAAAGTGAATCGTTGTGGTATAAAGATGCCGTCATCTACGAGGTGAGCGTTAGGGCTTTTTTTGACAGCAATGGTGATGGTATTGGCGATTTTCCAGGGTTGATTCAGAAACTGGATTATCTCGAAGATCTGGGCATCAACACAATCTGGCTGCTGCCGTTCTACCCGTCACCCCTCAAGGACGATGGTTTTGATGTTACGGATTATTGTGATATCCATCCGGACTATGGCACGCTGAGTGATTTCAAGGCATTTTTGAAGGAGGCCCACAAGCGGGGTTTTAAAGTGGTGACGGAACTGGTGCTCAACCACACGTCTGACCAGCACCCCTGGTTCCAGAAGTCGCGGAAAGCCAGGGCGGGTTCCCGCTTTAAAGATTATTACGTTTGGAGTGAAACTCCTGATCGTTATAAACAAGCGCGCATCATCTTTTCTGATGATGAATCCGGTAACTGGAGTTGGGATCAGGAGGCCCGGGCGTATTACTGGCACCGCTTCTATCGGCATCAACCGGAATTGAATTATGAAAATCCGGAGGTGCAGTTTGAGATGATTAAGGTGGCCGACTTCTGGATGAAGTTGGGCGTAGATGGATTCCGGTTGTCATCCGTTCCTTTTCTCTTTGAAGAGGAGGGCACCAACTGCGAGAACCTGCCTCAGACACACGCGTTTTTGAAAAAGCTGCGCAGCCACATCGACAAGCACTATGACGATCGCGTATTACTGGCCGAGGCAAACTTATGGCCCGAAGATGCTGCGGCTTACTTTGGCGATGGGCAGGAATGCCACATGAATTTTCATTATCCGTTGATGCCCCGGTTATTCCTGGCCCTTCGAACGGAAGATAGCTACCCGATCACTGATATTATTGAGCAAACACCCGAAACACCGGAGAATTGTCAGTGGGCCATTTTTCTTCGCAATCACGATGAGATTGGATTGGAGATGGTGACGGAAGAGGAAAAAGATTATCTATTCAAAGCCTACGCTTCGGACCCGAATAACAAACGCAACATTGGTATTCGCAGGCGACTGGCGCCTCTGATGGCAAACGATCGGAGAAAAATTGAATTACTTTACACCATCCTTTTTTCCTTACCGGGCACTCCGGTAATGTACTACGGGGACGAAATTGGAATGGGGGATAATGTGTATCTGGGTGACCGCTATGGCGTGCGCACCCCCATGCAGTGGAACATGAACATCAACGCAGGCTTCTCTGCCGCTAATCCACAAAAATTGTATCTGCCGATTATCTCAGATCCGGTGTACCGGTACGAGTCGGTGAACGTGGTGGCGCAGGAGGAAAACTCGTCTTCTCTGTTGTGGTGGGTAAAAGGTGTACTGGCCATGCGCAAACGGCTGAATATTTTCGGCCGGGGAGATATGAAATTCATCGACAGTTCGAATGCCAAGGTACTTTGCTTTGCCCGTTCAAATGACGGGCAGCGGGTTATTGTCGTGGCCAATTTGTCGCAGTTTTCGCAGTCTACCATGCTGGCTCTTCGGGATTTTAAAGACTGTGATATTACCGAAGTATTCAGTCAGAATCGCTTCCGCAGTGTTGAAGCGGGTGAGTACCCTATTACGATCGGGCCCTACGGCTATTTCTGGTTTCAGGTAGATGATACCGAGAGGAAGGACCAAGCGCAGGAGGGTGGCGAATTGCAGCTGTTGAAGACCGATTCCAGCTGGGAGAAGCTCTTTAACAACTACAACGAAGTGCGCGTGCTGGAACGAAAAATCTTTCAGCCGTTTATGCGCAAGTGCCGCTGGTTTGGGGGCAAAGCCAAGGTGATCAGTAAGCTGGCGGTGCACAAGGTGGTACCGGTGAAGGTAGATGGCGATACGCATTACCTGACCATTATTGAAGTCCACTATGTGCAGCGCCTGCCGGAGCTATACTTCCTGCCAATATGCTTTGTGCCCACAGATACGATTTTTGACAAGGGCGAGTACACTGCGCAAAGTGTAGTGTGCCGGGCTGAAGTTCAGGGCAAGACGGGATTTGTGGTGGACAGCAGTTATGTGCGCAGTTTTCGGGATTTCATGCTTAGCAGTATGGAAAAGAAACTTCGCTTAAAAGATCAGGAGGGAACACTGGAGTTCAACTCGAGCGTTTACTCGAAGATAAATGTCGATCACATTGACTCGAAGATTTTGAAAGCCGACCAGAGCAATACGGCCATCATCTATAACGATCAGTATTTTTTCAAATTTTATCGAAAGATCGAGAAAGAGATTAATCCCGACCTGGAGATTGTACGGTTTTTGTCCGAGAGCACGAGCTTCCGCAATTCACCTAAGTATGCGGGCAGTGTCGAGTACCGGGACATTGAAGGGAAGACCTACGTATTCGGACTGTTACAAGAGAAGGTCGATAATCAGGGAGATGCCTGGGGCATGACGATTGATTCGGTGGGACGTTTTTATGAGCGGGCACTGGAAAAAGCCCGTAAAGAAAAAGTGCCTAAACTGTTGAACCGTTCGGCTATTCATTTTGAAGATGCGCCCGAAATGATTCAGGAATTGGTAGGGCGTGGTTTTTATGAACGCGTGGTTCGCCTGGGGCAGCGCACGGCTGAAATGCATCTGGCGCTGGCCTCGGATTCGGCCAACCCGGCCTTCTCTCCCGAGTATTTCACTCCGAATTATCAGCGCTCGCTGTACTCGTCACTGCGAAAGCTGGCCAAGGACCGATTGCGGCTGTTATCGAATTCGTTGTCCAAGCTGAATGCAGAGACCCGGGAGTTGGCCGAAAAAGTGTTAGCGCTGGAGGATAGCATTTTGGAGTGCTTCAGTGAAATTTATACCACGCGCATCCAGGCCATCAAAACGCGCATCCATGGTGATTATCACCTGGGTCAAGTATTATTTACGGGCAAGGATTTTGTGATCATTGATTTTGAAGGCGAACCAGGCTTTAGCTTCAGCGAACGAAGATTGAAAAAGAATCCCCTTAAAGATGTCGCGGGCATGATGCGTTCTTTCCATTATGCCGCTTTTGGCAAGATTTTGCTCAATGAAAACTATCGGGCACAGGATATGGAGTTTCTGGAGCAATGGGCCGAGCAGTGGCAACACTACGTGAGCCGCTTTTATATGGGCGCCTACATGGAACGTATGGGGTGGGATAAAGACCTGGCCCTGGAAAACGAAGTGCTCATTCGTACTTACCTGATTGAAAAAGCCATTTACGAACTGGGGTATGAGTTGAACGGCCGACCCGATTGGGTAGCGATTCCACTCCGGGGCATTCATTATCACATGAGCCGCTATTTTTTGGCAAAAGAAGAACGAAAAAAGAAGTGAACAACTAATTCGCCATCATGGGAAAAAAGACATCGAAGAAGGCAGAGGAAATTAAAAAGACGGATGATGTTTGGGAATCACCAAGCCTGATCACGGATTTTGATATTCATCTTTTCAGGTCCGGTAAGCATTTTCGTTTGTACGAAAAGCTGGGGTCACACCCGATGGATTACAAGGGCGAGCGTGGCACCTTTTTTGCCGTGTGGGCGCCCAACGCCCAGGCTGTTTCGGTGATCGGAAATTTTAACTACTGGAGTAATCATCAGCACAAGTTGAATCCGCGCTGGGATGAGTCGGGTATTTGGGAAGGATTTTTTAAGGATGTTGGACATGGCGAAGTGTATAAGTATGCTATTTTCTCCAACACGGGCGAGTACCTTGAAAAAGCTGATCCGTTTGGTGTATTCTCCGAAACGCCTCCCAAAACGGCCAGTATCACGTGGGATCTCCAATATGAGTGGAAGGATGATACCTGGATGGATCAACGGAAACGGAATAGTGACCATCAAAAGGCAATTTCGGTGTACGAGGTACACATAGGCAGCTGGCGAAGGAAGGTGGAGGATAATAATCGATCGTTAAGCTACCGGGAATTGGCAACGGAATTGGTCTACTACGTGAAGGAGATGGGGTTTACGCATGTCGAGTTTTTGCCGGTCATGGAGCATCCTTTCTTTGGATCATGGGGGTATCAACTGACCGGATACTTTGCGCCCAGCAGCCGATACGGCTCTCCCCAGGAGTTTATGGAGTTGGTAGACGCTTTCCATCAGGCCGGCATAGGGGTCATCCTCGATTGGGTGCCTTCTCATTTTCCGGGTGATGCACATGGCCTGTATAATTTCGATGGCACTCATTTGTTCGAGCATGCCGACCCGCGTAAGGGGTTTCACCCCGATTGGAGCAGCTATATTTATAACTATGGCCGTAATGAAGTTCGCTCATTCCTGATTAGTAATGCAGTTTATTGGCTCGACAAATTTCATATTGACGGGCTTCGTGTCGATGCGGTGGCCTCCATGTTGTATCTCGATTATTCACGAAAGGCTGATGAGTGGGTTCCCAATGAATATGGCGGCAACGAGAATTTAGAGGCAATTAGCTTTTTGAAGGAGTTTAATGAGGTTGTGTACGGAGAGTTTCCGGATGCCATAACGATCGCGGAAGAATCAACCGCTTTTGCCGGTGTATCAAGACCAACGTATGCAGGCGGTCTGGGTTTCGGGCAAAAGTGGATGATGGGCTGGATGCACGACACCCTTAAATATTTTAAGCGGGATTCCATTTACCGGAGGTATCATCAAAACGATGTCACCTTCAGTATTATTTATGCGTTTACAGAAAACTTTATGCTGCCCTTTTCGCATGATGAAGTGGTGCACGGAAAAGGTTCCCTCTTGGGTCGCATGCCGGGCGATGAATGGAATAAATTTGCCAATTTGCGAACAATGTTTGGCTATATGTTCACTCACCCCGGCACTAAGTTGCTGTTTATGGGCGGTGAATTTGGGCAGTCGGGCGAGTGGAACCATGACCGCAGTTTGGATTGGCACTTGCTGGATCATGCCTACCATCGCGGTGTGCAGCAGGCGGTGAAAGACCTGAATGCGTTGTACAAGGCAGAGCCCGCACTTTACAAGTATCCCTTCAGCGGACAGGGGTTTGAGTGGGTTGATTATAACGACCGCGATAACAGCGTACTCGTTTTCTTGCGAAAAGCGGATGACTCGAAAGATGCCCTGCTGGTTGTTTGCAATTTCACGCCACAAGGCCATCACCACTACCGCCTGGGGGTCGACCTCCGGGGCGCCTGGAAAGAAGTTTTCAATTCCGACAATCTGAAATATGGCGGAAGTGGGGTGCTGAATCAGGGTTTGTTGTATACCACGCCCGTCAAATACCATAATCGGAATTATTCGATAACGATTGAAATGCCTCCGTTGGCTGTTAGTGTCTTTAAATTGGAAGAGGAACTGGCCGAGTTTGATATCAAGTAGGCAGTTGGGTACCTTACTGATTCAAATTAACCCGGAATTGTCATTAGAAAGTAAAACTCAATGGTGTCGTAAAGGAATTGACATTCATCCAGAGTCCTGTAAACCATTCCCTTCGTTTCATGGCCAAGGATAGTTTAAGGATTCTTTGATTTCC
>Ga0068877_10000253_pt1 | contig 46108 bp, 39 predicted proteins | sample NOAtaG_FD_66437 | JGI IMG/M metagenome (GOLD analysis project Ga0068877, IMG submission 66437) | Freshwater lake microbial communities from Lake Erie, under a cyanobacterial bloom - NOAA_Erie_Diel6S_1000h metaG | ecosystem: Environmental > Aquatic > Freshwater > Lake | place: USA: Ohio, Lake...
CTCGACGACCGCGCGGCGCGACACGACGACGTTGTTGCGCTTCTGGTCGAGCTTGATGACCTTGAACTCGAGCGGCTTGTTCTCGAGGTAGGCGGTGTCGCGCACCGGACGGACGTCGACGAGCGAACCGGGCAGGAAGGCCCGCACGTGCTCGATCTCGACGGTGAAGCCGCCCTTGACGCGGCCGGTGATGATGCCGGTGACGATCTCGGAATTGTTGAAGGCCTCTTCGAGGCGCGTCCAGGTGCGGGCGCGCTTGGCCTTCTCGCGCGACAGCCGGGTCTCGCCGGTGCCGTCTTCGACGGAGTCGAGGGCCACTTCGACGGTGTCGCCGGCCTGCACCTCGATCTCGCCACGCTCGTTCTTGAACTGCTCGACGGGGATGACGGCCTCGGACTTCAGTCCGACGTTGACGATCACCATGTCGTCGCCGACCTCGACCACGAGGCCGGAGAGGATCTGGCCCGGGCGGATACGCTGGTTGGCCAGGCTCTGTTCGAACAGTTCTGCAAAGGATTCGGTCATGTCGTCTCTCGTGCGACGCCCGGAGGCGCCGCGGGGTTATGCCCTTGCGCCACGTACCGTGGGCTGCGGGGCGGGTTGCCAAAACGACCCCGCTTCCTTGCAGGGCCACCATCGACCGTCGATCGAACCGACTTCGTAGGGGGTCAGCGCCACAAGGCGCGCGAACGTCCGAGTTCGATCACGCGCTCGACGATCGTCTCCACGGCCACGCCGGTGGAGTCGATGACGAACGCGTCGGACGCTGGCCTGAGCGGTGCCACGCTGCGGGTAGAATCCCGCAGGTCGCGCTCGGCGATCTCCCGCGAAAGGGCGGCAAGACTAACAGCGGAATCCTTGTCTTTCAACTGGTTATAGCGGCGCCGGGCCCGCTCATCCGGGGAGGCGGTCAGGAAGATCTTGAGGGGGGCCTCGGTGAACACCACCGTCCCCATGTCGCGCCCGTCCGCGATCAGGCCCGGGGCCTCCGCAAACGCGCGCTGGCGCTCCAGCAGCGCCGCACGGACTTCCGGCCAGGCCGCGACCCGGGACGCCCCCTGCCCCGTCTGCTCGGCCCGGACGAGTCCCGTGACCTCCTGCCCGCCGAGGGTGATGCGCTCCCCCCCGTCCGGCGCGATCCCGAAGACGACGGCCATCGTTCCGGCCAGGGCGGCGTGACCTGGCCGATCCTCAGGGTCGAGACCGGCGCGCTGCCCCGCCAAGGCCGTCAAACGATAGAGCGCGCCGCTGTCGAGCAAGTGCCACCCGAGCCGGGTAGCGAGCAGACGGCAGACCGTCCCCTTGCCCGACCCCGACGGACCGTCGACGGCGACCACGGGCAAGGTCGGGGCGGTCATGCCGGGACGACCGCGAGGCCGGCCGCAGCCGCGAGCTGCGCGAAACCCGGAAAGGAAGTCGCGACATTGGCGACATCGACGACGCGGATCTCGCCCGCGGCCTGCAGCGAGGCGACCGCGAAGGACATGGCGATGCGGTGGTCGCCATGGCTGTCGATGCGACCGGCACCGAACACCGGCCCTGCGCCGCGGCGGCCGGCGAGGCGCATGCCGTCCGGCAGCAACTCGTGCTCGACGCCGAGCGCGCGCAGCCCCTCGGCCATCACCGCAAGCCGGTCGCTTTCTTTGACGCGCAGTTCCTCGGCGCCGCGCAACACGGAGGGACCCTCCGCGCAGGCCGCGGCGATGAAGAACACCGGGAACTCATCGATGGCGAGCGGCACCCACTCCGGCGGCACATCGATGCCCCGCAGTCGCGCCGGCCGCACGGTCAGCGTCGCGATCGGCTCGGGTCCCTGATGGTCGCTCTCCTCCACCGTGATGTCCGCGCCCATCGCGCGCAGGATGTCGAGGAGACCGGTACGGGTGGGGTTCAGGCCGACGTTCTCGAGCACGAGGCTGCCCTCGCCCGCGATGCTGCCGGCCACCATGAAGAATGCCGCCGAGGAAAAATCACCCGGCACGGCGATCCGTGCGCCGTGCAGCGTCTGTCCGCCGCGCAAGGCCGCCGTCGCGGCGTCGCGGCGCACCTCGACGCCGAAACCGCCCAGCATGCGCTCGGTGTGATCGCGCGTGACCGCGGGCTCGGTGACGCGCGTCTCGCCCTCGGCGTAGAGCCCCGCGAGCAGCACCGCAGATTTCACCTGCGCGCTCGCGACCGGCAGCGCGTAGTCGATGCCCTGCAGCGCCGTGCCGCCGTGGAGAAGGACGGGCGGACGCCCGTCCTGCGTGTCGATGCGCGCGCCCATCAGCCGCAACGGCGCCGCCGCACGCTCCATCGGACGGCGCATCAACGACGCATCGCCGACCAGCGTCGAACCGAAACGCTGCCCCGCCAAGAGGCCCATCGACAAGCGCATCGCCGTACCGGCGTTGCCCATGTCGAGCGCATGCCCCGCAGCACGCAGGCCATGCAGACCGACGCCCTGCACGACCACCTCACGCTCCGCCGGCCGCTCGATCGTCACACCGAGCGCACGCAGCGCACCGAGTGTCGCAAGGCAGTCCTCGCTGTCGAGGAAGCCGGTGATGCGCGTCTCGCCCGTCGCGATGCCGCCCAGCATCAGCGCACGGTGCGAGACCGATTTGTCGCCGGGCACACGCACGCGACCGCGCACGGCACGCGAGGGCGTCACGCGCCAGGACTGGGGGACGGGGCCTGCGTTCATGGTGTCTTGGGCCTGCGAAGGAGCGACGGCGGGATCACAGCACCGCGCGCGGGTAGGAACCGAGCACCCGATAGAGGGACGCCCGGTCCTTGAGGCGGGCGAGCGCCTTGGCGACGTGCGGATCCTCGGCGTGACCCTCGAGGTCGATGAAGAACACGTAGTCCCACTTGCGCCGCTGGGAGGGCCGGGACTCGATGCGCGTCAGGCTCACGCGGTTGCGCGCCAGCGGCTCGAGCAGCCGATGCAGCGCGCCCGGCGCCTCGGTGTGGCCGGTCGAGAGCAGCAGCGTGGTGCGGTCCTGGCCGCTCGGCCCGAAACTGCGGTGTCCGACGACCAGGAAGCGCGTGGTGTTGTCCGGCCGATCCTCGATGTCGGCGGCGAGCACTTCGAGGCCATAGACCTCGGCCGCCGTGGTGCCGGCGATCGCGGCCGTGCCGCGCTCATCGCGCGCGCGCCGGGCCGCTTCCGCGTTGCTGGATTCGGGGATCCGCTCGGCGTCCGGCAGGTGCTCGTTGAGCCACTCACGGCATTGGGCGAGCGATTGCGGATGGCTGCAGACCCGCTTCACCTCGCGCAACGAGCGCATGCGCCCCATCAGGTTCTGGCGGATGCGCAGCTCGACCTCACCGCAGATGCGCAGCGGCGAACTGAGGAAGCGGTCGAGCGTGTGGTTGACGCTGCCTTCGGTGGAGTTCTCGATCGGCACCACGCCGAAATCCGCATGCCCCGCCTCGACCTCGCGGAACACCTCGTCGATGGAGCCGAGCGCGAGGGCGCGGGCCGAATGGCCGAAATGTTTGTAGACCGCGGCCTGCGAGAACGTGCCCTCCGGGCCGAGGAACCCGACCTTGAGCGGTTCTTCCTGCGCGAGGCAGGCCGACATGATCTCGCGGAACAGGCGCACGATCTCCTCGTCGCGCAGCGCACCCTGCCCGCGCGCCGCCGCATTGCGCTCGAGCGCCATGCGCAGCACCTGTGATTCACGCTCGGGGCGATAGAAGTCGACGAGGCGCCCCTCCTTGCCCTTGGAGATGCCGACGGCGCGGGCGAGCCGCGCACGCTCGTTCAGCAAGGCATGCAGCTCGCGGTCGACGGCGTCGATGCGGCCGCGCAGGCCTTCGATCTCGGCGCGCGGCGCGGCGGGCCGCTTCGAAGCGGGCCGCTTCGGGGCGGGCGTCTTCGGGGACGATCTGCGGGGACGGCTGGCCATGGTCGGTTGCTCGGGAAGGGTGGTCGGGTAGGCGGGGCTCAGCCGTGTCGGCGCTGGAACTCGCGCATGAACGCGACCAGCGCCTCGACGCCTGCGAGCGGCATCGCGTTGTAGATCGAGGCGCGCATGCCGCCGGTCATCCGGTGCCCCTCGAGATTCACGAGGCCTTCGCGCGCGGCGGCCTCGCAGAAGAGTCTGTCGAGCGACGCCTCGGGCACCGTGAACGGGACGTTCATCCAAGAGCGGTATCCGGGCGCGACCGGGCTGCGATAAAAGCCCGAAGCGTCGATGGCGTCGTAGAGCATGGCGGCCTTGGCCCGGTTGCGCTCGCCGATGACGGCGAGGCCACCTTCGGCCTTCAGCCATTTGAACACCAGCCCCGCGATGTACAAGGCGAACGTGGGCGGCGTGTTGAGCATCGAGCCTTCTTTGGCCATCACGCCGTAATCCCAGATCGGCGGCGTCCCGGGACGGGCCTTGCCGACCAGGTCGTCGCGCACGATGACGAGCACGAGGCCGGACGGGCCGATGTTCTTCTGGGCGCCCGCGTAGAGGAGGCCGAAGCGCGACACGTCGATCGGCCGCGACAGGATCGAGGAAGAGAAGTCGGCGACCAGCGGCACATCGCCTGCGTCGGGCACGTAAGGGAACTCGACACCGCCGATGGTCTCGTTCGGCGTGTAGTGGGCATAGGCCGCGCCCGGGGTGAAACGCAGGGACCCGGCGTCGGGGACCGACTTGTAGCCGGAGGCCGACTCGTCGGCGACCACGGACACCTGGCAGAACCGCCGCGCCTCTTCGATGGCCTTGCGTGACCAGACCCCCGTGTCGAGGTAATCGACGACCGAGCCGGCCGTCGCGAGGTTCATGGGGATGGCGGTGAACTGCCCCGTGGCGCCGCCCTGAAGGAAGAGCACGCGGTAGCCGGCGGGCACGCCGAGCAGCTCGCGCAGGTCGGCCTCGGCTTGCTGCACGAGGGCGACGAAGGCCTTGCCGCGGTGGCTGACCTCCATGACGGACATGCCGCTGCCCTGCCAGTCGAGCAGCTCGTCACGGGCCTGCTCCAGCACCGGCAGCGGCAATGCGGAAGGACCGGCGGAGAAGTTGAAGACACGCACGTCGGCGGGCCCCGCTCCCGTCAGTGCGCGGTCGGCGGCGTGGCCTCGCCCGCGGAAGGATCGCCCCCTTCAACGGGTGCCGCCACCCGCGCCGGGTCGTCCTCCTGCCCCTCGGGCAGATCGTCTTCGGCGCCGAGCGAACCGATCGCCTCGACGCCGGCGAGCCGGTCGCCGTCATCCAGCCGGATGAGCCGGACGCCTTGGGTGTTGCGCCCGAGGATCGAGACCTGGTCGACGCCGGTGCGCACCAGCGTGCCGCTCGAACTGATGAGCATGATCTCCTCGCCGAGCCGCACCTGCAGCGCCGCGACCGTCGCGCCGTTGCGCTCGGTGGTCTGCAGCGCGATCACGCCCTGACCGCCGCGGCCGTGGACGGGGAAATCGTCGAGCGGCGTGAGCTTGCCGTAGCCGTTCTCGGAGGCTGTGAGGATGAGCCCCTCGCCCACCACCACCAGCGAGATCAACTGCTGGCCATCGGCCAGGCGGATGCCGCGCACGCCGGTCGCATCGCGACCCATCGGGCGGACCTCCGATTCGTTGAAGCGGATGGCCTTGCCGTCGCTGGCGCAGAGCAGGATGTCGCGCTGGCCGTCGGTGAGCCCGACCCCGACCAGGCGGTCGCCGTCGCGCAGGTCCACGGCGATGATGCCCGAGGGCCGTGGACGCGAGTACGCCGACAGCGGCGTCTTCTTGACGGTACCGTGGCTCGTCGCCATGAACACGAAATGCTCGTCGTCGAACTGTTTCACGGCGAGCACGGCGTTGATCTTCTCGCCTTCCTCGAGCGGCATGAGGTTCACGAGCGGCTTGCCGCGCGCGCCTCGCCCGGCCTGCGGCAGCTCGAACACCCGCAGCCAATAGACGCGGCCGCGGTTCGAGAAGCAGAGCAGCGTGTCGTGCGTGTGCGCGACGAAGAGCTTGTCGACCCAGTCCTCGTCCTTGACGGTGGTGGCGGCCTTGCCGCGACCGCCGCGGCGCTGCACCTGGTACTCCGTGAGCGGCTGGCTCTTGGCGTACCCGGCATGCGAGATGGTCACCACGACGTCCTGCGGCTCGATGAGGTCCTCGGTGGCGAGGTCGATGTGGTCGCGGTTGATCTCGGTGCGGCGCGCATCGCCGTACTCTTCGCGGATCGCGATGAGTTCCTCGCGCACCACTTCGCGCAGGCGATCGCTGCGGGCGAGGATGTCGGAGAGGTCGGCGATGCGGGCGAGCAGCTCGGCGTATTCGCTGGTGATCTTGTCCTGCTCGAGCCCGGTCAGCCGGTTGAGGCGCATGTCGAGGATGGCCTGCGCCTGCGCCTCGCTGAAGCGGTAGCCGCCCTCGGCCTGCAAGCCGACACCGGCGCCGAGGTCGCGCGGACGGGTCGACACACCCACTGCGCGCGCCAAGAGCGCGGGCACGCCGCCGGCATCCCAGCTGCGGCCGAGCAGCGCGGCCTTGGCTTCGGCCGGGGTCGGCGAGGCCTTGATGGCGGCGATGACCTCGTCGATGTTCGCGAGCGCGACCGTGAGGCCTTCGAGCAGGTGGGCACGCTCACGCGCGCGGGCGAGCTCGAACACCGTGCGCCGCGTGACGACCTCGCGACGATGGCGGATGAAGGCCTCGAGCATCTCCTTGAGGCCGAGCAGCCGCGGCTGGCCGTCGACCAGCGCCACCATGTTGATGCCGAACACGGTCTCGAGCGGGGTCTGGGCGTAGAGGTTGTTGAGGACGACCTCGGCGTTCTCGCCGCGCCGCAGCTCGATGACGATGCGCATGCCGTCCTTGTCGGACTCGTCGCGCAGACCGTCGCCGGCGATGCCTTCGATGAGCTTGTCGCGGACCAGGTCCGCGATGCGCTCGATGAGCCTCGCCTTGTTGACCTGATAGGGCAGCTCGGTGACCACGATGGCCTGCCGATCGCCCTTGCTGCCCACCTCCTCGAAGTGGGTGCGGGCGCGGATCGAGAGGCGGCCACGGCCGGTCTTGTAGGCGGTGGCGATCTCTTGGGCGCCGTTGATGATGCCGGCGGTCGGGAAATCGGGACCGGGCACATGCTGCATCAGCGCCGCGAGCGACACCGCCGGGTCGTCGATCACGGCGACGCAGGCGTTGATGATCTCGGTGAGGTTGTGCGGCGGGATGTTGGTCGCCATGCCCACCGCGATGCCCGCCGAACCGTTGACCAGCAGGTTCGGGAAGCGCGCCGGCATGACGCTCGGCTCGGTGAGGGATTCGTCGTAGTTCGGGACGAAATCGACGGTCTCGCGGTCGATGTCGGCGAGCAGTTCGCCGGCGATGCGGGACATGCGGACTTCGGTGTAGCGCATGGCCGCCGGCATGTCGCCGTCGACCGAGCCGAAGTTGCCCTGGCCGTCCACCAGCAGGTAGCGCATCGAGAACGGCTGCGCCATGCGCACGATGGCGTCGTACACGGCGTTGTCGCCGTGCGGGTGGTACTTGCCGATGACGTCGCCGACGACGCGGGCGGATTTCTTGTAGGGTTTGTTGTAGTCGTTGCCGAGCTCGCGCATGGCGTAGAGCACGCGGCGGTGGACGGGCTTCAGGCCGTCGCGGACATCCGGCAGCGCGCGCCCCACGATGACGCTCATGGCGTAGTCGAGGTAGGACTGCCGCATCTCGTCTTCGAGGTTGACGGGCAGGACTTCGCGGGCGATGTCGCTCATGCGCTCTGGTGCCGTTTTGCAGCCGAAAACTCGGCGGAAAATAGTACCATAAGAGCCCCATGTACGCCCGTCCCACAGAGGCCTGAGATGTCCCCCGGATCCACCGCTGCCGGCGTCGCCGTCGACCCCGCGGAAGTCGCCAAGTTCGATGCCGTCGCGCACCGCTTCTGGGATCCGGAAGGCGAATTCAAGCCGCTGCACGCCCTCAACCCCTTGCGCGCCGCCTTCGTCGCGGGACGCTGCCGGCTGCAGGGGGCACGGGCCGTCGACGTCGGTTGCGGGGGCGGTCTGCTGGCCGAGGCGCTCACGCGCAGCGGCGCGCAGATGACGGCCATCGACCTCTCCGCCGCGATGATCGACGTCGCACGGCTGCATGCCGAGGGCGCAGGGTTGTCGATCGACTACCGGCAGCAGCCCGCCGAGGCGCTCGCGGCCGCATCGGGCCCGACCTTCGATGTGGTCACCTGCATGGAGATGCTCGAGCACGTCCCGGACCCGGCCGTGATGCTGCGCACGCTCGCCGCGCTGCTGCGCCCGGGCGGCGACCTCTTCGTCTCGACGCTCAACCGCACCCCCAAGGCCTTCGCGGTCGCGATCATCGGCGCGGAATACCTCGCGCGCCTGTTGCCGCGCGGCACCCACGAGTACGCCAAGTTCATCCGCCCCTCCGAGATCGCCGCCGCAGGGCGCGCCGCCGGCCTCGAATGCCTCGAGATCGCGGGGCTCCACTACAACCCCGTCACCGGCCTGTGCACCCTCACCCGGGACCCGTCGGTGAACTACCTCGTCCACCTCCGCAAGCCGGGTCCGGCCGCCGGATGACGCGGGAGACGCCGGCGACGCCGGTCCGTGATCTCGTGCTGCGCTTTGCGCCGCAGGAACAGCGCGACGCCCTCGCCGCGCTGCTCGAGATCGAACACGAGGTGATGTCGGCCGCGCGCGACGGGCTCGACCACGCCGTCGCTCACGCCCGGCTCGCCTGGTGGGAAGAAGAACTGCAGCGCCTCTCGCGCGCCGACGCCCGGCATCCGGCCACGCGCCGCTTGGCCGCGGCCGCCGCGGCGGGCGGACGCTCCCCACCCGACCTCACGGACCTCATCGAAGTCGCCCGCATCGACCTCGCCCGCGTCGCGTTCCTCGAGCGCGGCGAGCTCGACCAGTATCTCGGCCTCTGGGCGGGCAGCGTGTTCCGGCCGCTCGCGCTGCTCGGCCTCGGCGCGACCGATCCCCGCACGGCCGCCGCAGAGCGCTACGCCGTCACGGCAGGACCTGCGGTTCGCGAGATCGGGCTACTGGCCGCGGTGACCGTGCACGCGCGTGCGGGCCGGGTGTTCGTCCCGCTCGGCGATCCGCCGGCGCCCCACGAGCCCTGGTACCGATCCCCGTTGGCGCCGGCCGAGTCGGCGGCGTTGACCGCGCGCTTCGACCTGCTCCTCGCCACGCTGCGGCAGGCTTCCTCCGCAGTGCCCGCAGACAGCCGCGCGCCGCTTGCCGCCGCCCTCGCCTGGACAGCACTCGCCGCGCGTGATGCCGGACGGGCGCGTGCGCAGCTGCCCCATGCGCTGGAGGACACCCGCAGCGATCCGCTGCGGCGTACCATCGCCGCCTGGCACGCGGCGGTCTCGGCTGCCCGAGGCCGGCTACCCCGCCCCCTGAAACCGCACACGACGACGATGACGGAGAACGCATGAACGCCGACACGCCCTTCGACCTCCGCGAGGTCAGCTTGCGGCCCGACGAGCTCGCCGGTCGCGTGATCGCCATCACCGGACCCACGGCGGGCATCGGCCGCGCGCTGGCGCTCGAGTGCGCGCGCCGTGGCGCCGAGGTGATCCTCATCGGGCGCAACCTGCGCAAGCTCGAGGCGGTGCACGCCGAGATCGAGGCCCTGCAGCGCCACGACGGCGGCGCCGTCGCACCGGCGCTGATCGCCCCGCTCGACCTCGAACGCGCGGTCGCCGGCGACTTCGACGCGATCGCGACCGCCATCGAGCAGCGCTGGGGGCGGCTCGACGGGCTCGTCCACAACGCCGCGCTGCTCGGGCAGCTGTCCGCGCTCGAACACCACGATGTGCCCACCTTCGTGAAGGTCATGCACGTCAACGTCACCGCGGTGTTCGCCCTCACGCAGGTGCTGCTGCCGGCGCTGCGCGCCTCGCCGGACGCCAGCATCGTGTGTGCCTCGAGCAGCGTGGGCCGCCGTGGCCGGGCGTACTGGGGCGCCTATGCGGTGTCGAAGCACGCGCTCGAGGGCCTGATGCAGGTGCTCGCCGACGAGCTCGAGAAGACGAGCGTGCGCGTCAATTCGTTGAACCCCGGCCGCACCCGCACCGCGATGCGCCGCCAGGCCTATCCGTCCGAGGACATCAACACCCTGCCGCTGCCCGAGTCGCGCACGCCAGCCTTCGTGGCGCTGCTCGGCCCGCAATCGCGCGGCGTCAGCGGTCGCGCGTTCGACGCGCCTTAGGTCGCGCTCCAGGACGCGCCCCGGTACGCCCCGCAGGGCGTGCTGCAGGACGCGCTGCGGGCCGCTCCGCAGGACGCGGCATCACCGACGCGAGCGCCGAGGCTTCTTCGTCGCTGAGCGGGCGGAACTGCCCGCGGTTGAGGTCACGGGTCAGCGCGAACGGACCGAGCGCCGTGCGCTGCACGCGGCTCACCAGCGCGCCCTGCCGCTCGAACAGGCGCCGGATGTCCTTGCCGCTCGCGCCGCGCGCGATGATGCGGTACCAGCGGTTCGCCCCCTCGGCCTCTTCTTCGGAGCCCTCGACCTCGGTGACGGCGAGCGTCCGCCCGTCGTCGAGTTCGCCGCGCTCGATGGCCGCGATCGACTGCGGCTCGAGCACGCCGCGGATCCGCACCCGGCACTCCACCGGCCATTCGCGGACGCGACGCTGCAACCGCTCGGCGAGCGCGCCGTCCGAGGTCAGCAGCTCGAGACCGCCGTCCGGCTGGGGCATCGGCGAGACCGCGAGGAAACGCAGACCGGTGCGCCGCGGCAGCCGCGGCACGAGCTCTTCACGCAGGGACTCGCCGGGCGACCGATGGCAGAGGAAGACCGTGTCGGTGGCCGCCATCCGCGAGGCATCGCGGCTGCGCCGCACCACGCGGCCGTCCACCCGCAGCTCGTCGCGCCCCGAGACGCGTTCGCCGAGGGTGGCCGGACGCCCGTTGACCGTGATGCGCCCCGCGGCGATCCAGGCCTCGGCTTCACGCCGCGAGGCCAGACCCGCTTGGGCAAGCACTTTCTGGATCCGGTCGCCGGACTCCGTCATGCCGTGGGTGCATCGGGCGCAGGCGCATCGGGCGCGAGCGCGGGCAGCAGCGGCTCTTCGCCGTCGACGCCCTCGACCGCGACCGGCAGCACGAGCTGCGGGTTGAGGTCGGCCATGGCCTTCAACTCCGCGAGGGGCGGCAGATCGTCGAGGTCCGCGAGCCCGAAGTAATCGAGGAAGTCGCGGGTGGTGCCGAGCAGCTCCGGACGTCCCGGGACATCGCGATGGCCGACCACGCGCACCCAGTTGCGCTCCATCAGCGTCTTGACGATGTTCGGGTTGACCGACACGCCGCGCACGGACTCGATCTCGGAACGCGTGATGGGCTGACGGTAGGCGATCAGCGCCAGCGTCTCGAGGAGCGCCCGCGAGTAGCGCTGCGGGCGTTCGGGCCACAACCGCGAGACCTCGCGGCCGAACTCCGCACGCACCTGCAGCCGGAACCCGCTCGCGACCTCGCGCAGCTCGACCGCCCGCCCCTCGTGGTCAGCGGCGATGCGCGCCAAGGCCTCGCGGAGGCCGTCCGTCGTCGGCCGCGCGTCTTCGTCGAAAAGCTGCGCGAGCTCCGCGATCGAGAGCGGCCGTCCGGCCGCGAGCAGCGCCGCTTCGACGACGTTGCGGACATGGTCTTCGTTCATGCGATCCCTTCGTCTTCGTGGTCCAGATCGTCGTCCAGGTCATCATCGTCGAGCCCGTCCGGGAGCGGCGCGATGGTGTCGTCCTCGACGGACCCCGCGGCCACGGCCGCCGCAGCGCCCTCCGCCGGCAGGTCCGGCACCGCCCTCACCGGCGGGCGATTGGCGCGGCGCACGTGCAGCGGCCCGTAGACCTCGGTCTGCACGAGATCGAGCAGGCCCTCGCGCACGAGCTCGAGGATGGCCATGAAGGTCACGGTGACCCCCATGCGGCCCTCCTCGGCGCGGAAGAGTCGCGTGAACTCGGCGAACCCGTCGCCCTCGACCGTCGCGAGGATGTCGGTCATGCGCGCGCGCACCGACAGGCGCTCGCGCTGCACATGGTGGTGCGCGAACATCTGGGCCCGCGCCACGACCTCGCGGAACGCGACGATCATCTCCTGCAGGCTCACCTTCGGCAGGCTCGATACCGGGCGGTACACATCGCTCGGCGCGCTCGCCACCCAGGTGTCGCGCTCGAGGCGCGGCAGGTGGTCGATGCTCTCGGCGGCCTGCTTGTAGCGTTCGTATTCCTGCAGGCGGCGCACCAGCTCGGCGCGCGGGTCGGCCTCGTCGGTGGTCGCCTCCGCCGAGCGCGGCAGCAGCATGCGCGATTTGATCTCGGCGAGCGTCGCCGCCATCACCAGGTACTCGCCGGCGAGCTCCAACTGCAGCTCGTTCATCATCCCGATGTAATCCATGTACTGCCGCGTGATGTCGGCGAGCGGGATGTCGAGGATGTCGAGGTTCTGCCGGCGGATGAGGTACAGCAGCAGGTCGAGCGGACCTTCGAAGGCCTCGAGGAACACCTCGAGCGCCTGCGGCGGGATGTAGAGGTCGCGCGGCAACTGCGTGAGCGGCTCGCCCTGCACCACGGCGAAGGGCATCTCCGCCTGCAGCGGCAGGTTGCCCTCGATCGGCAGCGACGGCCCCTCGCCGGCGGTCGCGTCCTCGGCGGGCTTGGGGACGATGCTGAGATGCGGTCGGGTCATCGTCTCAGTCTCCCCGCAGGTGCATGGCGCGACGCACGTCGTCGAGCGTCTCGCGGGCGGCCTCGCGCGCCTTCTCGGCGCCCTCGGTCAGGATGTTGCGCACGAGCTCCGGGTTCTCCTCGAACTCCCGCGCGCGGTCGCGCATCGCCGTGGTGTCCTCGACGACCTTGTCGATGAGCGGTTTCTTGCACTCGAGGCAGCCGATGCCGGCGCTGCGGCAACCCGCTTGCGCCCACTGGCGCGTCGGCTCGTCGGAGTAGACCTGGTGCAGGGACCAGACCGGGCATTTCTCAGGGTCGCCGACGTCGGTGCGGCGTACGCGCGCCGGGTCGGTCTGCATGGTCTTGAGCTTGCGCGCGACCGAATCCGGGGCCTCGCGCAGCCCGATGGTGTTGCCGTAGGACTTCGACATCTTGCGACCATCGAGCCCGGGCAACTTCGGCGTCGGCGTGAGCAGCACCTGCGGCTCCGGCAGGATCGCGACGCTGCTGCCTTCGAGGTAGCCGAGCAGGCGCTCGCGGTCGGCCACCGTGATGCGCGTGTTGGCCTGCACGATGGCGCGAGCCTTCTCGAGCGCGTCGGTGTCGCCCGTCTCCTGGAACTTGCGGCGCAGCTCGCGGTAGAGGCTGCTCTGCCGCCCGCCCAGTTCGCCGACCGCCTTCTCGGCCTTGGCCTCGAAACCGGCTTCCTGGCCGAAGACGTGATTGAAGCGACGCGCGATCTCGCGCGTGATCTCGACATGGGCGACCTGGTCCTCGCCCACCGGCACCCAGGCCGGCCGGTAGAGCAGGATGTCGGCGGACTGCAGCAAGGGATAGCCGAGGAACCCGTAGGTGGCGAGGTCCTTCTCGGCGAGCTCGGCCTGCTGGTCCTTGTAGGTGGGCACGCGCTCGAGCCACGAGAGCGGCGTGATCATCGACAGGAGCAGGTGCAACTCCGCGTGTTCCGGCACCTGCGATTGGACGAAGAGCGTCGCGACGCCCGGGTTGAGCCCGGCGGCGAGCCAGTCGATCACCATCTCGTGGGTGAACTCCGGCAGCTTCGAGGTGTCGGCGTAGCCGGTGGTCAGGGCGTGCCAATCGGCCACGAAGAAGAAACAGGGGTACTGGTACTGCAGGTCGACCCAGTTGCGCAGCGCACCGTGGTAGTTGCCGAGGTGCAGCTGGCCGGTGGGACGCATGCCGGATAGGACGCGGCCGGCGGGGGCAGGAGTGTTCACCGGCGGATTATAGCGAACCCTCGGCGTCAGAGTCCGAACGGCGCCAGACTGCCCCGCCCCTGGCGCAGCACCACGGGCGGCCAGGCGGCCAAGTCCACCACGGTCGTCGGTTCGACCCCGCAGGCGCCACCGTCCAAGAGCGCGTCGATCTCGCGCCCGAGCCGCGCCTCGATCTCCTCGCCGTCGTTGAGCGGCAGATCGTCGCCGGGCAGCATCAGCGTCGAGCTCATGATCGGCTCCCCGAGCTCCGCGAGCAGCATCCGGGGGACTTCATGGTCCGGCACCCGGATGCCGATGGTCCGGCGCTTCTCGTGCTGCAGGCGGCGCGGCGTCTCGCGCGTCGCCTCGAGCAGGAAGGTGTACGGGCCCGGCGTGCAGGCCTTCAAAAGCCGGAACTGGCGGGTGTCGACCTTGGCGTAGCGCGCGATCTCGGTGAGGTCGCGGCAGACGAGCGTGAAGTGATGGTGGCGGTCCGCATCGCGGATGCGCCGGATGCGCTCCAGGGCGTCCTTGTCGCCGATATGGCAACCGAGCGCGTAGCAGGAGTCCGTCGGGTACGCGATCACCCCGCCTCCGCGCAGCAACTCGACGGCCTGACGGACGAGGCGCGCTTGCGGATTGACGGGATGCAGTTCGAGGCGCAGCACGGGCCGTATGATATCGGCCCATGGAACAGCCTCCCACCGGAATCACCGCCCCGATCTCCGCCCCGGCCGAGCGGCCCGGGTCCGAACGCATCCGTGAACGCCTGACGGCGGCCCTTGCGCCCTTGGAACTCGAGGTGGAGGACGACAGCGCCCTGCACGCCGGTCACGCCGGCGCCCGGGAGGGGGGGCACTATCGCGTCCGCATCGTCTCGCCGCGCTTCGTGGGTCTCGCCCCCTTGGCCCGGCATCGGCTGGTCTATGCGGCGGTCGCCGACCTCATCGGACGCGGCGTGCATGCCCTGTCCATCGACGCCCGTCTGCCCCCATAATGCGCGCCCCGAACCACGACCGAGAGACCGCTATGACCCTCGCCCGCCTCCTCACCGCCGGCGCCCTCGCCCTGGCCCTGGCCGCCTGCGCCCCTGCCGACAAGGGCGCCGCCGCCGCCGATCCGGCCGCGAAGACTATCGCCACCGTCAACGGCAAGAAGATCACTGAAGGCATGCTCGATGTGTTCACGAAGGCGGCCGCCGGTCGTCCCGCGAGCGACCTCGACCCCGAGAGCCGCAAGGAAGCCATCGACGCCCTGATCGACATGCAGGTGCTGGCCGCCGAGGCGCAGAAGCAGGGCCTCGACAAGAAGGGCGAGGCTGCCGCGAGCATCGAGCTCGCGCGCATGAACGTCCTGCAGCGCTCGCTGAGCGACGCCTACCTCAAGGACAAGAACCCCACCGACCAGGAACTGCGCGCCGAATACGATGCGCTCGTCTCCAAGATGCCGCGTTCCGAGTACCGCGCGCGCCACATCCTGCTGCAGAACGAGCAGTTCGCCAACGAGATCCTCGCCCGCCTGAAGGCCGGTGAGCGCTTCGAGACGCTGGCCCGCCAGTCGCTCGACCCCTCCTCCAAGGACGGCGGCGACCTCGGTTGGTCGCCCCCGAACCGCTATGTGGCGCCGTTCGCCGATGCGCTCGTCAAGCTCAAGAAGGGCGAGACGACCGCCGCGCCGGTCCGCTCGCAGTTCGGCTGGCACATCATCCGGCTCGACGACGTGCGCGACACGCCGCCGCCGCCGCCGTTCGAGCAGGTCAAGCAGCAGATCGAGCCCGCGGTCCGCGCCAAGAAGCTCGAGGCCTACACCGACGAACTCGTGAAGGCCGCCAAGATCGAGCGCGTCGAGGCTGCAGCGACCGACGCCGCCAAGGCGGCGGGCAAGGACGCCGCGAAGGAAGTCGCGAAGGAAGCCCCCAAGGGCTGACCCGCGGGCTTTCAGGGCCGCGTCGCGTGACTCGCGCGACCGCGGTTCGGCCCGACACCAGCGGCCGCCGGACTCAGTCCGGCGGCCGTTTCGTTTCCAGGATCCGTCGCAGCGCCGCTTCGTCGAGCACCCGCACCCCGAGCTCGGCCGCCTTGCGCAGCTTGGAGCCGGCATCCGCGCCCGCGACGACGAAGTGCGTCTTCTTGGACACGCTGCCCGAGGCGCGCGCGCCGAGCGCCCGCAGCGCATCCTCCGCCGCGTCCCGCTCCATGGACTCGAGCGTCCCGGTCAGCACGAAGGTGAGCCCCGCGAGCGGCTGGTCCGCCGCGGCCGCGCGTACCGGCGCCGGCCAATGCAGGCCCGCCTCACGCAGCCGCGCCACGCCTTCGCGGTTGGCGGGATCCGCGAAATACTCGACCACGCGCGCGGCGACCACCGGCCCGACATCGGGGACCTGCTGTACCGACGCGAGATCCGCCACCATCAATGATTCGAGACTGCCGAAGTGCGCGGCAAGCGCCGCCGCGGTGGCCTCGCCCACCTCGCGGATGCCGAGCGCGAACAGCAGGCGCGGCAGCGTCGTCGCACGCGCCTTGTCGAGCGCAGCGAGCAGGTTGTCGGCGGACTTCTCGCCCATCCGGTCGAGACCGGCCAGTGTGGCGCGGTCGAGCCGGAACAGGTCCGCCGGCGTCCGCACGAGATCCGCGTCGACCAACTGTTCGACCAGCCGCTCGCCGAGCCCCTCCACATCGAGCGCACGGCGCGAGGCGAAGTGCCGCAACTGCTCCTTGCGTTGCGCGCTGCAACGGAAACCGCCGGTGCAGCGCGCCACGGCCGCCTCGGCGTCGCGCTCGACCGGCGAGCCGCAGACCGGACAGGTCTCCGGCATACGCACCTCGCGCGCATCCGCCGGGCGCCGCTCAGGGAGCACACGCGCGACCTCGGGGATCACGTCGCCCGCACGCCGCACCACCACCGTATCGCCGATGCGCACACCCTTGCGCTCGATCTCGTCCATGTTGTGGAGTGTGGCGTTGCTCACGGTCACGCCGCCGACGAACACCGGCTCGAGGCGCGCCACGGGCGTGAGCGCGCCGGTACGCCCGACCTGGAACTCGACGCCGCGCACCACCGTGAGCGCTTCGTCGGCCGGGAACTTGTGGGCGACCGCCCAGCGCGGCGCACGCGACACGAAGCCGAGCGCGCGCTGGGCCGCGAGGTCGTCGACCTTGTAGACGACCCCGTCGATCTGGTGCGGCAGCGCCGCACGACGGGCGCCGATCGCCGCGTAGTACTCGAGGCATCCCGCGACGCCGCGGACTCGGCGCGTGTCGGGCGAGACGCGCAGGCCGAATCCCCGCAGCGCCTCGAGCACCTCCGAGTGCCGCGCCGGGATCGCCATGCCCTCGACCGCGCCGAGCGCATAGAAGTACAGGTCGAGCGGGCGCGACGCCGTCACCCGCGGATCGAGCTGCCGCAGGCTGCCCGCCGCCGCGTTGCGCGGATTGACGAACACCTTATCGCCCTTGGCGGCGGCCTGCGCGTTCATCTTCTCGAAACCCGCCACAGGCATGAACACCTCGCCGCGCGCCTCGAGCAGCGCGGGCGCCTCGCCGCGCAGGCGCAAGGGCAACGAGGCGATGGTGCGCACGTTCGCCGTCACATCCTCGCCGGTGACGCCATCGCCCCGCGTGGCGGCACGCACGAAACGGCCGTGTTCCCAAGTGACCGAGATCGCGAGGCCGTCCATCTTCGGTTCGGCCGAATACTCGACCTCGCCGTCGACGCCGAGACGCTCGCGCACACGACGATCGAAGGCCGCGACGTCGTCCTCGCTGAACGCGTTCTCCAGGGACAACATCGGCACGCGATGGCGCACTTCGGCGAACTCGTCCGCCGCGGCTCCGCCCACCCGCTGCGTGGGCGAATCTGCGGTCACCCACTCCGGGTGTGCCGCCTCGATGTCCCGCAGCTCGCGCAACAGCCGGTCGTACTCGGCGTCCGGCACTTCCGGGTCGTCGAGCACGAAATAGCGGTAATTGTGGTGCTCGATGGCGGCCCGCAGTTCGGCGGCGCGGCGCGCGAGCGCATCGTCGGGGGTGCGCGGCGGCACCATGGGATCAGACCGGGTCGCCGGCCGCCGCCTCGCGGCGCATCTCCGCGAGCCGCGCTTCGGTGAGCGCCTCACCGCGCGAGTCGAGCAGATCGCCGCGCAGACGCTGGGCGATGGTGTGCCCCGCGAGCAGCAGCTTGTCGACGGTCTCGCGTCCCGAGAGCGGACCCGGCAGCACCGCGAACAGGTTGAGGCCGCGGAACAGCGCGGCGTCCATCGTCGCGAGGTCGAAACTGCCAGGCCGGGTCAGGCTCGCGGCGCTCAGCAACGGCCGACCGTCACCGGTCAGGCGATGGAAGATCTGCATATCGCCGTGGACGAACCCCTCGCCCTGCAGCGCTTGGCGCAGGCTCGTGCCCGTGAAGCGCTCGCCGTGACGCGCCACCACGCGCAGCGCGATGATGCGGCGATCCTGGGCGTCCGGCTGCTGCGGTGGAGCCTGCACCGCGACAGGCGGCGGTGGCGGCGGCGGAGCCTGTACCGCGACTGGCGGGGGTGGCGGCGGCGGCACCTCGTCGATCGGCACGGGCGACGGCTCGTCGCTGATCGTCACCGAATCGACCACCGGCAGGCTCTGGCCACCCGCATCGCTGCCGACCGCCGAATCGAGATCGACGACCCGCGGCTCGGGCAAGCGGTCGCGCACGGTGACCGCCGGCAGGGTCAGCGTGGGTTCGCGGCGACCATCCGCCGTGACACCCATGGACGGTTCGATCGTCGACGGCCCGATCTCGCGCACGGGCCCGACGCCGTCGATGAAGCCGTCGCCGCCGGAGGGGTCGACCGTGGGCGCCGAGGGGTCGATCGCGGGGTCAAGCACCGGATCGAGCAACGGGTCACGCGACGCGCCCGCCCCCGTCCGCGACGGGCCCTGACGCGACTGGCCGTAGGGCCCTGCGACATGGGCGTCGTCGGCGCGGCGCGCGCGGCGCCGCTGGAAGAACTCCCAGCCGAGCAGCAACAGCAGGAACAGCGCGCCGATGACCAGCAGCGCGAGCCGCAGGTCTCCGGTGATGGTCGTCCACAGCTGTTCCATGTCGTCAGCTCGCCGCCAGACGCACGGCCTCTTCGACGTCCACCGCGACGAGCCGCGAGACGCCCGGCTCGTTCATGGTGACGCCGAGCAGCTGCGAGGCGAGTTCCATGGTGGCCTTGTTGTGCGTGATGAAGATGAACTGCACCTGCTGCGCCATCTCGCGCACGACGTCGCAGAACCGCACGACGTTGTTCTCGTCGAGCGGCGCGTCCACCTCATCGAGCAGGCAGAACGGCGCGGGGTTGAGGTCGAAGATGGCGAACACGAGGGCCACGGCGGTGAGCGCCTTCTCGCCGCCCGAGAGCTGCGAGATGGTGGAGTTGCGCTTGCCGGGGGGGCGCGCCATCACCGCGACGCCCGCCGACAGCGGATCATCGCCCGACAGCTCGAGGTACGCATGGCCGCCGCCGAACAGCTTCGGGAAGCGTTCCTGCAGGCCGGCGTTGATGCGGTCGAAGGTGTCCTGGAAGCGCGAGCGCGTCTCCTTCTCGATCTTGGCCATCGCCTCCTCGAGCGTGTCGAGCGCCGAGGTGAGGTCCGTGAACTGCCGGTCGAGGTAATCCTTGCGCTCGGTCGACTGCGCGAGCTCGTCGATCGCCGCGAGGTTGACCTGCCCCAGCTTCTCGATGTCGACACGCGTCTCGGCGAGCTGCGTCTCCCATGCCGACGAGTCGGCCTCCGGCGCGAGGGACTGCAGCACCTCGGCGAGGTCGAACTGGGTCGCGGCGAACTGCTCGGCCAAGGTCTCGCGACGGACGCGGGTCTCTTGGGCGGCAAGCCGCGCCTGCTCCGTCGCCTCGCGTGTCTCGTTGACACGACCCTCGGCGGCAAGCCGCCGCTCATCGAGGCTGCGCAGGTCCGCATCGGCCTGTTCGAGGGTGCGACGCGCCTGTGTGAGGTCGGCCTCGATCTCGAGGCGGCGCGCCAGGAACCCGTTCAACAGACCGTCGAGCTCGAGGATCGGCGCATCGCCGCCCGCCAATTCCGCCTCGAGCTCCGACACGCGCGTGCCCAAGGAAGTGCGCTGCTCTGCAGCGCGGCTGAGACCGAGCGCCACCGCCGACTCGGCCGTGCGACGCCCTTCGGCGCGCACCAACAGATCGCGTGCGGACAGCTGCGCCGACTGCGCCGCCTGACGGGCGCGGACCACCGCATCCCGGGTCTGTTCGCGATGCGCCTCGAGCGACGGACGACGAGCGTCGAGCTCGGCGAGGCGCTGCATGCCGCGGTCGAGCTCCGCGCGAGCGCGCATCAAGGTGTCCTCGGCGACGCCGATCTCGCGCACCACCTCGGCGGCCTCGACCTCGAGGCGCTCGCGGCGCAGGGTCGATTCCTGGGCACGCGCGCGACCCGCCTCGAGCTGGCCGAGCAGGTCGGCATGGGCACGGTGCGCCTGCTGGATGCGGCCCTGGGCAGAGTCGCGCGCAGCTTCAGCGGTGCCGAGCGCCGTACGCGCCGCGGCCAAATCCGCCTCGAGCCCACGCACGCGCTCCTCGGCCGTCGTCAACACGCCGCGCAATTCCTTGAGGCGGTTCTCGCGCTCGATGACACCGGCGTGCGCGTCGCCGCCGCGCGCCACGCGCAGCCACCCGCGACCCAGCCACTCGCCCGCGCGCGTGACGATGGACTCGCCGGGGCCGAGCCTGCGGCGTGCCGCCAGTGCCTCCGCGAGGCTGTCGGCGACATGCACGGTCTCCAGGACCTCGAGCGCCGCTGCCGGTCCGCGCACCCGCGCGGAGAGACGGCTGCCCGCGCCCACGGATGCCCCGGGGCCGCCCTCGAGCAGCGCAAGGCGCGTGCCGGACAGGCCTCCCAACGAATCGAGCAGCGCATCGAGGCCCTCGACGCAGACCGCTTCGAGATATTCACCGAGCACCGTCTCGACGGCACGTTCCCAGCCGTTGTCCACGGTGAGCGTCTCGGCGAGACGCGGACGGTCGGCAAGCCCGGCCCCGCGCAACCACGCGGTCGCGCCGGCGTCGGCGCGGCCGAGGGCCGCGCGCTGCAGGGCCTCGACCGACATCGCCTCGGCACGGGCGCGCTCACGATCGGCGCGCGACGATTCGACCTGTTCCTCGAGCGCGAACTGCTCCGAACGCAGACGCTGCACATCGCCGAGCGCCGCGGTGAGCGCCTGGGCGAACCCGTCGGCGGCGATGCGGGCAGCCGACTCGCGCTCACCGAGCTCGGAGAGCTGGCCCTGCGATTCCTGGGCGAGCAGCGCGTCGCGCTCCACCCCCAACCGGTCGCGCTGCGCGCGCAGGCGATGCACCTGGTTCTCGAGCTGCTCGATGCGCGCCCGCTCGACCTGCACGGTCTGCTGCGAGCCGCCGAGGTCGGTGTTGAAGACCTCCCACTGGCGTTGCCATTCGGCCTGGTCGCCCTCGGCCGTGGTGAGCGCCGCCGCCGTGTCGCGCTCGGCACCCTGCGCCGTCTCGATGTCGGGGGCGAGGCGCGCAAGCTCCTCGCGGATGGCCTGCAGTTCCTGCTCGTCGCGGGCGACCTGCGTGGCGAGCGCCTCGAGCGAGACGCGCGACTGGCCGAGGTCGTTGCGCTTGCGGTCGCGGGTGTCGCGGGCGAACTGGATCTGCTGCTCGGTGCGGGAGATGTCCGCGCCGACCGAATAGAAACGCGCCTGGACCTGGCCGACCGCATCGCTCTGCTCGATGTGGAAGGCGCGCTGGGTCTCGATGGAGGCCTCGGCGCTGCGCAGGTCGGCGAGCGCGGACTGCATCGCGAGCTCGCACTCGCGCATCGCGGAGTCCTGCACCTGCGCGCCGCTGTCGAGGTCCCGCAGACGCAGCGCGAGCAGTTCCGCGGTGATGCGCCGTTCCTGTTCCTTGAGGGTCTGGTATTTGCGCGCGCTCGTGGCCTGCCGCTGCAGATGGCGGATCTGCCGCTCGAGCTCGTCGCGCAGGTCCTGCAGGCGCTCGAGGTTCTCGCGGGTGTCGGCGATGCGGCTCTCGGTCTCCTTGCGCCGTTCCTTGTAGCGCGAGATGCCCGCCGCCTCCTCGATGAAGGCGCGCATGTCATCGGCCTTGGCCTCGATGAGGCGCGAGATCATGCCCTGCTCGATGATCGCGTAGCTGCGCGAGCCGAGGCCGGTGCCGAGGAAGAGCTGGGTGATGTCCTTGCGGCGGCAGCGCGCGCCGTTGATGAAGTAGCCGCTGTGGCCGTCGCGGGTGACCTCGCGGCGCAGCGACACCTCGGCGAAGGCCGCGTAGGCGCCGCCGATCTTGCCGTCGGCGTTGTCGAACACGAGTTCCACCGACGCCTTGCCGACGGGCTTGCGCGCGCCCGAGCCGTTGAAGACGACATCGGCCATGGAGTCGCCGCGCAGGTGCTTGGCGGAGAGTTCGCCCATCACCCATCGGACGGCATCGATGACGTTCGACTTGCCACAGCCGTTCGGGCCGACGACGCCAGTGAGGTTGCTGGGGAAGGTGACGGTGGTCGGGTCGACGAAGGACTTGAACCCGGCGAGCTTGATCTTGGTCAGACGCATCCTGCTTAGTGTAAATTAATCGTCATGCCCTCACAGCCCACCCGCACCCTTGACACCTTCCCGAACCCCAGGCCGGAGGCGGACTACACCATCCGCATGACGATGCCGGAGTTCACCTGCCTCTGTCCGAAGACCGGTCAGCCGGATTTCGCGACACTGGAGCTGGAATACGTCCCGGATCTCGCCTGCGTCGAACTCAAGTCCCTGAAGAACTACATCTGGTCTTTCCGTGACCACGGCGCCTTCCACGAGGCCGTCACCAACGAGATCGCCGACGCCCTCGCCGCCGCGACGCGCCCACGCTTCCTGCGGCTCACCGCACGGTTCAACGTTCGGGGGGGCATCTACACTACGGTGGTCGCCACCCGGCGCCAGCCGGACTGGTCCCCCGAACCGACCGTCAACCTGCCCTGACGCGCGCGCCGCCGGCGCGTACTCATCGCAGATGTGACAGCCGGGATTTTGTGGGTATACTCGCGCCCCCCTCGGGGCGCCCGTAGCCCTGTCAGGAGCCCAAAATGCCGGCCAAGAAGACCGCTGCCAAAGCTGCCAAAACCGCCCCCGCCAAGAAGCCTGCGGCGAAACCCGCCCCCAAGGCCGTGACCAAGGCGGCGCCCAAGCCCGCGGCAAAAGCCGTGAGCAAGCCGGCCGCCAAGACCAACGGCGCGGCAGCGCCCAAGGCCTCCCCGAAAACCGAAGCCAAGCCGGCGGCCAAGGCCGCGGCAGCCAAGCCCGCGCCGGTCACACCTGCTGCCAAGACCGCAGCGGCCAAGCCTGCGACGACCAAGCCCACGGCTGCGACGCCTGCCAAATCCACCGCCAAGCCGGACGGGATCACCGCGCAAGGCGTGCGCGTGAACCCGCGCCCCATCGCCCCGCCCCCGGCCGCCGAGGGCGAGGACGGCGACGAGAGCAGCCTGCTGACCGGTCCGCGCAACGTCCAGCCGTACATCGTCAAGCGTGGCGAGCAGTACATGAACCGCGAGCAGCTGGAGCACTTCCGGCTGATCCTGAACACCTGGAAGCGCGACCTCATGGAAGAAGTCGACCGCACCGTCTCGCACATGAAGGACGAGGCCGCCAACTTCCCCGACCCGAACGACCGCGCCACCCAGGAAGAAGAGTTCAGCCTGGAACTGCGCACCCGCGACCGCGAGCGCAAGCTCATCCGCAAGATCGACGAGGCGCTCAAGCGCATCGAGGACGGCAGCTACGGCTACTGCCTCGAGACCGGCGAGGAGATCGGCATCAAGCGCCTGGAGGCCCGTCCCGTCGCCACCCTGAGCCTCGAGGCCCAGGAACGCCGCGAGCGTCGCGAAAAGCAGTACGGCGACCGCGACGACCGCTACCGCTGATCCCGCCATGACGGGCGCTGCAGAGCGCAGACGCGTCGTCGGCCGCTTCGCCCCCACCCCGTCGGGTCCGCTGCACCTCGGCTCCTTGCTCGCCGCGGTGGGCAGTTGGCTGGACGCGCGTCATGCAGGGGGCGAATGGCTGCTGCGCATCGACGACCTCGACCAGCCCCGCTGCCGCCCGGAACACGAGCACGACATCCTCGCCGCACTCGCGGCACATGGCCTCGTGCCCGACCGCCCGCCCACGCGGCAGTCCGGGGATGAGGCGCGCTACGAGGCCGCCCTGCGGCAGCTCGACGCTCGCGGACTCCTGTTCCAGTGCAGCTGCTCGCGTCGCGAACTCGCCGCCTCCGGCGCCCCGGACCCCTGCTGCCTGCGCGACTGCCGGAACCGGGATGCAGCGGCGTCCCACGGCTCGGACACCTCGCTGCGGGTCGACCTTGCGGGCCTCGCGCCGATGCAGGCGACCGACCGCAGCTTGGGTGCGATCACGTTCGACCCGCGTCGGCACCGTGATCTCGTGCTGCGGCGCCGCGACGGCATCGTGGCCTATGCCTTGGCCGTGGTGGTGGATGACCATGACGCCGGGGTCAGCGACGTGGTGCGCGGCGGCGACCTGCTCGCGGGCACCCCGTGGCAACTCGCATTGCATCAGGCGCTGGGGTTCTCCCCGCCCCGCTACCTGCACCTGCCGGTGGTCACCGAACCCGACGGCGCGAAGCTCGCCAAATCGCGCCGCAGCGTGCCGCTCGACCCCGCCCGTTCGACGGAGAACCTGACGGCGGTGCTCGGCTGGCTGCGCCAGCCGCTGCCGGCCGACACAAAGAAAAACGCCGCGGAGCTGTTGGCTGCCGCGGCGTCGGTCTGGGATCCGGGACGGTTCGCGGGAGAGGCGGAGGTCCGCCTCGCCCGCTGACGGTCAGCGCGGATCGAGGTCCTTCATCGACAGGCGCACACGGCCCTGGCGGTCGACCTCGAGCACCTTGACCTTGACGACATCGCCCTCGTTGAGCACGTCGGCGACGCGCTCGACGCGGTCATTGGAGATCTGCGAGATGTGCACCAGACCATCGCGACCCGGCAGGATGGTGACGAAGGCGCCGAAGTCCATCAGGCGCGCGACGCGGCCCTCATAGACCCGGCCGACCTCGACGTCCGCGGTGATGAGCTCGATGCGCGCCTGCGCCTCGCGGCCCGCCGAACCGTTGACCGAGGCGATCTTGACGGTGCCGTCGTTCTCGATGTCGATGGTGGTGCCCGTCTCCTCGGTGATCTGGCGGATGACCGCGCCGCCCTTGCCGATGACATCGCGGATCTTCTCCGGGTCGATCTTCATGGTGATGATCGACGGCGCCCACTCCGACATCTTGTCGCGCGCGGTCGAGAGGACCTTGTTCATCTCGCCGAGGATGTGGAGGCGTCCCGCCTTGGCCTGCTCGAGGGCGATCTTCATGATCTCGGGCGTGATGCCCTCGACCTTGATGTCCATCTGCAGCGTGGTGACGCCGTCCGTGGTGCCCGCCACCTTGAAGTCCATGTCGCCGAGGTGGTCCTCGTCACCGAGGATGTCGGTGATGACCTTGAAGCGCTTGCCCTCGAGCACGAGGCCCATCGCCACGCCCGCGACCGGCGCCTTGAGCGGCACGCCCGCGTCCATCATGGCGAGCGAGGCGCCGCAGACCGAGGCCATCGAGGACGAGCCGTTCGACTCGAGGATCTCGGAGACCACGCGCACGACGTAGGGGAACTTCTCCATGTCCGGCATCACCGCCGAAACGCCGCGGCGCGCGAGGTTGCCGTGGCCGATCTCGCGGCGCTTCGGGCCGGACATCATGCCGGTCTCGCCGACCGAGAACGGGGGGAAGTTGTAGTGCAGCATGAACGGCTCGCGGCGCTCGCCATCGAGCGCGTCGATGATCTGCGCGTCGCGGCCGGTGCCGAGCGTGGTGACGACCAACGCCTGGGTCTCGCCGCGGGTGAAGAGCGCCGAGCCATGGGCGCGCGGCAGCACGCCGACCTTGACGGTGATCGGACGCACCGTGGTCGAGTCGCGGCCGTCGATGCGCGGCTCGCCGGAGAGGATGCGCTCGCGGACGATCTTGCTCTCGAGCTTGAAGAGCTGGTCGTCCACGTGGTCGGCGGTGAACTTCGGCGCCTCGCCACCGGCGAGCTGCTCGGTGACGGCTTTCTTGATCTCGCCGACGCGGGCGTAGCGCGCCTGCTTCTCGGTGATGCGGTAGGCCTCGGCGAGCGCATCGTGCGCAGCGCCCGACACGGCCGACTCGAGCTCGGCGGTGGCCGCGCTCGGCGCCCACTCCCAACGCGGCTTGCCGCATTCCTTGACGAGCTCGTTGATGGCGTTGATCGCCACCTGCATCTGCTCGTGGCCGAACACCACCGAGCCGAGCATGACCTCTTCGGAGAGGCGGTCGGCTTCCGACTCGACCATCATCACGCCATCACGGGTGCCCGCGACCACGAGGTGCAGGGCGGATTCCTTGAGCTGCTTGGCGGTCGGGTTGAGCAGGTACTGGCCGTTCGCGTAGCCGACGCGGGCGGCGGCGATGGGACCGTTGAAGGGCAGTCCCGACAGCGCGAGCGCCGCCGAGGCGCCGATCATCGCCGGGATGTCGGCGTCGATCTCGGGGTCGAGCGAGACCACCGTGGTGACGACCTGGACTTCGTTGTAGAAGCCGTCCGGGAAGAGCGGGCGGATCGGGCGGTCGATGAGGCGCGAGGTCAGCGTCTCCTTCTCGGTCGGCCGGCCTTCGCGCTTGAAGAACCCGCCCGGGATGCGGCCCGCGGCGTAGGTCTTTTCCTGGTAGTTGACGGTGAGCGGGAAGAAGTCACGGCCCGGAGCGGCTTTCTTGGCGCCGACCGCGGTGCAGAGCACGACGGTGTCGCCGAACTTGGCGACGACGGCGGCGCTGGCCTGGCGGGCCATCTCGCCGGTCTCGAGGGTGAGGGTGTGGGGACCGTACTGGAACGACTTTTTGAACACGGACACGCGGGATACCTCGCGGAATGAAGGGGTATGCGAAAAGGCCGCGCCATTTTTGGCGCGGCCTTTGCGGGGGGTCTGTTTAGCGGCGGAGCCCGAGGCGCTCGACGACTTCCTGGTACTTCTGGGGCTTGCTGGCCTTCAGGTAGTCGAGGAGCTTGCGGCGCTGGTTGACGAGCTTGACCAGGCCGCGGCGCGAGGAGTGGTCCCCGGCGTGCGCGCTGAAGTGCTGACCGAGACCGCTGATGCGCTCGGAGAGGAGCGCGATCTGGACTTCGGGGGAACCCGTGTCCTTGGCGTCACGGCTGAACTGGGAGAGGATCCCTGACTTTTTCTCGGTGCTGAGCGGCATTCTGGAAAATCCTTCGGAAATCTTGATAGTTAGGTCGCTTGGAAGGCCGCGGATTCTACTCGTTGGCCTGCCGGGCGACAAGTCGCTTTGGCGCTACGCGGCCGGGGGCCGCCACCTCCCCCAAACCGAGGAACACCCCGTCCGGACCCGACAGCCTCACCCGCTGCGCCAACGGCAGGCCCAAAGCGCCCGCCACCGACACCGGTTGGCCGTGCAGCAGGCGGCGTGTGGCCTCCGCGTCGAGCGCCAAGGCCGGCAGTTGGGGCAGCGCCTCGAAGGCCCCCAGCATCGTCAGGGGCGGCCGCAGCGCGACCGCGTCGGGCGGCAGCCCCGCCGCCCTGCCCGCCTCGGCCGACGCCTCGACCTCGGCAAGGGTCACCAGGCGTTCCGGCCCGAAGGGCTCGACCTGCTCGCGGCGCAAGGCTGTCACATGCCCGACCGTGCCCAGCGCCCGCGCCAGGTCCTCGGAGAGCACCCGCACATAAGTGCCCTTGCCGCAGACCACCCGGCAGTCGAGGGCGGTCGGTAGTCCGTCCGCAGCGGCCTCGAGGCCGATCAGCTCGAGACGATCGATGTGGATGGGCCGCGGCTCACGCACGACCTCCTTGCCGGCGCGGGCGAGTTTGTAGAGCGGCTGACCGCCCTGCTTGATCGCCGAGTACATCGGCGGCACCTGCAGCGAATCACCGAGGAAGCCCTGCATGGCGGCGCGGACCGCAGCCGCATCGAACGCCGGCACCGGCACCCGCTCGACCACCTCGCCCTCGGCGTCCCCGGTCGCGGTACGGGCGCCCAGCGCCACCGTGAAGCGGTAGACCTTGCGGCCTTCGAGGATCTCGCCGGCGACCTTGGTGGCCTCGCCAAGGCAGATCGGCAGCATGCCCGTGGCGAGCGGATCGAGACTGCCCACATGCCCCGCCTTGGCGGCGCCGAGCAGCCGCCGTACGCGCAGACCCGCGGCGGTCGAGGACAGGCCGAGCGGCTTGTCGAGCAGGAGGATGCCGTCGATCAACGGTCGGGATCGTTGGCGGGGTCGCCGGCGGGATCGCTGCGCACCGCATCGTCGATGAGCCGCGTGAGCCGGTCCGCGCGCTCGATGGTCTCGTCGAACAGGAACTCGAGCCGCGGCGCATGGCGCAGACCGACCCGCCGGCCGACCTCGCCGCGCAGGAAGCCCGACGCACGGTCGAGCCCGGCCTGGACCTCGGTCACCGGATGCCGGTCGCCGAAGGGCACGAACAGCACCCGTGCCACGCTGAGATCGGGCGCGACCTCGACGGCGGTGACCGTGACCATGCCGACGCGCGGATCACGCACCTCGCGCGAGATCAGCTCCGAGAGCACGCGCTGCATCTCGGCGCCGATGCGGTGCTGGCGAGCCTTGCCCGCCATCAGGCGATCGCCCGGGCCACCTCGACGCGCGAGTAGCACTCGATCTGGTCGCCGACACGCACGTCCTGGTAGTTCTTGACGCCGATACCGCACTCGGTGCCGGCGCGCACTTCACCCACGTCGTCCTTGAAGCGGCGCAGCGACTCGAGCGCGCCCTCGAAGATGACCACGTTGTCGCGCAGCACGCGGATGGGGTTGTTGCGCTTGACCGCACCTTCGAGGATGAGGCAGCCGGCGACGACGCCGAACTTGCTCGAGCGGAACACGTCGCGCACCTGTGCGGTGCCGACGATCTGCTCCTTGACCTCGGGTGCGAGCAGGCCGCTCATGCGCTGTTTGATGTCGTCGATGGCTTCGTAGATGATCGAGAAGTAGCGGATCTCGGCGCCGGTCTCCTTGACCATCTCGCGCGCGCCCGAATCGGCGCGGGTATTGAAGCCGAGCACCATCGCGTTAGAGGCCGCGGCCAGCTGCACGTCCGAGGCGGTGATGCCGCCGACGCCGCTCGCCACCACCTTGACCTGCACTTCGTCGGTCGAGAGCTTGTTGAGCGCGTCGCGCAGCGCCTCGGCGCTGCCCTGCACGTCGGCCTTGATGAGCACGCCGATGACACCGGCCTTGGCCTCGGTCATCTGCGAGAACACGTCGCCGACCGCAGCGGCCTGCTTGGCAAGCTTGACGTCGCGGAACTTGCCCTGACGATAGAGCGCGACCTCGCGCGCCTTGCGCTCGCTCTCGACGGCCAGCATCTCGTCGCCGGCGTTCGGCGCACCCGAGAGGCCGAGCACCAGCACCGGCATGGAGGGCTTGCACTCCTGCACGGCCTTGCCGGTCTCGTCGAACATGGCGCGCACGCGCCCGAACTCCTGGCCGGCGATGATCGGATCGCCTTGGCGCAGCGTGCCCTTCTTGACGAGCACCGTGGCCGTGGCGCCACGACCCTTCTCCATGCTCGCCTCGATGACGATGCCGGAGGCGAGGCCCTCGACCGGAGCCGAGAGCTCGAGCACTTCGGCCTGCAGCAGGATCGCCTCGAGCAGCTGGTCGATGCCCTGGCCGGTGAAGGCCGAGACGTTGACGAACATGTTCTGGCCGCCCCACTCCTCGGGGATGACCTCGTGCTTCGAGAGTTCCTGACGCACGCGGTCCGGGTCGGCCGTGTGCTTGTCGATCTTGTTGACGGCGACGACGATCGGCACGCCCGCCGCGCGCGCGTGCTGGATCGCCTCGAGGGTCTGCGGCATGACGCCATCGTCCGCCGCGACCACCAGCACCACCACGTCGGTGGCGCGGGCGCCGCGGGCGCGCATCGCCGTGAAGGCCGCGTGGCCCGGGGTGTCGAGGAAGGTCACGCCGCCCTTGGGCGTCTGCACATGGTAGGCACCGATGTGCTGCGTGATGCCGCCCGCCTCGCCTGCGGCGACCTTGGCCTTGCGGATGTAGTCGAGCAGCGAGGTCTTGCCGTGGTCGACGTGGCCCATGACCGTGACCACAGGCGGACGCGGCAGCTTGTCGGCGCCCGCCGCAGCCTCCACACCCTGCAGTCCGGTCTCAAGCTCATCCTCGCGCAGGAGCTTCGCGGTGTGACCCATCTCCTCGACGACGAGCACCGCGGTGTCCTGGTCGATGGGCTGGTTGATGGTCGCCATCACGCCCATGTTCATCATGGCCTTGATGACTTCGGTGGCCTTCACGGCCATCTTCTGGGCGAGTTCCTGCGGCGTGATGGTCTCGCCGACCGTCACCTCGCGCACGACCGGCGCGGTCGGCAGTTCGAAGCCGTGGCGCTGCTCCATGCCCACCGGCGCCTTGCGCTCGCGGACCCGTTGTTTCTTCTTGCGGCGCGAGGCATCGCCGCCGATGTGCAGTTCCTCGCGGCCGTACTTGGTGCGTCGGTCGCGGTCGGCTTCGCCGGGCGCCTTCGCGGGCTTGGTGTCCGGCGCGCGCGGCGCCGCAGCGGCGACGGGCGCCTCGCCGCGTCCGCGTCCACGCGAGGCATCGGCCTGGTCGCGCTCGCGCTGCTCGGCGAGACGACGGGCTTCGTCGGCGGCCTTGCGCGCCGCGGCCTCTTCCTCGATGCGACGGCGGTTCTCCGCCTCCATGCGCTCGGCTTCGCGGCGCTCGTGTTCCTGACGCTCGCGCTCGGCGCGGGCGGCTTCCTCGGCCTCGCGCGCCTTGGCGTCGGCGTCCGGGCTCGCGGCCCGCGCCTGCTCCTCGAGCACGTCGCGCTTGACGTAGGTGCGCTTGACGCGCACTTCGACGTTGACGGTGCGCGCACGGCCCGCGCCGCCCGCGAGCTTGATCTCGCTCTGCTGCTTGCGCTGCAGGGTGATCTTGCGGGGCGCTGCGGCGGCGCCCGGCTCCTCGGCGCCCTGCCCGTGGCTGCGACGCAGGTGAGACAGCAGCTCGAGCTTCGCCTCGTCGCTGATCCGGTCCTCGGGACCGTTCACCTTGATGCCGGCCTGGTCGAGCTGCACCAGCAGTTTCTCGACCGGTACCTTCAGCACCTCGGCGAATTGAGCAACCGTTACATCAGCCATGGATACCTCAACCGTGGCCCGCCGCGAACCAGTGCTCGCGGGCCTTCATGATGAGCCGTCCGGCCTCTTCGGCCGTCAGCCCCTGGATGTCGAGCAGGTCGTCGACCGCCTGTTCCGCGAGATCCTCGCGGGTGCGGACACCGCGGCGCGCGAGCGCGAGCGCGAGGTCCGGCTGCATGCCCTCGAGCAGCAGCAGGTCATCGGCCGGCAGCTGCGAATCGAGGCTCTCCTCGGTGGCGATCGCCTGCGTGAGCAGCACGTCGCGCGCGCGGCTGCGCAGTTCCTTGACGATGTCCTCGTCGAACTCCTCGATGGAGCTGAGCTCGGACTGCGGCACATAGGCCACTTCCTCGACCGTCGAGAATCCTTCCTGCACCAGGATCGTGGCGACGTCCTCGTCGACGTCGAGCTGCTTCATGAAGTTCTCGACGAGGGTGCGCGCCTCGGTCTCGCTCTTGGCCTCGGCGTCCGACTCGGTCATGACGTTGAGGTCCCAGCCCGTGAGCTGGCTCGCGAGACGGATGTTCTGGCCTCCGCGGCCGATGGCCTGCGAGAGCTTCTCCTCGGTGACCGCGATGTCCATGCTGTGCGAGTCCTCGTCGACGACGATGGACATCACCTCGGCGGGCGACATGGCGTTGATGACGAACTGCGCGGGGTTGTCATCGAAGGGGATGATGTCCACGCGCTCGCCGGCGATCTCGTTGGAGACCGCCTGCACGCGCGAACCGCGCATGCCGACACAGGCGCCGACGGGATCGATGCGCGGGTCGTTGCTGCGCACCGCGATCTTGGCGCGGATGCCCGGGTCGCGCGCGGCGCCCAGGATCTGGATGAGGCCCTGGCCGACCTCCGGCACCTCGAGCTTGAAGAGCTCGATGAGGAACTCCGGCGCCGAGCGCGTGAGGAAGAGCTGCGGGCCGCGCGGCTCGGAGCGGACTTCCTTCAGGTAGGCCTTGATGCGGTCCTGCGGCTTGACGAGCTCGCGCGCGATCATGTCGATGCGCGAGACGAAGCCCTCGGCGTTGCCGCCCAGGTCGACGAAGATGCCGTTGCGGTCGACGCGCTTGACGACGCCGCTCACGAGCTGGCCGACGCGGTCCTTGTAGGCGTCCACCACCTGCGCGCGCTCGGCCTCGCGCACCTTCTGCACGATGACCTGCTTGGCCTGCTGCGCCGCGATGCGGCCGAAGCCGACGGACTCCATGGGCTCTTCCACGAACCCGCCGATCTCGGCCTTGGGGTTCACGTCGAGCGCGTCCTCGAGCCGCAGTTCGCGGTCGGGCACTTCGAGCTCGCGCGAGTCGTCGGCCAACACCTTCCAGCGACGGAACGTGTCGTATTCGCCGCTCTTGCGGTCGATGGCGACGCGCACGTCCCACTCCTCGCCGTGCTTCTTGCGCGTGGCCGACGCGAGCGCCGCCTCCAACGCCTCGAAGATCACTTCCTTGTCGACGCCCTTCTCGTTCGAGACGGCGTCCACGACCATCATGATTTCCTTGCTCATCCTGCAGTCCTCAGTTGCTCCCCCGCTGCCCTCAGGCCGCGAGGCGCGCCTTGCCGATCTCGGTGAACGCCACCTCGACCGGCTGTCCGTCGACCTCCAGTTCCACGCCGGTGTCGGTCGCCCGCACCAACGTGCCCGTAAAACGCCGCCGACCGTCCCGGGGCAGCTGCAGCTCCAGCCACACCCGCTCGCCGACGAAGCGGCGGAAGTGCGCAGGCTTGCGCAGCACCCGGTCGAAACCCGGCGAGGACACCTCGAGGGTGTACGCGCCCGGCAGCGGATCTTCGACGTCGAGCAGCGCCGACACTTCGCGGCTGACCGTCTCGCAGTCCTCGATCCCGATGTGCCCTTCGCGTCCCGCCGGCAGGTCCAGGTAGATCCGCAGCAGTCCCGAGCGCGGCGCCGACGCCCACTCGATGTCCACCAGTTCGTAGCCCAGCTGCTCGACCAAGGGTTCGAGCAGAGCGAGCAACCTGTCGCGTACCGCCCCTGCCGTCGCCATGCGAGCCCCTCTGCCACGACCCCCGAAGGGTCCCGAAAACAAAAAAAGCCCCTCGGGGGGCTTCTCCAAAAAGCGTGTGCCGATAGGCACTTGCGGTGGCCGGCCTGCGCCTGCTCCCGCCTCGTGGGGCCCGAGACCCCGCAAGGCCGCCGACTATAGCCGAAAGCGGCGGGGCATACAAACCCCGCCGCCCGGCTGCCGGGCGGCCCGGCCGCTACTTCGCGGGCGCCTGCGGCCCGAGCCAGCGGGCGAGCCAGTCGTGGATCTCCTGGTAGAAGACCTTGCTGTTCTCGCCCTTCAGGATCCAGTGGTTCTCGTCCGGGAACACCACGAGGCGGCTCGGCACCTGCTGGCGTTGCAGGACCGTCCAGTACTCGAGCGAGTTATTGAGCGGCACCCGGAAGTCCTGCTCGCCGATGGTGACGAGGGTCGGCGTCTTGAACTGCGCGGCGTACCGGATCGGGTTCTGCTCGCGCCATACCGGGCCCTGCTCCCAGACCGGTCCGCCGTTGTTGACCTCGCGGCTGTAGGCGACGTCGCTGGTGCCCCACTGCGACTCGAGGTTGATGAGCCCCGCGTGGCTCACGAGGCAGCGGTAGCGCGTGGTCGTGGCCTGCAGCCAGTTGGCGAGGTGGCCGCCGTAGCTCGCGCCGCCCGCGCACTGCCGCGAGGCATCGATGAAGGCGTAGTCGCGCAGCGCGATGTCCGCGGCCTCGTTGATCTCCTCGCCGGCGCTGCGCAACGGATCGCCCTGGATGGTCTGCGCGAAGGCCTCGCCGAACCCGGTCGAGCCGCTGTAGTTGGTCAGCAGCACCACATAGCCCGGCGCCGCGAGCAGGTGGTAGTTCCAGCGCGTGACCCACTGGTCGCGCCACATCGTGTGCGGTCCGCCATGGATCACGACGAACAGCGGGTACTTCTTCGCGGGATCGAACCCGGGCGGCGTCACCAGCATGTTGTGGATGCGGCGGCCCTGCCGGCTCGTGAACCAGAAGTGTTTGACCGGATCGAGGGCCAGGCCCTTCACGCGGTCGGCATTGAAGGCCGTGAGTGGCGTGTGTCCGCGCTGGGCGAGGTCGATGCGCACCACCTCGGGCGGCTGCGTCGCGCTCTCGTAGTTCGCGACCAGCACCGGCGACTTCGCGCCCTGCGCGATCGCGAGGCTGCTGTAGACACCGCGCGTCATGTCGAAGGCGGGCGTGACGGCGCTCGCGCCCTTGCCGCCGGAGCCCGCGATCGGCGCCGAGTAGAGCTTCTCGTGACCCGCGTCTTCCGCGAGGACATACACCCGCCGCGAATCCGCCGTCGGCGCGAACGAGGTCACCGCACGGTCCCAGCCCGCCGTCAGGATGCGCGCCTCGCCGAGCGGCGCGCCGGCCGCGGCGCCGTTCCAAGCGAAGGCCGCAAGCTCCGTGTTGGTATAGACCTTGTCGGAGGCCCGGTCGCGCGTCGCGAGCAGCGTGCGCCCGTCCGCCGTGAAGGTCGGCGAGCCCCAAGAGTGCTGGTCCACGGTCAGACGCCGCGGCTCCGAGCCGTCGAGGCCGACGAACCAGAGCTGCGACGTGGTGAACGAATAGGCCGCCTTGTGGCGATCCGTGCTCGCGACGAAGACGAGCCCCGAACCGTCCGGCGCCCACTCGGCATCCAAAGAATCCCCGCCATCGCCGCCGCGGCCCGCGAAGCCCGGCGCCTTCACGAGCTCGGTGTTGGCGAGGAGATTGCGCGGCTCGCCGGCCGGGCCTGCTGCGGGGCCGCCGTCCGCGCCGAGATCGAGCACCAGCAGCCGCGGTTTGCGGTCCTCGAGCCAGCGATCCCAGTTGCGGATCGGGAAGCCCTCGTACTGCCGCGCGTTCCACTTGCGCGCTTTGCGCTCGGCGGCGATGCGCTTGTTGTCGGACTCGAGCAGCGCGCCCGGGTAGTCCGTACTGCTGAAGGCGAGCTTGCGGCCGTCCGGCGAGAACTTCGCGCCGCGTGCGCCGTTGGTCAGCGTCGTCAGCCGACGTGCCTCGCCGCCGCGCAGGTCGAGCAGATACAGCTGGTCCGCCTCGTCACCATCACGCCGCGCCGAGAACACGAGCCGCGTGCCATCCGGGCTCCAGGCCACACCGCCCTCGCCGCCCGCCGTGCCCGTGAGCCGCCGCGGCGCCTCGCCCTTGCCGGGCTGCACCGGGATCATCCACAGGTCCGAGACCTGCGCCTTCGGATCGTAGGCCGGCTCCGTGATCGAAGCGACCACCCACTTGCCGTCGGGGCTCGGCACCGGCGCGCCGACCCGGCGCATGAGCCAGAGGTCTTCGTGCGTGATGGTGCGGGGGGGGGTGGTGGTCGAAGAGCCGGTCGTCACCGGCGCAGGTGCCGCGAAGGACGGCGCGGCCGTCAGTGCAGTAGTTGCGGCAGCGGCCGCCAGCAGGCAGCGGAGCGTGGAACGCATGGTCATCCCCCCAACGGAAAAGCGAGGTCGGTAGTATGCCGCAGCAGCACCGCACGGGCGCTTGGTCGGCCTGCCGTTCAGCGACAGACCTCGCGACGATTGCCGACCCGGACCACCAGGATCTTGAGCACGCCGTCATCGAGCGCGCAGATGACGCGATAGTCTCCCACGCGGTACTTCCACAGTTCACCGAGACGGCTGCCCTTGAGGGCCTCGCCGAGCATACGCGGATCATCGAGCCGCCCCACGCGCTCGTTGAGGAACGCGAGGATGCGACGCGAGACCGGCGGATCGAGCTTGTCGAGTTCCTTGGCCGCGCCCGGCGCGAACTCAATCCGCCACGTCATGACCCGCCGCGCCATGGCGCTGCATCAACTCATCGATCGGCACTGCCAGATCGTCGCCGCGACGCAGCGCCTGCAGACGCGCCTCGGCGAGGTAGAGGTCCTCCAGATCATCGAGGTGCTCGACGATGGCCTCGCGCACGTAGTAGCTCTTGGTGCGCCCGGTGCGCTTGGCGAGCGCTTCAAGTCGCTTTTCGAGATCTTCCGGGAGGCGGACCGCAAGCATGGAGAGGCTCCGTAGGGCGTCATACAAGTATAGCGTTCGCTTCGCAAGTATGGAATCCCCCGGACTCAACGTCGGGAATCATGTCGCCGACCCTTCAACAACAAAGGCGCGAGCAAGGGCAAACAGACCAGTACTGAAAGCAACGGATAGCCCGCCATCCGCCACAGCGTGATGTTGGCGAAGATCACCGCCGCCGCTATCAACAAGTCAACGGCGAAGGAGAACCGGAGGCCGCTTTTGATGATGCGAGTCGCATTGAATGCCAACCAGGTGTTCCCATACAAACAGATGCACGCGCCGATGAAAATCACGGAACCAAGCTGACGATGGGTCACACTGGAACTCCCCGCGCGTTTCGCCGTGCCCCGCTGTCATGGTGCTCGACCGCCAACCCTGCGACGGACACGCCAGCGACAAGAATCAGCATACTCGCCCACCCCGGGGCCGTGGACGTAGCGGTGCAAGCCCGCCCACGCTCAGTCCGAGGTCCGGTTGCCGTTGACGGCGTAGGCACGCTTGGAGGCGCCACTCGCCTCAGATCGTCCACTGATCGTGGACGACCGCGACCAATTTCGGCTCTCCCCCCACCCCCACGAATACGAGGCGCAGCGCGCGCCAGTCCGGCAGTGGGCCTTCGGGGGTCTGGGTAGGCGGCAGGTAGAACTCGACGCGTACGCCGTCCGGATACAACGAGGGCGCGTTGTTGATCGAGTTGCCCTTCGCCTGGTCGTCGTTGACGCTGATCTTTGCGCCAATGGTGAAATCGCGCGGGAACACGAAGCGCTCGTAGTACTGCGCGGGGGTGCGCTCGATCGGGAAGCCGGTGCCGTCCTCGGTACCCCAAACCCGCACACGCGCGTCCTGGAACCAGCCCGGCAAGGCCGCCACCGACCAGATCTGGTGCTCGGAGGGCTCGACGAAGGCATAGGGCGCGAACAGCACGCCCATCGTCGGGTGCGCATAGCGCGCGACCGTCGCCATGTCGCGGCGCTTGAGGGCCTCGACCACTTCCAGGGCGGCGGCGCGGGCGACGACAGGGTCGAGGGTCTGCAGGGCTCGCGAGGCTGCGGGCGCATTGGCCTCTGCCGGCGGGCTGGGCGGCGGCGGCTTGGGAGAACAGCCGACGATGAGGGACGTGAGGACGACGAGTAGCGTCACGGCGCGGATCATGCGCCCATCTGAAACCGCCGCCCTCGCAGTGTCAATCGCCCTTGCGGCGACCTTTGCCCGGGCCCTTCCCCGGACCCTTGCCCGGGCCCTTGTACGCCGCGATGCGCTGGATCGCGAGCGGTCGGCCGCGCACCACGATGCCCGCCAGATGCCGCAGCACATGGTCCGGGATCTGCGCGGGCAGCCGCACGAGCGTGTGGTCGTCGCGGATGTCGATGCCGTTGATCTCGCTGCCGTGCAGATCGCCCTCGTGGGCGAGCGCGCCGACGATGTTGCCGGGCTGCACGCCATGCCGGCGACCCACCTCGAGGCGGAACACGGCTTGGGGACCCTCGGGACGGCGCGGCCGTGCGGTCTTGTGGGTGGCGGAGTCGGCGGGCCCGTCCTGATGCCGCGGACCGGCACCTGCGCCCTCGCGCTCACCCTCACCTCGACCCTCGTCTGCTGCGCCGCCGCGCGGCGCGACGAAGAGCGCGCGACCAGACTTCGAGAGCGCGGCGAGGGCCGCGGCCACCTCGAGCAGATCGGCGCCGCTCTCGCGGACGAACTCCTCGATGACGGTGCGGTAGGGCGCGAGGTCCGGCGAGACGACCATCGCGGCCAGCTCTTTCTTGAATTTCTCGGCGCGCCGAGCGTTCACTTCCTGCACGGTCGGCAGCGTCATCGGCTCGATGGGCTGGCGGGTCGCCCGCTCGATGATGCGCAGCATGTTCCGCTCGCGGGCGGCGATGAACAGGATCGCCTCGCCCGAGCGCCCCGCCCGGCCGGTGCGGCCGATGCGATGGACATAGGATTCGCTGTCGTAGGGCACGTCGAAGTTGACGACATGCGTGATGCGCTCGACATCCAGCCCGCGCGCCGCGACGTCGGTCGCGACGACGATGTCGATCTTGCCGCCCTTGAGGTCGGCGACCGTGCGCTCGCGCTGCGCCTGCTGGATGTCGCCGTTGAGGGCCGCGGCCGCAAAGCCGCGCGCCTCGAGCTTCTCGACGAGCTCGATGGTGGCCTGCTTGGTGCGTGCGAACACCAGCATCGCATCGAAGGGCTCGACCTCGAGCAGACGCGTCAGGGCGTCCAGCTTGTGGATGCCGGAGACCAGCCAGTAACGCTGGCGGATGTTGGCGGCGGTCGCGGTCTTGGCGCGCACCGTGATCTCGCGCGGGTCGCGCAGATGCTTTTGGGCGATGCGTTTGATCTGCGTGGGCAGGGTCGCGGAGAACAGCACGACCTGCCGCTCAGGCGGCACGACGCCCAGGATCTCGTCGATGGCGTCGACGAAGCCCATCTGCAGCATCTCGTCGGCCTCATCGAGCACCACGAAGCGGATGGTCGAGAGATCGAGCGTCTCGCGCTGCAGGTGGTCCATCACGCGCCCGGGCGTCGCCACGATCACGTGCACGCCGCGCCGCAGGGCGTTGAGCTGCGGGGTGTAGCTCTGGCCGCCGTAGATCGGCAGCACGTGCAGCCCCGGCATGTGGCTCGCGTATTTCTGGAAGGCTTCGGCGACCTGGATCGCGAGTTCGCGGGTCGGCACGAGCACCAGCGCCTGCGGCTCGCGCCGCGCCACATCGATGCGCGAGAGGATGGGCAGCGCAAAGGCCGCGGTCTTGCCGGTGCCGGTCTGGGCCTGGCCGATGAGGTCGCGCCCCTCGAGCAGCGTCGGGATCGTCTCGCGCTGGATGGGGGATGGCGACTCGTAGCCCACGGCGACGAGCGCCGAGACGAGTTCAGCGGAAAGGCCGAGGTCGGCGAAGGAGATGTCGGAAGGGGTGTCTGTCACGGCGGGCGGGTTCCGGGTCCGGCAAGGACCGGGAAGTTGGTAGCGGGGGTAGGATTTGAACCTACGACCTTCGGGTTATGAGCCCGACGAGCTGCCAGACTGCTCCACCCCGCACCAGGAGAGCCGCGCACTATACGGGGTTCGGACGCGTCCTACAAGTCCCGGAATCGCGTCAGGGCAGCACGCGCTGGCAGAGTTCGAGCAGCGCCTGCGGGAAGAGCCCGAGCGCGACCACGGCCGCGGCGTTGAGCGCGAGCGTGAGACGCACGCCTGCATGCCGCTCCGGCACGGGCAGATCCCCGGGCGCATCGAAGTACATGAGCTTGACGACGCGCAGGTAGTAGAACACGCCGATCACCGAGACCGCGGCGCCGAACACCACGAGCGCGAGGTGGCCGCTCGCCCACAGCGCTTCGAACACCTGCAGCTTGGCCCAGAAGCCGACGAACGGCGGGATGCCCGCGGTCGAGAACATCATCACCATCATGAGCACGGCGAGCAGCGGGTCACGGGCATGCAGCCCCTTGTAGTGGTCGAGCTCGTCGGCCTCGAAGCCGCGGCGGCTCGCGAGGACGATCACGCCGAAGGACCCGAGCGCCATGATCACGTAGGTGATGGTGTAGTAGAGCGCGGCCTCGTAGCCGCGCTCGGTGCCGGCGACGAAGCCGAGCAGGATGAAGCCGACGTTGCCGATGGCCGAGTACGCCAGCATGCGCTTGAGGTTGGTCTGGGCGATGGCGACGAGGTTGCCGACGAGCGCCGAGAGCACCGCGACGATGGTGATCATCTGCCCCCAGGCGGGCTCCACGCCCGCGAGGCCGTCCGCGAGCAGGCGATACGCGAGCGCGAACGAGGCGATCTTCGGCGCCGAGGCGATGAACAGCGTCGTGGGCGACGGCGCGCCGTGATAGACATCCGGCACCCACATGTGGAACGGCACCGCGCCGAACTTGAAGGCGACGCCCACCACCACGAACACGAGGCCCATCATGAGGCCGAGCGACGGCGCCACGCCCTGCCCTTGCACGGCTGCGGCGATCTCGCCGAGCAGCAGCGAACCGGTCATCCCGTACACCAGCGACATGCCATAGAGCAGGCAGCCCGACGCGATGGCACCGAGCACGAAGTACTTCATGGCCGACTCGGCGGCGATGCCCGAATCACGGTCGAAGGCGACCAGCGCATAGAGCGACAACGCCAGCAGCTCGACGCCGATGTAGAGCGTCAGCAAGCTGCCCGCCGACACCATCACGCAGATGCCGAGCAGCGACGTGAGCACGAGCACGTAGTACTCGCCCTTCAGGAGCCCGCGCGACTCGAGCCAATGGCGCGAGTAGAGCAGCGCCACCGCGGTGAACAGGAAGGACAGCAGCTTCAGGACGGTCGCGAGCGGGTCGGCGACGTACATCCCCGAGAAGAGATCGACCCGCTGCGGCACCTGCCCCCAGGCGATGATGGCCGCCGCGCCGAGCGCGATCAGCAGCAGCGTCAGGGTCGGGGTGATGCGCTTGGAGGCGCGGCCCGCGAACGCGTCGGTGAGCAGCACGATGCAGGCGGCGATCGTGAGCCAGATCTCCGGCAGCGCGGGTGCAAGCGAGGCGAGCGTGATGGTGTTCATGGAGCGACGGCCTCAGATCAGCTTGCTGGCGGTGGCCTGTTCGACGAGGTGGCGCACCGACTCCTGCATCACCTCGAGCAGCGGCGCCGGCCATACGCCGAGCAGCAGCACACCCGCGGCGAGCAGCGCCAGCACGAAGAACTCGCGGCCGTTGAGGTCCTCGAGCGAGGCGACGCCCTCGTTGGCGACGGGCCCGAAGACCACCCGCTTGACGAGCCAGAGGGTGTAGGCGGCGCCCAGCACCAGCGCGGTGCCGGCGGCGAGCGCGTACCAGAAGTTCGCCTTGAAGGCCGCGAGGATGACGAGGAACTCGCCGACGAAGCCGGAGGTGCCGGGCAGCCCGGAGTTCGCCATCGCGAACAGCACGAAGAACGCCGCGAACATCGGCATGCGGTTGACGACGCCGCCATAGCTGCCGATCTCGCGGCTGTGCAGGCGGTCGTAGAGCACGCCGACGCAGAGGAACATCGCGCCCGAGACGAGGCCGTGGGAGATCATCTGCACCATCGCGCCGTCGATGCCCATGCCGGCGCCCGCGAGGCCTCCCGTCGACTGCGCGATGTCGAAGGCGAGGAACGACCCGAGCGTCACGAAGCCCATGTGCGCGATGGAAGAATAGGCGATGAGCTTCTTCATGTCGGTCTGCACCAGCGCCACGAAGCCGATGTAGACCACGGCGATGAGCGACAGCACGATCATCAGCAGGTCGAGCTCGCGGGCCGCGTCCGGGGTGATCGGCAACGAGAAGCGCAGGAAGCCGTAGCCGCCCATCTTGAGCATGATGGCCGCCAGCACCACCGAGCCGCCGGTCGGCGCCTCGACGTGGGCGTCCGGCAACCAGGTGTGCACCGGGAACATCGGGATCTTCACGGCGAAGGCGGCGAAGAACGCGAGGAAGATCCAGAACTGCTCGGTGTAGGTCAGCGGCAGCGCATGGAAATCGGCGATGTCGTAGCTGCCGGCCTTCAGGTACATGTAGATGAGGGCCACCAGCATGAACACCGAGCCGAGGAAGGTGTACAGGAAGAACTTGATCGTCGCGTACACGCGGCGCGGACCGCCCCAGATGCCGATGATGAGGAACATCGGGATCAGCATCGCTTCCCAGAAGAAGTAGAAGAGCAGCGCATCGAGCGCCGTGAAGACGCCGACCATCAGCCCTTCCATGATGAGGAACGCGGCGAAGTACTGCGCCGGACGCTTCTCGATGACGGTCCAGGCCGCGATCACCACAGGCACAGTGGTGAACGTGGTGAGCAGCACCAACGGCATGGAGATGCCATCGACGCCCAAGTGGTAGGTGGCGTTGAACGCCGGGATCCAGGACAGACGCTCGACGAACTGGAAGTCCGAGGTGCCGGCATCGAACCCCGTCCAGAGCGGCACCGACAACGCGAACGCTGCGAGCGCCGTACCGAGGGCGAGCCAGCGCGCCGCGGCGATGCGCGCGTCGCCGAGCGCGAGCACCAGCAGGCCGCCGACGATCGGCAACCAGATGAGCGCGGAGAGCAGTCCGATGTCAGACATTCCTTGGGACCCCGGTGATCGTCAGGCGCGCAGCAGGAACCAGCCGAGCAGCAAGGCCAGGCCGATGACCATCCAGAACGCGTAGGTATAGAGGAACCCGGTCTGCACGCGGCGCACGACGCCCGCGAGCACGCCGACCAGCCCTGCCGAGCCGTTGACCAAGGCGCCGTCGATCAGCGTCTGGTCGCCCGCCTTCCAGAAGAGCCGCCCCAATCCGCGGCTGCCGGCGGCGAGCACGTGCTCGTTGAACCAGTCGAAGTAGTACTTGTTGTCGAGCACACGGCGCAGCGGCGCGAGCGGCGCGGCGAGCCCGTCGAGGGCATGGGGACGCTTGATCACGATCCACCACGCGGTGAGCACGCCGGCAAGCGCCAGCCAGAACGGCGGGTGCGTCGGCGCCGCGAGCGCGAAGGACGCCGCGCCATGGAAGTGCGAGGCGAGCGCCGCGACGACATCGTTTTTCGGCAGGACCTGGATCGCATCGCCGAAGAAGCCGCCGAAGAGCAGCGGCTGCACGGTGAAGTAGCCGATGGCGACCGCCGGCACGGCGAGCAGCAGCAACGGCAGGGTCACCACCCAGGGGCTCTCGTGCGGCGTACCGCCGCCGTGCCCATGCCCGTGGTCGTCGTGCGCGTCGTGCGCGTCGTGCGCGTGTGCATCAGGGGCGTGCGCGTCGTGTGCCGCCCCGCCCTGCCCCCAGCGCGGCGCGCCGTGGAAGGTCATGAAGATCAGGCGGAAGGTGTAGAGCGCGGTGATGAAGACGCCGGCCAACACGCACCAGTAGGCGTAGGTGGCGCCCCAACGCTGCGACTCGTGCGCCGCCTCGATGATGAAGTCCTTGGAGTAGAACCCCGAGAAGAACGGCGTGCCGATCGCCGCCAGCGAACCGAGCCAGCAGGTCACGGCCGTGATGGGCATGACCTTGGCGAGGCCGCCCATCTTGCGCATGTCCTGCTCGTGGTGCATCCCCATGATCACCGAGCCTGCGGCGAGGAACAGCAAGGCCTTGAAGAAGGCGTGGGTCATGAGGTGGAAGATCGCGACGCTGTAGGCCGACACGCCGAGCGCCACGGTCATGTAGCCGAGCTGCGAGAGCGTCGAGTAGGCGACCACCCGCTTGATGTCGTTGTTGACGATGCCGAGCACGCCCATGAAGAGCGCCGTGGTGGCGCCCACCACCAGCACGAACGACATCGCCGCCTCGGACTGCTCGAAGAGCGGCGAGAGGCGCGCCACCATGTAGATGCCGGCGGTGACCATGGTCGCGGCGTGGATGAGCGCCGAGATCGGCGTCGGGCCTTCCATGGAATCGGGCAGCCAGACATGCAGCGGCACCTGGGCGGACTTGCCCATCGCGCCGATGAAGAGGCAGATGCAAATGAGCGTGATCGCCGACACCGACCACTCGGACGAGAGCCACGTCACGCTCGCGGCGATCTCCGGGGCGGCCGCGAAGGCGTCCTGGTAGTCGAGCGACCCGGTGAAATGGACGATGCCCGCGATGCCGAGCACGAAACCGAAGTCGCCGACGCGGTTGACGAGGAAGGCCTTGAGGTTGGCGAAGATCGCGCTCGGCCGCGTGTACCAGAAGCCGATGAGCAGATAGGAGACGACGCCCACCGCTTCCCAGCCGAAGAAGAGCTGCATGAAGTTGTTGGACATCACCAGCATGAGCATGGCGAAGGTGAAGAGCGAGATGTAGGCGAAGAACCGCTGGTAGCCCGCATCCTCGTGCATGTAGCCGATGGTGTAGACGTGCACGCAGAGCGACACGAAGGTCACGACGCACATCATCACCACGGAGAGCGGATCGATGAGGAAGCCGACCTCCATGCGGATGCCGTCGCTCACGAGCCAGGTGTAGACGGCCTCGTTGAACACCGGCGCGCCCTGCGCCAGCAACTGCCAGGCGACGAGCGCCGACAGCACGAACGAGGCGCCGACGGCGGCGATGGTGACGACGTGGGCGGCGGTACGGCCGATCAGCCGTCCGAAGAGTCCGGCGATGATCGCGGCGGCGAGCGGCAGCAGCGCGATGGCGAGCAGGGTGTTCGGATCGATCGTGGGCGTCATCGCATCAACCCTTCAGGGTGTCGAGGTCTTCGACGTTGATGGTGCGGCGCTCGCGGAACAGCACCACGAGGATCGCCAGGCCGATGGCCGCCTCGGCGGCGGCCACGGTCAGCACGAAGAACACGAACACCTGGCCATCGAGGTCGCCGAGGAAGCGCGAGAACGAGATGAAGCTGAAGTTGACGGCGAGCAGCATGAGCTCGATGCACATCAGCAGCAGGATGACGTTCTTGCGGTTGATGAAGATGCCCGCGACCGACAGCGCGAACAGCAGGCCGGACAGCGTCAGCATGTGCTGCAGGGTGATCATGCGCCCTCCCCGCCCTTGCCCTGGCGCGGACCCGTGGCCTGATCCGCCCCGGGCCCGGTGCCGGCGGCGTCCACGTCCTTGACGAGCCGCACGCGATCCTCGCGGCGCACCGCGACCTGCTTGGCGACATCCTGGGGCTTGAGCCCCGGACGCTGCCGCAGCGTCAGCGTGATGGCGGCCACGATGGCGACCAGCAGCAGCACGGCGGCGAGCTCGAAGGGATAGACGTACTGCGTGTAGAGCACCTCGCCGAGGGCGCGGGTGTTGCTGTAGTCCTCGGGCAGCGGCGGCGCGCCGACGGTGGCCACGACGCCGAGGTCGCGCGCCCAGAACACCCCGACCATCTGCGCGGCGACCAGCAGCGCCACCACGAGGCCGAGCCCCGCGTGACGGGTGAAGCCGCTGCGCACGCGTTCGACATCGACGTCGAGCATCATCACGACGAACAGGAACAGCACCATCACGGCGCCGACGTAGACCAGCACCAGCACGATCGCGAGGAACTCGACCTCGATCAGCAGCCAGAGCGCGGCGCTCGTGAAGAACGCGAGCACGAGGCTGAGCGCCGAGTGCACCGGGTTGCGGCTGACGATGACGCCGAGCGCGGCGGCCAGCAGCACGGCGGAGAAGGCGTAGAAGAGGATCTGGACGAACATGCGCGCGTGGGCCCCGGTCAGCGGTAAGGCGCGTCGGCCGCCTTGTCGGCGTCGATCAGCGCGGCGTAGCGCTCGCCCACGGCGAGCAGCTTGTCCTTGGTCATGATGTTCTCGCCCCGGTTCTCCATGTGGTACTCGTGGATGCGGGTCTCGACGATGGCGTCGACCGGGCAGGCCTCCTCGCAGAAGCCGCAGTAGATGCACTTGAAGAGGTCGATGTCGTAGCGCGTGGTGCGGCGCGTGCCGTCCGCGGCGACGTCGGATTCGATGGTGATGGCGAGCGCCGGGCAGACCGCCTCGCAGAGCTTGCAGGCGATGCAGCGCTCTTCGCCGTTGGCGTAGCGGCGCAGCGCGTGCAGTCCGCGGAAGCGCGGCGACTGCGGGGTCTTCTCCTCGGGGTAGTTGACGGTGACCTTGCGGCGGAACAGCGTCCGCGCGGTCACCGACAGGCCCGAGAGGAGCTCGGTGAGCAGGAAGGTCTTGACGAGGCTGCGCATCAGTTCGCGCTCCAGGGGCCGACGCGGAAGTGGACCATCACGGCTGCGACGGCGATCCAGACGAGGGTCACCGGGATCAGCACCTTCCAGCCGAGGCGCATGATCTGGTCATAGCGGTAGCGCGGGAAGGTCGCGCGGTACCACATGAAGCAGGTGAGGAAGAAGAAGAGCTTGAGGAAGAGCCAGTGGAAGCCGGGCTGCGCGAGCGGGTTGTCCGCCGCGAGGATGCCCTCGAAGGGGCTCAGCCAGCCGCCCAGGAAGAACACCGCGGTGAGCCCCGCGATGAGGATCATGTTGGCGTATTCGGCCAGGAAGAAGAGCGCGAAGGCGATGCCGGAATACTCGACGTGGAAGCCGGCGACGATCTCGGATTCGCCCTCGGCCACGTCGAACGGCGCGCGGTTGGTCTCGGCGACGCCGGCGAT
>Ga0068877_10000254_pt1 | contig 46086 bp, 47 predicted proteins | sample NOAtaG_FD_66437 | JGI IMG/M metagenome (GOLD analysis project Ga0068877, IMG submission 66437) | Freshwater lake microbial communities from Lake Erie, under a cyanobacterial bloom - NOAA_Erie_Diel6S_1000h metaG | ecosystem: Environmental > Aquatic > Freshwater > Lake | place: USA: Ohio, Lake...
CCGCCTGAAGGACTTCCGACGCGTCGCCACACGCTACGACAAGCGCGCCGACACCTACCTCTCAGCCGTCTTCCTCGCCGCAACCGTCACATGGTGGCTCAATTGAGTCCTGACCCTAGATGACGCCTGCGACCATCAGGGCGACGGCGGTGCCGCCGAGGCCCGCTAGCGTCCCGAACAGGATGGCCGAGGCCAACAGGTGCCGCGCGCGACGGCGGTGCCGCCCGCTCGGCCGGACGCCGCGAATCAGGATGTAGGGGGCGCGGTCGAAGGCCTCGGAGCCGCTGATGTTGTGCCGGGACATGGAACGCTCGCGAACTGACCTGTCGCCCTGAACGCGGCGACCCGGACGAGGTTCACAGCGGCGATGGCCAAACGATGGCGATCAGTGCTCGCCGGACATCGTCAGCCGCAGAATACCTGCCGCCCGTCATGGGTGCGATAGAAGCCGCTGCGGGGGTCGTAGGAGCGGTAGTGCGCCCGGCACCAGGCGACGCGATCGCCGTGACGACCAGTGTGGCTGTGGCCCGGATAGATCAGGTCCGGCCGCCCCCAGGCACTGGGGTACACGTCTCCGGCTTCCTGACGTTGATGGAGACGCCCGTGCCCATAGCCGTCGCTTTGGCCGCGGCTGCTGAAGCGACGCTGGTCGCGCCAGCCGGCGTCGCAGTCCCTGCGGCCCGCGTCCCAGTAGGCGTCGCAGCGATAGTCGCCGGACCGGTCGTACTGGCTGACCCAGCCGCCGTGGCTGGTGTGGACGCGGCTCTGGGCCATGGCGGGGCCCGACAGGGCGGCCACCGCGGTGACCGTGGCGGTCAGGACGACGAGACGCTGGAACACCGGAACCTCCCTTGCCGTCGACCGCGGGTGCGGTCGCTTACAGTGTGATCTGAATCGCTCGGCCGCCGGAGACCTGGATGCGGCGCATCAGCACCACCCGGTCGTCCCCGCTCCCGGCGGCCACCGGGGCGATGACGAACCACGACCCGTCCGGCAGCCCCTCGATGCGGAAGCGGCCCTCGCTGCAGACGCCCGGGCGAACGAACGAGCGGTAGTCGGCGTTGGGGTCCGGAACGGTGCGGGCGCGCACGACCGACTCCGGCAGCGCCGCCCGGTCAGTGGAGCCATACAGAGCCCGGAAGCGGGCGCGGGTGTAGGGGGTAACCGGCGTCAACGCCACCGAGCCGGTGCAGGCATAGGCGCGGCCGTTCTGGCGGAAGGTGATGCGCCCCTCGACCGCTCCATTTCCGGACGCTGCGGACCAGGCGAAGTCGGCCGAGTTGAAGGCCGTCGACCCCGGCGCCGGGGCCGGACCGCCGGCAGGGCTGGTGGCGCAGGCGGCGAGGCCTGCGAGGGCGGCGGCGATCAGGAACGGACGGACAGGACGCGACGACATGGGTTCCCCGAGGTGCAGGCGGCCGCTGCAGCAACCGCGGAGTTCGACTTCACGCCCAAAGCACGGCGACGGTCAAGGTTGCGCCGCTCTTGCGACAGCCTAGAAGAACCGGATGTTCGGCACCAGAACCGGAAACGGGAGCAGATGATGGTCACCTTCGAGGACATCCGCGCGGCGCAGGCGCGTATCGCCGGACAGGTCGACCGCACGCCCACCCGGCATTCGCGCCGACTGTCGCAACTGACCGGGGCGGAGGTCTGGGTCAAGTTCGACAACCTGCACTTCACCGGTTCGTTCAAGGAGCGCGGGGCGCTGAACCGGCTGCTATTGCTGGACGCGGATGAGCGTCGCCGCGGTGTGGTAGCGGCCTCGGCGGGTAACCACGCCCAGGCGCTGGCCTACCACGGCGGCCGGCTGGGCGTGCCGGTGACCATCGTCATGCCGCACGGCACCCCGTTCGTGAAAATCGACGGGACCCGGGCCCATGGCGCGACCGTCGTGATCGAGGGGGATGATTTCTCCGGCTCCACCGCTCACGCCCGCGCCTTGGCTGCAGAGCACGGCCATGTCTTCGTCTCGGCCTTCGACGACGCCGGGATCGTTGCCGGCCAGGGTGTCTGCGGGCTGGAGTTCCTCAAGGACGCGCCCGACATCGAGGACCTCGTCATCCCGATCGGCGGCGGCGGGCTGATCGCCGGCTGCTCGATCGCGGCGAAGGCGCTCAAGCCGGACATCCGCGTGTTCGGCGTCGAGGCCGCCATGTACCCCTCCTTCTCGGCCCGTCGCCGCGGCGAGACGCCCGTCTGCGGTGGCCAGACCATCGCCGAGGGCATCGCCATCAAGGCGGTGGGCGACATCCCCTTCGCTCTCGCCGATCCGCTGGTCGAGGACATCCTCGTCTGCGAGGAAGAGGCGTTCGAGAAGGGCGTGGCCTTTTTCGCGACGCTGGAAAAGACCGTCGCCGAGGGCGCAGGCGCGGGCGGGCTGGCGGCCTTGCTGGCCTATCCGGAGCGGTTCGCCGGCCGCAGGGTCGGGATCGTCCTGTGCGGCGGCAACATCGACGCCCGCATGCTGGCGGTGGTGCTGAACCGGGAGATGGTCCGCGAGCGTCGGTTGACCGTGTTCAGAATTCTCGGCGACGACCGGCCTGGCATGCTCTCGGCCATGGCGGCGGTGATCGGCGGGATCGGCGGCAACATCATCGACGTGGTCCATAACCGACTGGCGCTCGATGTGCCTGCCAAGGGCGCTGAGTTCGACATCATGGTCGAAACGCGCGATAGCGCCCATGCCGACGAAATTGGACAGGCCTTGAGGGACAAGGGTTATGCGCTTCGGATGGGGTAGGGCGGCCGTGCTGGCCGTGGCGATGATGGCCCTGGCGGCCTGCGGACGGGGTGGCGAGGGTGGCCCTTCCCTCGAAGATCGCGCCGCGGCGGCGGCCTATTTTATGGAATCCAACGCCCGGGCCGAGGGGATCGAGACCCTGCCGTCGGGCGTGCAATACAAGATACTGGCCTCCGGGCCGGCGCGCGGTGTCAAACCCGATGGCAACGATCTGGTTCGCGTCGACTACGAGGGTACCCTCACGGACGGCAGGGTGTTCGACAGCTCGTTCGAGCGCGGATCGCCGGCGGTGTTCCACCTCGACCAGGTGGTGCCGGGCTGGACCGAGGGGCTGCGCAACATGCGCGTCGGCGACGAGTGGCTGCTCTACATCCCGCCGGAGCTCGGCTACGGCGAGCGTGGCGCGGGCGGAATGATTCCGCCGAACAGTGTGCTGGTGTTCCGGGTCAAGTTGCTTGACGTGGCACCGATCCCCGGCGATGCGCCGACGCGCGGGGCGGCTGCGGCGGCGGTCTGATCAGGCGGTCAGGCGACCGAGCGCCCAGCGGGCAGCGTCGGCGACCACGGGATCCGGGTCGACAGTCAGCGCCTGCACCGGGCTGACGAGGCTGGCGTCCGCCGAGTTGCCGGCGGCGTAGAGCACATTGCGGACAAAGCGGTCACGGCCGATGCGCTTGACGGGGCTCCTCGCGAACAGGGCCCGGAAGCCGGCGTTGTCCAGGGCGAGCAGGTCGGCCAGACGCGATGACTGCAGGGCCGCGCGCGCCTTCAGCCGGCCCTCCTGCGCCGCCTTGGCGAACTTGTTCCACGGGCAGGCGGCGAGACAGTCGTCGCAGCCGAAGATGCGCGTGCCGGTGGCGACGCGGAACTCTTCCGGCCAGGCACCGGCGAACTCGATGGTCAGGTAGGACAGGCAGCGCCGGGCGTCGAGCTGGAACGGGGCCGGAAAGGCCCGGGTCGGGCAGGCGTCGAGGCAGGCGGTGCAGCTGCCGCAGTGCTCGGTCTCCGGTGCGTCGGGCGGGATGTCAGCGGTGGTCAGGATGACCCCGAGGAACAGCCAGTTGCCAAGCTCGCGGCTCAGCAGATTGGTGTGCTTGCCCTGCCAGCCCAGGCCGGCGCGCTGGGCGAGCGGCTTCTCCATGAGAGGGGCGGTGTCGACGAACACCTTGACCTCGGCCTCCATCCGTAAAGCCAACTGGCCAGCGAGGGTCTTGAGCCGGCCCTTGATCACCTCGTGATAGTCGTCCCCCCGGGCATAGACCGAGATGTAGCCCGCCGACAGGTCCTCGAGCTCCGGCCGCGGATCCGTCTCCGGACCATAGTTGAGGCCCAGGACGATGGCCGTGCGGGCCTCCGGCCACATCGCTGTCGGGTGGCGGCGGCGCTCGAGGGTGGTCTCCATCCAGCCCATGTCGCCGTGTCGCCCTGCCTCTACGAAGGCTGCCAGGCGATCTCCTTCGGTCCAGGGTGCGATGGCGGAGGCGAAGCGGCAGACGTCAAAACCCAAGGCCTCCGCCTTGCGACGGAGGTCGTCCTTCAGGCGGTCGGTGTTGACGTCAGGTGCCGGCATCGGGCGGAAATGCCCCCCGGCGCGTCAGAAATCCAGATCGGCGTAAACCGCCGACGGCGGGACGCCCGGGAAACGGTCGCCGAGCAGCGGCCGGAAGCAGGGACGGCACTTGATCTTCATGTACCAGGTCTTGAGCGAAGGGAAGGCGGCCCAGGGAGCTTCCCCGAAGTAATCGAACACCGACAGGTGGGCCGCGGCGACCAGGTCGGCCTGACTCAGTCGGCGGCCCGCCAGCCACTCCCGCTCCGCCGCCAGCGGCTCGAGCAGGCCCAGGTGCCGGCGCAACGCCTCGCGGCCCTCGCGGAGGTGGCGAGCGTCCGGCGAGCCGAGGCGTAGCAGCGGCTTTTCCATCCTTTCGTGCAGGAGGACCGCGTTGACGTCGTCGTTGAACGGCCGCTCGAACCAGCTGACCAGGCGGCGGGCTTCGCCCCGGTCGGCCGCGTCGCCGGGAAGCAGCCCGCCCGAAGCGGTATCATCCGCGAAGCCGAGGATGGCGGCCACGCCGCGCAGGATCAGCGGGCGACCGCTGCAGGTCAGCTCCAGCACCGGCGGCAGGCCGGAAGGCGTGAGGGCGTGAATCGGGCTGTCGGGTTCCCACGGTCGCACTGCCGTTTCGGTGAAAGCGAGGCGCACCTCGCCCAGCGCCAGTCGCGCCGCACGCGAGGACGGATCGAAGGCGAAGTGGTGCAGGGTCGCAGCCTCGGCCATCCCGCTTCCTCGCCTCGCGAGGATTAAGGCCGCGTTTACCCGCCCGGGTCGGACCAGGGGCCGGCCGCCGGCGTCGACGCCGTCACGACCGGATCGGAGATCGGGCGACGGGCACCTGCGGGGTCGGCGTGCAGATACACCTCGGTGCCGGGCAGAGCCTCGCGCACCCGCGCCCCGGCGGCCTCGACGATGTCATGGGCCTCGGCGAGACTGAGACCGGCGTCAAGGTCAACGTGCATCTGGGCCTCGACGGCCGAACCGGCCATGCGGGTCCGCAGCCGGTGCACACCGAGAATGCGGGGATCGCCGGTGACGGCCCGGACCACGGCCTCCTGGATGTCCTGCGGAGCTGCTCGGTCGAGCAACTGGTCAGCCGCCTGCCGCAGCAAGCCGACGGCCCCCCACACCAGCCAGACCATGACGATCAGGCCGGCGGCTGCGTCGAGGCCGGGGGCTTTCAGGAAACTGCCCGAGGCGACGCCGATCACCACTACCAGCCCGGCAGCGAGGTCTGCGGCGTAGTGGGCCCGGTCGCCGCTGACGGCGAGGCTGCCGGTCAGGGTCACTACACGCCGCTGGTGCCAGATCAGAAAGGCAGTCAGCGCCATCGAGAGCAGCATGATCCCCACGGCCCAGCCGCCTTCGGTCACCGGCTGCGGATCGATCAGACGCTGCAGCGCCTCAAAGCCGATGAACAGCGCCGAGGCGAAGACCAGACCCGCCTGGACGAGGGCGGCCAACGCCTCGCCCTTGCCGCGACCGAAGCGATGGTCGTCATCCGGCGGGGCTGCCGCCCAGCGCACCGCCATGAACACGGTCACCGAGCCGACCAGATCGAGCGCCGAGTCCGCCAGCGAGGCGAGGATGGAGACGGAACCGGAGGCGCCCAGCGCGAAGGCTTTCAGCGCCACAAGGGCGACCGCCACCGCCACCGACAGTCGGGTCACGGCGCGGACGGCGGCCCGGGCGGCTTCGGGGGAGGGGGGAGAGGACGGCATGGGGCCTTGATGGCCGATCTCGCAGCCCTGCTCAATGCGGGACTTCGCCGCCCGTCCCCTTGACGTGGCGACCAATAGCTGAGCCAAACTGTCGAGGTTCCTGTGGATAACCGGGGGCGGAGGACAGGATGGAGAGCCAGCGTCGCTGGATCGGCCGCAGCGAGGCTATGGAGCGCCTCGGGGTCAAGTCGCAAACCCTCTATGCCTATGTCAGCCGCGGCCGGATCACCGCCCGGCCCGATCCCGCCAACCCCCGTCGAAGCCTCTACGCGGCCGACGATGTGGCCCGCCTGCGCGGGGACGCCCCGGCCGGGACGCTGCGTCCGGCGACACCCTTTATCGGCTCGGTGAGCCGCGGCGAGGCAGCGATCGACTCCCGCCTGACCGTGATCGCCGGCGGTCGGTTGTTCTATCGCGGCCGGGACGCCGTGCAGCTGGCGCGGGCGGCTACGGTCGAGGAGACGGCGCGCCTGCTCTGGGGTCTGGACGCCGATCCGTTCCGCGACCTGAAGCCGCGGGTCGACACCGTGGTCGGCGGGTCGCATCGTGCCCGAGTCTACGCTGCCCTGGCGCGGCGGGTCGATGAGGACGGCGTGGTCGGCGAGCGCGATCGTTTCGCCCTTGCCCGTGAGGCGGCGGCGGTCATGTCCGAGGTGTTCGACGCTCTCGCGGGGCCCGGCCCCAGGCTGCATCTGCACCAGCGGCTGGCGCGCGCTTACAAGGTCGGCGAGCGCGAGGCCCAGATGCTCCGTCAGGCTCTCGTGCTGGGGGCGGACCATGACATGAGTGCCTCGGCCCTCGCGGCCCGGGTAGCGTCGTCGGGCGGCGCTTCGCCTGCTGGCTGCGCCCTCGCCGGGCTGGTCGCGCTAGTGGGTTCGACCGTGGCGCGCCGGCTGGAGGCGGCCAACGAGATGGTCACGCTCGGCCGTCGGGATCCCGCGGCGGCCCTCCGCAGCCGCTGGGGCACCGGCGAGATCCCCGGCTTCGGCAATCCCGCCTATCCCTCCGGCGACCCGCGAGCCGCCGCCTTGCTGGAGGCGATCGACCTCGGACCGGACCTGCGCGCCTTCGTGGAGATCGGCCGCGAGCTGACGGGCCAGGAGCCGGGTTTCGAGCTGGCGCTGGCGCTTCTTGCGCGGCGGCTGGACCTGCCGCGAGGCGGGGCGCTGGACCTGCTGATCCTCGCCCGGCTGGTCGGGCTGATGGCGCATGGGCTGGATCAGACATACGATGGCTCGCCTATTCGCGCCCGTCTGCGCTATGTCGGGCGCGAGCCCGGTGCCCACTGACGGCCGCGCCGGCAAGGGCGGTGTGGCATGTCTGACTGGCTGGCGGCGATCATTCTCGGACTGGTCGAGGGGCTGACCGAGTTCATCCCCGTGTCCTCGACGGGCCACCTGCTTCTGCTCGGCCACTTCATGGGCTTCGAGAGCACCGGCAAGACCTTCGAGGTCGTCATCCAGCTGGGTGCCATCCTCGCCATCATCAGCGTCTACTTCCAGCGGCTCTGGACCCTGGCGATCCGCTGGCCGACCGACCCGGGCGCGCGCCACTTCATCCTCGGGCTCCTGATCGCCTTCCTGCCGGCGGCGGCAGCGGGTGTCCTGCTTTACCCCGTAATCAAGGGTTTCCTGTTCGAGACGCCGCTGATCATCTGCGTCGCCCTGATCGTCGGCGGCGTGCTGCTGCTTTGGCTGGACCGCATGAAGCGCGCGCCGCGCTACCTGGATGTGAACACCTATCCAATGCGGGTCTATCTGTTCATCGGCCTGTTCCAGTGCCTCGCCTTGGTGCCCGGCGTGTCGCGCTCGGGCGCGACCATCGCCGGCGGCCTGCTGCTCGGGACGGACAAGCGCTCAGCGGCCGAGTTCACCTTCTTCCTTGCGCTGCCCACGATGGGCGGGGCCGTGGCCTGGGACCTTTACAAGACCTGGGACCAGCTGGACTTCACCGACGTCGGCCTGATCGCCGTGGGGTTCGCGACAGCCTTCCTGACGGCGTTGCTGGTGGTGCGCTTCCTGCTCGACTTCGTCAGCCGCCACGGCTTTGCGCCGTTCGCCTGGTGGCGGATCGGCGTGGGGGTAGCGGGGCTGGCGTTGATCGCGGCCGGCGTCGGCGGTTGAGCTGGCAGATCAGGCGGCCCGGACCCGCAGGGGCCGGCCTTCCTCGAGCAGCGGCGGGGCCGCGGTCGCCGGCTGGGCTACCGGCAGGGTGACGCGCACCACCGTGCCCTTGCCCAGCACGCTCTCCATCTCCAGCGTGCCGCCGTGCAGCTCGACCAGCGACTTGCTCAGTGCAAGACCCAGCCCCGTGCCCTGGTTGGTCTTGGCGTGCTGGCCCTCGACCTGCTCGAACGGTTGGGCGAGGCGGGCGAGATCGGCCGTGGCGATCCCGATACCGGTGTCGGCGACGGCGATCTCGTAGCGGTCTTCCGGCGTGCGCCGGGTCAGCACGTCCACCCGACCACCATGCGGCGTGAACTTGATGGCGTTGGACACCAGATTCAGGATCACCTGCTTGAGGGCGCGGTAGTCGGCGTCGAGAGTCTCCAGCGGGGCGGCGTCGAGGGCCAGCGTCAGCCCGGCCTCCTCTGCCTTGCCGCGCATCAGCCGGATCACGTCCTGACAGACCTCTTCCAGCGACACCGGTTCAAGATGCAGGGTGAGCTTGCCGGCCTCGATCTTGGCCATGTCGAGGATGTCGTTGATCAGGCTGAGCAGGTGCTGGCCGGAGCGCAGGATGTCCTCGGCATAGCCGCGGTAGCGATCGTCCCCGAGCGGGCCGAACATCTCCGTGGCCATGATCTCGGAGAAGCCGTTGATGGCGTTCAGCGGAGTCCGTAGCTCGTGGGACATGTTGGCGAGGAACTCGGATTTGGCCTGGTTGGCGGCTTCGGCCCGGGTCATGGCGACCTCGTACTTTCGCGCCAGCAGCGATAGCTCGGTCTGGCTGGCCTCGAGCTGAACCACTGTGGCCTGCAGCGCCTCGGCCGCGCGCCGGCGCGCCTCCTCCTCCATCTTGATGGGAGTGATGTCCGCGGCGGTGACGACAGCCCCGCCGTCTCCGGTCATCCGTTCGGACAATTGCAGCCAGCGGCCGTCGTGGAGTTCCAGTTCGCGCTGGCCGGCGCGTCCCGACGGGGACGGCTGGTCACTGCGGATGGTCAGGCCTGCGATGCGGTTTAGATCTTCGCGCGGCGCGCCGCGCCTGACGACGGCGTCGTCGAAGCCGAAAGCGTCCTGGAAGGCACGGTTGCACATGACCAGCCTTCCCTGCCGGTCGAACAGGGCGAAAGCGTCCGACACGCTCTCGATGCCGTCGCGCAGGCGGCTCTCGGCGGCCTGCGCACGAGCCTTGGCCCTGCGGGCTTCCGTGATGTCGAGCGCCACCCCGACGACATGGGCGAAATGCTGTCCGGCGCGGACCCCGCGGGCCTGGCCCCGGGCGTCGATCCAGCGGATGCCGCCCTCGGGCAGGGCGACGACGAAGCTGGTCTCGAAGACACCATGGGAGGCGGCCTGCAGCAGGGCGTGCTCGACCTGTTCGCGATGCCGCGGATGTATGCGCGCCAGCACCGTGTCTGCGGGAACGATGCCGGCGCTGTCCAGTCCCAGCAGGGTGGCCATATAGTCCGAGACCGTCACCGACCCGGCGACAAGGTCCCACTCCCAGACGCCGCAACGGGCACCCTCGACCGCCAGGCGGAAACGCCGCTCCTGGTCGGCCCAGACGCGCTGGGCCTGGGCAGAGGAGTGCTGGATCTGGAGCAGGGCGGCGACGAGGCCGATGGCAAGCGGGCCGGCTACGACCCATATCTCGCCCAGCAGGCCCTGCCTGGCGGCCAGATAGAAGATCAACGCCAGCAGACCGACCAGCAGGATGAGGCGCAGAACCGCCGTCTCGTCGTTTAGACGGTCGCTGCGCCGGCGTCCACGGCTGGTCTTGCGGCGCTCCTCGCCCTTCAACAGAGGCTCCCGTCCCTGAACAGATGCGGCGAGCCTAAGCTGCGTCGCGGAGTCCTGTCGAGCCGAACCCTGTCCTCATTCTGCTGCGGTCAACAGGATCAGGCTGATTGGGCGGGAGCCTCTTTCGGGCTGACGATGACCTCGATCGCGTCCCTGAGGATGTCCCGCGCCCGGGCTGCAAGGTCGAACAGCCCGGGCGGGCAGTCCTCGGGCGAGCCCGAGGCCGCTTCGGCGAGCCGTTCCGCGAGTTTCATCAGCTGCGGGGCCGCGGCGATCACGCGGGCCTGGAGCTCGACCCCATCCGGATCGCGATCGTGCTCGGCCCCGGCACGCGCCATCGCCGTCTTCTCGGTTCCGCAGCAGTGTGAGGCCGCCCCCTTGCTGTTGCGTGAGCCGGAACGGCTAACGCCCGCGGTTCATCCGGCTGAACGCGAGACAACGACCGGCTCAGATTCGGCTCAGCGGGCGAATGGTTTTCTGCGCCCACACCCCGATCAGCGGGGGGTTTGGAAGTGAGGTCAGAGATGAGCAAGTCCGTTCTGTTTTCGATCCTGACGGCCTCGGCGGTGGCCCTGTCGACGCCCGCCGCTGCCCAGCACTACGGGGGGCATGGGGGCTACGGCCAGCGCTACCCGTTCGAGGCGCTGCAGGCGCAGCTTGAGCAACGTGTGGAGCGGATGGCTTACAACGGCCACATCAGCCGGCATGAGTACCGGCTGTTCCGGAGTCAGTTCGCCCACTTCGACCGGTTGCAGCGCGACTATCGCAGGGGCGGCATTGACCGCTGGGAGGCGCGGGAGCTGCACGACCAGCTGGATCGCATCCAGGCGCAGATCCGTCATGAGCGGCGCGAGAACCGATAGGAGGATCGCCGCGACCACTGGTAGGTCGGGCCGCCGGGCAGGAAGGGACTGCGCCACAGGGCGCGGCCCCTTCCGTGTGCGGGATCAGTCCACGCCGAGTTCACGCAGCAGGCGCGGCTGGTCATAGACCTTGCGCAGGGCCTCCGTGACCGCGGCGGTGGAGACCACCACGGTGCGGTTGACGCTGCCGTCATAGCCGAAAGAGCCGCCGAGAGAGTGGATGTTGCCGTCAAAGGCGGCACCGATCACCTGGCCCTCGGCGTCGATGACCGGTGAGCCGGAGTTGCCTCCGATGATGTCGTTGGTGGTCACGTAGTTGTAGACCACTCGGGACTCAATCTGATCGCGCGCGGCGAGAAAGTCCTCGGCGGCGTTGAACGGCGCGGCACCGGTGGCTCGCTCGAACAGGCCGCCCATATAGGTGATGGGCGGCACCTCGACGCCGCGGTAGGACCAGCCCTGTACCGAACCGTATGACAGGCGCAGGGAGAAGGTGGCGTCGGGATACTGGTTGTCGCCATAGACGGCGAAGCGCGCCTGGGCCACACGCTCGGCGGCGCGGGTGCTCGGCACACCCACGCGGGCACCCCATTCGGCCTGGAGCGCGGCGGCCTGGTCGGCGTTGCGCAGGGCGAGGTCGATCAGCGGATCGTTGAGGGCGACCAGCTGCTCGACGTTCAGGTCGAGCGCGGCGGCGCGGAATGCCGCCTCGTCCAGCCGGGTGCCCGAGATGGCGCGTTCGGCCAGGCCTTCGGGGCTCTCCCGGCCCAGCAGGGTGCGCACCCGCACGTCATCGACGGTCAGGTACTCGCGCGTCTTGGACAGCCAGAAGCCGAGCCGGATGCGCTCGAGGTCCATCGAGACGGGCGTTTCCTCGAGCAGGCGGGTGCGGGTGCGGGCGACCGCGGCGTCGAAGCCCGGGTTGCGCTGGCCTTCGGGCTTCCCCCGCTCCCGTGCGACGCCGACAATGGAGTTGGCCATGCCGTACAGGGCCGAGCCGCCGCCGGCGGCGGTGACGATCTGGCGGAAGGGCACGGCGAGGTCGCGAGCGGCGAGCTCCGCGGCCTCGATCTCGGTCCAAGGGTCGCCGATGCGCAGCTGCAGGGCCGGATCAGCGGCGACGCGCTCGCGCAGTTCCGCCTCCTCGGCCCGCTTCCCGGCCATGAAGGCCGGGTCGAGAAGAGCCTGCTGTTGGCCGTACCAGACCTTGAAGCTGTTCTCGAGGCCGAAGATCGGGTCGACCGAGACGCGGGCGGCCTCGTCGCCGCTTGCGGCGTAGGTCAGCAGCCGGCCGCGCAGTTCCGAGCCCTGGATCAGCTGCAGCGGCAGCTGCTGGTCGCGCAGGCGCTCCAGCTGGGCCACCGTCAGCAGGCGCTGGGTGCTGCCAGGGTTACCGGACACGAAGGTCGGCTCGCCGGCCTGCGGCGCGCGCGGGTTCCAGGTCAGGTGGTTCGGCGTCGCGACCGGCTGGCCGTTCTCGTAGGCGCGCAGGAAGGCGGCGTCGAGGGCGTAGCGCGGGAAGTTGAAGTTGTCCGGGTCGCCGCCGAAGAAGGCCGCCTGGAACTCCGGCGCGAAGGCGAGGCGGACGTCGTCGTAGCGGCGGAACTTGTAGAGGCCATAGCGTCCGCCACGGTAGAAGCTGATCACCTGACAGCTGAAGCGGCTGTCGCCGGCACAGGCCTCGTCCTGGATGCGGTTGATCTCGGCGGTGCGGGCGGCAGCGAAGGCGGCACCCTCAAGCCCGGCGCCGGCGGCCAGCACCTGGTCGGTGACGTCCACGATCTCGGTCAGCACCTCGGCGGTCTGGCCGGGGCAGGCGCGCTCTTCCTCGCGGGTGGCGACGAGGAAGCCGTTGGCGACATAGTCCTGCTCCGCCGTCGACAGTTCCTGGATGCACGACACCACGCAGTGATGGTTGGTCAGGATCAGCCCCTTGGGCGAGACGAACGAGGCCGAGCAGCCGCGCAGGCGCACCGAGGCCTCGCGCACCCGGTCCAGCCATGCCTGGTCGATACGGGTGCCATAGGTCTGGTTGACCCGGGCGATGGGGAAGTTGTCGAAGGTCCACATGCCTTCTTCCGCGGCGGCGGGTGCGGTAGACAGGACCGCGAGGGCCCAGCCGAGGGCGAGGGCTGAGGCGGTGAGGCGGATTTTCATGTGAGGAACTCCCGGGGTCGCGCCTTGCGCGTGTTATGGGGTAACTATCCGCGCGCCCGTCGCCGCCGCAAGTGGCCTCTGGCGTCGGGCGTCTTACCCCGATTTAACTTGGACCTTGACCGTCGCCCGGTCAGATAAAGCGCCTTCTCGGGGGTTGAACCGCTTCGCATGTCACTGGCCCTGTCTACCCTTCTCTACGAATGGCGCCGGTACATGGCAGCCGTCATGGCATTGGCCCTCTCCGGCCTTCTCGTGCTCGCCATGACCGGCGTCTTTCTCGGGATTGGCAAGGGCTTCACCGCCCAGATCGAGCGCTCGCGTGCCGACATCATGGTGCTGGCTCCCGGCGCGCGCAGCCTGCTGGGTGGTCCCTCGGGCGTGCCCCGGCGCTTCATTCCGCTGGTCTACAATCACGCTGAGGTCACCGAGGTCCAGGCCCTCGACGGTGCCGCTGGATCGTTCCAGTCAATCAAGAATGTTGACCCGACCATGAGCGCAGCCGACCGGGCCCGGCAAGGAGCCCCGCGTGCGCAATTCGTGCAGACCGTGATCATTGATACCACGCCGGGCGCGGTGACCATCCCGACAGACTACTCGCAGGACCTGGTGGACGCCCTGCGTCAGCCGTACACGGTCGCGATCGACGAGACGGCCCTGAGACCCTTGGGCGTTAAGCTGGGAGACAAGGCCCTGTACAACGGCCGGACCGTGACGGTTGTGGCTGTGATCCGTGGCTATCCCAACATGATGACGCAGAACATTGTCATGAGCCGAGACACATTGCGCTTGCTGGGACAGGCCGATACGGGGACGCGCGTAGGGCCCCTGATGGTCAAGATCAAGGATCCCGCCAGGGCCGAGATTGTCACCGCCGAGCTGAACGCCATGGGCAAGGGCCAGTGGAAAGCCTGGACGCGTCAGGATCTCGCTGACGCCAACCAGAACGCCATGTTCGAGGAAGGCATTCTCGTCATTATCATCGGCGGCTGCGTCGTCCTCGGGGTGATCATCGGCGTGGCCATCACCTGGCAGACTCTGCGCGGGGCCATTATGGCCAACATCAAGGAGTTCGCTTCGCTCCGGGCGCTCGGCGTGTCCATGGGTGCCCTGCGTCGCATCGTCATCGAGCTGAGTTTCTGGGTCGGCCTCGTCGGTGTCGCTGCCGCGATCGCCCTGACCTGGCTGGTGTCGCTTTTCGCCGCGGCCAACTCCGTGATCATCTCCCTGCCGCCCGTCCTGTTGCTGATCGTCGGAGGTGGACTCGTTGTCATTGCGATGGTGTCGGGTTTCCTGTCGCTCGGCGTGCTCAAGAACAGCCAACCGGCGGACCTGCTGCGATGATCACAAAGGCGCTTGGAAGACATGGCGACGCCGCGATCGAGGCCACCGGCCTGGTGAAGCGCTTCAAGTCGGGAAAGGGCTTCGTCGAGGTGCTCAAGGGCGTCGATTTCGACGCGCGGCACGGCGACCTGACCATGGTCATGGGGCCGTCCGGCTCGGGCAAATCGACCCTGATCGCTGCGCTCTCGGGCCTGCTACGGCCCGAGGAGGGCAAGGTGGCGACGCTCGACGTGCCGGACCTGTGGAAGCTGTCCCCGGGCCGGATCGACAAGTTCCGCCTCGACAACTGCGGCTTCATCTTCCAGGGCTTCAACCTGTTCCCGGCCCTGACCGCCTTGCAGCAGGTCGAGACAGTGCTGAAGTTCCAGGGGCTGACCCCTGACCAGGCGAAGCGCCGTGCGACCGTCGCGCTGGAGGAGGTCGGCCTCAAGCCTCGTCTGCACCAGCGGCCGTCGGCGCTCTCGGGAGGCGAGAAACAGCGCGTCGCCATCGCCCGGGCGCTGTCCAAGGACCCCAAGATCCTGTTCGCGGACGAGCCGACCTCGGCGCTTGACGGCGAGAACGGCCAGGTGGTCGTCCGCCTGCTACGGCGGGCCGCCTCCGAGCACGGCGCTGCGGTCGTCTGCGTCACCCATGACCCCCGCCTCGAGGCCTGGGCCGACCGCATCATTCACATCGAGGATGGGCGCATCATCGATGACACGCGCCGCACGCCGAACCCCGACACGACGCTCGCCTCGTCGCACTGATCAAGCAACCAGAACATCCAGGACACTCTCATCATGCCCGGCTTCCTGAAGAACAAGTGGCTCTGGATCGGCCTGCTGGCGATCATTGTCGCCGTCGCAGGCTTCGGCTACCTGTCGTTCCAGGGCGCGGCGAAGAAGAAGGCGGCCGAGCAGACTGCGGCGGCGGTCGAGAGCCCCTATGCCGCGGTGGCCAACGGCCGCGTCGATGTCGAGGGCGGCATCATCCAGGTCGCCGCCCGCCGCGGCGGCGTGGTGCGCGAGGTGCTGGTGCAGGAGGGTGATGTCGTCACCGCCGGCCAGGTTCTGGCCCGTCAGGAAGACGACGAGGCCCGCCTCGCCCTGCAGCGCGCCCGCGCCGAGGTGGCCCAGTCCGAGAGCCAGCTGGCCCAGATCCAGGTCGACCTGCGCACCGCCCGCCGCGAGCATGACCGCCTCGCCCAGCTGGTCGCGTCCAACTTCGTCGCCGCCCAGCGCATGGATCAGGCGCGTGACCAGATCGCCGCCGCCGAAGCGCGCCTGCAGTCGCAGCGCGCCGCGGTCCAGACCGCCCGCGCCCGTCTGGCCGAGGCCGAGTACAATCTCGAACTGACCGTCATCCGCGCGCCCATGGATGGCCGGATCGTGCGCCGCTACGCCAACCCGGGCGCCGGCGCCTCGACCCTGAACGTCTCGACCATGTTCGATCTTGAGCCCGAGGCCCCGCGCATCGTCCGCGCCGAGATCGTCGAGAGCGACATCCCCAACGTCAGCGTCGGGCAGGCGGTCGAGATCTCGCCGGAAGGCGATCCGACCCGGGTCGTCGTCGGCGAGGTGCTGCGCCGGGCCGCCGTCTTCGGAGCCCGCAAGCTGGCCTCGGACGATCCCAGCCAGCGGTCCGACGAGCGCGTGGTCGAGGTGGTGGTCACGGCCACGGACGCGCCGCTGCTGATTGGGCAGCGGGTGCTGGTCAAGTTCATGAAGCCGGGCGAGACCGCCGGCGCGCCGCGCGAGGCTTCGCCGGGCGTGCCGCCGGAGCGGGCCATGCGGCCGGCCAACGGCTGATCCGACAGGGAGCCGAAAGCGCCCCGACCCGTTGAGGTGACGCCGCGCGCCTCCCGGCCCACGGCGTCCTCTCGTCGCATTACCCCGCGTCACGCTCGACAGCGGGCGGGGCGGAGGCGAAGGAAGAGGCTTGGGTACGCGACGTTCCTTCCTGATCCGGGCCGGCCTTGTCGCCGGCGTGCTCGGCGGTACCTGGTGGTTCCGACAGAACGTCGTCTGGCCTTCGCCGCAGGCCAGGTTCACGACGAGCGGGACGGCGGGCTGGGCCAACCTCGTCGATGATCGCGCCCACGTCCTGATCATCGCCGCGACCCTCGCCGGTGAGCCGGTCCGCGCCCTGGTGGACTCCGGGGCCCAGTACTCGGTGGTCGACCGCCGTCTCGTGCAGCGGCTCGGCCTCGGCGAGGGCTTCGACATCCCCTTGCTGGCCTATGGCGTCGGTGGCGGCTCCCAGGTGGGGCGGGGCGTGACCATCGACATCACCGCAGCGGGGGCAAGCTTCGCCGGCATGCGCGCCGCCATCCTCGACCTCGGACCGCTCGCGCACGAGGCGGGCCTCGCGACGCCGCTGATCCTCGGCCAGGACGTGCTCGGCGAAAGCGATCTTTGGCTGGATCTGACGGAGCGCCGTCTGGCCCTGGCCCCGCCCGGTGCCCCGCCCCCGTGGGGCGACCTGACGCGGACGCCGGTCCTGCGCGAGGGTCGGGCGCTGGCGGCGGAGGTATCGGTCGAGGGGGCGGTGACCACCGCCATGATCGACACGGGCTCGTCCTCCCTTCTGGCCCTCAGCCGCGCCGCGGCCGGGGGACTGGGGCTGCTCGACGGGCGTGAAACCCGCCGTGGTTCGAGCCTCGTGCTGGGCGGTTCGGTTCGGTCGGAGCTCGTGCGGGCGCGGACGGTGACCTTCGGCGACGCCCTGTTCCGCGACGCCACCGTGGCCATCTATGAGGATGTGGCCAGCCGGACCCTGCCCGAGGGGTTGATCGGCATGCCGGCTTTCCGTGGCCGCCGCGCGGTGCTGGGACTGGGCGCGGGCGAGCTGTGGCTGAGCCGGGCGGTCGACATCGACCTGTCCTGATCAGGGGCGGGTGTGGCCCGCGCCTCGCACCACATACTTGTAGCTGACCAGCTGCTGCGCCCCGACCGGGCCGCGCGCGTGCAAGCGCGAAGTGGAGATGCCGATCTCCGCCCCGAAGCCGAACTCGCCGCCATCGGCGAACTGGGTCGAGGCGTTCCACATGACGATGGCGCTGTCGACCAGGGCCAGGAAGCGCTCGGCGGCGGCCGGGTCGGCGGCGATGATCGCTTCGGTGTGGCCCGAGCCGTAGCGGGCGATATGCTCGACCGCCGCTTCCAGATCGTCCACCACCCGTACGGAGAGGATCGGGGCCAGATACTCGGTTGGCCAGTCGGCCTCGACCGCCTCGGCCATCTGCGGCACGGCGTCGCGCGCCCGGGCGTCGCCACGCAGTTCACAGCCGGCAGCGATCAGGCCCTGCGCCACCTCCGGAAGCACGGACAGGGCACCGGCGTCCACCAGCAGGGTCTCTGTCGCGCCGCAGATCGAAGTGCGCCGCATCTTGGCGTTCAACACCACCGCGCGGGCCATGTCCGGATCGGCCGAGGCATGCAGATAGGTGTGGCAGATGCCTTCCAGATGACCGAGCACCGGGGCGCGCGCCTCGGCCTGCACCCGCTCGACCAGGCTGCGCCCGCCACGCGGGACGATGAGGTCGATGGTCCCTCCGAGCCCCGTAAGGAGCTCGCCGACCGCATCCCGGTCCGGCGTGTCGACCATCTGCACCGCAGCGGCCGGCAGGCCGGCCGCGGTCAGGCCCTCTACCACGGCACCATGGATGGCGAGTGCGCTGTGCAGGCTGTCCGAGCCAGCACGCAGCAGGGCGGCGTTACCGGAGCGGAGGCAGATGGCGGCGGCGTCGGCGGCCACGTTCGGCCGACTCTCGAAGATGATGGCCAGCACGCCCAGCGGCACGCAGACCCGGGCGATGTTCAGCCCGTTGGACGGCGTCCAGCGGGCCGTTTCCGCGCCGAGCGGATCGGGCTGCTCGGCGACGGCGCGCATGGCCCCGGCGATGGTCTCCAGCCGCCCCGGGTCGAGCCGCAGGCGTTCGACCATATTGGCCGGGGTGTGGCGCGCCGCTGCGGCGTCGAGGTCGCGGGCGTTGGCAGTCAGCACCTGATCGGCGCGCGCCAGCAGGGCATCCGCGCCGGCCCGGATGGCGGCGCTGCGCTGATCAGCGGGGGCCCGGGCGAGCGGCCGGGCGGCATCGCGGGCGGCCCGGCCCATCTCCAGCATCTGCGCGGCGAGGTCGCTCATGCGCCCGTTTCCAGCACCAGGTCGTCGCGATGGATGGCGACGCCGGGCCCGCGATAGCCCAGCAGCCCCTCGATCTCGCCGCTCTGACGGCCGGCCAGCCGGCGCATCTCGTCGGCGGCATAGGCCGCCAGTCCGATCCCGAGACGACGCCCGTCCGGCGCGCGCAGCTCGACGCTGTCGCCCTTGTCGAAGCCGCCCTCGACGGCCACCACCCCGGCGGGCAGCAGGCTCTTCCCGGCGCGCAGGGCGGCGGCGGCCCCCTCATCGAGCCGCAGCATCCCGGCCGGGGCGACGCTGCCGGCGATCCATGCCTTGTAGGCCTGGCGCGGGGATTGGTGGGCCGTGATCAGGGTGCCCGAGCCATTGCTGACGGCGGTGCCAAGGGGGCTGTCGACCCGGCCGTCGAGGATCACGGTGGCGCAGCCGGCGGCCCGGGCGATGCGCGCCGCCTCCAGCTTGGTGCGCATGCCGCCCGACCCGACGGCGGCCTCGGCATTGGCATCGCCGGCCATGGCCAGGATCTCCGGGGTCAGGGCGTCGATGCGGGCGAGGCGCCGCGCCCCGGGTGAGGAGCGGGGGTCCGCGTCATAGAAGCCATCCACGTCGGACAGCAGCACCAGGAGGTCGGCGCGGGCCAGCTGGGCCGTGCGCGCGGCGAGCCGGTCGTTGTCGCCGTAGCGGATCTCTTCGGTGGCCACGGTGTCGTTCTCGTTGACCACCGGTACGGCACCGAGCACAAGCAGGGCCTCCAGCGTCGCCCGGGCGTTGAGCCAGCGGCGGCGACGCTCGGTATCCTCGCGGGTCAGCAGCACCTGGGCCGGGGTCAGGCCGTGAGGGGCCAGCGCCGCATCCCATTCGCGCATCAGCAACGACTGACCGACGGCGGCGGCGGCCTGGGTGCGGTCCAGCGCTGCCTCGCGCGGCAGGCCCAGGCGGCGGCGACCGAGTACCGCTGCGCCCGACGAGACGAGGATGACCTCACGCCCCTCGCCGCGCAGCCGGGCCACCTCGCGGCCGAGGTCGGCGGCGCGGTCGGCACCAATCAGCGCCGAGCCAATCTTCAGCACCAGACGCCGCGCGCTCGTCAGCGCCCCGGCCGGCGTGGCGGACCCGGCGTCGGGCGCATCCTGAGCGAGAAGAGGAACGGCGGGGGTCATCCCGCCAGCATGGCGCCGGTGCCGCGCCGCAACAAGCACGGCACCATGGGTGTCGGTTCAGAGCGTTTGAAGGGTGTTGGAGGCGGACGGATGCCCGGCCTCGTAGCCGTGTCTCAGCCAGGCGGCGCAGTCTTCTGAGCTACCGTGCGTGAAGCTATCGGGCGACGCACGCCCGCCGCCGTGCTGTTGCAGGGTGTCGTCGCCGATGGTGCCGGCGGTGATCAGGCCGGCGTCGAGGTCGCCGGGCTCCAGCGCCACCTGGCCGCCGGATGCGCGCGCAGCGCTGGCGGCCCAGACGCCGTTGAGGTTCGCTCCGATCACATCCACGAAGCGCCCCGCCCCGTCCTCGGGCGTGCCGACGCGCCCCTCGACCGCTGCGCCGCCGCCGCTGCGGCCGCCTTTGCAGCGCATGCCCTGTCCCCCTCAGACCCAGGGTGAACCCGGGCGGAAACGCGGAACGGGGAAACCGGGTTCTCGGCTGGGCACCCGGATGGCTTGTCAGCGACCGATGCGCGACGCATCCTGACGCCATGAGCCATGCCCCCGCAGACAGCCGGCGCTACGCTTCGTTCGCCGAGTTCTACCCATTCTACATCCGTGAGCACGCCAACCCGACGTGCCGCCGCATCCACGTGGTCGGCAGTGGTCTGGTACTGGTGGTGCTTGCTCTGGCGATCACGACCCTCAACCCGTGGTGGCTGCTGGCCATGCCGCTGGTCAGCTACGGCTTCGCCTGGGTCGGGCATATCGTCTTCGAGAAGAACCGGCCGGCGACCTTCAAGTACCCGCTGTGGAGCCTGATGGGCGACTGGCGGATGTTCTTCGAGACGGTCACGGGCCGGCGGAAATTCTGAGGCGGAACGGCCCGCGCCGGAGCGCGGGCCGCCTGTTTCGTCAGTCGTGGTCTCGGCCGGCGGTCTTGTCGCCGCGCGCCAGGGCGAAGACGATCCCCGACAGGGCCAGCAGCGCGATCAGGTTCGGCAGGGCCATGGCGGCGTTGGCGATGTCGCCCATGCGCCAGATGAACTCGATCTGCTGGAAGGAGCCGACGACGATCATCGTCACCCACAGGAGACGCCACGGAATGGCGACCTTGCTGCCGAACAAATGGGTGGCCGCCCGCTCGCCGTAGTAGCTCCAGGTGATCAGGGTCGTGAACACGAACAGGATCAGCGCCACCGAAGCGACCAGAGCGCCCAGCGACTGGCCGAAAATGGTCTGCGGGAAGGCCGCGGCATAGGCCGCCAGCGTCATCTCGAAGCCGCGCAGGTCCGAGTTCCAGACATGATCGACCGTGCCTGCGCCGGCCGGGAAACTGCCCTGCACCGTCAGCAGCACCAGGCCGGTCATGGTGCAGATGATGATGGTGTCGATGAAGGTTCCCATCATCGCGAAGCGGCCCTGGCGGGCGGGATCGTCAGTGCGGGCCACGGCGTGGGCCATCGGGGTCGAGCCCTGGCCGGCCTCGTTCGAGAACAGCCCGCGGGCCACGCCGGCGCGGATCGCCAGCATGATGCCGGCACCGACAAACCCGCCGGTCGCGGCGGTGCCGTTGAGCGCGCCGTCGAAGATCAGGGCGAAGGTGTTCGGGATGTCCCTGTAGTTGATGATGATCGCGATCATCGCCATGACGATGTAGGCGATCGCCATGATTGGCACGATCTTTTCGGCCACGTTGCCGATCGACTTGATGCCGCCGATGATCACCACGAACACCAGCACGGCGACGATAATGCCGGCCATCCACTCCTCAACCCCCGACAGGGCGGTGATGGAGTCAGCGATCGAGTTCGACTGGATCATGTTGCCGGTGGCGATCGACGAAAACAGGGTGCCGATGCAGAATAGCACCGCCAGCCAGCCCCACGACTTGCCCAGACCCTTGCGGATGTAGGTCATGGGGCCGCCTCGCCAGTTGCCGTTCTCGTCCCGGTCGCGGAAGCGGATGGCCAGCGAGCCCTCGGCGAAGGCCAGGGCCATGCCGATCAGCGCCGTCACCCACATCCAGAACAGGGCCCCGGGGCCGCCCAGGGTGATAGCCGTCGCCACGCCCGCCAGATTGCCGGTGCCGACCTGCCCCGACAGGGCGGTCGATAGAGCGGCGAAGGGCGAGATCTCGCCAGATTCCGACTTGTCCTTCCTGAACAGGCCGGCGAATGCCTCGCCCAGCTTGAGCAGCGGATAGAACCGCAGCCCGATCATCATCCACAGGCCGACGCCCAACAGCATCACGACCATGGGCGGGAACGGGATGATCTGGATGCCATCCCAGGTGCCGCCCCAGATGAAGTCGCTGACGTTGGTGACCTTGGAATAGAAGGACTCGACGCCCTGCGGTGCCCCGGTGGTGGTCGTCATGGCGGCGTCCCCTCTTACGCAAAAACGCAATCACCTTAACCGTGTCGCTTCGGGCTTGGCGAGTCCGGCCTGCGGGCGAAAGCGTGGTCGGCTGTCGCGGGTGACGGCGTTCGGTCATCGTGGCAGGGTCGGCGAAAGCAGGGGGAGGGCCACCCATGAGTCATACGGTGACGATCACGGAACTGTTCCTGATCGCCATGCTGATCATCTTCACGGTGCCGTATCTGATCTGGCGCGTGTTCCGGACAGACTACTGGGCACCGCTGGTGGTGGTGCAGATCCTCACCGGCATCCTGCTCGGCCCGGGGGTCCTGGGCGCGGCCTTCCCCGACTACTACGCCTTCGTGTTCCGGCCCGAGGTGATCCAGGCCCTGAACGGGGTGGCCTGGTGGGCGGTGATGATGTTCGTCTGGTTCGCCGGGGTCGAGCTGGACCTGAACGAAGCCTGGCGGCGCAAGAGCGAGACGGGCCTGACCGCCGGTCTCGCCCTCGTCACGCCCCTGCTGTTCGGGGCCGGTGCCGCCGCGATCCTGCTGGCCACCGGCGACGGCTGGGCCGGTCCGAAGGGCGAGATCTGGCAGGTGGTGCTGGGCATCGGCATGGCCTGCGCCGTCACCGCCCTGCCGATCCTGATCCTGTTCATGGACAGGCTGGAGATCCTGCGTCGGCCGCTTGGCCAGCGGGTGCTGCGCTACGCCTCGCTGGACGACATCGCCATCTGGGCCGTGCTGGCCCTGGTGCTGCTGGACTGGGAGCGGGTCGGGCGGCAGGGGGCCTTCCTGATCGGTTTCGCCGCGGCCGCCCTCGCCATGCGCCGGCTGATGCCACGGCTGGTCGAGCGGGACCGCTGGTTCGTGTCCTTCATCTGGCTGGCCCTCGTGGGGCTCGTCGCCGATTGGTCCGGGCTGCACTACATGGTCGGTGCCTTCCTCGCCGGGGCCGTGCTGGACGCCCGCTGGTTCGACCAGACACGGATGGATCAGTTCCGCGACACGGTGCTGATGACGGTCATGCCCGTCTTCTTCCTGTCGACGGGTCTGCGCACGACCTGGGATGTTGGCGGGGTGGCAGTGTTCGGGGCCGCGGCCCTGCTTCTGGCCGCCGCGGTGGGTGGCAAGCTGGCGGGCGTTCACCTCGCCGGGCGGCTGCTCAAATGGGGGCCGGGCGAGGCCTCGGTCATCGGCTGGCTGCTGCAGACCAAGGCGCTGATCATGATCATCTTCGCCAATATCCTGCTGGACAAGCAGATCATCACCAGCGGGACCTTCACCGCCCTGCTGCTGATGGCGGTGGGCTCGACCATGCTGACCATTCCGATGGTGACCCCGCGGCTCAGGCGCGCGACCGATATCATCGGCAAGGGCGGCTGAGGCCTATTCCCAGTCGGGCGGGCAACCCTCGAACCGGCCCGCCTCGACCACCGTCAGGGTACGCATGTTCAGCGGTATGACCGGTCGCATCGAGGCGCTGCCGTGGCCGGTGTAAAGGTCGATCTTGGCCCCGCGGATCGCGCCGCCGGTGTCCGAGGCGTACCAGAAGCCGTCGTGGACGCCGCCATCGGGCAGGGGCAGGCCGACCGTTTCGCGGATGAACAGGCGGGTGCGGCGCGGCACATGATTGGGGTCGACCGCTACCGTGCGAAGGGCGATCGGCCGGCAGCCGAGCGAGTCGTTGCCCGTCGCCCCGCCGCCACCCGCATGATAGAGACGCGCCGACAGACGCCAATCCGGCTCCTCGGCCATCAGCGCCTCGGCCTCGACCGACAGGGCCGCCGCCGCTTCGGGCTCGGCCGCCAGTACCTCGGTATAGGGCACGGGCCCCGTGGTGGACTCCGGGTCCAGCGGAAGGGTGAGCGACCACAGCAGGGCCAGCGCGGCGACGGCGTACAGCACGAACTCTTGCTCTCGGCGGCACCGTCCGCATCCAATGACGGCGGGCGGGACGATAGGTCGTTGTGGGGCGAAAATGGGGCGCCACTGCAAGCCCTTGAGTCTACAATTGATCGAGTCGGTCGGTGTGGGTGATGGCCTCCCGGCGCAGCCAGGCGGCCAGCGATTCCGCGCTGCGGGTCGGGGCGCGGTCTCGGCGGCGGATCAGGTGGTAGGCATAGCCGACCGCTTCGCTGCCATCGGCGAAGGGGGCCACCAGCCGGCCGGCGGCGAGATCGTCCTGGGCCAGGGCGCGCCGGGCAAGGGCCACGCCGCGCCGGGCGATCGCCGCTTGGATCAGCAGGGAGGAGTCGTTGAAACGCGAGCCGCGCCGCGGGTCCGGATGGCGTACCCCGCGCGCCTTGAGCCACATTGGCCAGTCGGGACGGCCGGCGTCATCATCGACCGCGGCGTCGTGCAGCAACTGATGGCGCACGAGGTCGGCCGGCGTGCGCAACGCAGGGTCGCCCGCCAGCAGGGCCGGGGCGCAGACCGGCAGCACGGCCTCGCGCATCAGCAATTCCTCGACCATGCCCGTGTAGCCGCCGGGGCCATAGCGGACGGCGAGGTCGACCTCGCTCTCTTCGAGGTCAGCGGGCTCCATGTCAGCGCTGATCCACACCTCGACCTCGGGGTGGGCGTCGTGAAAGGCGTCCATGCGTGGCAGCAGCCACTTGGCCGCAAAGGCCGGCGGCACGCTGATCGCCACCTGTCGCCGGCGCGTCGGCGTGCGGAGCAGGGCCGAGGCGTCCATCAGCCGCTCGAAGCCTTCGCGCAGCGCCGGGGCCGCAGCCCGGCCCAGATCGGTCAGGGCGAGGCCGCGTGGCTCGCGTCGGAACAGGGGCCCGCCGACCAGGTCCTCCAGCAGCTTGATCTGCTGGCTGACGGCCCCAGGCGTGACCGCCAGCTCGTCGGCGGCTCGGGAGACGCTGAGGTGCCGCGCGGCGGCCTCAAAGGCGCGCAGGGCATTGAGGGGCAACAGACTTCGGGTCATGCCGTTAGAAATACTGAACGTGGCTTCGGCGCAACCGCGACGCGTCGCGCCTTGACCCGGTGGGGCTTTCGGGCGTGAAGACAGGCCATGACCCGCGTCAAGATCTGTGGCCTGAAGACGCCCGAGGCGCTGGACTCGGCGCTCGCCGCCGGCGCGGCGTTCGTCGGGGCCGTGACCTTTCCGAAGAGTCCGCGCCACATCGGTCCGCTGGAGGCGGCGACCCTCTACGCCCGGGCGCGAGGGCGGATACAGATGGTGTCGCTGCTGGTCGACCCCGACGACGCCCTGGTCACCGAGATCGCCCTCATCCTCAAGCCGGACCTGATCCAGCTGCACGGTCACGAGAGCCCCGAACGGGTCGCCGAGGTGCGACAATTGTCGGGGGCCGGGATCATCAAGGCCCTCCCGGTGTCGACGCCGGACGACCTGACCGCCGCCGTCGCGTATACGCCTGTGGTCGACTATCTGATGTTCGACGCCCGTCCGCCGGCCGGCTCTGCCCTGCCCGGCGGCGTCGGCGCGCGCTTCGACTGGACCTTGCTACAGGGGCGTCCCTTCGATCGCCCGTGGTTCCTCGCCGGCGGTCTGACGCCGGACAATGTCGGCGAGGCCATTCGTCTCACCGGGGCGCCCCTGGTGGACGTCTCCTCTGGCGTGGAAACCGAGCCCGGTGTTAAGGACGCCGGCCTGATCGCCGCCTTCATGGCGGCGGTCGATGCCGCCGCCCCGAAACCGTAACCCATGGGGCCAGGACAGACGTAGTGAACGCCATTCTCCCCAACACCTACAGCTGGCCAGACGCGGAAGGCCGTTTCGGTCCTTACGGCGGCCGTTTCGTCGCCGAGACGCTGATGCCCCTGGTGCATGAGCTGACGGCCGCCTACGCGGCGGCCAAGGCCGATCCGACCTTCCAGGCCGAGCTGGACCAGTACCTTGAGCACTACGTCGGCCGGCCCAGCCCGCTGTACCTGGCCGAGCGCCTGACGGAGCACTTCGGGGCGGCCAACATCTGGTTCAAGCGCGACGAGCTGAACCACACCGGCGCACACAAGGTGAACAACTGCATGGGCCAGATCCTGCTGGCCATGCGCATGGGCAAGACGCGCATCATCGCCGAGACCGGTGCCGGTCAGCACGGGGTGGCCACGGCCACAGTCTGCGCCCGCTTCGGCCTGCCGTGCGTGGTCTACATGGGTGCCACCGACGTGGAGCGGCAGAAGCCCAACGTCTTCCGCATGAAGCTGCTGGGTGCCGAGGTGGTGCCGGTGACCTCGGGCCGGGCGACCCTGAAGGACGCCATGAACGAGGCGATGCGGGACTGGGTGACCAATGTCGAGGACACCTACTACCTGATCGGCACAGCGGCCGGGCCGCACCCCTATCCGGCCATGGTGCGCGACTTCCAGAGCGTGATCGGGCGCGAGGCCCGGGCCCAGATGCTGGCCCGCCGCGGCAAGCTGCCGGACGCCTGCGTCGCCGCCATTGGTGGCGGCTCGAACGCCATCGGCCTGTTCCATCCCTTTATCGACGACGCCAGTGTGAGGCTGATCGGCGTCGAGGCCGCCGGCCATGGACTCGACGGCCCTGACCATGCCGCCTCGCTGCAGGGTGGCCGGCCCGGCGTGCTGCACGGCAACCGTACCTATCTGCTGCAGGACGCGGATGGCCAGATCCTTGAGGGCCACTCGATCTCGGCCGGGTTGGACTATCCGGGCATCGGTCCGGAGCACGCCTGGCTCAAGGATATCGGCCGGGCCGAGTACCGCGCGGCGACGGACAAGGAGGCGCTGGAGGCATTCCAGCTATGCTCGAGGCTGGAGGGCATCATCCCGGCGCTGGAGCCCAGCCACGCCCTCGCCCGCGTCGGCGAGATCGCTCGCGAGATCGGCAAGGACGGCGACGTGGCGCTGAACCTCTGCGGCCGCGGCGACAAGGACATCTTCGCGGTGGCCGAGCATCTCGGGGTGGACCTGTGACCACCTCCCGTATCGACGCCCGTTTTGCGGCGCTAAAGGCCGCTGGCCGGGCCGGCTTCGTCGCCTATGTCATGGCCGGCGATCCCTCGCGGGACGCGGCGCTGGAGATCCTCAAGGGTCTGCCGGCGGCCGGGGCCGACATCATCGAGCTGGGTTTTCCCTTCTCTGATCCCATGGCTGAGGGGCCGCCGATCCAGCGTGCGGCGCTGCGCGGGCTGAGGGCCGGACTGACGCTCAAGGGCACGCTCGATCTGGCGCGCGCCTTCAGGGACGGCGAGGCGGACACTCCCCTCATCCTGATGGGCTATCTCAATCCGATCGAGAGCTACGGCTACGAGGCCTTCGTCCGCGACGCGGCTGCGGCGGGCGTGGACGGTGTGATCGTCGTCGACTGCCCGCCGGAAGAGGCGGGACCACTCGCCGACGCGCTGGACGCCCACCGGGTCTCGCTGATCCGGCTGGCCACCCCGACCTCGGACGACGCGCGGCTGAAGATCATCGCCGAACGCACCACGGGCTTCGTCTACTATGTCTCCGTCGCCGGGGTGACCGGCGTGAAGGAGGCGCAGGCCCTGTCCGTGGCCCCGGCGGTCGAGCGCGTCCGCCGCGCCTCGGGCCTGCCGGTGGCGGTCGGTTTCGGGGTCAAGACGCCCGAGCGGGCGGCCGAGATCGCCAGGGTCGCCGACGCCGTCGTGGCCGGCTCGGTGCTGGTCGACGAGGTGGCCGCCGCCCTTGCGAACGGAGAGCCGGCCGCGCCGCGCGTGCTGGCGAAGGTCCGGGCCCTTTCCGACGCCGTGAAAGGTGCGCGCGCGGACGTCCACGCCTGACCCAATTCTCTTCGTCATCGCCGGGCCTGTCCCGGCGACCCATAGACTCCGGTCGTGCATATGGGCCCCCGGGACAAGCCCGGGGGTGACGTGTATCAAGAGCCAATAGAGAGTCTCGAATGGCCGACAAGACCCCTCAAGAACCCAAGCGCGGCGGCTGGCTGAGCCGCTTCGCGCCCGGAGTGCGCAAGATCGTCAGCCGGCGCGACACGCCGGACAATCTGTGGGTCAAGGATCCGGACACGGGCGAGATGATCTATCGCTCGGACCTGGAGGCCGCCCTGTGGGTGACGCCCTCGGGCCGGCACATGCGAATCGATGCCCCGACCCGGCTGCGCTACACCTTTGACGATGGCGCGTACGAGCCGGTGGAGACGCCCGACGTGCCCGAGGATCCGCTGAAGTTCTCGGACGGCAAGCCCTATCGCGAGCGACTGGCCCAGGCCCGCAAGGCCGCCGGGCGTAAGGACACCATGGCCATCGGCGTCGGCGAGATCGCCGGGGAGTCGGCGGTGGTGATCGTGCAGGACTTCAGCTTCATGGGCGGCTCGCTCGGCATGGCCGCCGGCGAGGCCTTCATCTGCGCCGCCGGGACGGCCATCTCGCGCGGCCTTCCACTGGTCTGTTTCTCCGCCGCCGGCGGGGCCCGGATGCAGGAGGGCGCGCTCAGCCTGATGCAGATGGCGCGGACCACCCTCGCCATCGACGAGCTCAAGCGCGCGCGCCTGCCCTATGTGGTGGTGCTGACCGACCCGACCACCGGCGGGGTCACGGCCTCCTATGCCATGCTCGGCGATGTGCATCTGGCCGAGCCGGGTGCCCTGATCGGCTTCGCCGGCCCTCGCGTGATCGAGACCACCATCCGCGAGAAGCTGCCCCCCGGCTTCCAGCGCGCCGAGTACCTGCAGGAAAAGGGCATGGTCGACCGCGTCGTCGCCCGCACGGACCTGCCCGAGACCCTCGGCCGCATCCTGTCTGTCCTGACCGGCGGCAAGCGGGCGGCGTGAACGATTATTGCCTGACTGCTTGGTTAGATTCATAGTCGGGGCGGAGCACGACCATGGGTGAAGTTCTCGGCTGGAAGGACATTGGCAGGGCGGGTGCATACACCACCAGCCAAGTGGCTCGTCTGGTTCGTCGTGAACCGGGCGAAGTTCTCCGCTGGGTGAAGGGAGCCAACCCTTTGATCCAGCCGGGCTACGAACCCATCGGTGGACGCCCCATCCTTTCGTTCGACGGTTTGCTGGAGGCTCGCCTCGTTTCGCACATGCTGCGTGAGGGCGTGCCTCTTCGCCTCCTTCGGCAGGTATCCCGGAAACTGAAGCTGCAAGGATTTGACCACCCGTTCGCGGCCGATAGGCCAATTGTGTCCGACGGCTTTCGGCTGTTCGAGGCAGAAGGCGGATGCCTCGTGAACCTCGTCAACGAGTGCTACGCCGAACCGGGATTGATGAAGCCAGCGCTTGACGGCAGGGTCGTATTCCAACGGGGCATTGCGAGATACTTCGAACCGTACCCCTCTGAACTGCCGCTTGTTCGCATCGATCCGGCGCTTTCGTTCGGGCGGCCAGTTGTGGTGGAGGGCACGGCTGCGACGCCGACGGCAAAGTTGGCTGAGCTGGCATCTTCCGAGGGCTTGGCAGCGACTGCTGATTGGTTCCTCGTTTCCGAGGAAGCTGTCCGGCAGGCCGCTGAGTTCGAGCACCGTCTCGCCGCGTGACCCTGATCCGGTTCGACGAGAACATTTCTCGCCGGATTCCGGATGCTCTGCGACAGTTGCACCTTCCCGATGGCGTAACGGTGGAGTCGGCGCACGACGCAAACGCCGTTGGTCACTCGGACATCGATTGGTTGGCGGATTTCGCTCGGCGCGGTGGAACCTGCATCGTGTCAGGGGATGAGCGCATGCGTGATCGCCCTGCCGAGCGAGCAGCGCTACAAGCGTCCGGGGTGATTGCTGTCTTCCCTCCCGAGGGACGGTTCTGGACTCCGCTGCGCCTACACGGCCAAGCCGCCTTCCTGATCAGGTGGTTTCCTGCGATTACGCAGGTGGCCCAGCGAGGGCCGGCCGGGGATCACTTTCGTTTGCCCATGGATTGGTCTGCAGACATAGACAAGATGAGACGTTTGCCTCGGCTCAATCTCGACTGATGGACCCCATTTCCGACCGTCTGCGCGCGCGGCATCCGCAGCGGATCGATCTGTCGCTGGCGCGGATGCGCGCCCTGTGCGCCGGCCTGGGTGATCCGCAGGAGCGGCTGCCGCCGGTGGTCCATGTGGCCGGCACCAATGGCAAGGGCTCGACCGTCGCCTTCCTGCGCGCCATGGCCGAGGCGGCGGGTCTCAAGGTTCACGTCTACACCTCGCCGCACCTGGTGCGTTTCAACGAGCGCATCCGCCTGGCCGGCGAGCTGATCGGGGACGACGCCCTGAACGCCATCCTCGATCGCATCGAGGCGGTCCCTGGGGAGGCGACGGTATTCGAGAGCGCCACGGCGGCGGCCTTCCTCGCCATGGCGGAGACGCCGGCGGACCTGGCCCTCATCGAGGTCGGGCTGGGCGGGCGGCTGGACGCGACCAATGTCGTCGCCCGGCCTCTGCTCGGCGTCATCACCCCGGTGGACATCGACCATGCCGAATTCCTCGGCCCGGATGTGGCGACCATCGCGGCGGAGAAGGCGGGCATCCTCAAGGCCGGGGCGATGGCGGTGATCGCGCGCCAGGCCGAGGCGGCGCTGGCGATGATCGAGGCGCAGGCGACGAGGGTCGGTTCGCCCCTGACGATCGTCGGCCGCGACGCCGACGCCTGGGCCGAGCGGGGCGGATTGGTGGTTCAGGCGGGCGACCGTCTGCTCGACCTGCCGGTGCCGGCGCTGCCGGGGGGGCACCAGATCGACAACGCCGGCGTGGCCGTGCTGGCGGCGCTGGAGTTGGGGCTGCCGGAGGCTGCGATCGCAGCGGGGCTTCAGCGGGCCGTCTGGCCGGCGCGGATGCAGCGGCTGACTGCCGGGCCCTATGGCGCGCAGGCGGCGGCGGCCGACGCCGAGCTGTGGCTGGACGGGGGGCACAATCCGCACGCCGCCGTGGCGCTGGCCCGCATGCTGGCTGACCGTCAGGCCCGGGCCCCACGACCCACGGCCCTGATTGTCGGGATGCTGGCCAACAAGGACGCGGGCGGCTTTTTCGACGCCCTTGCCGGCAGCGGCGTCCACGTCTTCACCGTCTCGTTCGAGGGGACGGCGGTGGCCCCGGCGGCGCTGGCGGCGGTGGCGCGCGGGCGCGGGCTCGGAGCCCAGCCGGTGGCCTCCGTTGCAGAGGCGCTGGATCTGTCCCTGCGGCTGGGTGCCGGGCGGGTGGTGATCTGCGGCTCGCTCTATCTTGCCGGCGAGGTGCTGGGAGCTGATCCGGAGACCTGGCCCCGCTGACCGGGCGGCGCGTCGGGCGTCAGATCAGCGCCCCGTGGCAGTGCTTGAACTTGCGGCCGGAGCCGCAGGGGCAGGGCGCGTTGCGGCTGGTGCGCTCCCAGCCCGGGGGCAGGGCGCTGACCGGCAGCCGGGCGCGGTCGTCACCCTGCAGCTGCTGCTCCGGCGACTGGGCCGCCGGGTTGGTCATCTCGTTCTCGCCGGTGCCGGGGTTCAGGTGGATCTCCTGGAACTCGGGCATTTCCGGCGGCGGCTGGAAGCGGAACTCGACCGTCATGAGCCAGCGCGTCACATTGTGGCGCAGGTCGTAGAGCATGCCCTCGAACAGGTTGAAGGCCTCGGTCTTGTACTCGTTCAGCGGATCGCGCTGGCCGTAGCCGCGCAGGCCGATGACGCCGCGCAGGTGGTCGAGGTGCACCAGGTGCTCGCGCCACTGCATGTCGATCATCTGCAGCATGAACTGCTTTTCGAGACCGCGGGTCTGCGCTGCTCCAATCTGCTCCAGTCGTTCGGCGGCGCGGGTGTCGGCGGCGGCGTTGATCCGCTCCTCGATTTCCTCGTTCGACACGCCTTCCTCGGCGGCCCAGTCGCGCAGCGGCAGGTCGAGGCCGAGGGTCGACTTCACCTTCTCGTTCAAACTGTCGATGTCCCACTGCTCGGCATAGGCGTTCGGTGGCATGTGCCGCTCGACCAGGTCGGAGACCACGTCGCGGCGGAAGTCGGTGACCAGTTCGGACAGGTCCTCGGAGTCCATGAACTCCTGCCGCTGCTCGAAGATGGCCTTGCGCTGGTCGTTCACGACGTCGTCGTACTTCAGCAGGTTCTTGCGGATCTCGTAGTTCCGCTGCTCGACGCGCTTCTGGGACGTCTCCACCGCCTTGTTGAGCATGCGGTGGCTGATGGCCTCGCCCTCGGCCACGCCGAAGGTACGCATGATCGCATCCAGCCGGTCGCCAGCGAAGATCCGCATCAGGTCGTCTTCGGTCGACAGGTAGAACTTGGAGCGGCCCGGGTCGCCTTGACGGCCGGTCCGGCCGCGCAGCTGGTTGTCAATGCGGCGGCTCTCGTGACGCTCGGTGCCGAGCACAAACAGGCCGCCGGCGGCGAGGGCCTCGGCCTTCCTGACCTCGATGTCGGCCTTGAACTCGGCCTCCCTGGCGGCAGCCGCCTCGGGCGTGACCTCAAGGCCCTGGTTGCGCTGGTCCTGGCGCCAGCGCTGCATGCGCATTTCGAGGTTGCCGCCCAGCTGGATGTCTGTGCCCCGGCCGGCCATGTTGGTGGCGATGGTCACCGCGCCCGGCAGGCCGGCCTCCGCGACGATGTAGGCCTCTTGCTCGTGCTGGCGGGCGTTGAGGACGTTGTGCGGGATGCCGCGAAGCTTCGTCTCCAGCACGATGTCGTATGCCGCGTCGCCGACCTTCTTCGCCTCCTTGTCCCTACCCTCGAACTCCGGCTTGAGGGTGCGGGCGACCTCGACGATGTACTCGTAGGTCTTGAGCATCTCGGAGAGCTGTTCGGACTTCTCGATCGAGACAGTGCCGACGAGGATCGGCTGACCGCGCAGGTGGCATTCGGCAATCAGGCGGCAAATGGCGTTGTTCTTCTCGCGGGCCGTCCGGTAGACCTCGTCGTCGTCGTCGGTGCGCTGTACAGGCCGGTTCGTCGGCACCTCCAGGACCTCCATCTTGTAGATGTCCATGAACTCCTGAGCTTCGGTCGCGGCGGTGCCGGTCATGCCCGAGAGCTTCTTGTAGAGGCGGAAGTAGTTCTGGATGGTGACCGAGGCCAGGGTCTGGTTCTCTGGCTGGATCTTGACGCCTTCCTTGGCCTCGATGGCCTGGTGCAGACCTTCCGAGAGGCGGCGGCCCTGCATCATGCGGCCGGTGAATTCGTCGATCAGCATCACCTCGCCGGCGCGAAGGATGTAGTCCTTGTCGCGCTGGTACAGGGTGTTGGCCCGCAGGGCCTGGTTCACGTGATGCACCAGGCTGATGTTCAGCGGGTCGTATAGGCCGGTGGTGTCGGGGGCCAGCAGGCCTGCCTCGGAGAGCATCTCCTCGACGCGCTCGGAGCCCATTTCCGACAGCAGCGCCTGACGCTGCTTCTCGTCGAGGTCGTAGGTCGCCTTGTCCTGGATCAGCTCCTTCACCAGCCGGTCGATGACGACATACAGCTCGGACCGGTCCTCGGTCGGGCCGGAGATGATCAGCGGGGTGCGGGCCTCGTCGATCAGGATGGAGTCGACCTCGTCGACGATGGCGAAGTGGTGCGGGCGCTGCACCATTTCGCGCCGGTCGTACTTCAGGTTATCGCGCAGATAGTCGAAGCCGAACTCGTTGTTTGTCCCGTAGGTGATGTCGGCGGCGTAGGCGGCCTGACGCTGCCCGTCCGACAGCCCGTTGACGATGACCCCGACCTCAAGCCCGAGGACGCGGTAGACCCGGCCCATCCATTCGGCGTCCCGACGGGCCAGATAGTCATTAACGGTGATGACGTGCACGCCCTTTCCGGTCAGGGCGTTGAGATATACCGGAGCCACGGCCACCAGGGTCTTGCCCTCGCCGGTGCGCATCTCGGCGATGCCGCCCTCGTGCAGGATCATGCCGCCCGCCAGCTGAACGTCGTACTGGCGCTGACCCAGGACGCGGCGCGAGGCCTCGCGGGCCACGGCGAACACCTCGTCGAGCATCCCGTCGAGCGTTTCCCCGGCGGCCAGACGGTCGCGAAAGGCGTCGGTCATCATCCGCAGCTCGCCGTCCGAGAGGGCGGCGAACTTCGGCTCAAGGACGTTGATCCGCTGAACGCGGGCCATGAACTGTCCGACCTTGCGGTCGTTGGAAGAGCCGAAAAACTTCTTGGCGAGGCCGAGCATGCGGAATCCGGGAAGCGACGAGCGGGTGAGGGCTCTCTGACGGGCGGCGAACGACGCCGCGAGAGAGGCCGGAACGGGCGGCGCCGGCCCGTTCGGAACACATCGTTCCGGGCCGCCGCGCGGACGATCAAAACCCCTCGACTTGGGCGCAGGCGGGACTTAAGCACCGCCCTATTCCCTGTCAACGCGAGGGGGCCCGGCACGCCGCCGTCCGCGCCGCCCGGCCGTCAGGAGTGTCCATGCGAGCCATCCGCCGTTTCCTGCCCCTCGTGATCGCCGCGGCTCTGGCCGCCTGTTCCGGCGGCGGGGTCGATGAGCGTGCCCCCGAACCCGGCGATCGGGCCGTCGCCCGGGTCGAGGGTGCCATCATCTGGGCCTCCGACGTGAAGCGCGAGGCGGTGGCCCAGGGCCTGATCGGCGAGGGTGAGCCGCTCGACAATACCTCGCCCCTGTTCCGGCGGGTGCTGGACGAGGTGATCGACCAGAAGCTGCTGGCCCGCGAGGCCGGGCGGCGCGGGCTCGATGATTCGCCCCTGGCTGTGCGCCGGCTGGAGGCCACGCGCGAACGCATCCTCGGCGACATGCTGGTCGACTCCGTCGTCGATCGCGCCATCTCCGACCAGGCGGTGCGCACCCTTTACGAGGAGCAGCTGCGGCTGGCTCGCACCTCGGAGGAAATCCGCACCCGCCTCATCCTGCTGCGCACCCGCGAAGAGGCCGACGCGGTTGTCGGCCTGCTGAACACCGGTGCCTCGTTCGAGGCGGTGGCGATGGAACGTTCGGTCGACCAGGCCACGCGCTTCTCGGGCGGGGACCTCGGCTACTCAACCCTCGATGTGATGCCGGAGGCCTACGCTAACGCCTTGCGTGACCGGCCGGCCGGCTCGACGGTCGGGCCGTTCCAGACCGAGGGCGGCTGGGCTGTACTGCGCGTCGAGGACCGTCGGCGCGAAACCCCGCCGACACTTGAGCAGGCGCGACCGCAGATCGTGCGGTACCTGACCTATGATAAGGTCCGACAGTTGCTGGAGCAGCTGCGCGGCCGGGCGGACGTGGACCTGCTGCTGGGCCCGGCCGAGGCCCCCGCCCAGGAGCCTGCGTCCGCCGCTCCTGCCAGAGCCCAAGGTTGATGGCCCGCAAGCCCAGTCCGATCGAGACCGCGCTTGAGCGCGCCATCGACCCGCTGGCCAACGCCCTGAAGCGCTCGACGCGCGCCCCCGTCGCGCCGACGGTTGCCGGCAAGCCCGGGCTGGCGGTGTCGCCGCTGGCCGTCCCGTTCCCGGACATCCTGCCGATCGGCGGCTGCGAGATGGCGACCGCCCGCGCCGGCTTTTACAGGCACGAGCGGGACGACCTGGTGGTCTTCCACTTCCCGCAGGGTGCCTCCTGCGCCGGGGTGTTTACCCGCCACCGGGTGGGGTCGGCACCGGTCGACTGGTGCAAGCGCCATCTGGGGGCCGAGGGCGGCGGCGTGAGCGTGCGCGCGCTGGTCGTCAACGCGGGCTGCGCCAACGCCTTTTCCGGCAAGGCCGGGGCCGATGCGGCCCGGCGCACCGCCTCCGAGGTGGCCAAGCGCTTCGACTGCCGCCAGCGTGATGTGATGCTGGCCTCGACCGGCGTGATCGGGGTGCCGCTGGACGACAGGAAGATCAGCGCCCGCCTGCCCGAGGTGGTCGAGGCGCTCGACGCCGACGCCTGGGCCCGCGCCGGCCGGGCGATCATGACGACGGACACCTTCCCGAAGGGGGCCTTCGCCGAGACCGAGATCGACGGCGTGCCGGTGCGCATCGCCGGCATCGCCAAGGGCTCCGGCATGATCGCGCCGGACATGGCCACCATGCTGGCCTTCCTCGTCACCGACGCCGACATCCACCCCAGCGTGCTGCAGGCGCTTCTGGGCCTGCATGTGCGCACGACGTTCAACTCGGTGACGGTCGACGGCGACACCTCGACCAATGACACCGCCCTGCTGTTCGCCACCGGGACCTCGGGTGCCCCGCGCATCGGGCGGGTCGGCGACCGCCGGCTGAAGGCCTTCAGCCAGGCGCTGGACGCGGTGATGCTCGACCTCGCCCACCAGCTGGTGCGGGACGGGGAGGGGGCGCGCAAGTTCGTGCGCATCACGGTCAACGGGGCCGCCAGCCCGGCCTCGGCTCGCAAGCTGGCCAAGTCGATCGCCGAGAGCCCCCTGGTCAAGACCGCCTTCGCCGGCGAGGACGCCAACTGGGGGCGGATCGTCATGGCCGTCGGCAAGACCGAGGAGCCGGTCGACCGCGACCGCCTGTCGATCTGGTTCGGGCCGCACGCCGCGGCGCTGGACGGGGCGCCGGCCCCGACCCTGAACGAGGCGACCATGACCGCCTACATGAAGAACGCCGAGCTGGAGGTAACCGTCGACGTCGCTTCGGGCCGCGCCTCGGCCACCGTCTGGACCTGCGACCTGACCAAGGGCTACGTCGAGATCAACGGCGACTACCGGAGTTGAGGGGCGTCCTCACGACGAGGCAGCTGGCGCATTGTCCAGCGCAATCAGGTGCGAGACGTGATCAGGGCTGCACGACAGCTTTTTCGCCACCTTGCTGTCTGGTGTGACGACCCGCCAGAAGGGCGTCACCTGGTCGATCGGCTTGCCCTCCTCGAGGTCGCGCAGCGCGACCTCTGCGACCACCCGCAGGTAGATGGCGGTGGTTACGGGGCACATGGCCTGGGCGCCGGCCTTGCGGGCCAACTCGTTCCGCAGGCGTTCGATCGTTCGGGTCTCGCCCCGTGGAATTCTTGAGAGGTAGTTGGCGATGTCGCCGGGCGACGAAATCAGCATCGTGTTGCCGGCCCGCACGCCGGCGAAATCCGTGTGCAGCATCACGACATGCGGCGGCTTCGCGCCACCGAAGCGCTTGCGCCAGTCTGTGGGTCGCTTCCCCATCTAGGCCTCCGCCCGTATTTTGAGAGCAGCGAGATACTCTGCTGCGAAGGCGTCCGGATCAAACACCAGGCGCGAGACAATGCGTCCGAGCGGTGAGGGGACCGTAGCCCGTTCGGTGACCGAGACGCGGGCGCCTCCGGGCGTCGGCGCAAGCTCGGCGCGCCACGTCCCCGAGTAACCGGCCGTCGAACTGAAGCGAAGCTCGACCTCCGCGTTGGTCATGGTGACCAGGGTGAAGGTTATGCGCTCCCCCTGAGGCGTCACCTCGAGCCATTGATCGTCACCGAGCCTGACGACCTCGACATTGCGCCATTCCGGTTGCGCCTGAAAGTCCCGGACCACGGCGAGGATCTCTTCCGGCGACGCCTGGATGACAATGTCCGCCCGGCCCTCCCGCGTCGCGGGCAACGACATGCCGATGACCAGAAGAACGCCGGCGAGAGCGCCAGACAGGGCGAGCATGATAATGAGGGTGCGCATGGAGGCCTCCGGTCACGGAGCTCTTTTGCGCCGCCATCGCGGCCAACAGAACTATCTCGATTTAAATCGATCCCAAACAGGGACTTGGATTGGGCCGTGCTGTGTTGCGGCGGTCCGACGATCCCTGTCCTGTATGGACCGACGCGACCCCTGTGGTAGAGCGCGCCGCATCATGAACACCCCCACCGTCCTCGTCGTCGCTGTCGCCCTGGTGGACGCCGACGGCCGCGTGCTGATCGCTCAGCGGCCGGAAGGCAAGGCGCTCGCGGGGCTGTGGGAGTTTCCGGGCGGCAAGGTCGAGCCGGGCGAGCGGCCCGAGGCGGCGCTGATCCGGGAACTGCGCGAGGAACTGGGCATCGAGGTGAGCGAAAGCTGCCTCGCCCCCTTCGTGTTCACCAGTCACGCTTACGAATCGTTTCACCTGCTCATGCCACTGTATCTATGTCGGCGCTGGTCTGGCCGGGTGGAGCGACGCGAGCACGCGGCGCTGGCTTGGGTCGAACCGCAACGCATGCGTGAGTATCCGATGCCGCCGGCGGATGAACCCCTGGTCGCCTGGCTCTGCGACCTGCTCTGACCGCGCCGGCCCGAGGGAGGCGACATGATCCGTATGCTGTCCCGCTTCCGGCGCGACGACCGTGGCGCCACGGCTCTCGAGTATGGCTTGATTGCGGCCCTGGTTTTCGTGGTCAGCGTGGCGGGTTTGCAGGCGCTGGGCGGCAATGCCGAGGGCCTGATCGTGCGCACCATGACGACGATCGGCGAGGCGCTCAGCTGACCGACCCGTCCGGGCCGGCCTTGATCTCCCTGACCCCGAGGGCGTCCGCCAGCCGTACATGCGCCGCGCCGCGCCGGGCTGGCTTTGGCTGGCTGTCGTGCGGGGCCCAGCCGGCCAGACGAATGATCTCGAAGGTGGCTTTGATCCGGCCGTCCGACTGGCCGTGGCGCTGGGCATACAGTTGCGCCGCCCGGGCTGCGATCGATCGCGTCAGGGGCCGCACGGGCCCGGCCAGAGCGCTCGTCTCGCCCATGGCCCGCATATCCCGCAGCAGGGCGAACATGTCGGTATAGAGGACCGTCACGCGGTCGACGTCGGACACTGGCAGGGTGAAGCCGGCTCGCTGCAGCAGGCCGGCACCGTCATAGCCATCTGCGAACGGCGACACCCGGGCCTGGGCCCCGCCGCGGGCCTCGAGCTCGGCTTCGGTCAGGACAGCGCGCAGCTCCTTCAGCGTGCCGGCCCCGAACAGGGCCCCGAGGAACAGGCCGTCTGGTCTCAGGACCCGCCGGATATGGGCGAGGGCACCCGGCAGGTCATTGGCCCAGTGCAGGCTGAACAGGGACACGACGAGGTCCTGCGACTCCGCCGCGAGGGGCAGGGGCTGCGCGCCCGGGTCCCCCCCTGCGGGCACCGCCTGCACGGGCCCGAGGCGGGCGGCGACGTCTGGCGCGACGGCCAGGGCGGCGGCGAAGGGACCGGGCAGGGCCGAGGTGTCGACGATCGCCTCAAACGGGCGCAGGATGACAGCCAGGCTGTCCACTGCGTCCTCGGCGGCGCGGCGGTGCAGGAAGTCGGCGCGGTCGAGGCGGGCGCGGGTCAGGCGCGCGGCGCGGCGGTGGGCGTCGAACAGGATCGGCGGAGGAGAGGCGGCGACGGGCATGCGCGACCAAGGTGGGGGCACCCGGGCCTTTTGGGAACCCGGCCCGCGTCTGGCGGGCGCGGCGCGGGCCGTGCTGAACCTGCTGCTGCCTCCGGTGACCCATTCGGGCGAGCCGGCCGGATCGGCGGGGCTCGACGTCGGTGCCTTCAACCGCATCACCTTCCTGGAGGCTCCGGTCTGTGACGGCTGCGGTGTCGGCATAGCGGCCGAGCCGGGCCCCCTCCTCGGATCACTGGGCGGCGAGCGCTGCCCCGCCTGCGTGGCGCAACCCTTCGCCTTCGCCCGGGCGCGAGCCGCCTGCGTCTATGACGAGGCCTCGCGCGACGCCATCCTGCAGCTCAAGCATGCCGACCAGCAGGTCTTCGCACCCCTGTTTGCACGCTGGATCGCCCGGGCGGCGACCGACCTGCTGGACGAGGCGGACGCCATTGCGCCGGTCCCGCTTCACCCCTTCCGCCTGCTGTCGCGGCGCGCCAACCAGGCTGCCGAGATCGCCCGGCCCCTGGCCCGGCTGGCCGGGCGGGCCTACCTGCCCGATGCCCTGCAACGGACCCGCGCTACCGACAGCCAGGGCGGCAAGAGCGCGCGCGGTCGCCGGTTGAATGTGCGCAGGGCCTTTCACGTCACGACCGCCGGGACGCAACAGGTGCGCGGCCGGCGCATTCTGCTGGTCGATGATGTGCTGACCACCGGCGCGACCGCCGAGGCCTGCACTGCGGCCCTGCTCGCCGCCGGGGCGCGGGCGGTCGATCTCGCCGTCGTGGCGCGGGTGCGAACGGCGCGAACCTTGCCTATGTAGGTGTCATCAGTCCTTCACGGAGATCCACGCGTTGGCCGAGATCGTCATGTACACCAAGCCCGGCTGCCCCTACTGCCTGCGGGCCGGGATGCTGCTGAAGTCCAAGGGCGTGGACTTCGAAGAGATCGTCGCCTCCAACGACCCGGCGAAGCGCGCCGAGATGGCCGAGCGCTCGGGTCGCCACACCTTCCCGCAGATCTTCATCGACGGACGGCATGTTGGCGGCTGCGATGACCTGGTGGCGCTGGACGCCCGAGGCGGCCTCGACCCGCTGCTGGCGGCCTGACCTTGGGCGAGCCGGACGTGGTGCGCGTCGGTCTGGTGCAGGCCCGCAGTCCGGCCACGCCGGCGGCGGCGCTGGATCATCTGGTCCCGCTCGTGCGCAAGGCGGCGGCGGCCGGGGCGCAGTTCATCCTCACCCCGGAGGCCTCCAACATGATGCAGCGGCACCGGGACGCCCGCGACCTCCATCTGGCTGACGAGGCGTCAGACCCGGTGGTCACGGGACTGGCCGCCCTCGCCGCCGAGCTCGGGATCTTGCTGCTGATCGGCTCGGCCATGGTGCGGACCGGGCGGGACGACGATGACCGCGCCGCCAACCGCAGCCTGCTGATTTCCCCCTCGGGGAAAACGATCGCCCGCTACGACAAGCTGCATGTCTTCGACGTTGACCTGCCCGGCGGCGAATCCTACCGCGAGAGCGCCACGGTGCGGCCGGGTGAAGCGGCCGCGGTGGTGGACACTCCGTTCGGGCGGCTGGGCCTGTCCATCTGCTATGATCTTCGCTTCCCGCAGCTGTTCCGGGCGCTGGCACGCGCCGGGGCAGGGATCATCACGGTTCCGGCCGCCTTCACCGTGACCACCGGCCGGGCGCACTGGGAGACGCTGCTGCGCGCAAGGGCGATCGAGACCGGAGCCTTCGTCCTCGCCCCCGCCCAAGGCGGTGCGCACGAGGATGGCCGTGCGACCTGGGGTCATTCGCTGGTCATCGACCCGTGGGGCGAGGTCGTCGCCCGCCGCGACGACGATGCGACTGGCATCCTGCTGGCCGATCTGAGTATGAGCGCAGTGGGGCAAGCCCGAGCCGCCATTCCCAGTCTGCGTCACGACCGCGATTTCCAGCTACCGCAATGATCCGCTACGCTCTCCAGTGTGATTTCGAGCACCGGTTCGAGGCTTGGTTCTCCTCCTCGTCCGACTATGACGGCCAGGGCGCGCGCGGGCTGGTCGAATGCCCGGTGTGCGGCTCCCGCGCGGTGAGCAAGCAGATCATGGCCCCTGCCGTGTCCGGGACGAAGCGCACCGCCGCCGATCCCGATCCCGAGGCTGCGGGCCGCATCCGCAAGATGATGATGCAGGCCGTGCGCGAGGTCCGCAGCCACGTCGAGGCCAATTTCGATTATGTCGGCGACGCTTTCGCCCGTGAGGCGCGCGAGATCCACGAAGGCCGCTGCGAAAGGCGGGAGATCTATGGCGAGGCGACGCCTGAGGAAGTCCGTGCCCTGCGTGAGGACGGAGTGCCGTGCGCCCCGCTGCCGAGTGTGCCGCCGGAACCGGAGCAACTGAACTGAGCCGGCGCGCCCGCAGCGGGGCTCCGGCGCGGGTCAGGGCTGTGTCGCCGCGTCCTCTTCCAGCACCTCGGCCGCCTCCTCGTTCAGCGCCACGCCCTCGCGGCGCGGCCTGACGTAGGGAGCGGGCTGGGGCGTCACGGCATTGCCGCGCATGAGGTTCCGCCCTGCGGTGATGCCACCCGCAAGCTGAAGGGTGAGACGCTCCTCGTCGCGCCGGCGCACGTCCTCCATGGTTTCGGCGATCTCCTCGCCGTCAAGCCCCAGGTTCGCGAGCACATGCTCGGCGAACGCCAGCGCCGACTCGAAGGTTTCGCGGACCTGGTACTCGACCCCGGCCTGGATCAGCCGCATGGAGTGGCCGCGGTCGTAGGCGCGGACGAACAGCTTGGTCAGCGGGAACTCCGACTTGACCAGTTCGACGATCCGGTCGGCGGTCTCGGGGCGATCGACGCATACGAGGATGATCTCCGCCTCGCCGGCCCCTGAGGCACGCAGTACATCGAGCCGGCCGCCGTCGCCGAAGTAGACCTTGAAGCCAAACCGGGCCGCGGCCTGGATCATCTCCACGTCGTTGTCGATGATCGAGACGTCCACGTCGCGCGCCAGCAGGGGCTGGGACACCACCTGAGCGAACCGGCCGAAGCCGATGATCAGGACGCGCTCGCGCAGCCCCTCCGCGGTATCGACGTCCTCGGCACCGTAGGCGGAGAGGGTCTCCTTCGGCATCAGCCGCGAGAGCAGGATGGACGCTACCGGTGTCAGCATCATCGACAGGATCACGATCGCCGTCATGGCCGCCCCGATCCGGGCGTCAAGTACGCCGGCGGTCAGCGCGGTCCCGTAGAGCACGAAGGCAAACTCGCCGCCCTGGGCGAACAGCACGGCGCGCTCCACCGCCTCGCGCTCGGTCGCCTTGAACAGGCGGGCCACGCCATAGATAGCGATAGCCTTGACCGCCATGAAGGCGATCACCCCGCCGATCACGAGCCGCCAGTCGGCCGCCACCACGGCCAGATCAAGCCACATGCCGACGCTGAGGAAGAACAGGCCCAGCAGGATGGCGCGGAACGGCTCGACGTCCGCCTCCAGCTGATGGCGAAAGGTACTTTCGGACAGCAGCACACCCGCGAGGAAGGCACCCATGGCCATCGACAGTCCGCCTTCGGCCATCAGCCAGGCTGCACCGACCACGACGAGGAGGGCCCCGGCCGTCATCACCTCGCGCCCGCCGTAGCGAGCCAGGATGCGGAACACGGGGTTGATGACGTATCTCCCGGCGACAAACACGGCGAGCACCGCGCCGAGGGCCAGCATGACCGTCTGCCATATCGGCGTGCTCTCGCCGCCGCCACCGAGGCTGGAGCCGATGATGGCGACAATGGCCAGCAGCGGGACAATCGAGAGATCCTCCAGCAACAGGATGGAGACCCCGCGCTGACCCTTGGCGGTGCTGATTTCCCCCCGTTCGTCCAGCATCTGCATGATGACGGCCGTCGACGACAGCACGAAGCCCATGGCGGCGACGAAGGCCACGGCCAGGCTCAGGCCGGCCGCCAGACCGACGAGGGTCAGCAAGGCTCCGCAGGCGGCAACCTGCGCCGCGCCGAGGCCGAAGATATCGCGCCTGAGACTCCACAGCCGGGTGGGCCGCATCTCCAGGCCGATGATGAAAAGGAAGATCACGACCCCGAACTCGGCGACATGCAGGATGGCCTCGGGCTCGCGGAACAGCGCGAGCCCGAATGGGCCGATCACCATGCCGGCGGCCAGATAGCCGAGCACCGAGCCAAGGCCGAAGCGCCGGAACAGCGGCACCGTCACCACAGCCGCCGCCAGCAGGGCGACCGCATGGCCGAGCCCCAGTCCGCCTGTCGGTTCCGCTATGTCGTGCCCCGTCGTTGCAGCGCACAGTATGGGCACCGCGGCCGTGCTTTGCGAGGGGCGGCGCATTGCCTCTCGCCTCCGCGAGCCGCTTCGCCTAGCGTCCGCCTCTCCAAGACAGACCGCCCGGAGTGCTCCCATGTCGCGTCCCTTGATCGCCCTGCTGGCCGGTGCCTCGCTCGCCGCGTTCGCTGGTCTCGCCCCCACGTCGGCGGCGGCCGAGGAGGGAATGTGGACCTTCGACAACTTCCCCATCTCGCGCGCCAACGCCACGCTCGGGACGGCCATCGACCAGGCCTGGCTCGACCGTGTCCGGCTGGCCTCCGTCCGGCTCGCCGGCTGCTCTGCAGGATTCGTGTCGGGCGAGGGGCTGGTGCTGACCAACCAGCACTGCGTCGCCTCCTGCGTCGCGGCCCTCTCGACGTCGCAGACCAACTACGCCAGCACCGGCTTCCTGCCGCGCACCCGCGAGGAGGAGCTCAAGTGCCCCGGTCAGGTGGCCGAGGTGCTGACCGCCATCACCGATGTCACCGAACCCATGCAGACGGCGGGTGCCGGCCTGAGCGGCCAGGCCTTCACCCAGGCGCGTGACGCCGAGGCCGCCCGGATCGAGCAGGAAGCGTGCGCCGGCGATACGACGCGGCGCTGCCAGGTGATCAGCCTGTACCGCGGCGGGCAGTTCAAGCTCTATGATTTCCGTCGCTACGAGGACGTGCGCCTGGCCTGGGCCCCGGAGGACCGCGCTTCGACCTTCGGCGGAGATCTGGACAACTTCTCCTTCCCGCGTTTCGCCATCGATGCCGCCCTGCTGCGGGTCTATGAGAACGGAGTCCCGGCGCAGACCCCGAACTTCTTCCGCTGGAACCCCCGAGCTCCCGAGGCTGGCTCGCCGGTGTTCCTGACCGGCAATCCTGGGTCGACCCAGCGGCTGCTGACGCAGGATCAGCTGATGACGCTGCGCGACGTGGTCCTGCCGCTGGATCAACTGATGGATTCCGAGCTTCGCGGCCGACTGATAAGGTTCGCAGACGAGAGCGCAGACAACGCCTTCATGGCCATGGATCCGCTCTACAGCTTGGAAAACACCTACAAGCGCGGCCGCGGCCGGATGGCGGCGCTGATCGACACGGCCTTCATGGGCCGGCGGGCCGAGGCCGAGGCCGACTTCCGCAGCCGGGTGGCGGTGGACGCCTCCCTCGCGGTCGAGGTCGGCGATCCGTGGGCGGCGCTGGCGGCGGTCCAGCCGGTCCAGCGCGAGCTCTATCCGGCCTACGCCCTTCTCGAGGCCCGCGCCGGCGGCGGCTCCCTGCTGTTTAACTACGCCCGGACGCTCGTGCGCGCCGCCCAGGAGCGCGAAAAGCCCTCGGCCGAGCGCTTGCCGGAGTTTTCGGACAGCCGGCTGGGGGCCGCGCGCAACGCCCTGCTGGCCCGCCGCCCGGTTTATCCGACGCTGGAGCAGGAGCGGCTGGAGTGGTGGCTGTCCAAAACCCGCGAGTGGCTCACGGTCGATGACCCGCGCGTGCGCGCCCTGTTGGGGCGCGACAGCCCGGAAGGCCTCTCGGCGCAGCTGGTCGAGGGCTCGACCCTGGGCGACCCTGCCGTGCGTCAGGCGCTGTGGGAGGGCGGCATGGAGGCCATCCGCGCCTCGACAGACCCTATGATCCGGTACGCTCTCGCTATCCAGGAGCCAACCCGCGCCATCCGCGCCGATTGGGAGGCCCGCGTCCAGGCACCGACCGATCGCGCATCCGAGGCCCTGGCCCGCGCCCGTTTCGCCGTCTATGGCGACCGCGTCTATCCGGACGCGACCTTCACCCTGCGCCTGACCTACGGCCTGATCGAGGGCTCGGACGTGCCGGGCCAGCGTTTCGGCCCCTTCACCACCTTTGGCGGCCTGTGGGACCGGGCTACGGGTGCTGCGCCGTTCGACGTCGCGCCGCGCATCCTGGCCGCCCGCGACCGCATTGACCCGACGGCGGTGGTCAACATGACCGCCTCCACCGACACCATCGGCGGCTCGTCCGGCTCGCCGGCGATCAATGCGGCGGGCGAGGTGATCGGCGCGAACTTCGATTCGACTGTGCTGACGCAACGGAATGCTTACGGCTACGACCGAAATGTGAACCGGTCGGTCCTCGTGTCGACCGAGGCCATCACCGCGGCACTCGGGGAGGTCTATGAAATGGACCACCTGCTCCGGGAGCTTGGGGTCGAGTGAGCGAAAGAATTCGCGCGGCCGGTCCGAAGGACGTCGAGGCCCTCCATGCGCTTGTCGAAAGTGCCTATCGCGGCGACTCCGCTCGCCGCGGGTGGACCCACGAGGCCGACCTGCTGGGCGGCCAGCGTACCGACGTCGGGTCGCTGTCGGCGCTGCTGGCCATGCCCGGACAGACGGTTCTGCTGGTCGAGACCGATCAGGGCCTCGCCGGCTGCGTCAACGTCGCCAACCTCGGCGGCCGAGCCTATCTGGGCATGCTCTCGGTGGATCCTGCGCGCCAGGCGTCGGGATTGGGGCGCCGCCTGGTGGCCGAAGCAGAGGCGCTGGCCCGGCTGCAGGGCGCGTCGGTCATGGAGATGACGGTCATCTCCCGCCGGGTCGAGCTGATCGCCTGGTACGAGCGGCGCGGCTATCACCTGACCGGGCGTCGTGCGCCGTTTCCGATGCAAGATCCGCGCTTCGGCATCCCGCTGGGCGACCACCTCGAGTTCGTGGTGCTCGAGAAGCGCCTTGACCGGCCGTCGGCCGGTATGACGCCAAGCTAGA
>Ga0068877_10000255_pt1 | contig 46073 bp, 50 predicted proteins | sample NOAtaG_FD_66437 | JGI IMG/M metagenome (GOLD analysis project Ga0068877, IMG submission 66437) | Freshwater lake microbial communities from Lake Erie, under a cyanobacterial bloom - NOAA_Erie_Diel6S_1000h metaG | ecosystem: Environmental > Aquatic > Freshwater > Lake | place: USA: Ohio, Lake...
AAAAATCAACTAAAAACTCACCAGAAAAACAGTAGCTTTGAATCATCAAATCTTATGGCCTAAAGGGGTGGGTCAAACCATTCCCGGAATCAGTGGGTCAGACTTCCCGGAATAATCAATATATATGAATAGACTTTTTACATTTTTATGGATGCTTGTAATATTTTTATTGGTAGCGTCTCTTTGGCTAGGAAGTTATTTGTGGATTACAACACACATACCAGATTTGACAGAAAGAGGTCAATTTGGTGATGCGTTCGGTGCAATAAATGCCCTTTTTAGTGGATTAGCTTTTGCGGCAGTTATCTACTCATTGTATTTTCAATCAAAGGATTTGGAACTTCAAAGATTTGAGACTTCGTTTTTTCAATTGTTATCACTATTAAATGACATCGTTAATTCTATGGACTATCAAAGAAGAGGAATTGATACGATTAAAGGACGTGATGTTTTTAGAAAATATTATGACCATTTAAAGAGAGAAGTTGAGGAATTTAAAATTATGATGCAGCCAGACATTAAAGGCTATGATGTTGATCAAATCAAGAAAGAAACTGAATCAGATTATTACAAAATTCCAATTGAGAAAATGAGGGAACGGTATTCTCGTGTATATAATGAGAGGGAATCTGACTTAGCACACTATTTTACTACTTTACAGAATATTTATAGATTCATTGACGATTCAAAAATTAGCGATAAACAAAAATATGCGAGAATACTTCGTGGACAATTGTCATCTTATGAATTGTTGTTTTTGTTTTACAACGGACTTTCTGAACAAGGTTATATTTTCAATAGAGATTACTACAGTAAGTATTCTGTTTTAGAGAATTTGAATTTCAAAAAAATATTTGACAAAGAGCATTTGGAAAGTTACCCACTTTTAAAGCGAGACTTCCATATTTATAATATATTTCGAGAGAATAAGAAAGTAGGGGAAACAATTTTTGTTCACAAAGATTTGAGATAATTAGATGAAGCCTTCGTTGCTGTTGGTGAGGAATCCTGGTTATTGTTGGTCTCCGACCAACAATTTTCACTATATAGTAGAAAGAAATGTCTTAGCTCAACGGCCTTCGCAAAACAAATCCTATTGCCAAGGCCGAGCCCAAAGTTAATAACGTAAAAGCTTTTTCTAGTAGTGTTTTCGCAAAGAGGTTGCCGACAGTATTTAGAGCAAACACCACAACAAAAATCCAAAGTATGATGTGGATGACTTTGACGGGGAATTTATACGTTACAAAATCTCCCTTCATCAATAGTATCCATATCAAAAAAAGGTTGATGGCGATGGAAGTTGTTTCGAAGACATACATCTCTTGGTCGTTTTGAAGTCGGCCGCCCCAGGTGATGTCGTAGGGAATAATCTTCAAGAGGATGCAGCTATGGAAGACAGTAATTATCGAATAGATGACAATCAGTGTCATTATTATCTTTTTTGTGTCTAGAGTCATTTCAGAAACGGTTTGCCAAAACTACCGATTTAGGATCAACTTTCTTTTGCTAACATAAATGATGCTATTTTTCTTGTTGTATAACGCGAGATGCAGAGATATGGGCACAATCCTATGTACCTTTCCTCACATGAATTCAACTCGACAGCACGCACGAAAGAATCCTCTGGAAGTAGACCTTAGCGAACAAGATGTATTGCACACGATTGAGTTGGAGCCGGGGCAACTGTTGCAATTTGAAAAACTGACCAATCAGCAACTCAACGATTTTAGATTTCTTCTTCCTTTTGGCGAGTACATGTTCGAACTGCCCGATACGAATTTTATCAAACAAGCCATAAAAGATAACGGATTGAGAATTGAATATTATGATCCCTACGAAGATATCATCATCATTCGAAATGGAGACGGGGACACCAACAGCACTAAGTTGATTGAAGTTGATCCGTAGCTAATTCTACATCGGGTCAGCCTGAGCCTGCCTACCGGACAGGCGGGCCTGTCGAAGGCGTTTTGGTTTGGTCAGTTTTCGAGAGCCTCAAACTGACAATGATTTTCAGTCGAAGGCTATTTATACACTGCCACTTTCTTGAAATTGAGTAAATAAGGATTGTAGTAGGCAGGCATATTACTAAGTGGTAATACTTCCGGTTTTATATTTATCCCGATTTGATTGATCATGAAATAGCGTCTTTTTTGAATGCGTGCCCAGGAAGCTGGGTAGCGGTTTGCCCAATCGCTACGCAGCTGTTCGTCCGCCAGCACAATACCATCCTCCATATTGCAGCAAACCGTTTCTCTTTTGCTCACGGGAATAATGTCCATCTGTAACGCCATCCCAGAAAATAGTTTGATGGAAGAACCTTTGTAGAACGGTGAGTTCACCCACTCGTCTAAGTGTAGCGTATGTCCGGTGTTCACAGCAAAGTCAAACACCAACTTGTTCCTTGCTGCTTCAACAGCCTCCGTGATTTCACCGGCCGATACTCCAATGCCAACATGCTCATACCACGTAACTACTGTTTTAAAATAGCCTCTCCAAAATTCTTCGTAATAGGCAGCAATTTCAACGTTCAGTTGATCCGCCTGTTCTGCCACCATACCCGCACGAGCTGTTAGGGCACCCCAAATTCCAAGCGCGGAAGTGAACGGATCTTTCAGCTGAACTTTGTTGGCAGAAGGGCTGCTCAACCCCATCGAAGCTTTTTTTCCGCTGGACACCATGGGGTGGCAAGAATAAGGAAGCCCATCGCTCACAAAGTTTTTCGCTAACTCATATTCTCTAATGCCCGGCTCCAGTTGCAGTAGTAGATTCTTTACGCTTTCAGAAGTACGCGTGCTGGCCCACTCAAAGCGAACGAGTTGTTCAAGTGAGTTGTGATGACGCAAGCCTTTTTCTACATCCATAAAAATAGCAGAAGCATTTACTACCAACTCATTTTTCCCGGCTAGTTGCCGTAATAGATCTGCTAAATAGGAAGGTACCTCAAGATAGTGTTTGTTGTGGGGTTGATATTTGTAATAGCTACAACCAATTTTTGAACCAGCCTGAATGCCAAACTCTTTTAAAATTGTTTCCTGAGATCTTGATTGGCTTCGGTCTTGTCCCATTAAACTAAATTCTTGAAATAATTCATATTTCATCGGAATGGGGCAAATACCTGTATAACCCATGCACTCATTGCCCAACAGCATCTTGCGTTTTCCGTTCTTATCGAGCAACAACAACGCTTCTTCAAATCGCGGGTCAAGATTGGTCAAGTACGTTAGGTTAGCCGTATGTTCACGATCGGCAAACACCAACAAGAAATCAAGTTGTAGCGCTTTCATTTGAAGGAGCGTATTGGCTATCCGTTTTTCAAATTCACTTGCGGGTATTTCAATGATCTCTTCGCATTGCCCGAACTGGGGTAAGTTAATTTCTTGTAGTTGAATCTGTTTCATGCGTTGTTATCCGTGGGGTTAAAGTTAATTTTAAATCCAAGTCTTTTTAATTCAGCAAGATGGAGGGATTAATTTAAAGTATATTTATTGTTCGAAACAAAAAGACATGAAACTATTTCGATTTGGTGAGTTGGGCAAAGAGAAACCCGGAGTATTGATTTCGGGAAAAAAGTACGATGCCTCCGCTTTTGGCGAAGACTATGGCGAAACCTTTTTCGAAACGGACGGGTTGGCAAGACTACAAACTTGGCTTTCCAAAAACCAAGCGAGTCTTCCGTTGGTCAATGAAGATGCGCGTATTGGATCTTGCTTTCAGCGGCCTTCCAAAATAATTTGTGTGGGTTTGAATTATACCAAGCACGCATTTGAATCAAAAATGCCTCTGCCGCCAGAACCGATTATTTTTTTCAAGTCTACGTCAGCACTCACTGGACCTAACGATGGCTTGATCATACCGAGAAATAGTAAGAAGACCGACTACGAAATTGAGTTGGCCGTTGTTGTTGGTAAGAAGGCCTCATATGTAGAGGAAAAGAATTCGATGGATTATGTCGCGGGCTTTTGCTTGCACAATGATTATAGTGAACGGGCATTTCAGCTAGAGCGCAACGGCCAGTGGACGAAGGGCAAAGGTTGTGACTCGTTTGCGCCCATGGGGCCCTATTTAGTTACGAAGGATGAGATCAAAGATTTCAACAATTTAAAGATGTGGCTGAAAGTGAATGGCGAATTGCGCCAAGACAACAACACCGATGACATGATTTTTGAGGTTCCCTTTTTGATTAGTTATATCAGCCAGTTTATGACGTTGCTACCGGGCGATGTAATTTCTACTGGCACACCTTCGGGTGTAGGCCATGGATTTCATCCACCTATCTACTTAAAGGCAGGAGATGTGATTGAATTGGGCATTGAAGAGTTGGGCGAGCAGTGGCAGGTGGCGAGGTAGTTTTCATTAAAGATCGTTTCTTTTTGATAGAATTTTCATCTTTGTTGAATGGAGAAATATTGGTCGATAGTTTCAAACGCTTATTCCGGGTATTGGAATTATTTTGTCCAGGAAGTTTTACATCCCAGCTGGCACAACTATTTCTATTGGTTAGTGGGTGCTTCGGTGATCATCTACCTTCTTGAACTTTTGTTTCCCTGGCGCAAAAATCAGCCGGCCATTCGCGAGCATTTTTGGTTAGATATCTTTTATCTCTTTTGGAATTACTTTTTGTTTTCGATGATTGCCTACAATGCATTATCAATGGTAGGCGTTCAACTCTTTAATGACTTTCTTGCACTATTTGGCATCACCAATATCGTAGCACTACACGTAGGCGCACTGCCCGGCTGGCTACAACTCGTGTTGATTTTTGTGTTGCGTGATTTTATGCAGTGGGCTATCCATCGGATGTATCATCATGTGAATTGGATGTGGGAGTTTCACAAAGTGCACCACAGCACCGAGCAGATGGGCTTTGCAGCCTTACTGCGTTATCATTGGATGGAAAATATTTTGTATCGCTCATTAGAATACATTCCGTTGGCCATGATAGGCTTCGGAATTTCTGATTTTTTCATCGTTCACATTTTTACGTTGGTCGTTGGGCAGCTCGGGCACGCTAATTTGAAAATCAATCTGGGGCCGTTCAAGTATTTACTCAATGGTCCGCAGATGCATTTGTGGCACCACGCAAAGGAAATGCCGGCAACTCATCCCAATGGATTTAACTACGGGATAACACTTAGTATTTGGGACTTTATTTTTAAAACCAACTACTGGCCGAGTGACGATGAAAATCTACCGGTAGGGCTGCCTGCTGGAGAGAATTTCCCAACCGATTTTTTCGGGCAGATGGCGAGACCCTTTCAACGCATTTTTTCAAAACGGAAATGAGCTACCTTTTTGTTAATTTTCGGTTATAAAAAAATTACTATGGCGGAGATAAAGAAATTGGTAAAAGGAGAGAGAAAAATTTTTGGTGTATGTAGTGGATTAGCCAACTACTTTGATATTGACCCAACCATTATGAGACTTCTTTTTGTGGTTGCTTTCTTTGGTTTTGGAATGGGACTGCTTGCCTACATTGTAATGGCATTGATTATGCCCGACAAATAGCTTTTCTAACAACGCACGGGTGAGACGGCTATGCTTTCGGAAAGACTGTTGGTCGAAAGCAAAGATGACTAGGGGTAAGATTAAAGTTGATCCAAAACAGGGTCAGGAGCTCGCAAATATTCAAAAAAAATTAAAGTGAAGATTTATCAAAATATTGAAAAAAAAATAATAGAAAGATTTACTTCCCTTTTAAAGCCGCATAAGTTTGAGCTTTCTAGAGCTGATTTGGAAAAGGAACATTTTGCTGATTTTATTCTTTTTGGAGATAGAATGCACTATATTTTTAGCATTCAATTTTTACATTATGAAAAGGGTTTAGCGATGGAGGCTGGAATACTTGCGAGCTATGATCAAATGACCGAATTAGCTAAGAAAGTTATATCGTGGGATTCTGAATATTTTAAAGGTTATCTAGCCATTTCATCCAGGCTTGGGCTTGTGTTGAATCCTAAAAATGAGAATGGCTTTTCTCACGATAATGATTGCTTGCAGATTGAAGTAAATCCAAATGAAGAAGGGATAGAGAAAGCTATTTCAATTTTATTGACGAAGTTCTTTGAAAAGGGAGCTATGGATTTTATTGAGAAGACAAACACTATGCAAAAGGCAGACCTTTTGGTAAACATTTGGGTAAAGAAGGGAGAGCCATTAAGAAAGCTTGTCTACTTTACCCATTTGCCATGGCAGATAACTACAGGAATTGTTCTTGCAAAGCTTACTAGTAATCCAAGATATGAGGAGATTCTAGACGTCTATGAGACCTTTATAAGAGAGAGACTTTCACCCACTAGCGAACGAATTCTGGATTTCAAAGCTTTTGTTGAGTATTTTAAGAAAAATGGAAGTTAAACCCGTCTCTTCTCCGCAGAGTTTCCACACCCTCGTTGGCGTTCCTCACTTGGAGAACACAACAATCTCCTTTTCTTTTTCTTGCACGACACGTTTTACAAATCTTTTTGGAAGGATCAGTTGGCTGTTTACATCCGCTGCGGCAGGGATTGAGCGGTCTGTTTGAGCCCGAAGTGGTAGGTGCGCTGGCTGGCGAGTAGCGAAAGCTCCGCTTTTCGAGAGCCCTCGTATAACGGGGTCCGTTGCTCGGCCTGCCTTTTGGTCGAATTTGCTCCTATTTTAACCCACTTTTCTTCTAAATCATAGGTGTCTCATAGCCCTAAATGGCAGGCCGGGCAGCCGCCCAAAACCCCGTTTTAACAACATAGTCTATCCAAAAAGGTATTTATAAGTCTTTTTTTAGCTAAAAATGTAAAAAAGTGGGGTAAAGTGGTTGAAAGTGGTGGAAAATTACTTACGTTTGTTTAGGAGAATCACGCTGAAAGGCGTGACAAGCAAGGCAACCACTACAGTCTATGACTTTCTTCACTAGCGAATTCGAAAGTAAACTTGATGCCAAGGGCAGGCTTGTACTGCCTGCGCGGATCAAAGCCCAGCTACCCGCCACAGGCGAGGACAGCCAGGAGCTTGTCATCCGCAGAGGCTTTGAGCCATGCTTAATCGTATATCCGATGGTGGAGTTCAAGAAAGTCTTCTCAAAAATTTCAGGTCTCAGCGAGTTCAACGAAGAGTACCGCAAGCTCCAGCGGAACTTTTTGTCGGGGGTAGTAACAGTAGAGTTAGACGGCAACGGTCGTTTTCTCATCCCCAAGAACATGCTCACCTACGCGCAGATTGAAAAAGATGCGATGTTGGTAGGCACAGGAAGCAAAGTTGAGATTTGGAATCCATCAGTCTATGAGAAGCAATTGATCCAAGACCCAAGTGAGTTGTCGAAGTTGGCAGAAAAGTATTTGAACGAGTAGCCTGAAGCTTTTGGCTGCAAGCCGCAGGCCACATGCTACACGCTGCTAGTGCAAATTAAGTAATGCGAATGAAGCATTAGCTCGTTTATTGAAAAACTGAAAGTTAATTGTAACTGATTACAGCCTGCGGCTTGAAGCAAGAAGCCTGTGGCCATTAAGCGAAGGTTGAAATGAAAGACTTTAAAAAGCTTTTGATTTGGCAATTGGGAATGGAGATAGTTGATAGCGTATATGGTATAGTGCCAATGCTTCCGCAGGAGGAGAGATACGGATTACGCTCTCAGATTACCCGGAGCGCTGTATCAATACCTAGTAACATTGCCGAAGGGAGTGCAAAGCGTAGCACGAAGGAGAAATTAAAGTTTGTGGAGATTAGTCTGGGGTCTGCCTTTGAATTGGAGACCCAAATGTTGGCAGTTGGAAGAAGAAAATGGATAGAACAAAAATTGATTGATGAGGTCATAGATAATGTGAGAAAGGAGCAGAGTATGATTTCAAAGTTCATTGAAAAACTTGAGAGTGAATTGTAACAGTCGCGGCCTGCAGCATGTGGCTTGCAGCCTGTGGCACAAAAGGAAGAAGTAATGATGTACCACAGACCGGTAATGTTAGCAGAGTGCATTGAAGCTTTGCAAATAAAGCCAGACGGAACATACGTAGATGTAACTTTTGGTGGAGGTGGGCACAGTTTAAAGATACTAGAGCAGTTAACGGAAGGCAGGTTGATTGCTTTTGATCAGGATGAAGATGCCAAGAGGCAGGCGGATAATATTCAGAGTCGTTCTTTTACATTTTGTCAGGCGAACTTCAGGTACATGAAGCAGTATTTGAAGTTGAATGGAGTAACTAAAGTCAATGGCATTCTTGCCGATTTAGGAATTTCATCACACCAAATTGATTCGGCCGAGCGAGGTTTCTCTACCCGATTTGATGGCCCCTTGGATATGCGGATGGATAAAAAAGGATCGGTGAGTGCTGCTAAAATATTGAATGAGTACTCAGAGGCAGAGTTGCATAAGATGTTGGGCATTTATGGTGAGGTAAAAAATGCAAAGACCTTGGCAGGTTTGATTGTCAAGCAAAGAGCTATAAAAAAGTTTGATCGCATAAATGATCTGATCGGCTTATTGAAAACAGTTGCTCCACGAGGAAAGGAGTTTAAGTATTTCGCCCAGGTGTTTCAGGCGTTGCGCATCGTAGTGAATGAAGAGATGCAGGCGCTTGAATATTTTTTGCACCAATGTGGCGAGGTGATGGAAAAGGGTGGAAGGCTGGTGGTAATGAGTTATCACTCGCTGGAAGACAGGTTGGTGAAGAACTACATCAACAGTGGTAAGATGTATGGTGAAGTGGAGAAAGATTTTTACGGAAATAAAGTAAGGCCTTTTGAGGCGATCAATCGAAAACCGATTGAAGCATCCGAAGAAGAAGTAAATGAGAATAACAGAGCAAGGAGTGCGAAGTTGAGGGTAGCAGAAAGAATATAGTTGTTGGTTAGTAGTTGTTCGTTAGTCACGAACAACGAATAACGAACAACCAACAATGAAAAAAGAATGGAAAACAAATTCAGAATAGAGCCACCACAAAAAGCAAACGAACCACGCGTGAAGCCTGCTGCCAAGGCAAGCGGAAATGGCAAAAGTGTTTTTTCGGGGCTAGAGAAGCGGCTGAAGTTAGAGAGCTATTTTGAAGATGGATTTCCGGTGCAATACCTGCCCAAAATATTGTTTGTCGTGTTGTTGAGTTTGATCTACATCAGCAACACGCACTATGCTGAAAAAACGACCCGTCAAATAGATCGTGCCCAAACGGAAGTTCAAGATTTGCGAGCCGATTATACCACGCTTAAATCGGACGTCATGTTTGCAAGTAAACAAAGTGAAGTAGCAAGACGAGTAAAGCCATTAGGGTTAAAGGAAAGTCTTAACCCACCCTTTAAAATAGTAGTGAAAGACTAATGAACATAAAGCAATCCATATTAGTAAGAGTAAGAGTCGCATTTTTATGCGTTCTCATTTTTGCTATTTGTGTGGGCGCTAAAATAGGGCATATTCAAATTGTGGAGGGAGAGAAGTGGGCCAAGATGAGTGAAGAAATCAACTTTGACTATAAAAAGGTAAAGGCCACTCGTGGCAATATTTATTCGGACAACGGAAGTTTACTGGCTACTAGTCTTCCCTTCTATAAAGTAGCTATTGATCCTACCTTGGCCAAAGAAGAAATTTTTAAACAAGGAGTTGATTCACTTTCCTGGTTTTTGTCCAGGTACTACAAAGATCGATCGGCAAAGGAGTACAAAGAAATGCTCAAGGATGCACGCGCAACAGGTAAACAATATGTTACCATCAATCGCAAGCAGATCAATTACCAAACAAAGAAGGAAATGATGAGTTGGCCCATCTTTAGAGATGGTCGCTACAAAGGTGGAGTGATCTTTGAAAAAATGGATGTGCGCTATCGGCCCTTCTCGAATTTGAGTCGAAGGACTGTTGGATTTGTGAATGAAGATGGCAAAGGAGCTGGGTTAGAATATAGTTTTGATGAGGCATTGGGTGGACAAGATGGAGAGGCTTTGTTTCAAAAAATTGCAGGCGGTACATGGAAACCCGTATTTGATGCCAACAATATCAAAGCCATTGATGGTATGGATATTCAAACAACCATTGATATCAATCTTCAGGATGTAGCCGAGACTTCACTTCACCACGCGATGCAAGCACACAATGCAGATGAAGGTACGGTTGTAGTGATGGAGGTGAAAACGGGACACATCAAGGCCATATCAAATTTAACGGCCGATGGGCGAGGTGGTTTTCAGGAAGAATTTAATCACGCAGTAGGCGGCTCCATTGAGCCGGGTTCTACTTTTAAGTTAGTGACGATGATGGCTTTGTTGGAAGAAACAAACATTGAACTGACTGACACGATCAACACGGGTAATGGTGAGTACAAGTTTTACAACCGGCTCGTGCGCGACCATGACGAAGGTGGATATGGAAAAATTACCATTAAGCGCGCGTTTGAACTCTCTTCAAATATTGCCATGGCCAAGTTAATGGATAAACATTTTGGCACGAAGCCTTCAAAGTTTTTAGAATATGTCGACAAATTGAAACTATCTACTCCACTTGGATTGCAGATCACGGGAGAATCGTATCCCAAAATTACTCGACCTAAGGACAAAAACTGGAGTGGCATAACACTGCCCTGGATGGCCTACGGGTATGGGTTTGAAATTTCTCCACTGCACACCTTGACTTTGTATAATGCGGTAGCCAACGATGGAAAAATGATTAAACCGGTGTTTGTCACTTCAGTTAGTGAGGCAGATCGGATCAAACAAGAATACGAAACGGAAAAGATCGATTCAAAAATATGTTCTTCTAAAACACTGAAGCAATTGCAGCTTCTGTTGGAGGGTGTGGTGGATAATGGCACAGCAAAAAACTTAAAAAATAGCTACTACCGCATTGCGGGAAAAACCGGTACCGCTCAAATATTAAAAGACGGCCGATATGAGAAAAGATATGTTACTTCATTTGTTGGTTTCTTTCCTGCCCACGCGCCAAAATACTCAGCCATCGTATTAGTAAAAAACCCACGTGGCATCTATCAATATGGTAATAGTGTGGCAGGCCCTGTTTTTAAAGATATCGCTGATAATATTTACGCGAGAGATATAAATCTTCACACGGCTATGGAGAAAGCAAAAATGCCAGAGCCGGGTGTGTTTCCCACTATTCGTGCGGGAAAGCAAGACGAGTTGACAATGATTGCGAATGAATTGGGTGTTTCTAATCACACAGCCACCGAAGAAGAATGGACCAAGACATCAAAAAATGGAAACGCTATTGTGTGGAAGAAGAATGCTATTGTTAAAGATCATGTTCCGGATGTGACGGGGATGACATTTAGAGATGCTATTTTCCTGTTGGAGAAAACCGGGCTTAGAGTATCCTTTGAAGGAAAAGGCAGAGTATCGGGTCAGTCTATATCACCGGGAACAAAAATAAGCAAGGGCGCTAGAATTTACCTGAGACTAAGTTAATGGCTATTCTAAAAGACATATTGTACAAAGTGCCGATCACCTCTGCTTCAGGAAGCACGGATGTGGATATCAATGCGATCTGTTTTGATTCAAGAAAGGTCAAAGAAGGTTCGTTATTTATAGCGATCAAGGGTACACAATCAGATGGGCACGGTTTTATTGACAAGGCCATTTCATTGGGTGCTGTCGCCATTGTCGCGGAAAAACTTCCGGAGGTAATTTCTGATAAAGCCACTTACATTACAGTGAAAGATAGCGCTCAAGCGTTGGGAATTATTGCATCCAATTTTTATGGGAACCCTTCGGGAAAATTGAAATTAGTAGGAGTGACAGGAACCAATGGGAAGACGACTGTTGCCACGTTGCTTTATAAGTTATTTTCTTCATTAGGATATCGCTGCGGAATGTTGTCCACAGTTGTGAATAAGATTGTGGACAAAGATTTTGTTTCTACGCATACAACTCCAGACCCCATTCAGATAAACGAGCTTCTGGTAAGTATGCTTGAAGCGGGTTGTACACATTGTTTTATGGAAGTTAGTTCTCACGCAGTTGCACAAGGTCGTATTGCGGGGCTTCATTTTATAGGCGCACTCTTTACCAACATTACACATGATCACCTGGATTACCACCGTACGTTCGAGAGTTACATCCGAGCTAAAAAAGGATTTTTTGATGGTTTGTCATCTGATGCTTTTGCGCTAGTCAATATCGATGACAAGCGCGGCATGGTGATGCTTCAAAATACCAAAGCGCAAAAGAAAACTTTTGCGTTGAAGAAAATGGCAGACTACAAAGCCAAAATCATTACCAATTCGATTGAAGGACTGGAGTTAGAGATTGGCGAACGGAATGTTTGGTTTAAGTTAATTGGTGACTTTAACGCGTACAATCTTCTTACGGTGTACGGTGCTGCGTGCTTGATGGGTGAAGACTCAGATACAGTCCTTCTCAAACTTTCCGCATTGACTACGGCTCCCGGAAGATTTGAATTGATATTACCTGGTTCTAAGTTCACAGCTATCGTTGACTACGCACATACCCCAGATGCGTTAAAGAATGTGTTGGAAACAATAGAACATTTTAGAACCGGTCAAGAGCAAGTAATCGCTGTAATCGGGTGTGGTGGCGATCGCGATAAAACGAAGAGACCGCTCATGGCTGCCGTGGCATGTAAGTATTCCAACAAAATAATCTTCACTTCTGACAACCCAAGGAGCGAAGATCCCTTAGAAATTATTAAGGAGATGCAAACGGGTGTAGGGCCAACTGATGCCAAGAAAACACTAGTGATGGTAGATCGCGAGGAAGCGATCAAGACGGCCTGCATGCTGGCAAAGGAGAAGGACATTATTATCGTGGCTGGTAAAGGCCATGAAAATTATCAGGAAATAAAAGGGGTCAAGCATCCATTTGATGATAAAGAGGTATTAACACGAATGTTAAAAATGTTTGCGAATTAATGCTGTACTATTTATTTGAATATATCAGACAAAACTTTGACGTTCCCGGAGCGGGATTGTTCCAATACATTTCCTTTCGTGCTGGGGTGGCCGCTGTTCTTTCCTTGTTAATTACGATCACATTCGGAAAAAAATTGATCAACTTCTTGCGCAAAAAGCAAGTGGGCGAAGATATTCGTGACTTAGGATTGGAAGGTCAATTGCAGAAGAAGGGTACACCTACGATGGGCGGTATTATTATCATCGCTGCGATCTTGATTCCAACGTTGCTGATGGCAAAGCTCGACAACGTGTATATCATTTTGTTGGTAGCTACCACCATTTGGCTCGGGCTAATCGGATTCTTAGATGACTACATAAAAGTATTTAAAAAGAATAAAGAAGGATTGGCTGGTCGATTTAAAATTGTCGGTCAGGTTTCCATTGGTTTGATTGTTGGGCTTACACTCTTTTTCAATGACAATGTCGTTATCCGTGAGAAGTCCGCTCCATCAGTCGCTAGCGTTGAAATTGCTGCAATTCCCGCTGACGTAAAATCAGAGTATGATGTGAAATCCACCAAGACAACGGTACCCTTTTTGAAAGATAATGAATTTGACTATAGCAGTTTGATATCCTGGTGGAATGCTGATTACACATGGATCGTCTATACGCTTTTTGTAATATTTATCATCACGGCAGTTTCAAATGGAGCAAATATAACAGATGGTATTGATGGACTCGCGGCTGGAACTTCTGCGATTATCGGACTCACACTTGCGATATTCGCTTACCTGTCAGGTCGTGTTGACTTTAGTACATACTTGAACATTATGTACATCCCTAATTTGGGAGAGCTCGTAATTTTCTGTACTGCTTTTGTGGGCGCGTGCCTTGGTTTTTTATGGTACAACTCCTTCCCTGCACAAGTGTTCATGGGGGATACGGGAAGTTTATCGATGGGAGGAATCATTGCCGTATTGGCTTTAGCTGTAAGAAAGGAATTGATGATCCCGCTTTTGTGTGGAATCTTCTTGGTGGAGTTGGTTTCGGTAATGATCCAGGTGACCTACTTTAAATACACCAAAAAGAAATATGGAGAAGGAAGGAGAATTTTACTGATGTCTCCGCTCCACCATCATTATCAGAAAAAGCAAATTCATGAATCTAAGATTGTAACGCGATTTTGGATTGTGGGAATACTATTGGCTATTGTTAGTCTGGCAACGTTAAAGTTAAGATGAGCAAAAGAGTAGTCATATTAGGATCAGGCGAAAGCGGAACAGGCGCAGCTGTTTTAGCGAAAGCGAAGGGCTATGAGGTTTTTGTTTCGGACCAAGGTGTAATCAAAGATCAATTCAAAAAGGAATTAATTGCGAGCTCTATTGAGTATGAGGACGGGCAGCACACGATCGAAAAGATACTTACCGCATCACTAATAATAAAAAGCCCGGGGATTCCCGATAAAGCAGAGGTTATTAAAAAGGTGAAAGCTGCAGGGATTGAAATTATTGATGAGATTGAATTTGCATTTCGCTATTTGAAGGGAAAAGTAATTGCTATTACTGGCACGAATGGAAAGACTACAACCACCTTATTAACGTATCACCTATTGAAGTCGGCTGGAGTCAACGTTGCGTTGGCAGGTAATGTGGGAGAGAGTCTTGCTCGGAAAGTAGCAACGGCTCATTATGATTGGTACGTGATTGAGATTAGTAGTTTTCAACTGGACGGAACGAAAACATTTCGACCAGATATTGGAATTCTGTTGAATATTACTCCTGATCATTTAGATCGCTATGAGTACCAAATGCAGAATTATATCAATTCAAAGTTTCGGTTAGTTCAATCGATGAGCTCTTCTGGATCTTTTATTTATTACTCAGACGATGCAGTAATAGAAAATGAGATGGTAAATAAATCAATTTCACCTGCTAAAGTGAGGGTGTCATTAAAATCAAATCCGAGTGTACCGGTTTATTTTAATGGAAATGAAATGAGATTTTCTTTGAATGGCAAATTTTTCTCATTTACACAGGCACAAACCACGTTGAAGGGGCCGCATAATTTGATCAATACGATGTCTGCCGTTTCTGCCGCTGTGTTAGCTGGGGTTTCGATAGAGAATATTGGAATGGCTTTAAAGACATTTGTTAATGCGCCACATCGACTCGAATCAGTTGCAACGATCAATGGTGTTGAGTTTGTGAATGATTCCAAAGCTACCAATGTTGATTCAGTGGTTTATGGACTAGGAAGTTACAAGGGGCCTCTCGTTTGGATTGCCGGAGGCATTGACAAGGGAAATGATTACACGTTAATTGAGGATCAGGTAAAAGAAAAAGTGCGTGTGTTGATTTGTTTGGGTAAGGACAACGAGAAACTAAAAAAGGCTTTTAGTGGCAAAGTGAAAGAAATTTACGAAACGCAAAGCGTAAAGGAATTGGCACAACTAGCACTACGCGTTTCAGAAAAAGGAGACGTTGTTTTGTTATCACCGGCTTGTGCAAGTTTTGACCTTTTTAAGAATTATGAAGATCGTGGCGCACAATTTAGAAATGCGGTTTTGCAATTGAAGGATGAAGTGGAGAATAATAGAAGTCAGAAGTTAGAAGTCGGAATGTAGAATATGGAGAATAAGAAACCAGCTCAATCATTCAGAGATTTAGTGGTGTGGCAAAGGGCACATCAACTAGTGCTAGGCATCTACAAAATGACGAATTCTTTTCCTAAAGAGGAGCTATACGGTTCTACTTCTCAGGTGAAGAGATCATCTGTTTCCGTGGCGGCCAATATTGCCGAAGGATTCAAGAAAAAAGGAAAAAAAGATAAACTCAGATTCTTTAACATAGCACAAGGGTCATTATCAGAGACAGAGTATTATTTGATTTTAGCAAAGGATTTAGAGTACTATGAAACGACAGCGTTGACGGAGCGGGCCAGCGAAGTGGGTAGGCTTCTAGAGTCTTATATTAAAGCAATTCAAAAATGATTCTGACTTCTAAATTCTATATTCTAAATTCTTTTTACTTATGAAATTGAGTAAAATAAAAGAATGGGCTGATAAAAACCTGCAAGGCGACAGGGTTATTTGGGCTGTTGTTTTTGCTCTATCGCTTATTAGCATTTTGGTTGTATACAGTTCTATTGGAACGTTGGCATACAAAAGAACGGCCAGTACCGAGTCGTATTTACTGAAGCACACGTTCATGGTGTTCTTAGGTTTAGGCGCTATGTGGGTTGCTCATAAAATAGACTATCGCTATTATTCTAAGATATCCCGATTGGCGTTGTGGGTAAGTGTTCCCCTATTAATCTATACGTTCACCAATGGAACCACCATCAACGAAGCAGCCAGGTGGATTACATTGCCAATCATTAACACTTCATTTCAGCCATCAGATTTTGCGAGTTTGGCATTGATTATCAACCTCGCCAGTATGCTTTCCAAAAAGCAACAAAACATTGATGATGTAAAGGAAGCCCTCATCCCAATGCTAATATGGTGTGGCGTGATATGCGGATTGATTGCTCTCACCAATTTATCGACCGCCATGTTGCTGTTTGCGACTTGTATGTTGGTAATGTTTATCGGCCGTGTACCGGTTAAGTATTTGGCGATGCTGGTTTTAGTTGGCTTGCTCGCTGGAGCTGTTGCATTGAAGTTCGGAACACGTGGCGCTACAGCGCTAAGTCGTATTACTGCTTTTGTAAACGGCACGGAACTTCCATTTCAGGCAAAACACGGGCGCATAGCAGTGGCAACGGGTGGTGTCTTTGGGAAGGGGCCGGGTAATAGTGACCAACGGAATATTTTGCCGCATCCTTATTCTGACTTTGTATACGCCATTGTGATTGAAGAGTATGGAATGATTGGAGGAGTGATTGTTCTTGTATTGTATTTGGTTTTACTCCATCGAGGAATGAAAGCTGCCTATAATAGTGAGCGTGCGTTCGGAGGTCTGTTGTCGGCAGGTCTAAGTTTTGATTTGGTCTGTCAGGCTATGGTAAATATGGGAGTAGTGGTAGGATTGGGCCCGATTACAGGGCAGCCACTTCCTTTAATCAGTATGGGCGGCACAGCCATGGTTTTCACCGGTTTATCTGTTGGAATCATTTTGAGCGTGAGCCGTGGGGAACAGGAAGAAAACTGGGGACAAACTAGTGCTTCGAAAGAAGTTGTAGGTGAAGACAAAGATTTAGAAGCAAAAGCAGCATAGTAATTTGAAGATGAGACAATTTGAAAATAGGCTCTGTTAACTGATTTCTTTAAAATAATATGTTACTAGTAAACCGACTGAAGACAAAACGATTAACCAACTAAATTCTATATTCTAAATTCTGACTTCTAACTTCTTGAATTCAAAACAACCATATCGCATCATTATTAGTGGAGGAGGCACAGGTGGTCATATTTTCCCTGCGTTGGCCATTGCTAATGAGTTTAAAAGACGATATGCTGACGCTGAAATTCTCTTTGTGGGTGCCGAAGGAAAAATGGAGATGACCAAAGTACCAGAAGCTGGATACAAAATAATCGGCTTGTGGATAAGTGGGCTGCAGCGGAACCTTACACTTTCAAACCTTTCATTTCCATTCAAATTAATTGCGAGCTATTTGAAAGCCGGAAATATTATAAAAAGTTTTAAGCCGAATGTAGTGATCGGGACTGGCGGCTACGCGAGCGGCCCTATCATGCTGGCGGCTTCGAAAGCACGAGTAACTTCTGTGATCCAAGAGCAAAACTCTTATGCGGGTTTAACCAATAAACAATTGGCACACAAAGCAGCTAAGATTTGTGTAGCGTATGAAGGCATGGAGAAATATTTTCCAGCTTCGAAAATAGTATTCACTGGAAATCCGGTTAGAAAAGACATTATCGATTTGGATACAAAACGTGAAAGGGCGTTGAGTCATTTTGCCTTTACTAGCTCTGATCGTACGCTTCTTATTTTAGGTGGAAGCCTTGGGGCACGAACCATTAATGAAAGTATTTTGGCTGGAATAGACAAATTGATTGATTCTCAGATTCAAGTCATTTGGCAGACTGGCAAACTATATTATGAGGGCATCAAGGCACAGGTCGAAAACAAAGATCTTAGAAGGATTCGCGTAGTTGACTTCCTGAAACAAATGGATTTGGCTTATGCAGCTTCTGACGTTGTCATTTCGCGCGCAGGTGCATTAGCGATATCTGAATTGTGTATTGCCAAAAAGCCCTGCCTACTAGTTCCTTCGCCCAATGTTGCGGAAGATCATCAGACAAAAAATGCTATGGCGTTGGCCAATGAAGGCGCTGCATTGATGGTAAAAGATTCAGAAGCAAAAGAGTCTCTCATTAGCGAGGTGTTAAAATTGATTTATGATGAACAGTTGAGTGAGAAGCTGAGCGTCAATATTGGCAAGTGGGCAAAGCCACATGCTACTGAAGAGATTGTAAATGAAATTGAAAAACTGATTGGAGTAAAGCATGAAGTTAGAGCAATACGATAGCGTTTACTTCCTGGGTATAGGGGGCATTGGCATGAGCGCCATTGCTCGTTGGTTCAAGCATAAAGGCTTGCGAGTGGCTGGCTATGATCGTACGCCTACCCCACTTACGCACGAACTATTGGAAGAAGGAATGGAAATTCATTTTGAAGATAAGATTGAATTTATTCCCGGATATATTAGTAAGGAAAAAACGTTGGTAGTTTTTACACCTGCTATCCCAAAGAACCATGTAGAACATGCTTATTTAAAAGATCTGGGATTCACAATTCTAAAACGCTCAGAAGTGTTGGGACTGTTAACGAAGAGCTACAAGACAGTTGCGGTGGCTGGAACGCACGGAAAAACCACAACCTCTTCGTTGATCGCTCATATTCTAAAATCGGCTGGCGTAAATATGGTTGGATTTCTGGGCGGCATTACCACCAACTACGATTCAAATTTGGTGATGGAGGGCGAGGTGAATGATAAGACCATCGTAGTAGTTGAAGCGGATGAATTTGACCGTTCTTTTCTCCGCTTGTTTCCAGAGATAGCTGTAGTGACATCTGCCGATGCCGATCACTTGGATATTTACGGAGATCATTCAAGCATGTTAAAGTCATTTCGGGATTTCATCAAACAGATCAACGCAAACGGAAGTCTGATTATACATGAATCAATCGAGTCACTAACAGAAGGAATTTCAGTTTCGAAAGAAACATATGGCATGAGCCGGGGACAGTTTTTTGCCGGCAATATTACCCCGACTGGTCGGGGCGGATTTTTTGAATTTGATCTTCACGGCTTTGGAAAGAAGGTTGAGAAAATTCAGCTCGGTGTCCCTGGTTTTCATAACATGGAAAATGCAATCGCTGCTATGCTCGTTGCATTAAAATTGGGAATAAGTGAAACACATATTCGCCAAGCACTTCAGTCTTTTAAAGGTGTGAAGCGGAGATTTGAATTTATCATCAAACGCGATGATTTGGTTTACATTGATGATTATGCACATCACCCAACGGAGATTGAAGCATTTCTTACTTCGCTAAAGTCAATGTACGCAGGAAAAAAATTGACAGTAATTTTTCAGCCACACCTTTTTTCGCGCACACGAGATTTTGCAGAAGGATTTTCAAAGAGTCTGAGTATTGCCGATGAGGTTTTGCTGATGGACATCTATCCGGCTCGCGAGGAACCTATACCAGGAGTCACTTCTGATATGCTGTTCAAAAATATCACCAGCTCGGTGAAGATTCGCTGTAGCAAGGGGGATGTGTTACAAAAGCTGGAAGATTTGGAAGTAGAAGTATTAGCAACAGTGGGAGCGGGTGACATCGATACGTTTGTGAAACCGATCAAGGATATGTTGAAGAAGAAATTTGAAAATTAATCGATTTGAAAATTTACAAATTGAACTGAGTTTAGATGAAAGCAAATTTTAGCATACGGAAAGAGATCAAAATAGCGGTAGTCCTTCTGGGGCTTTCTTTTTTGATCGCCTTTAGCGAACGAAAACGCGGGGGGTCGGTGTGCAAAGATATTGTGATTGATTTGGACAACTTGAATGAAAATCATTTTTTAGATGAGGCCGATGTATTGCAACTGGTGGAGGGAAGTGGCGAGCCTATTAAGGGTGTTGGTATTAGTCGAATTAAACTGAAGGAGATAGAAAAGAAATTGAAATACGACAAGCATATTTTAGACGCTGAGCTTTTTGGTGATCTTAAAGGAAACTTAATCGTCAATCTTGAATTGAGAAGGCCGATTGCTCGCATCGTGCAAAATGATGCGCCTGACGCCTACATAGCAGAGGATGGTGTCGTTATGCCCGTTTCGGAAAAATATACTTCTCGGGTGGTATTGATAAGTGGAGCCGTTAAACAATTGCTGGAAAGCGAAGACTTAAATAAATCTGAAGAGGGAAAACAACTTCTTGAAATGATCGAATATATCAATGAAGACAAATTCTGGAAAGCGCAGGTGGCGCAGTTAGATATTGCAAAGAACGGGAAGATTTCAATTTACCCACAAGTGACGGGACAGTTGGTTGAATTTGGTAAGCCCGAGAATATCGAAGTGAAATTCAAGAAGCTCATGGTATTCTATAAGGAAATTTTACCTACGCGTGGCTGGACGAGGTATGAACGTGTGAATTTGGAATATGAGGGGCAAGTGATTGCTGAATGAAAAAGAATATAGAAGTCAGAATATAGAATATAGAAATTGAGAAGTATAATGAGTAGACGCACAACATTAACGGCAAGTTACATCGAGTTTGAACTAGTTCTTAAAAGCGTGATTCTGACTTCTAACTTCTATATACTAAATTCTTTAAATCAGAGAGAAAATATAAACAACCACTAAACATACAGAACAACATGGAACACGAAAAAATAGTAGTAGGGCTCGACATCGGCACAACAAAAATTGTTGCGATTGTAGGTCGCCAAAATGAGTTCGGCAAGCTCGAAGTATTGGGCATGGGCAAAGCTGAGTCAGAAGGTGTAATAAAAGGAATTGTAACCAATATTGATAAAACCGTTTTTGCCATTGAGAAGGCTGTTAAAGAAGCCAGCGATATGTCGGGAATAGATATTGGTGTGGTGAATGTAGGTATTGCTGGACAACACATTCGCAGTTCCATACACCATGGCAGTATCACCCGCAGTTCGAAAGAAGACGAGGTAAGCATCGAAGATGTCAATCGCCTTACGGAAGACATGTATCGAATTGTCATCCCACCGGGCAGTGAGATCATTCATGTGATGCCACAAGACTATACGGTTGATTATGAGGAGGGCATCAAAGATCCTGTCGGCATGAGTGGGGTTAAACTAGAAGCTGACTTCCATATCATCACGGCACAGACCAGTGCGATTAACAATATAAATAAGTGTGTACGTAGAGCCGGTCTTGAAATACAAGACTTGATTTTGGAGCCGCTAGCATCAAGTATCGCAGTGCTCAGCGAAGACGAAAAGGAAGCAGGCGTTTGTTTGATTGACATTGGTGGAGGAACTACAGACATCGCTATTTTCCACGATAGTATCATCAGACATACGGCTGTGATTCCATTCGGAGGAAATATTTTGACTACTGACATTCAGCATGGTCTGATGGTAATGGCAAAGCAAGCAGAACAATTGAAGACTCGATTTGGCAAGGCGATTGCCGAAGAGGCAAGTCCCAACGAAATTGTTTCTATTCCCGGAATTAGAAATCGGACGGCCAAAGAAATTTCGGTAAAGAACCTTTCCAACATTATACAAGCCAGAATGGAAGAGGTGATCGAAATGGCGCATGCAGAAATCATCAGCTCAGGTTACGAGAACAGATTAGCTGGCGGTATTGTAATCACAGGTGGCGGTTCACAACTAAATTCGTTGAAGCAGTTGGTAGAATACATGACAGGCATGGATGCGCGGATTGGCTATCCTAATGAACATCTTGGCAAAAGCAAACTGGAAGTGGTGAAGAGCCCGATGTATGCAACGGCCGTTGGCCTTGTGCTATCTGGCTTCCGTTCGTTGGATGAACGTGAAGAACGGTACAAGGAAGCAAAGGAAAATCAGAATCAAAAGACGGTGAAAGTAAAAAAGGAAAAGCAAAATCCAGCGTCTGATTTCTTTTCGAACATACTTAACAAAACGAAAGGATTGTTAATTGATGATCTGAGTGATAAGAATGAATATTAATAGTCAAAACAGAAAAACGAAAAACCACTAAACACCATAGTCATGTTTGAACCAGTAACAGGATACAAATTTGATCTCCCCAAACATCACAAGTCAATCATTAAGGTGATTGGTGTGGGTGGTGGAGGTAGCAACGCAGTCAATCATATGTTTCGACAAGGAATTAAAGATGTCGAATTTGTGGTAGCAAACACCGATTTGCAAGCGCTGAATAGCAGCCCGGTTCCCTACAAATTGCAGCTCGGTGTCAACCTAACTGAGGGGCTTGGATGTGGAGCTAACCCGGAGGTAGGGCGCGCGGCTGCCTTGGAAAGCAAAGATCAAATCCGCGAAATGCTGGCAGGAACGAAAATGGTTTTTGTGACAGCCGGAATGGGTGGTGGCACTGGAACCGGAGCCGCACCTGTCATCGCAAAAATTGCGAAGGACATGGATATCCTGACAGTGGGTATCGTCACCGTTCCTTTCTCTTTTGAGGGAAAGAAAAAGCTAGGCCAGGCGGAGTTGGGGATTGAATCGTTCCGCAGCAGCTGCGATACGGTACTTGTTATATTGAACGACAAGCTTCGCGAGATCTATGGAAATTTGTCCATCGGTCAGGCATTTGGTGAAGCAGATAATGTTCTAACCACTGCTGCAAAAGGGATTGCGGAGATAATAACCTTAGCAGGATATGTGAACGTTGACTTTCAAGATGTTCGCACAGTCATGTTGAATGCAGGTGCTGCGGTGATGGGTACAGCTGAGACAAGAGGCGATACCAGGGCAATTAAAGCGGCACAGCAGGCACTGGCTTCTCCGTTGTTGGATAGCCATGACATCATGGGCTCAAAGAAAATTTTGCTTTCCATTATTTCTGGAGAGGAAGCTGAGCTACAGATGGACGAACTCACAACTATTACAGAATACATTCAACAACAGACTGGTGACGAAGCGGAAGTTATTTTTGGTCATGGTGTCGACAGTGCGTTGGGCGATCGAATTCGCGTGACTGTCATTGCTACTGGATTTGATACCGTTCAGAAAACAGTCAAGAAGGAAGACAAAAAAGTACACGACCTCGACAAATCTCAAATCCCTCTTTTTGGGGCGGTCGATAATTCCGTTAATCAACGAGGAGCTGACTTGGAACTAAAATTCAAGGATAACACTGGCTCACAAAGCGCGGAAACGATTAATACACCGCCTCCCACTGAGGTTCCTGTGGAAATTCCAATCGTTCAAAAGCCGTTTGACAGACCTATCCTAAAGACTGAAGAAAAGGTAGAGAAAGAATTGCCAAAGCAAGAAGAACGTGCCTATACATTTACCCTTTTTGATAAGACCGAAGCAACAGACTCGCAACAGGAAGACGAAGGTGAAGAAAGCTTGTTTGCAGAAGATGATGAGTTTCAGATTGGAAGAGAGATTTCCGCAGATCAGGTGATCAATGATGATGGCTTGATGGAAGTGCGTAAAACAAGGGCACGATTGGAACAACAAGCTAAAGAGCGAAGAGAGAAGTTGAAATCCAATCGTAAACAAGAAATGACAAAAGAAGAATTCAATGAAAAGTGGACATTGCCAGCTTATTTACGCAGAGGCGTAAAGATGGATAATGTGCCCCATTCTTCAGAACAGTTCATTTCGCGATATAACTTAAATGATGATAATAATTTGTTGGGCAACAATAAATTCTTGCACGACAATGTGGATTAGAACAGAAGTTAGAATGGAGAAGTCAGAATATAGAATTGGCTATTTTGTAGCAAATACTTCTGACTTCTATATCCTGAATTCTAACTTCTAATCAAAAGGCATGGCATTTCCGGTATGACTGGTTTTACTCCATTCGTAGTGGTTGTTGGTGGTAAATATTTTTTGCCGATACCGGAGTGCCTTCTTAAGGCCAGACTTTTAGAATAGCTGTTAGTTATTTTTTGCAGCGTTCTGGTCTGTCGATTTTTTAGTATGAAAAGGCCCCGTCTACGCGGGGCTTTTTTGTTGTGTGTTGGATTTTAATTCTTCCTATCTTTAGGAAACGAATCGGCATGAACAAAAAAATCATCTATTTCACCTCTCCTTTCATTTTGTTGGCGGTAATTTATTTTTTGGGGCCTACTCCCGACAAGCCTAAATGGGATTTGACAATGCCCGCAGTTCCACAGGAATCAGAATCTTTGGAAGAGTATGTTGCTGATCAAGAAAGTAAACACAAACTAAAACCTGACAATGAAGCGCGTATCGTTTGGGCGGATAGCTCAAGGAAAAAGACCGAGTATAGTGTCATTTATCTTCATGGCTTTTCAGCAAGTCAAGAAGAGGGTGATCCTGTGCATGTCAATTTCGCAAAAAAGTTTAATTGCAATCTTTACCTCGCTCGACTGGCAGACCATGGTGTTGACACCACTGAACAACTTGTGTTGTTTACACCTGACCGGTGGTGGCAAAGCAGCAAAGAGGCGCTAGCTATCGGAAAGGCGCTTGGTGATAAGGTTATCATCATGAGTACATCTACGGGGGGAACAATGGCACTGCTATTGGCTGCTGAGTATCCACAGGATGTACATGCGCTGATCAATTTGTCACCCAATATCCAAATCTTTCATCCGTTGGCCTCTTTGTCCAACAATCCCTGGGGTTTACAACTGGCGAGGAAAGTGATAGGAGGCAATTATAATGTATCGAAACCCATTTACGGTGTGGATATGAAACTGCAAAATCAGTATTGGAATGACAAATACCGCCTTGAGGCCGTTGGTCAGATGCAGGAAATGTTGGAAGATAAAATGACGGAGCAAACTTTTAAAAGAATAAAGGCACCTTCATTATCGCTGTACTATTACAAAAATGAGGCAGAACAAGATTCAACGGTAAGGGTGAGTGCTATCCTTAAGATGAATGAGCTATTGGGTACTCCTGATTCAATGAAAGTCGCTCTGGCCATTCCTGAAGCAGGCACTCATGTTATAGGATCGTACATACGCTCAAAAGATATCTTTTCTGTTGAGCGCGCTGCTGAGAATTTTGCGGTCGAAAAATTGGGGATGAAGATTAATTATGGGTTGAATCCAACAAAACTAGATGCTTACAAAAATAGTTTGAAGGCTAATCCCGATAACGAGCTGATTGACTTAGAGAAATTCATACCGAATATTATGCTGGATATTCGCTATGCCACTACCAACAATTTTACCAAAGAAAAAATCTACAATTTGCCAAAGGCTTATTCGCGCAAGCTTGTCGCCATAGCTTTAAAGAAGGCACAAGATGAGTTTAACAAACTGGGCTACGGCATAAAAGTATACGATGGGTATCGACCGTATTCTGCAACTGTAAAATTTTATGAAGTGATGAAAGGGGATACGATGTATGTAGCCAGTCCCTACAAAGGATCCAAGCACAATCGGGGTTGCGCTCTTGACATCACATTAGTTGATTTAAAAGCGAGAGCAGATTTAAAAATGCCAACCGAATGGGATACTGCTTCGAAGGAAAGCTGGGCAGACGCACCAGTAAGTGATCCTATCATTGTCAAAAACAGAGAGACGCTTATTTCTATCATGGAAAAAAATGGCTTTAAAGTCTACACAGCCGAGTGGTGGCATTTTGATTTTGTGGGATGGCAGAAATATGATGTAATGGATATTAATTTTGAGCAGCTTGATTAAACATTAGTCGTGAGACAAGTTATACATACATTGTGTTAATAGTGTTCAGAAATTAGAATCTCCTACTTCTCGCATAACATCTTATGACCATAGAAAAAGCCCAAACCCAAGTCGATCAATGGATTAAAACCCATGGCGTTCGCTATTTCAATGAACTCACTAACATGGCCATCCTTACAGAAGAGGTAGGGGAGGTGGCCAGAATCGTTGCTAGAAGGTACGGTGAGCAATCTGAAAAAGAATCTGATAAAGAAAAAGACTTAGCCGATGAAATGGCTGACGTACTTTGGGTATTAATTTGCTTGGCCAATCAGACGGGCGTTGATTTAACTAAAGCCTTTGAGAAAAATCTAGAAAAGAAGACAGTCCGAGATAAGAACCGTCATCACGACAATCCGAAACTATCGAAGTCGTAGCACTCCATTGATTAACCGGGGCAGCACCGTGTATTGATCAGGGGTAACACAAAATTTCAGGTCATCATGAATATTGAGTTTGTTCAGGCGCCTTACATGCGAGGAGGCGTTTAAGAAACTCACCATATCGTCTTTTGCAATATTATATAAATGCTGTGCGGCCAGAGGAGCATCACAATCCGGTCCTAGATAGTCTTTCAATTTGTCAACCAGTGCACCGGCAAAGAGCGTGTCCTCCAGGTTTACTTTGCCTTTCCAGCCCGCACAAACCACCAAGACGTTGTGTTCATTCAGCAACAAATATTTAGCGACTGCATTCAAGTTCAAGAAGGAACCGATAATGACATCTTTCGCCCCTTTCGATTTTTCTATCGCCTGGGTACCATTGGTAGTTGTGAAGGCAATCTTCAATCCGCGGACTTGTTCGCCCATGTATTCGAAAGGTGAGTTTCCCTTATCAAAACCTTCCACTTTTTTTCCATCACGCTCCCCCGAAATCACATAGCCTCTTAGCTTTAAGCTTTGGCACTCTTCCAAATTGGCGATGGGTGTAATGCTTTCCACGCCATGAGCAAAAGCAGTCACCATACAGGAAGTTGCTCTCAAAATGTCCACTACGACCACTGTTTTATCTTGCACCGGGTAGAGATGCATTAGTTCGGGGCTTAGGCAGACATCGATTGTTTTCATGGGCTATTTTTTTTGTACACTCTTAGAAAGAAGACAATCGCTAGGTATCGTTTTACAATTTCGTTGTAGATGGCTCGCTGACTTCGGATTACCTTTCAGTAAGGCCTGGCACCAATCGATACAGGCTTGCTCCATTTTTCCAATTTTATAAAGTGCAATGGCGCGATTGTGTAATGAATTGTCATGTTCCGGATTGTTTTTTAAAGCCAAGTTGAAGTCGTTTATTGCCAATTCAAACTTTTCTTGCTTTAGATAATTCGTGCCGCGCTGGAAGGGGTAATGAAAATTTTCCGGGTCCAATTTGATAGCATCTGAATAGTAGGGGAGTGCCTTAGCCAGACTATCGAGCTTTTCAAGCTGATCTCCGGCCTGAAAATAATACTCGGCCTCATCGGGCATTTGAAAAAGTAATACCCGATATTGATATAGGGACTCAGTATACATTTTTAAATTCGTCAGTGTGACCGCTAAGTTGAATCGATAAAGAGTTGTTTCGGGGTCTGCCTTTACAAGTCTTTCGAAAATTGCCTTCGCCTCTTGGTATTTCCCTTGCTCCATCAATGCGATACCCTTGTTATTGATATCTTCGTCAATTTGAGCAACCAAGGTATTCGCAAAGAACAAGAACAGAATCAACCAAACTGACTTCATTGACCTAGCTAATCAAAGGTGTTTTACTGACGATCGCTTTTAATGCTTTATTTCTTACGTCAATGAAAATTTCTGTCCCTACTGCAGCATTTGCAGTCGTTACATAACCCAAACCAATCCCAATACCTAGCATCGGTGACTGAGTTCCTGATGTGACTTTACCGATCACATTGCCAGCTGAATCTTTAATCGGATAGTCATGACGTGGAATTCCCTTATCAATCATCTTGAAGCCCACTAATTTTCGCGAAACGCCCGTTTCTTTTTGTTTTTGAATATTCGCAGAATTCGTGAACGCCTTCGTAAACTTGGTAATCCAACCCAGCTCACCTTCTAAAGGAGACGTGGTGTCATCAATATCATTTCCATAAAGGCAAAATCCCATTTCAAGACGCAGCGTATCCCGCGCGCCAAGGCCAATCGGCTTGATGCCCTCGTTCTTACCGGCATCAAAAATTGCCTGCCAAACTTTTTCAGCGTTTTCTTTATTGACATAAATTTCAAAGCCACCTGCTCCCGTGTAGCCGGTATTGCTCAAAATGACATTGGGTATTCCGGCCAATTCGCCAACGGCAAAATGGTAGTACTTAATTGCGGAGAGGTCGGTGGAAGTGAGTTTCTGTAATACTCCCACAGCCTTAGGCCCCTGAACGGCAAACAAGCAAATGTCATCTGAAATGTTTTTCATGTCAGCTCCTTTGCTATTGAATTTTGAAATCCAGTTCCAATCTTTTTCTATGTTGGATGCATTGACTACAAGTAAATAGTCATTATCCTTTACCTTGTACACAATAAGATCATCTACAATGCCGCCCGTTTCATTAGGGAGACATGAGTATTGGGCTTGCCCGTCAACTAGTTTGCTGGCATCATTGCTTGTTACGCGCTGAATCAAATCCAGTGCATTCGGCCCTTTGATCGTAAATTCTCCCATATGTGAAACATCAAAAACGCCCACACCATTCCGAACGGTCATGTGCTCTTCGATATCGGAAGAATACCGTACCGGCATATTGTATCCAGCAAAGGGAACCATTTTGGCACCTAGCTTTTCGTGTACTGCGTTTAAGGGAACAAACTTCATCTCCATGGAAAAAACATTTAAACTCAAAAGTATGAAGTGTTTTTGATAAAAATATAGTTATTATTCTTTTATAGATTATTCGATTACCAAAAGAACCATTTACAGATTTTTCCCAGAGTCTATCAAAAAGTCATCTGTCTCATTCGGATTCTAGAATAGAAAGTAGTTCTTGGTTTGCGGTTATGAATCTCTTGAAAGCTGACTCGGTCATCAATTGTTTTAACGAAAAGATAGCGTCTTTTAGTTCGTTCTCAAATCCAAGTTTGGCAGTTACTTTCACATATTCTTTTAACAGCTTTACCGAATTCGGCTTTGCGAGTAGGCCATTTACTAAAATACTATGGGATTTTAGGCGATCGGGATCCGACAGGAAAAACTGAGCAGATGACAAAATACCCTCTTCAAATTGATCGTTCGTAGCTGCCAAGTATGTAAATTGGTCAAATGCAAGGCTAGTTTTGTTTAGGTGTTTATTAAGCATCGCTTGCAGGTATATTTCTTCATTTAAGTAGTATTCCGGTAACTTTAGGTTCATTTGCTTTTGAAGATAATCCCAGTTACTTTTTTTGGTTGCCAAGATGAGGTTCAAAAAAAGAATGTCATTGGACAACTTTTGGTCGGTAGGCTTTAAATCTCTCAATAGTTCTAAGTAAGATATAGATATATCGATTTCATCGTTAATAAAATATTTTTTGCTTCGTTCGAACAGAGTTCGCGCTTTAATGGTCTCATCACCTATGGCACTCAAAACATTCTGAAACAAAAGAGAATCATTAAGCGCAATCCGATATTTGCAGAAGTCATGTTTCTCAATGTCATTCAAATAGATCACGTCTGCCGGAGAACATGTAAGAATTTTTTGATATCGGGTTGCCAATTTTGAAATAGTAGAATCTTTGTAAACGGCAAGATCACTCCACATCTCACTGGCTTTTTTTGAATCTCCTGCCTCAGTACGACTCAGCGCTTCATAAAGCTGTGCTACAAAGATGTCTTTTCCAGCTACAGTGAAGTATTGAATGGCTTTAAGAGGGTTTTCTTGTTCGAGGTGCCAGACACCTAACAACATATAGTATTTTGGTTTGCCAAACGAATATGCAAGTTCTTGAGCTAATTCAATGCCTTTATTAATAAATCCTTTTTCATAGTAGGATTGGCTGATAGAATAAAGCAATGACTCTTTAAAATAGTCATTTGTTGGTTTGCGAGCCAGGGTGAGAACGTAGCTTAGCGATGAAGTATCAAGTGTAATTCGTTGATTGATAATTTGATTGCATAATAAAGTTGCCTGTTTTACCGAAAGTGTAGTATCCTTTAGTTTATTGAAAGAAAGATTTAATTTAAGTTGCTGTGCATTGGCAAGCGCCAGGGCATTTATTTTGGCTCCTTCTTCTTGCATGTTAAGAAGTTTGTATAAAGAATCGGCAGGGAACTTAGGATCATATTGTGCAATTGTTGCCAAAAGATTTGTTTCGGCTAATTCTTTCGTCTTAGTTGAGTTTCTTGCTTGTTGAAAATAGAAGAATGCTGAATCGACCAATCCAAGTTTTGCAAAAGAAACGCCCTGGGCTATTTGAAGTCTACCACTGGCCGGAAATTTTTTTAAACCTTCTCCTAACGTTACCGATGCTCGGAGGTTATTCCCATAACGTGCGTAGGTATCACTTAAATTGACAAAAGCCATTTCGCTAGGGCTGCTTTCTAGAATCCTGGAATATTGTTGTTGCTCTTTTTTTTCTTTTGCATGGTACTGATAGAGTTTAGCCAAACAGTAGTTAGCATGATGGTTTTGCTCTCTAAAACTTAGAGATTTTTTGTAATATCCTTCGGCCAAAAGGAGATCCCCCTCTGCAAAATATAGGTCTGCCTGAGCAGTGTACAATGCTGCATATACTTTATTTGTGTAGGTGCTCCAAGGTGAAGCGTATGACAAAAAAGCAAACGTTGCGATAAGGCTCATTAAGCGGAACGTAAAAAAGGGCATCGTAGCTGGTTTGTAAAGAACTCTGTACACGGGCAGATTGGCAACCAGCATCGGTGAAAAGTTCGAAATAACATAAAGAATGAAAATGAGCCCATAGCCTAGGTGACTAAAAAGAACTAGGTCATCCAAGGCATCGATGATTGTATCACTACTCGTTACAAAGAAAAACAGTAAACTGCCATAGGAAATAATCAGACATCCGACATATAGAAAAACTGCACTAGATGCGGTGCTTACTTTATTTGAAAATAGAGGATAGCGTTTGTTCACTCCCCACAGACCAAAAATACTTGATAGCGTAAACAAGAAAAACAGGTTAACAGTAAATAGATCCCAAGAAAGGATTCTTTCTTTTACTAGGTAAGTAAGGAGTAGGTAAAAAAAGTAAATCCCGGAAACCAGAAAAAAATGAAAGGCACTTTTTTTTGGATGGATGCCACTTGTCACAACTGGTATAAAAAAAGCTATAACTTCATGTGAGATCATCAACATAAATACGATGGTCGTCACGATCGCAACAATTAATCCATTTGCTGCTAAATGTAAAAACGGTTGTGGTGTTTCACTTCCAATTGATAGCATTACGCCAAGGATGCTTGAAAGTAGAAGGAAAGCAATAAGTCTTTTGCCGAAAGGCGTCTCTTGGCGAATAGTCTGAAAAAAAAAGGCGAGGCCAACAAAGAGAATAATAAATAGAGCTGAGGTCAGTTTAGTCGTCAAGCCAAACGGTAAGAGTGTTTCGATCTGCAGGCTGGAAATTGCAATGATTAGCAAACCACCACCTATTAAGAATGATATTCGTTTTAGCGTAGAAATAAAGGTTGCTACAATATTTAGACCGATAACAAGAGATATCAGCAGGCCTTGATACGCAAAGGGCAGGGGCTGCAATGCGCTACCAGCGAAAGTTTCAAATAGTAAATGATTATCCCCAGGTATGTTTATGTTTAGCAACCCAACTTGAAAAGTTCTAATTGATATTTCAGCAACCTCCAGTCGTTGATATTGATCCCAGAGAAAAGCTAGCGAAGAATCTTGAAAATAGATAATCCAAAAGGCTGTCACTATTAAAATCGCTGGGATTACCAGCAACCAGAATAGTCTGCGGTCTTCGATAGACCAGTCTTCCCAAAACTGAATCGTTGGCATAATTTATTCCAGAACTTTTGGCACACGAAAATAGTCTTCGTCTTTCTTTGGAGCGTTCGACAGCACTTCAGCGTGTGTTAGATTGACCTTTGCTACATCATCACGTAAAACATTGATTTCGTGACTCATCGTGGTGAGGGGTGCAACGCCATCTGTGTTGACTTCATTTAACTTTTCAACAAAAGTGAGCATGTTGCTCATGTCGCGCAGCATTTGATCGTTATCTTTCTCACTGATTTCGAGCCGAGAAAGGTGTGCGATTTTTTGAAGTGTTTCTAGATCTAATTTCATTGAGATAACTAACTTTTTGATAATTCACTTTGAATCACGGAAAACACCTTCTGTTTTAACAACGAAATGCTTTCCAACGTCATACCTTTTGTTTCGATCGCCTCATGAAAGATTACTTTGACTTTGCCTGCATGCAAAATCATTTTTTTCTGATCAGGCAAAATTATCCAATTATAAGGGATCGTGACGGGTACAATGGGTATTTGTTTTTCAATGGCGGTTCGAAAGGCACCGTCTTTGAAAGGCACCATTTGGGGTGGATTTTTGGTTGCCATCCCGCCTTCCGGGTAAATCACAAGGCTTTTTCCCGAATCAATTGCTCTCATGCTAGCCAACATTGTTTCCGACCGACTGCGCATACTTTTTCGGTCGACCGTGATATGTAGTTTGCGGTACATAAACCCAAAAAATGGAATTTTTTCCATATCATTTTTACCAACGAAAACGGCATTGATCGGATTCAGACCCATTGTTGGGATATCAAGATAGGAGAAATGGTTGGGGCAAAAAATATACTGACGACTACTGTCTAATTTTCCACGAGTCTCGACTCGAAAGGGTAGGAAGCAAAAGATAAACATCAGCCTCGCCCACCAGCGATTGAAAATACCGACTAATTTAAATTTCTCCCGAAAAAAAATTGGAATCAATAGCAGTGGCAAAAAAAGGAAAAACAAGAAGGAAAAAACAAAAAAGCCGTAGATGGTATGTACTACTCTAATCAATTTCATTCGCTACATAATTCATAACAGTCAGTTTTGCCGCGTATTTTTTCTTGGGCTAGCGGTTTATCGTATCTGGCTTGGGGATCAAAATAATTTCATTTTGTCGCCCATCGATGTATTGAAAACCCTTCTCGTCAAAATAGCCATCTTCTTCCAATTGAATGCGTACTTCCTTTTTCCATTCGATCACGTACACAGAGGCATTCAATTCGATGGAATAGGCAGTATTAAAATGCATTGGGTAGTCACCTGTAAAGGGTACACCACCTTGCAAATCCCACATGCCTATGGTAGTGCCAGCTGCATGACCATGAAAGCCAATTGGATGCGTGTAAATGGAAGGAGTAATTCCCCCGTCAATCGCCTGTTTGCGAGTGTCGGCCAGAATTTGATTGCCCGTCTTTCCCTCCTTGAAATTGCTTGTCAGTATATCTTGAAGTTTATTTCCTCTCTTAAATGCGTTGCGTAAATATTCGGGTACCTCCGTTTCTCCTGGCTTCAGAACGTAAGCGTGTTGTTGCGTATCTGTGTTAAGCCTCAAGTAGGTAATGCCGAAGTCGACATGCAATACATCTCCAGGGAGAATGACTAAAGGTTGTGGCCGCTTGGCGGTTATGGTCTCAGGTTCTTGTCGTTGTACAGACACAGATGGCTGGAACCAGGTGTCAAGCTTTAGTCGCTTGATTTCTTCGCGATACCACCAAACCACGTCTTCGGTAGTGGTTATACCCGGCTGAATGACTCTGTCTGAAAATCCTTCCGCAATGATTTCGTGAGCGATTCGGCAAATCTGCTGGTAGATAATCATTTCTCTCTCCGTTCGTGTTTCAAGCCATGCTACACCTAATTTTTCGGCAGAGGCCACGTGTGTATACAAGCGCTTTGGAAGTGCAGTCAGAAACTGATCATAGTCATTGGCGGTCAATCCATCTGCATGACCCCATGAAGGCGCCTTGTTGACACCTATCTTTTTCGGATTTCTTTCTTCTACAATCTTGGCGAGTTGGCCCCATTGGTCCGGCTGATGATCCGGATCCCAGGCGCGTCTAAACATTTTGCCTACATCGTAGCGAGCTACGGCCAAATATTCAAGACCCAGATCATTCCCTCTGGCGTCTTTCCCTTTGTCATAAATAACCAACATGGTGGTTCTGCGGGCTGCAAACCAGGTGGCCGGAAGCATGGTTCTGATAATCGGATCTTCATTGTATTCTCTTGATATGATCACCCACATATCAAAGCCTTCCCTTCGCATGATGCTCGGAAGCACGGTGCGCAAACGATCTTCTAGCAGTTCATCAATCACTTTCGCTTGTTCTCGCTGTGTGAGAATGAGTGGGTATTGGGCGAACGCTGAATTAAAAAAAAGAACTAAGATTAAAGCTACAACTTTTTGCATGGGTATAGTTTGATTTACCGTCAATATATAGCCCGTAAAGTATATTTACAATAGGGAGAATTTAGAATCCATAGAAAAGAAATATTCCAAAGGCAGAAACTGTTCCCACATTAAATAGATTATTTGAGAATTCTTCTGAGGATGTTTGATTGCCATTCACGAAAGATTTACTTGTGATCTTTTCAAAATTATATCCAATGCTGAGATTGGCTTCTGTAGCGGCATATAACCGACTAGTAATTGCGAACCTAACCCCGATAAGCGGGGCGAACGAAATGCCGTACTCGAGTCTTTCTTGTTCATTGGCTAAGCTACTGTTTGAATAGAAGGAATATCTATTTTGATAAATCGTACCTCTGATATCCATTCCTCTATACCAAATCCATCTTTTTGACAGCGTAGACTGCCATTCTTTACCAAAGCTTGGATTCGCAATATAAGAGCTTTGGTCTGAGCCATTAACCAAAGTTCCCGAAGGTGAACTCAGTCTTATATTTAGCGATAATCCATATCGAAGGGCTTTGTTATCATCTAATTGACGCTTGTACATGAATACGAATGGGGCACCGGATGAATTCAAGATGCCATTTAAAACAAAATTGGTATTGAAGCCAATATCATTTTTCGTTTTTTGCGTTTCATCTTGAGCTACACAGATATTCATAGAAATAGCCGTAACGAGCAACGTTAAAATTTTTGGTTTCATAGTACTATTTTTTTTATTGTTGAACGGAATTAGCAAGATTCAAGCCGTTTTTTTGTGAGGTCGATTAAAGCCTGATTTTAATTTGACATCGCTCGCCATTTAGGATACTACGTGCGTTATTTAGTTGAATTTTTGATTTAGCATCGTCCATCTCATCGCGAACTTTGGCCTTGATTTCTTTCATGCGCATGGCTTCGATGAAGCGTTTGATCTCTTCTTCGTTCTCTAAAATCAATTTGGGCACTTGTGTGGGCTTGTCATTGTCATCCTTGGCTACCATAGTAAAAAAGGAAGAATTGGTATGCTTAATAATACCTGTTTTGATATTTTGCGCTTCTACGCGAATGCCTACAACCAAGGAAGTATTACCTGCGTAATTTACTGAGGCCATCATCGAAACCAACTCACCGACTTCTACAGGCTGAAGAAATTCCACTTTGTCAACGGAGACCGTCACGCAGTATGTTTCGGCATGTTTACTCGCGCAGGCATAAGCCACTTTGTCCATCAATGAAAGCAATGTGCCACCATGAATTTTGCCTCCAAAATTCGCGTAAGCAGGAATCATCAGCTCTGTGATGGTAGTTTGGGAGACCCTTACCGGCTTGGCATCAACTTTTGTCATTTTCGTTTGCTTTCAATTGGTGAAAAGGTAAGAAAAGAAAAACTGTTATTTTAAAGAACCGGCCAGTTTCTTAAATCGTAAGAACATAGCCGTTGCAGTTAGTGTCAACCCCAGCAGGAGTCCCAGCCAAATTCCGATAGCACCCCATCCGAGTACAAACGCGAGTAAATAGCCAAGCGGCAGTCCAATTATCCAATACGATATAAAAATCAATAAAGATGGAATTTTAACGTCTTGCAATCCTCGCAGCGCGCCAATGCATACTACTTGGGCCCCATCGCTCAACTGAAACAATCCCGCGATAACAAGTAATGGACCAGCGATTGCAATAACCTCGGCATCGTGAACATACAATAGTGGTAGAAAATTTCTCCCCACAATAAAAAAAATCGCCCAAGCCGTCATGATCAATAATGCAACGCCTAGAAGAGAGTAAGCCGATTGACGCAGGTTGCTAAAATCTTTCTTGCCCAAAAAATGGCTAACACGTATGGTGGCGGCTGCCGCCAGGCCTGAAGTAGTCATGTAACTTATGGTGGCTAAGTTGATCGCAATTTGATGGGCCGCCAGCGCTTGCGTTCCTAGCCATCCCATCATCACTAAAGAGAAATCAAAGGCCGCTACTTCGAAAATAAATTGCATGCCAGCTGGTATTCCGATATGCAACATTTTGTTGAGTAGCGCCTTAGAATAGTTGCCAATTGAAAATCCATTTCTGAATTTTTTGAAACGCGGTGCAAGATATACGTAGCCCGCAAAAACGACAGCCATTAAAATTCGTGAGGTCAATGTGGCATATCCTGCTCCATTTAAACCCAGTGCCGGAAAGCCACCATGCCCGTAAATCAATAAATAATTTAGTCCAATGTTAACCACATTTGCGGTGATCACAATAATCATCGCGATGCGTGTCAGCGATAAGCCTTCTGTAAATTGACGAAAAGTCTGAAACACCAGAATGGGAATCAGCGAGAACGTAATAATGCTTAGATAAGGGATAGAAAGAACAACTACTTCTGGTGGTTGATTGATGTGGTAGAGCACATTCATCCCAATCAACACAATGACGACTAGAATCAAGCTATTACAAAGGTTGATCAATAGTCCATGTTTTAATATTGAAGCAATTTTGGTGTCATCTCTTTCTCCGTCTGCGGTTGAAACCAATGGAGTGATCGCGTAAGAAACACCGATGCCGAAAAGTAACAGAAAATTGAAAGCCACGTTGGCCAACCCAGCTCCTGCCAGGTTTGCAGCACCCAAATTGCCGACCATTATATTGTCTGCAACTCCCATTGTCACGTGCCCCAATTGACTGAGCATAACAGGGTAGGCGAGATGAAGGCCTTCTTTGGCGTGCTTTTTATAATTTTTTAATTCCATCTAGTTTGTCGATAGTCAATAGTCGATAGTCCATGGTCGATCGACCATGAATTTTTTAGAGATTTAATTCCCTGGCCACTCTCAAAATACCCATCACACTTAAGCTGTCCGTAATTTTGCCATCTAGTACCATTTGTAGTGCTTCTGAAAAAGGCAATTTTCTCACTTTCAAATCTGCTTCTGTATCTTCAAGTGCCGCCATTCCATAGGTCAACTCTTCTGCAAGAAAAACAAATCCCTCTTCATCGGAGACTGAATTCGACAAATGGGTTCGCACCATTGGTGTCCATTTTTTTGCGGTGATGCCTGTTTCTTCTTTTAGTTCGCGTTGAGCAGATTCCAACGGGTTGGCTTCGAGTGAACCACCACCTTCCGGTATTTCCCAGCTCCATTCATTTAATGGATAACGAAATTGACCGACCAGCCAGGTATTCCTTTTTTCATCCAGTGCAACAATGCCAATCGCTTTGTTCTTAAAATGTACCTTTCCATAAATGCCTTTGCCACCAGCAGGATTTAATACCTGATGCTCCTCAACTTTAATCCACGGGTTTTCGTAGATTTTTTCAGCGGAAAGTGTTGTCCATGTGTTTTTGTTTTTCTTGTCCACAAAGGTTTATTTGTAAAGACACAAAAGTGTTGATATGAGAAGGATTTACCAAAAGGTAGTATCTTTGATATTGAATTAATTGTATGGAATATTCCCATCCCGACTTTCCTCGGATAGCTGTCAATCCCGAGATTTGCTTTGGCAAACCTCGAGTAAAGGGAACCCGTATGCCGGTAGCTTCCATCTTAGCATATTTGGCCGGAGGCATGACCATAGAAGCTTTTTTGAATGAGTTTCATTGGATAACAAAGGAAGATGTCTTAGAGGCAATGGCGTTTGCATCGGCAATGATGCAAGATACTTTTTTGCCGCTAGAGAAGAGTTCATGAAATTCTTATTGAATGAAAACATAGCGCCTTCACTTTCTGAACTACTGAGTTCCATTGGCTGGCAATCTACTCACGTAACATTTATCGGGCTAAAAGGAGAACCTGACTCAAAAATAGTTGAGTATTGCGCGTTGAATGACTACATTATTTTAACCCATGACTTAGACTACGGTAGAATTGTCTCTTTATCTGGAAAGCGAAGCCCTTCAGTATTAACTTTTCGTTTAGAGAAGATATCCATTGAAGAGCTCTTTTTGTTAACCAAGAATAATCAAATTCAGATAACCCATTATCTTTCTCAAGGTGCTCTCCTCACTATTGATGGAGAAAAATTTCGATTTCGATTACTTCCTGTTGAAAGAAAATAATGCTTCGCTCCTCGTTCACTAAAGACCTTGTAGAAGCCGGTTGCGATGAGGTGGGCCGTGGCTGTTTGGCAGGACCAGTTGTGGCTGCCGCTGTTATTCTCCCTAAGAAATATAAACACAAGTTATTGACAGACTCAAAGCAGTTAAAGAAAAAGGACCGAGAGCAATTGCAAGAAGAAATCAAAGGTGCCGCGTTAGCTTGGGCAGTGGCAGAAGTCAGCCATGAGGAAATTGATGAAATCAATATTTTGAATGCGTCTTTTAAGGCCATGCATCTTGCCTTAGACCAACTAGAGGTGGTACCCGAATTTTTGTTGATCGATGGAAATCGCTTTACTACTTACCGGGAAATAGAACATCAATGCATCGTGAAAGGCGACAGTAAATATCTATCAATTGCGGCCGCTTCGATTCTTGCTAAGACATATAGAGATAAATTAATGGCAGAACTTTCTGATCAATATCCGGGTTACGGTTGGGAAAGCAATATGGGCTACCCCACCATACAACATCGAAATGGAATCCGTTTATTGGGGATCACCCCTTATCACCGGAGATCGTTTCAGCTGTTACCCGCTCAATTGGAATTATTCTAGAATGAGTCTATAGATACGATGTGCCTGATTTTTATTTCCGTCAACCAACATCCGGATTATAAGTTAATAGTTGCCGCCAACAGAGACGAATTTTACAATCGTAAGACTGCTCCCGCTACGTTTTGGCGAGATCAACCTAGTATTCTAGGCGGACGCGATTTGGAAGCAAATGGTACCTGGTTGGCGATGACAAAAACGGGCAGGATTAGTATGGTCACAAACTATCGCGATCCGCACAATATCAACCCTATTGCACCATCCAGAGGGCAACTCGTCAGTGACTATTTGGCGGGTGAAATGGATCCGCATTTGTACTTGAAGCAAGTTGAGCTCGTAGGAAAAACATATAATGGTTTCAATCTCATTGCCGGAAATTGCAACGATCTTTATTACTATTCGAATTATAGCGGGAGTCCGGAAAAAATTGAGCGAGGGATACACGGATTAAGTAATCATTTGCTGGATACACCCTGGCCCAAAGTGGAAAGAGGTAAAGAAAAATGGAACGCACTACTGGCTCAACCTAAGCTAAAGGCGGCTGAACTATTTGATTTTCTGTTGGACGAACAACGAGCACCAGATCAACAATTACCGGAAACGGGAATTGGTTTAGATCGGGAGCGGGCGCTTTCATCCATGTTTATCAAAACGAATGGGTATGGCACCCGTTGTTCAACGGTTATTTTGATCGATCATCAAAACAGGGTGGAATTCACAGAGCGAGTGTACAATCTGGCCACCTTTCAGCATGAGGATCGGACGTTTAGTTTTGAAATCAATGGTCGCCAACGGTAACCTTTCCGCCTCTCAACCGTCTTAAAACCAGTATTTGGGAAATTAAATGAATTTTTTAGCTCAATTTTGCCTTGATTTGAAACCAAAAGGCGTTTGATCAGTTCAATAGAACTTTAAGCTAACCGGTAACATCCAATAGAAGAGACACATGAGTAAAATTATCGAAACTCGCGAAATATCGAAAGTTTATAAAATGGGCGACAATATTGTAAACGCCCTCCAGTCGATTTCAATTTCAATAGATAAGGGAGAGTATGTGGCATTTATGGGCCCTTCTGGTTCAGGTAAGTCTACCTTGATGAATATTGTCGGTTGCTTGGATTCGCCTACGAGCGGTACGTATAGGCTTAATAGTCAAGAAGTAAGTGAGATGACCGAAAATGAGTTGGCAGCGATTCGTAACAAGGAAATAGGATTTGTATTTCAGACATTTAACCTTTTGCCAAGAGCCTCTGCACTTGAAAACGTGGCACTTCCGTTGATTTATGCTGGGTATAGCAAGGACGAACGCGAAGAAATTGCGATGAGCGCTTTGGAAAGTGTGAATTTGGGAGATCGCTACCACCATAAGCCCAATGAACTTTCGGGTGGTCAGCGTCAACGGGTCGCAATCGCACGTGCATTAGTCAACAATCCCTCTATCATTCTTGCAGACGAACCCACTGGTAACCTGGATACCAAAACTTCCTATGACATCATGAATCTTTTTCAGGATTTGCATGATAAAGGCAATACCATCATCCTCGTTACGCATGAGGATGATATCGCACATTATTCCCATCGTATCATCCGTTTGCGTGATGGGTTAATCGAGTGGGATCGCAAAAATGAAAAAGTGACGCGAAACCCGGCTTCTGTGGCAGTCGCACACTAAGAATCATCTTTTAGGTTACTCCAAATATCCCTTTACAGAAGTCAGCTTTTTGTTGATTATTCTGATGTTTGATCTTTCGCCTTTTATCTTCGAACTTTGAGGGATGAAGATTTACACTAAGACGGGCGATGATGGAACCACTTCATTATTCGGAGGCAAAAGAGTATCCAAAGCAGACTTGCGCATTGATACCTATGGCACTGTTGATGAATTAAACTCTTATATCGGCCTTGTTCGAGACCAAGAAGTCAATCAAAAGAGAAAAGAAGTTTTAGTTGAGGTTCAAGATCGACTCTTCACCATTGGTTCAATTTTAGCTACAGAGCCAGGCAATACCAAAGTAAAAATACCTTCTCTACAAGAGCAGGATGTTCTTTTCCTTGAGCAAGAGATGGACAAGATGGATAGCGAACTTCCGCCCATGCGGTTTTTTGTTTTGCCCGGTGGGCATCCGTCCGTTTCTTTTGGGCATGTGGCACGCACCGTCTGCCGGAGGGCAGAACGATTAACCATTGCGTTGAATGCACACGAAGTGGTTGAGCCATTAGTCATCAAATACCTCAATCGCCTTTCTGATTACTTGTTTGTGCTATGCCGCATGATGGCACAAGAACTAAGGGTGGAAGAAACTCCTTGGAAGCCGAGGCTGTAGACTTCAAATGAATTTCGGAAATTGTTTTAACTTTATATCATGGGTGATTTTCAAACAGTAAAAGCTAATTCTCCCCGCATGACCGATGCTGAGTTTATCCGCTTTTTTGAGGATAACCCAGACTTGCGCATTGAACGAGACGCCAATAAAGTCATTTACATTATGGCACCTAATTTTACCAGAAGTAGCATAATAAATGGAATCATTATCGCGCAGCTTTCAAAATGGAATTTGAAAAATAAGCTAGGTTTTATTACTGATGCAATGGGTAGTTATTTGTTGCCTGACAATTCATTACGAATGCCAGATGTGGCGTGGATTGCAAAATCATCCTGGAAGAAATTATCGCACGAAGAGCGAAAAAAGTTTGTTAAGCTAGTTCCTGAGTTTGTTGTAGAGGTGAAATCGTCCAGCGATTCGTTGGTTGAATTACACCAGAAAATGAAAATGTATATTGGCAATGGAGTGAAGTTAGGTTGGCTAATAGACCCGGTCAGAGAGAAGGCCTGGATTTATCGGGGCAATGGAGAAATAGAGAATGTCACTGGCTTTGATCGATCGCTTTCTGGGGAAAATGTGTTGAAAGGCTTTACGTTGAAATTGCGTGAACTTCGCATCGATTAGATTATCCCTATTTTTTTTCTTCATCGCTACTTGTGGGTTCTCACAAAAGCAAATGGTTTTCTTGCAAAAAGGAAATGTTATTGGGCGATTTACCGAGGGCGACTATTTTAAATTTAAGTTAAAAGATCAACGGTTGGTGGAAGGGTATATTACAGAGCTAACCGATTTTACCTTGATCACAGCTGCCCTTGACACAATACCTTTTCAACGGATTGCAAAGTTTTCATTGCAAAAGCAAAAAAATAGAAGCTTTACCAAAATACTTGGACGAGCTTTGCTCGTTGGCGGAATCGGCTACATTGCCATCGATCAACTTAATGTTTTGATTGGTACCAACAAAAGTGGTTTTGATGAGGCCAATCAGCGAGCTCTCGGTGTGGCGGGGTTAGGAGCCGTTTTAACTTTTATTAAACCGAAGTATAAGAAGGTGGCTCGCGGTGTATCCATTCGCACCATTAATTACTCATCGCCCTATTATCAATTCAATCGATGAAAGTATATCTCGATTGTTTATTTTTGCTTTTTATTTTAGCACCAACGAGATGACTACTGAACAATTAAAAGAACTCAAAGCCCGTGTTGCCGCCCTCAGGCGGTATCTTTGACTACGACCGTAAAATTGTAGAGATACAAGACGAAGAACGTATCACTCACCAAGCCGATTTTTGGAATAAGCCCAAAGAGGCGGAAGTAATCCTAAAAAATATCAGATCTAAAAAGATTTGGACAGATGCGTATGCCCAAGTCAATAAGCTGGTGGAGGATTTGGAAGTATTAAATGAGTTTCACGAAGCAGGCGATGTGAGTGAAGAAGAATTGGATGTTGAGTTTCCCAAGGTAGCCAAAGCTGTGGAGGAACTGGAGTTCAAAAAAATGCTTAGCCAGGAAGAGGATCAGTTGAGTGCGGTGCTAGAGATCAATCCTGGTGCAGGTGGAACGGAAAGCAATGATTGGGCAGATATGATCAACCGCATGTACATCATGTGGGGAGAAAAGAATGGATACAAAGTTTCTCAAATTGATTATCAGTCGGGTGAAGTAGCGGGTATTAAGTCGGCTACGTTAGAGATTGAAGGCCCCTTTGCCTATGGAAAATTGAAATCGGAAATAGGTGTTCATCGGTTGGTGCGCATTTCTCCATTTGATTCTAACCAACGGAGACACACTTCATTTGCTTCTGTTTTTGTTTATCCCAAAGTAGACGACACCATTCAGATTGAAGTGAACCCTGCCGATATTGAAATACAAACATCGCGCTCGGGTGGCGCGGGTGGGCAGAACGTTAACAAAGTAGAAACCAAGGTACAGCTTACACACAAGCCATCAGGAATTGTAATTGTGTGCCAGGTGGAGCGAAGTCAGCACGCCAATCGCGAACGCGCCATGCAAATGTTGAAATCAAAATTGTACCAGCGCGAAATGGAAAAGCGCAACGCAGCACGCGATAAAGTGGAGGCTGGAAAGATGAAGATTGATTTTGGTTCGCAAATTAGAAACTACGTGCTGCATCCGTATAAATTGGTAAAAGATGCAAGGACAGGCGTGGAGAGTCACGATGCGCAGGGTGTGCTCGATGGTGACCTCGATGATTTTATTAAAGCATATTTATTAGAAGGCCAGGAGGCGGCAACAAAGAATGAATCCTAAGCCAGCTTCACACGCCTACTCATCACAGTTTTGGTTTTTGTGTATCAGCGCTGTGCTGTTTTTTGCCAGCTTTAACATGCTCATTCCGGAATTGCCGGATTTTCTGAGCAATCTTGGAGGAGCAGACTACAAAGGATTTATCATTTCTTTATTTACGCTCACTGCGATGTTGTCTCGCCCGTTCAGCGGCAAACTAACTGATCGGTGGGGGAGGAAGCCTGTGATGTTAGTGGGAAGCGTGGTTTGTTTGATCTGTAGTTTTTTATACCCCGTTCTTACCTCTGTTGCGGGATTTCTTTTGTTACGACTTGTTCATGGTTTTTCAACAGGTTTTTCACCTACAGGAGTTGCCGCCTACATCACTGACACCATTCCATCTAACAAAAGGGGCGAAGCCATGGGATGGATTGGGACGGCAGGAGCTGTGGGGATGGCAGGTGGCCCGGCCATTGGTGGCGCGGTTGCAAATAATTTTGGTATCTCGGTTATGTTTTATGTGTCTTCTCTTTTTGCGTTTCTATCAATCGTTATTATGATGCAAGTAAGAGAGACATTGAAAGAAAAAAAGAAAGTGGCATTGGATGTTTTAAAAGTATCCAGAAAGGATATCTTCGAACCTAGCGTTTTTGCTCCTGCTTTAGTTATGCTATTGACTGCTTATTCCTATGGAACGGCCTTTACGTTACTTCCCGATTTTGGATCTGCAATGGGAATCAAGAACAAAGGTCTTCTGTTTACTTTTTTAACCGTTTCTAGCTTAATCATTCGTTTGGTGGCGGGCAAAGCGTCTGATCGGTATGGTCGGGTGGCGGTGTTAAAATTGTCAATTCCCCTTATGCTAATCGCGATGCTCACATTTGGATTGGCTAACAATGCAACGCTACTGATTATTGGCGCCATCTTGTACGGATTAGCGCAGGGATCTACGTCACCAACACTATTGGCATGGGCAACCGACTTGTGCGATGAAGAACATAGAGGCCGGGGCATTGCTTCTTTTTATATCTTTATGGAAATGGGTATCGGTCTGGGCGCACTTGTTTCATCATTTATTTATGGCAATGATACAAGGCATTTTTTCATCACCTTTAGCGTCTGTGCTGCTTTGTGTGGTGTAGCCCTCTTATTTTTAGGTATGCGAAAAAAGAGAACATATGCAAATTAGAAGAGACCTACCTGTTTTTGTTTTTGCGTTGGGTGCAAGTGCAGAATTGGGGACAGCTATTTTCGACTATCCGGGACACTCCGTAGTTTTCAAGCCACTGATCATGATCGGATTGATGGCACATTATTGGGTGATGTCGCCCGCGCGATCGCGTTTGTTTTTGGTCGCTTTGTTTTTTTGTTGGTTGGGTGATGTTTTTTTAATCTTTCAATCGACTGATCCACTATTTTTCATTGGTGGCTTGGCTAGTTTTTTGGTGGGTCACATTGTGTACATCTTTTGTTATCGTCAACTGCAGATAATCCCGTCATCAAAAGAGCTCTTAGGCTCGCAGAAAGTCCGCTTTGCTTTTCCGATTATTCTGGCAGGTACCGGATTGGTTACTATTCTTTATCCGTTATTGGGTGCTTTGCGAATACCGGTGATGATTTATGCATTGGCTATTACCCTGATGGCGTTGACAGCTTTGTTTCGATATGGGCGAACAAATTCCACTAGTTTCCTTTTGATATTTATTGGTGCTGTACTATTTATGGTTTCTGATTCGCTACTCGCAATTAACAAATTTCATCACGCGTTTTCTGCTGCGGGTGCGCTCGTTATGCTAACGTATAGTGTCGCTCAGTTTCTGATTGTAGAAGGTGCACTGGCACACGAAAAGAAAGGCGATTAGTAGTCGTATGATTTTACACGATCATCGTCTTTGAGCCACGTATTGAAATGGTCGAGCTTTTTTTCTTTTCCAAAGACATCATAGACTAGAACAAATTGGGATACCTCTTTTAAGTCGCGTTTTTTCTTGAAGCCCAAATCTAATTTTTTCAAGTGATCTTCAAGATGTTTTTCAAAGTCACCCTTGGGCGCGATGGTTAGTTTATAGCTGCGCGACTGGTGCCAACGTTCAATTACAGTCTGAATTTTTTCTAAAGCAGTCAATACGATTAACACAACCACGGAACTTACAACGGCAATAAAGTACTCGCCCGCTCCTACGGCCATCCCGAGCGCTGCTGAAATCCAGATGGTTGTGGCGGTAGTTATCCCAGTAATGGTCATGCCATCTTTAAATATCACACCCGCTCCGAGAAAGCCAACTCCCGTCACGAGTGTGGAGGCGATGCGGTCGGGTGTGTCTCCCCCGAGTACCATTGAAAGTTCTGTGAAAATAGTAGAACCCAAACAGATCATGATCATGGTTCGTAGTCCTGCAGCCTTGCTTCTGTATTCCCTTTCCAGGCCGATGGCCGTTCCAATGCAAAAGGACAGCAATAGTCGCAAACCCATTTCAACATCTACGTTCACATCCATAATTCTTTTTTATTAGGAAATGTAGTCACTAATATCTAAAACAAAAAAAGCGGAGGTTCTCACCCCCGCTCGCTTTGAAATACAATAGGTATCTATGTTACATTTTTCTCACTTTCCCACTTCCAGAAGAGTTACCCCGCACGTGATTCGGATTTCCCTTGTAGCTGACAGTTCCGCTGCCTGAAATATTGGCGTCCAACTCGCTCTTCACATTGATTTCTACATCGCCTGATCCGGAGATGCGTATATCACATTTGTCCTGACTTGTCCCTTTTAGTGCGGAGAGAATATGCGATTGGTCATTTCGATCATTTTAGGACTTGGTTTGGCCTTAATGGTGACGATTTTCTGAGTTGCGTGGTTTAGTATTTCT